>Ga0210023_1000240_pt1 | contig 41629 bp, 41 predicted proteins | sample CryGeymeta201524_FD_183987 | JGI IMG/M metagenome (GOLD analysis project Ga0210023, IMG submission 183987) | Groundwater microbial communities from Crystal Geyser aquifers in Utah, USA - Crystal Geyser metaG 2015-24 (SPAdes) (version 2) | ecosystem: Environmental > Aquatic > Deep subsurface >... | reverse complement strand
ACGCGACCTTATGCGGTGGGGCGTATCGTGCTGTGGAGTCTCAGGCCTGAACTGGCCAAAGTGACAGTGCAAAAACTGCCGCAGGCCGCCATCAGTAAATTTGCCATCGCCAATCCGCTTCATGCGCCTTACGGCAAGCGCGCGCAGGAAGCGTTGCAGCACACGGGCGTGTGGGAAGCCATGCAACCCAAGCTGGTGCTGGGGGAAAACATCGCGCATACCGCCCAGTTCGTCGATTCCGGCGCGGCCGAGGCGGGCATCGTGGCGCTGTCGCTGGTGTTGTCTCCTGCGTTGCGGGGCAAGGGTGCATGGACGCTGATTCCCGCCGAGTGGCATGAGCCGCTGGAGCAGGGCTTCATCATCACGCAACGCGCCGCGAACAATCCTTTGGCAAAACAGTTTGCCGACTACATTACCAGTGAATCGGCACGCGCCGTGATGCGCCGTTATGGTTTTGTGTTGCCCGGCGAGGCAGGAAAATAAATGTCGGATTCCGACTGGCTTGCGCTCATCACCACGCTCAAACTCTCCGCGCTCACCACGCTGGTGTTGCTGATTCTGGGCACGCCGCTGGCATGGTGGCTGGCGCGTACGCGCTCGCGCTTCGCCGTGGCGATCGAGGCGGTGGTGGCCTTGCCGCTGGTGTTGCCGCCGACGGTGCTGGGCTTCTACATGCTGGTGGCGCTGGGGCCGCACGGGCCGGTGGGCGGCTTGCTGGAATCGGTCGGCTTGCACCATCTGGCGTTTACCTTCACCGGTCTGGTACTGGCTTCGACTTTATATTCGATGCCGTTCATGGTGCAGCCGCTGAAGGATGCGTTTGGCGGCGTGGGACAGCGCATGACGGAAGCCGCCGCCACCTTGCGCGCCGGCGCGCGGGATCGTTTCTTCAGTGTGGTGTTGCCCCTGTCGCGGCGCGGCTTGCTCACTGCCATCACGCTGACCTTCGCGCATACCGTCGGCGAGTTCGGTGTGGTGCTGATGGTGGGCGGCAACATTCCCGGCCAGACGCGTGTGCTGTCCATTGCCATTTACGACCATGCCGAGTCGATGGATTATGCCGGCGCGCATCTGCTGGCGGGTGGCCTGCTGGCGACTTCCTTCCTGATGTTGTTGACGGTGTATGCCCTCAATCGCCGCTATCGGGTGGTTCATCCATGAGCATTCACGCGCGTTTCCGGCTCACCCGCCCGAACTTCTTGCTGGACGTGGATGTGCAATTTCCCCTGCGCGGGATCACCGCATTGTTCGGTGCATCGGGTTCGGGAAAAACCACCTTGCTGCGCTGTATCGCGGGGTTGGAGCGCGCTCCAGGTTCGTTGCAGGTGGGCGACGAAATCTGGCAAAACGAAACGACATCTGTGCCGACACATCGCCGCGCTTTGGGCTATGTGTTCCAGGAGGCCAGCCTGTTCCCGCATCTGTCGGTGCGCGCCAATCTCGAATACGGTTACCGGCGCATTCCGCCTGCGGAACGCAAAGTGCAACTGGAACAAGTGGTGGCGTGGCTGGGATTGAACCGGCTGATCGAACGCCACGATCCGGCGCAGCTTTCCGGCGGCGAACGCCAGCGCGTCGCCATCGGGCGCGCGCTGCTCACCAGCCCGCGCCTGTTGCTGATGGATGAGCCGCTGTCCGCGCTCGACAGCCGCAGCAAGCAGGAGATCATGCCCTACCTCGAAGCACTGCATTGTGAGCTGGAAATCCCCGTGTTGTACGTCAGCCATGCACTGGATGAAGTGGCGCGGCTGGCCGACCACCTGCTGTTGCTGCAAGCGGGTCGCGTCATCGCCTGCGGCGCGCCGGGCGAGATACTCGCGCGCCTCGATCTACCTACCGCGCACTTCGACGACGCGGGGGCGGTGATCGAGGCGACGGTGGTGCAGCACGACGAGCGCTACGGCTTGACGCAACTGGATTACGGCGACGGAATATTGTGGGTGGGTCAGGTCAGCCATCCGCTTGGCAGCCGCGTGCGCGCCCGGGTTTTGGCGCGCGACGTGAGCATCGCGCTGCAGCATGCGCACGACACCAGTATCAGCAACATCCTGCCCGCGCGCATCGCCGAGATTAGCGACGAGGGCGCGGATAAGGTGAACGTGCGCATGACGGTCGGCACCTCGAACGTGTTGCTGGCGCGCATCACCCGCCGCTCGCGCGACCGGCTTGGTCTGGCGGCCGGCATGGAAGTGTATGCACAAGTGAAAAGCGTCGCGCTGATGTAGCGTGGCAACCAGCCCGGTATCCAACCATGAATAACATTTTCGATTTTGATCGGGTGATCGACCGCAGCGGCACTGCCAGCCTCAAGTACGACGCGCGCGGACAGGTGTTTGGTCGCGCGGAGGTCATTCCGCTGTGGGTCGCCGACATGGATTTTGCCGTCCCGGAGCCGGTGCAGCGCGCGCTGGCACAACGCGCCGCGCATGCAGTTTTCGGTTACACCATTTATCCCGAATCGCTGTATGACGCCCTGATCCAGTGGTTGGCCATGCGCTACGGCTGGAATATCGATAGTGATGCCATTCAGTTCTGCCCCGGCGTGGTGCCCTCCCTGCATGCGGTGATCCTCGCGTTCACCCAACTTGGTGATAGCGTGATCGTGCAGCCCCCGGTGTATGCGCCTTTCCTTGCCGCCGCAGAAACCATCGGGCGCAAGACGGTGTGTAATCCGCTCAAGTTCGCACACGGCCAATATCGTTTCGATCTGCAGGATTTTGAGCGTTGCGCGGCCGCGGGCGCACGCCTGTTGCTCCTGTGCTCGCCTCACAATCCGGTCGGGCGCGTGTGGCGGCGTGACGAGTTGCAGGCGCTGCTGCAAATCTGCGCGCGCCACGACATCACCGTGGTGTCGGACGAGATCCACGCCGACCTGGTTTATCCCGGTGTGACGCACATCCCGCTGGCGACGCTGGCGCAGGATAAAGTACACGTCATCACCGCCGTCGCGCCGAGCAAAACCTTCAACATTCCCGGCCTCGGCCTTTCCGCGCTGATCGTGCCGCAAGCAGGCGACCGCGCCGCGATCAACAAGGCATTTTCCAGCTTGCACGTCAGCGCCAGCAATCCGTTCAGCATCACAGCGTTCGAGGCGGCCTATCGCGAGGGGGCGCCTTGGCTGGAGGCACTGCTCGATTATCTGTCTGCCACGCGCGACTTCGTGCGCGATTTCCTGCAACGGCATCTGCCGCAGATCAAACTGATCGAGCCGCAAGGCACTTATCTGTTGTGGTTGGATTGCCGGGGCATGGGATTGGACGACCGACAGCTCAAACATTTCTTTGTGCAGGAGGCGGGCGTGGGGTTGAGTCCGGGTGTGCTGTTTGGCACTCAAGGCAGCGGCTTCATGCGCATGAACATCGGCGCGCCGCGCAGCGTGATCAAGCAGGCGCTGGAACAGATCGCCAACGCAGCCAATACGCACGATTCCGCTCAAACGGAATAAAGGCGGGTTTCACGCGGCGACGCGGAGGAGCCCACAAACGCACAATCAATCAGGTATTCAGATTTTTAATTTCTCCGCGTAAAACCGTTTTTACAATCCAATCTTGCCGTAGCGCAGCACCAGCCAGAGGCCGCCAAGAACCAGCACTGAGGCGACGAACAAATCCGGCGTGAACATTTCTCCCAACACCACCACGCCGCCCAGCGAAGCGATGATCGGCGCGGACAGTTGCACGGTGGAGGCGGTCATCGCGCGCAGGTGTTGCAGCACGCGATACCACAGCACGTAGCCGAGCGCCGAGGTTATCGCGCCGGATAGCACGGCATACAGCGCGCCGCGCGCGTCCCATTGCAGCCAGGGCAGGGCGATGCCGGCCAGCACCAGCGCCAGCGGGGCGGCGCGCACAAAATTGCCGGCGGTCGCGGCCGCAGGGTTGGCCAGCCCGCGTCCCCATAACGAGTAAATGCCCCAAGCGACGCCGCTCGCCAGCATCAGCAAGGAATCCGGCACCGATGGCGCTTCCACACCGGGCAAAACCAGCATCACCAGTCCCGCCAGCGCGGTAACAAAACCTGCGGCCTGTATCCTGCGCAGGCGTTCGCCCGCAATGAATCCGGCGATAAGCATGGTTGCCTGCACCGCGCCGAACAGCATCAGCGCGCCCGCGCCGGCGTTGATCGTGCGGTAGGCGAAAGAGAAAGCGGCGGCGTAAATGAACAAGGCCAGCGCGCTACGCCAGTTGCCGTATTGCAGCGCTGCCTGCTGTTGCCAGCGCATGAGCAGCCACAGCATCGCCGCGCCGGAGAGCAGGCGCAGCGCGGTGAAGCTGGCCGCGTCGATGCCGGTGTCTTTCAGCGCCATGCGGCACAGCACCGAATTCGCCGCGAAGGCGATCATGGTCAGTGTGGTGAGGGCGATCAGGCGCGGCGGGGTCACGGCGTACCGAAAGGCAGGAGGTGGCGCGGCTCGGTGGCGGAAAGACTCAAGTAATGCACGTTGAACAATCCTTGCGCATCGCTCCAGGTGGTTTTCAGATGCCAGCCGGCGGAGCGCGCCAGTTGCCCGAATTCGTGCGCGGCGTATTTGTACGAGTTCTCGGTGTGCAGGGTTTCGCCTTCCTCGAACGCGAACGATTCATTTCCCAGTCGGATGCTTTGGCGGCAGCGGCTGACCAGATGCATCTCGATGCGGCCCAGCGACGCGTTATAAAAGGCGTAATGGAAAAAACCTTCAGGGTCGAGTTGTGCGCCCAATTCGCGTTGCATGCGCGCCAGCAGATTGAGGTTGAACGCGGCGGTGTGACCGGCCGCATCGTTGTAGGCGGCATTCAGTAGCGCGGGTGATTTCTTGCAATCCACGCCGAGCAATAATCCGCCTTCGTGGCCGACCCACTGCGCGACATCCCGCAGCAATTGCACCGCTTCCTGCGGTGCGTAATTGCCTATCGTCGAGCCGGGAAAGAAGATTACCGGTCTTTGCGCGGCGTCGGACTGCATATCCTGTGCGGAGAGCTGCGTGTAGTCGGCGCACAAGGGCTGCATGGCCATCTGCGGGAACAGCGCCTGCAAGCGTGCCGTGCTTTGCAACAAGTGCGGTGCGCAAATGTCGATCGGCACATACACCGCATCGTCGGCCAGATGGCGCAACAGCAGCGGGGTCTTGCTGGCGCTGCCGCTGCCCAGCTCGATCAGCCGGCACGAGGCGCCGATGCGCGCGGCCATTTGCGCGCCGTAGCGTTCGAGGATGGCGGTCTCGGTGCGCGTCGGGTAATACTCCGGGGTGGCGCAGATCAGGTCGAACAGGTGCGAACCGCGCGCGTCGTAAAAGAATTTTGGCGGGATGGATTTGGGTTGGCGGCGCAGGCCGGCCAGCATGCAATGCAGAAAATCCGCTTCGGTTTCGTTGGCGGTTTGCGGAGTGGGCGATTCGTTTCTCATCAAATATCCTTGGCCAGGCGCAGGCCGGAAAACATCCAGCGGTCGGCGGCTCTAAAAAAATTGCGGTAACTGGCGCGAAGATGATCCCGCGCCGTCACGCAGCATCCGCCGCGCAACACCATCTGGTCGCACATGAACTTGCCGTTGTATTCGCCCAGGGTGCCGGGCAAGGGGCGGAAGCCGGGGTAGGGCAGATAGGCGCTTTGTGTCCATTGCCACAGCTCGCCGTAGAGTTGGCACAGACCGGGCTGCGGCGCTGGTTGCGGCACATACAGACCGCTGTCGAGAAAGTTGCCGCTGAGCGCTTGCGCATGCGCCGCGTGTTCCCATTCCGCTTCCGTCGGCAGCCGTTTTCCCGCCCAGCGCGCGTAGGCGTCCGCCTCGTAATAACTCAAGTGCGATACCGGCTCGTCCTCGCGCAAGGGATGCGCGCCCGTCAGGTCGAAGTGCATCCTGTCACTGCCTTGCTTGAACCAGTACAGGGGGGCTTGCCAGTGTTGGGTCTGCACCGTGTGCCAACCATCCGACAGCCACAGATCGGCGCGGTGATATCCATCGTCCTCGATGAAGGCAAGGTACTCCGCATTGCTGGTCAGGCGTGTGGCCAGGCGGAAATCGTTGAGCCAAACCTTATGGCGCGGGCGCTCATTGTCATAGGCAAATTCAGCGCCCTCGTGACCGATCTCGATTAGCCCGCCGCTGAAGGTCTGCCAGTCCAGTGGCGGCTGTGAAGACGCAGCGGGCAAGTCGGGCGTGTGATACGCGGGCAACAGGGGATTGGCCGAGAAGTTGGACAGCGTATCCATCAGCAGTAATTCCTGATGCTGGATCTCGTGCTCGATGCCCAAACGCACGCGCTGCAAAATATCGGCGGCATGTTGTTGCGGTGGGTTTGCCAGCAAGTCCAGTAGCGCGCCATCGACATGCTGGCGATAGCGATAAATTTCTTTCACCGTTGGGCGCGACAGCAGGCCGCGTTGCGGGCGCGGAAAGAATGTCCCCGCCGTTTCGTAATAGGAATTGAACAGGTGCGCGAATTCTTTTTGGAATACCCGGTAGCCGGGGGCGAAGGGCGCAAGGACGAAGGCCTCAAAGAACCAAGTCACGTGCGCCAGATGCCACTTTGGCGGACTCGCGTTTTCCATCGCCTGAATGCAATAGTCTTCAATCTCCAGCGGCGCGCACAAGGCCTCGGAGCGGGCGCGCACCGCCTGAAAACGCTGCGCTAATGCGGACATGCCCACTGCTTAGTCTTCCACTTTCACGCCGCGCCAGAACGCCACATGATCCTTGATCCGTGCCGCCATCTGCGACGGCTCCGGGTAATACCACGCCGCATCCTCGTTCACCTCGCCGCCGACCGCCACGTTGTAATAACTGGCCTCGCCCTTCCACACGCAGTGGGTATGTGTGTCACTCGGTTGCAGAAATTCGCGCTTCACGGCGGAAAGCGGGAAATAGACATTGCCTTCCACGCGGTGAATCTCGCTCGCTTTGGCTTCGGCGATGATTTGATTGTTCCAAATGGCTTTTGGCATGGGGTGCTCCTCGAAATAGATGGATATTGGTCGGGCAGCAGACACCCTCCCTTACATTTGCGCCGCAGCCTGATTATGCCGCAGGTTTTGTGCAGAGAACCAACAGGCAGCATAACTAACTGAAAAGATGACTCACGCGGAGGCGAGAGGGGCGCGGATAAATTCAAAACCATTATCGGGTTTTTCTCCGCGTGTTCCGCGTCCCCGCGTGAAATGAGTTTTCTTGGTTTGTCTAATTCTTGCAGCACGCATAGTCATCCGGCAGTTCCCATTTCTCTGCGGCGAACGCGGCATCCAGCGGGGTATCGGTCAGATGGTTGGTGTAATTGCTGATGGTTTTCATCGCCACGCCGAGGATGACTTCGAGGGCATGCTGCTGAGTGTAGCCGGCAGTGAAGAAACTTTTGAGCTCGTTGCCGTCCGCAACCCATCCGCGCTCGCGCACCACGGCGCGCACAAAATTCGCCAGCGCGTTCAGTTTCGCATCCGCCAGCGGCTGCCCGCCGCGCAGGGTGGCGATGATCGCCGCGTCGGCTTTGACCATGTTGCGCGCAATGAACGAGTGCGCCGCCATGCAATAGCCGCAACGGTTCTCGAAGCTGACCGCAAGGAGAATGAGCTGTTGCTCGACGGGAGTGAACGCGCTCTTTTCCAGCAACGCGCCGAGATTTTTGTAGGCTTCGAGGGTGACGGGCGACGACGCCAAATGCGCGTACAGGTTCGGGATGAAACCCAGCCCCTTGTTGGCGGCATCGAGAATCGGCAAAGAACCCGCAGGGGCGGTATCCAGTGTGTGCAGGGTAAAAGTGCTCATGTTGATCTCCTGAAAGGGTTGCGCAACCGAGTGTTGCCGGATCGTATTTTCAGCAGATTGAGTTTGTTGCGCCATGCCCGGGAAGATGAAATTCGTGTCCGTTCGTCCAGTAAATCGCTACCCGGCAGGTGTCTGCCACTCGCGGCAAATGCGCACGGTTTGTTCCTGGCGCAGTGATTCCCCCGTCAACCCGCAGCGCACGCCCTTTTTTTCGGTCAGGAAGTGCGCGCACTGGCGGCAAACCCCGAACGGGCGTTGCCCGTTAAGGTGCTGCAAGCCTGCCAGCAGCGCGCGCAACGACTGGTCCAGCCTGGCCGCATCTGTCGGCATCGAACGCAGGGCAATTTCCATTTTTTGCGCCCAGCTCTCTTGCAGAATCTTGCGGGCGGCTGCGGTCAGGTGCAAATGCACCAGGCGCGCGTCTTTGCCGTCTTTCTCCTTGGTTAGCAATCCTTTGCCTTCGAGCAAGGTCAGTGTCTGCGACACCGTGCCGCGCGTGATGCCGAAAAACTCGGCTACCGCTATGGGCAGATCGCTGTAGTGGTTGGCGCGCGCCAGATAACCCAAGACCTGGACATGGATGGGCTGCAAGCCGTGGCGGGCGGCATCGTCGCGCACGGACTGATGGATGAGCGCACCCAGACGCTCCAGAATAAGTAAAGTAGTAGTCATGGCGTTAATGTAGCGCATCAAAACAATTATTGACAAGTGAAAAATATAAGCCTAGGCTTTAATTGAGTCGATACGAAGCAAATATGTCGCACACGAGGAGGTAAAGTATCTGTTGAGGATATCGATTCGAGCATTGAATGTTGCGGTCATTTTCGGTTTCCAAACAGAACGACAAATGGAGGTGCATCATGCATAAATCAAACTGGATGTGGATATTCCCCGTCGCCGCGCTAGGCCTGATGCCGGTGCAGCAGGCTCTGGCAAAAACGGTGAAGGTAACCATGAAGGCGGTAGAAGCCGAACTGCCGGTGGACAACGCCGGCAAGGTCATGCGGACGGCCTGGACGTTTGACGGCACAGTGCCGGGCAAGACCGTGCGGGTGCGCGAGGGCGACACGGTTGACTTCACTCTGACGAATCCGGAGACCAACAGCATGTCCCATTCGATGGATTTTCACATTGCAGAAGTGGATGTGCTGAACGAGTTTGCTTCGATTGCCCCGGGCGAAACCAAGCACTTTACGTTTAAGGCAAGACTGCCCGGTGTTTACATGTACCACTGCGGCACCATGCCGATGCAGCAGCACATTGCCAACGGCATGTACGGGGTCATTATCGTTGATCCCAAGAACGCCAGGAACTTTCCCAAGGCCGACCGCGAATATGTTCTGGTGCAGCAGCAGTATTTCCCGGATACCAGCAACACGGTAGCGCTGCTGGAAAACAGCGGATGGACCGGTTCACTCATCAACGGCAAAATGTTCAACTATGACCCGGTGCATGACGGCGACGCAAAACAGGTGCTGGAAGCCAAACCGGGCGAGCGGGTGCGCATTTACTTCGTGAATGCCAACATCAACAATCCGGTTGCGCTGCATCCGATTGCCGGATTGTGGGACAGGGTGTACGTGGGCGGCAATCCGAACAACACACTGTATGGCTTGGCCACCTATAACGTTGCTGTGTCCGAGGGCAGCACATTCGATATCGTGTCGCCCGCAGGCCGATCCACCAATGTTGCCATCGTCGATCACGCCATGGGAGCCGCGATGCGCGGCGCAATCACGGTGCTGATGAACAAGCCGGATGCGGATCCGAAGAAAGGACGCGGCGATCGAATCACCCTGCGTTAAAAGTCGGTGATTTTATTTTCCGGTGCCCGCCATTGTGCGGGCATTTTTTTATGGCGAATTTGCGGTGCAGGTCAGGAGTCGGCGAGCAGAACAATGGTGGCTGTCGAAACAAATATTGACAACATGAAGGACGGCTTATATGATGTTATTGCTTCGACTCGAAGCAATAAACAAACTCGAAAAGGAGAACGACATGAAACGCACTTTAATTTTCGCCGCACTTGTTGGCAGTACGATTAACGCCCTCGCCGCTGACGCAACCGTGCCGTACCCTGCGGGCTACCGCGACTGGCACCACGTCAAGAGCATGGTGATCGAAGATGGACACCCGCTGTTTGGCGCATTCGGCGGCATTCACCACCTCTACGCAAACAAGAAAGCGATCAAAGGTTACAAACAAGGCAAATTTTCCGACGGCTCGGTGATCGTGTTCGATCTGCTGGAGGCGAACCATGGCGGCAATGCGGTGACCGAGGGCAAACGCAAGGTGGTTGGAGTGATGCACAAGAACAGCCGCAAATATACCGAAACCGGCGGCTGGGGCTTTGAGGGGTTTGCCGGTGACTCAAAGACGCAGCGCGCGGTGGGTGAAAATGCCAAGAGCGCCTGCTTCGGTTGCCATGAGCCGCTAGCAGACGGCGATTACGTGTTCAGCAAATTGCGCGACGCAAAATGAGCGCGACTCACGCACTTGCCCCGGCCTGGCAGGTCGGCCAATGGTTTAATTGCCGGCAACCGCCGAAACTGGAGCGAATGCGGGGCAGGATCGTTGTGTTGCATGCTTTTCAGATGCTATGCCCGGGTTGTGTGAGCCACGGCGTGCCGCTGGCCGAGCGTGTGCACCGGCAGCTGGCCGGCGACGACCTGGTTGTCGTCGGCCTGCATACTGTTTTTGAGCATCATGCGGCGATGACACCGGTGGCACTCGAGGCCTTTTTGCATGAATATCAGATCACCCATCCGGTGGGTGTGGATGCGCATGCGCCGGGAGTGGCGATTCCCCTGACGATGGCGAGTTACGGTTTGCGCGGCACGCCGAGCATGGTTGTCATCGACCATCTGGGTCGAATCAGAATGCACGAATTCGGCAAGGTGGATGAATTGTTGCTGGGCAGCATGCTGGGGAAATTACAGGCCGAAGCGGCGGCTGGCCGGGAAAATCATTCAGCCTGATCCAGGCGGGTTTCCAGCGCCGGGAAAAGCTCGCGTTCCTCGAAGCGCACATGCGCCTGTAACAGTTGCCCGAATTGGCGTAACACTTCCTTGTCGGCGGGCAGCATGCGATCCTTCAATTCGGCCAGTTTGCGGTGGTCGAGCAGGGCGTGCTCGACCAGCAGTTGATAGGAGGTGTCCCGCAACAGCGGGAATAGCGAATTCTCTTCAAACAAGAAGTGCGGCTGCAATTCGTCCGCGTAAGACTGAATGGCACGCTGGCATGCCAAGCCAATGGCGGTGTCATCCCCCTCCGCGGCTTGTGCGCACAGTTTCGCCAGCTTGAGCGCGCCGTAGTGCTCGCGTGACAGCGGCTGCAGGCGGGGATGGCGTTGCATGAAGAAAGTTAAACGCGCTTGAAGTTGATGGCGATTTGACCCGGTTCGCGCGCCACGTACTCGATGGCGATATGTTCGCCGTAGCGCTGCTGCAATTGACCCAGCAGGGGAATTGGGTCGTGGTCGTTCATGAACTGCATGGTTTCGCCCGGATTGAGCGAGTCCAGCGCGCCGAAGATGGCGGCATGGCGAAAACGCTTGGCAATGCCGCGGGCGTCGAACGGGTAGCTGAGGTTGAAGGAAATTGTGGTCGAACAATCGTGTGACATGGCGGGCTCCGTGGTTATAGCGCGTTGACTGATATTTTAATTGCTTGGTTGACGAGTTCTCAGATAAAACATTCATGCCATAAGAATCATATATGAGGAGTTGGAAGGGCGCAACCCCGGCTTGAATCGGGGGTGGCTGCCCGCCATGTCTGTCAGGATTGCGACTTGCGCAGTCGCCCCGGCGCGATGCCGACGACGCGCTTGAATGCCTTGCGGAATGCGGCCTCGGATTCGTAGCCGCACTGCATGGCGACATCCAGCATATTGGCGCGGCCATCGGCAAGCAGGCCGGTTGCCATTTGCATGCGCCAGATCGTGACGAATTCCATCGGCGGCAGCGCGAGCAGACGGGTGAAGCGCTCGGCGAGGGCGGAACGCGACTGGCAGGCGAGATCGGCCATGCGTTCGATGCTCCAGCTTTCCGCCGGCGCATTGATGAACGCGGTCAGGGCGGGGCGCAGATGCGCATCCGACAGGCCGAGCAACAAGGGCGAGAGTTGCGGCGCCTGATGCAGGGTGTGGCGCAGGACATACAGGAACAGCACATCCGACAATCGATCCAGAACGGCAGTCACGCCGAGATCATTCAATGTGGCTTCCTCGGTCATCAGTTCGATGATGCCGCGCAGCGGCTTCCCGACCGGGCTTTGATCCGGGCGGATCAGCAGGAAGTCCGGGAACGAGGCGAGCAGCAGGCGGCGGATATGCGCGGGCAATTTCAGATGGCCGCACAACAACCCGGTTCCGGGGGCTTGCCTATCGAGCCGGGCAGGGTGCGAATAGTCGAACGGTTGCCGCGGAATGTCGGGCTGAGCACTGAAGGCATGCGCCGCATCATGTGGAAAGAAAGCAATGTCGCCCGCGGCCATCCGCGTCGGCGAGCTTCCGTCCCGCAGTTGGATCCAGGCCTCGCCGCTGCAAACCAGATGAAAAGTCGTCACATCGCTGCCGCCGGGGGTGGACATGTGCCAGGCGTCGCACAACTGGCCAACGTAATAAACTGCGGAGCCCAGATGCAGGCGGCGCAGAAAATCGTCGAGCGGTTTGACGGAATCGGACATGGACTGATATTACTACACCGTGGCGCATGCACGATGCGCGGCGCTTGACGATGTAAGCTTTGCTCAAGTTAACCGACTATCGGTGACTCCTATTGGATAAACCATGAACAATTCAAATCCGCAGCGCCTGATCCTGGCCGGAGGCGGCCATGCCCAATTGAGTGTGTTGCGCGCGCTCGCGCGGCAACACACCGACCGGGAAGTGGTGCTGATCACCCCCGGTCGTTACCAGATGTATTCCGGCATGTTGCCGGGCTGGATGGCCGGGCATTACACCCTGGACGAATGCCGAATCGACTTGCTGCCACTGGCGGAACAGGCCGGGGCGCGCATCATCCAGTCGCGGGTGGCGGGGATTGCGGCGACCGAAAACAATCTGCAACTGGCCGACGGCAGCCGCCTCGATTTTGATCTGCTGTCGCTGGATGTGGGCAGCGAGACCGATACCGCGCGCCTGCAGGCGGCGGGGGAGCTTCTGCTTCCGGTCAAGCCGCTGGAGAATTTTGTCGCGCAGTGGCCGCGCATTGTGCAAGACGCAACCCGCAAACCCGGCTATCGCCTGATTGTGGTGGGCGGCGGCGCGGCCGGGGTCGAGCTGGCTTTTGCCGCGCGCCATGCACTGGCAATACGCGCGCCTCGTACCGAAGTGATCCTGATCGCATCCGATCAGGGTTTGTTGCCCGGTCATGCCGCCGGGGTCAAACGGCGCGCGCGCGCGCTGCTGCATCAGCGCGGGATTGTGCTGTACCAGGCGCAGTCGCTGGGCGACGGGGACGGGGTGAAACTTTCCACCGGAGCGCATCTGACGGCAGACTGCATTCTGGCCGCCACCGGCGCGCGTCCCGCCCCCTGGCTGGCGCAGACCGATCTGGCGCGCGACGAGCGCGGCTATGTGCTGGTCGATGCGCAGCACCGCAGCGTGTCGCATCCGCAGGTTTTTGCCGCCGGTGATGTGTGCATGCGCACCGATGTGCAACTGCCGCGCTCCGGCGTGCATGCGGTGTTTGCCGGGCCGGTGCTGGCGCACAATCTGCTGGCCGCCGGCGATGCCCCCCTGCTGCGTTACCGCCCGCGCCACAAATCACTGTATCTGCTGGCGACCGGGCCACGGCACGCGGTGGCTTCATGGGGGGCGGTCAGCGCGCAAGGCGGCTGGGTGTGGCGCTGGAAGAACTGGATCGACCGCCGTTTCATGCGCAAGTACGGCACCTATCCGGCGCGATAGCCATGCGACGCTTGCTCGAAATCTCCCTGTTGCGCCACATCGTGATCAATGCGCTGAAGATCGCGCTGGTGGTGGGAACGCTGCTGAATCTGGTGAATCAGGGCGAGAATATGTTGCATGGCGCTACAATCGAGTGGGGGCACCTGCTGTTGAACTATCTGGTGCCGTACTGCGTCGCCAGTTACAGCGCGGCGAAAAACGAACTCGAACTCAGGGAAAGCGATGAATGCAAAATTGAAGACTGAAAAGGGCCTGCTCGCCGACACCGCGTTCCTGCAAGATATCCGGCGCCAGATGATGAGGTTCGCCACACTGCAATTGAGCGACAGCAATCAGGCCGAAGACGCGGTGCAGGAGGCGCTGATCGGCGCGATGAAAAACGCGGATTCGTTTGGCGGGCGCGCCGCGTTCAAGACCTGGATGTTTGCGATTCTGAAAAACAAGATCGCCGACGTCCTGCGCTACAAACAGCGCACGGTGAATATCGGCAGTTTTGCGCACGACGAAGACGACGAGGACGTGTCCGAACTGTTTGACCGCAAGGGTTTCTGGCAAAAAGACGAGCGCCCCGTGGTCTGGGGAAATCCCGAGGCGGCGATGCGCGAGAAACACTTTTGGCGCGTATTCGAAGCCTGCCTGGAGCACCTGCCGCCGAAGCAGGCGCGCGTGTTCATGCTGCGCGAATTCATTGAATTGGACGCGGGCGAAATTTGCGCCACGATGGAATTGACCACCAGCAATCTGCATGTCCTGCTGCATCGCGCCCGCCTACGCTTGCGCGAGTGCCTGGAAAACAACTGGTATCTGCAAGGAGAAAAATCATGATGAACTGCATGGAAGCGACCAGGCTGATTTCCGACGCGCAGGAACAGGTGCTGCCGCTGAAAACCCGCATGGGGCTGCAAGTGCATCTGATGATGTGCAGCGGCTGCCACAATTTCAAGCAACAAATGGGCGATTTGCACGCCATCACGCGGGCATATGCCAAAGGCGAAGATGAGCGGGTAAAGGACAAGGGAAAGGGCTGAAGCCGCCTATTCCCAGCGCAGCGCCTTGTAATCAAAACCCGCCTTGAAGGCGGTCGGTTTGATCACCTCAAAATACGGCGACACATCGAAATCGCGCGGCGTGAACAAACTGTGGTGGCGCAGACGGAACACCTCTTCCGCGCAATCCGGACAGTCGGCGTCCTGCAGGGTGCGCTGGGTGACCTGCGGCAGGATGGGGTAGTGGATGGACTGGAATGCCTGCGCGATCAGGGTGGAACAGATGGCGCGGGTCGGGTCGCCGCTGCCCAGCGCCAACAAGTGTTTGCGCAGGCGGCCCGGGATCGGCGGCGCCGGCAGCAGATAGCGCAACAGATCAAAAATATTGCGCAGATCATATTGGTGGCCGATGCGCTGCACCGCGTAGCGCGCGACCGCGCGCCGCTCCTCTTCATTCAATCCGAACGGACGGCTGATGCGCGTGTGCAGCCCGGCAAAAGCCTCCAGACAGACAGCGCGCACCCCTTCCGCCATGTCGGCCTCGATCATGCACGCGCCTTCCGGCAGGCCGGGGATATTGGCCGCCTCGTCGCCGACGTACAGCGCGGCATGCGACCAGGTGGATTGGGTCAGAAATTTGATCGCGCTGCTGGCGCGGCTGCTGCCTTCCACCAGCAATACATCGCCCACCTGCAGCTTGGCGCGCAATTGTGCCGCGCTGGTCGGAATCAGGGGTTGAAAATCGGCGCGTTCGCGCGACAGAAAGCGCGCCAGCCGCTTGCCCAACGAGTGTAATGCCAAGCCCATAATTGTCCTGATCAGGTTGAATTGCGCGCCGAATGCGCCGCCGATTTTTCGCAGAAAGCCCCTGCATATTATGCCTTGATTCAGTCGCGGCATTGCGTATCATCCTTACGCGACAGGGAGTTTTATCACGTTTTGATTTAAGGAGAATGTCATGAAACGTCGAAATTTTCTGCAATCGATGATGGGGTTGGCGCTGATTTTGCTCTTCCCCTTTGCGGCCAAAGGCACCGCACTGGTGCAAAAGCTGAACAAGAGCAAAACCGAGTGGCGCGCGCTGTTGCCGCGCGAACGCTATGAAATCCTGTTCGAGGAAGCCACCGAACGCGCGGGCAGCAGCGCGTTGAACCGCGAAAAACGCGCGGGCACTTTTATCTGCGCCGCCTGTTCATTGCCGTTGTTCTCCTCGGCGCAGAAATACGACAGCGGCACCGGCTGGCCGAGTTTTTGGCAGTCCCTGCCGAACGCCGTGGCAAGCCGCACCGATTACAAATTGATTTATCCGCGCACCGAATACCACTGCGCGCGCTGCGGCGGGCATCAGGGGCACGTGTTCGGCGACGGGCCGCAGCCGACCGGCTTGCGCTATTGCAACAACGGCCTGGCGCTGGAATTTATCGCCGAAGGCACGGCCCTGCCTGCCCTGCGCGCATGAGGCGGCTCTTTCTTTTGTGTGCGCTGTTGACGGCTGCGCCACCTGCCGGCGCCGAAACGAAAACCGCGATCTTTGCCGGCGGCTGTTTCTGGTGCCTCGAGGCGGATTTCGAAAAGTTGAACGGCGTGATCGCGGTCGAATCCGGCTACACCGCCGGCCATCTCGCCAATCCGACCTACCGGCAGGTGAGCGCGGGCGGCACGGGCCATGCGGAAGCGGTGCGGGTGACCTATGATGCGGCAAAGGTCGGCTACGACAAATTGCTTGATTATTTCTGGCGCCACATCGACCCGACAGTGAAAGACCGCCAGTTCTGCGATTCAGGCTCGCAATATCGCAGCGGCATCTATTTCCAGAATGCGGAGGAGGAAAAACTGGCGCGCGCGGGCCTGGTTGCGCTGGAAAAGAGCGGGCGTTTTTCGCGTATTTATACCGAGATCGAAAAGGCGGGGATGTTCTATCCCGCCGAGGAATACCACCAGGACTATTACAAGAAGAATCCGCTCCGTTACGGCTATTACCGGCGCGGCTGCGGTCGCGATGCGCGGGTGGAAGCGTTGTGGAGCCGGGCGGGGGATAAACGAAACGCGGAATAAATGCCCGCTCGGGTGAATCGCTGTCTTGCCCGCTCCCCGGAACAGCCAGTTCCCCAGCCGCTTGTGTAAGAATTGGGCCCCCGCCACCGACTTCCACACCACCCATTGAAACGAGATCGTCATGCACGCCACCCTGCCATTGCTGCAAACCACCGAATTTCCTGCTCTCCGTCGCCGCGCGCTGGAGATCCTGCAAGTCAATCTGGGCTACAAGTGCAACATGACTTGCCAACATTGCCACGTCAACGCGGGGCCGAACCGCACCGAGATGATGGATGCGGAAACGCTGGCGCTGATTCCGCAGGTGCTGGCGGCGCGCAATCTGCGCACGCTGGATCTGACCGGCGGCGCGCCGGAATTGCACGAGGGTTTTCGTGATCTGGTGCGCGCTGCGCGCGCGCTGGATTGCACCGTGATCGACCGCTGTAACCTCACCATCCTGTTCGAGCCGGGCCAGGAAGATATGGCCGAATTCCTCGCGCAGCAGCAGGTCGAGATCGTTGCCTCGCTCCCCTGCTATTCTCTGGAGAATGTGGATAAACAGCGCGGCAAGGGCGCGTTCGACAAGAGCATCCTTGCGCTGCAAAAACTTAATCAACTGGGTTACGGCCTGCCCGACAGCGGGCTGGTGCTCAATCTGGTGTTCAATCCGCAGGGTGCTGTACTGCCGCCCGACCAGTCCGCGCTGGAGGCGGATTACAAGCGCGAGCTGTTGGCGCACTTCGGCATCCGCTTCAACCGCCTGCTGGCGATTGCCAACATGCCGATCCAGCGCTTCGGTTCAATGCTGATCTCCAAAGGTCAGTTCAATGAGTACATGCGCCTGCTGCACGAAAATTTTGCCGCCGCCAATCTGGATACAGTGATGTGCCGCAACCTGGTTAGTGCGGATTGGCAGGGATTTTTGTATGACTGCGATTTCAACCAGCAACTCGGGTTGGCCTTGGCGGGCATGGGCAGACCGCATCTGCGCGACCTGCTGCAACAGGACATAGAAGGGCAATCCATCCGCGTGGCCGATCACTGCTATGGTTGCACCGCCGGGCAGGGCAGCAGTTGCGGCGGGGCGATAGGTCAATCGCCTGCGGTGCCGACGCATGAAGCCATCAGGGACATCCAATGAAAAAACTTCTTTTGTTGGCGGCAGTTGCGCTGCTGGCGGGGCTGTTCTTTGCCTTTGACCTGCACCAGTATCTGACGCTGGAAACCCTGCAATCCCGGCGCGACGAATTCATCGCGCTGAAAGACCAATCGCCCTGGCTGGTGACCGGTATCGCCTTCATCGGCTATGTACTGGTCGCCGCGCTGTCCTTGCCGGGCGCGCTGGTGATGACGCTGGCGATGGGCGCCCTGTTCGGCCTGCTGTGGGGCGCACTGCTGGTGTCGTTCGCCTCCAGCATCGGCGCGACGCTGGCCTTTCTGGCCTCGCGCTTCGTGCTGCGCGATACGGTGCAGCAGCGCTTCGGCGACAAACTCAAAACCATCAACGACGGCATCGCCCGCGACGGCGCGCTGTACCTGTTCACCCTGCGCATGGTGCCGGTGTTCCCGTTCTTCCTGATCAACCTGCTGCTGGGACTGACCGCGATGCGCGCGCGTACTTTCTACTGGGTGAGCCAGCTCGGCATGCTGGCGGGCACACTGGTGTTCGTCAACGCGGGCACGCAGCTCGCGCAACTCGAAAGTCTGTCCGGCATTCTTTCGCCTGGACTGTTGTTCTCGTTTGTTTTGCTGGGAGTGTTTCCCGTGATCGCCAACAAATTTATCCAGTGGCTGCAACGCCGCCGCGTCTATGCCAAATGGCAGCGTCCGGCCAAATTCGACCGCAACCTGATCGTCATCGGCGGCGGCGCGGCAGGGCTGGTGTCGGCGTATATCGCGGCGGCGGTGAAGGCCAAAGTCACGCTGATCGAAACGCACAAGATGGGTGGAGATTGTCTTAACTACGGTTGCGTACCGAGCAAGGCCATCATCAAAAGTGCCAAGTTGGCAAGCCAGATGCGCCACGGCGAGCACTACGGTTTGAGTGCAATGTCACCCGAGTTTAGTTTCCGCAAAGTCATGGCGCGCGTACATCGGGTGATTGCCGACGTTGCGCCGCACGACAGCGTGGAGCGTTACACCGGCCTTGGCGTGGAAGTGTTGCAGGGTTATGCGCGCATCACCGACCCGTGGACGGTGGAAATCAAATTGCACGATGGCACGACGCAAAAACTCACCACGCGCAGCATCGTCATCGCCACCGGCGCACAGCCTTTCGTGCCGCCGCTGCCCGGATTGAGTGACGTGGGCTATGTCACCAGCGACACGCTGTGGTCAACCTTTGCCGAATTGGATGAAGCACCGCAGCGACTGGTGGTGCTGGGCGGCGGGCCGATCGGCTGCGAGCTGGCGCAGAGTTTTGCGCGGCTGGGTTCGGGCGTGACACAGATCGAAATGGCACCGCGCATCATGATCCGTGAAGATATCGAAGTGTCTGAACTGGCGCGTGCCGCACTGGTTGCCGACGGCGTTGAAGTGCTGACCGATCACAAGGCGGTGCGCTGCGAGAAAGAAGGCGAACGCAAATTCATCGTGGTGGAACATGAAGGCGAATCGCGCCGCATCGAGTTTGACGCATTGATTTGCGCGGTGGGTCGTAGCGCGAGATTGAAAGGATTTGGGCTGGAAGAATTGGGCATTCCCGTGCAGCGCACGGTGACTACCAACGACTACCTGGAAACGCTGTATCCGAACATCTATGCCGCAGGCGATGTGGCCGGGCCGTATCAATTCACCCACACCGCCGCGCATCAGGCGTGGTACGCGGCGGTGAACGCGCTGTTCGGCGACTTCAAACGCTTCAAGGTGGACTATTCCGTCATTCCGTGGGCGACCTTCATCGAGCCGGAAGTGGCGCGAGTCGGCCTCAACGAGCAGGATGCGAAAGAGAAAGGCATCACTTACGAGGTGGTGAAATTCAACAACGAAGAACTGGATCGCGCCATCGCCGATGGCACCACGCACGGCTTCGTCAAAGTGTTGACCGTGCCGGGTAAGGACAAGATCCTCGGCGTAACCATCGTGGGCGAGCACGCGGGCGACCTGCTGGCTGAATTCGTGCTGGCGATGAAGCACGGGTTGGGCTTGAACAAGATCCTCGGCACCATCCACACTTATCCCACGCTGGCGGAGGCCAACAAATACGCCGCAGGCGAATGGAAGCGCGCCCATGCGCCGCAGGCGGTGTTGCGCTGGCTGGAACGCTACCACGCCTGGCGCCGGGGCTAAACATCACAACGGGGTGAATCGGTATGGAAGACCTCAAAGAAAAAATCCTGGGCTTGTTCTCCGAATACGGGCTGGGCGCGGTATTCGGCGGGGTCATGCTGGAAAACGCGGGGATTCCGATGGCCAGCGAAGTCACTTTGCTGCTGGCCGGAAGCATAGTCGCCGGCGGCGTGCTGGGCTGGCTGCCGGTGGTGCTGACGGCCGCGGTAGCGGCGATCGTGAGCGACAGCTTCTGGTATTTCGTCGGGCGCATCGGCGCCGCGCGTCTGGTGCAACTTTATTGCCGTTTCAGTTTCGGCTCTTCCGCCTGCACCATAAAAGCCCGGGAAATGCTGTTGCGCTTCGGCCCGCGCAGTCTGATCGTGGCGCGTTTCGTGCCGGGTTTCCGCACCTTTGCCTCGCCCATGGCGGGAATTTCCGGCTTGTCCTGGCCGCAATTCCTGCTCTACGACAGCATCGGCGCGCTGTTGTGGGCAAGCACGGTGGTAAGCGGCGGCTGGCTGCTGGCGGAAGAGATCAACCGGGTGTTCGAGCAGATGCAGTCCGCCCATTCCGCGCTGCTGACCGTGGCGGGCGCGATGGTGCTGATCTTCATCGCGCTCAAAGTATGGATCCGCGCGCGCCACGGCAAGGCGCAGTTCGCCACCGGTGATGCCGCGCCGGGCAAGGAGGCATGATGCGCCTGTCGGTGATCATCCCCATCCTTAACGAAGCGCGCCAGTTGCCCGACCTGTTCGCGCATTTGCTGCCGCTGCGCCGGGGCGGACACGAGATCATTTTTGCCGACGGCGGCAGCACCGACGGCTCCGCCGCGCTGGTCGAAGTGGCGGGGTTCCGGCTGGTGCGCGCCGGGCGCGGGCGCGCGTTGCAAATGAACGCGGGCGCGGCAGCGGCGAGCGGAGAGGCGCTGCTGTTTTTGCATGCCGACACCCGTTTGCCGCCTGGCGCCCCCCACCATATCCTGCAAGCGCTGGCGGACGGTGACCGCTGCTGGGGGCGTTTCGATGTGTGCATTGTCGGCCGCCCGTTCATGCTCAAAGTGGTCGCGGCAGCGATGAACGCGCGCTCGCGCTGGACCGGCATCGCCACCGGCGACCAGGCGATGTTCATGCGCCGCGAGATTTTTTTGCGGCTGGGCGGTTTCCCCGCGCAACCCCTGATGGAGGATGTCGAGATAAGTAAACGCCTCAAAAAAATTTCGCCGCCCGCCTGTCTGCATCAATGCGTCAACACCTCCGGGCGGCGCTGGGAAACGCGCGGGGTGTGGCGCACCATCTTTCTGATGTGGCGCCTGCGCTGGGAATACTGGCGCGGCATCGACGCCGGCCTTCTTGCCGAGCAATACCAATGAAGCCGGCGCGCATCATTATCTTTGCCAAAGCGCCAAAACCGGGCTTTGCCAAGACCCGCCTGATCCCGGCGCTGGGCATGCAGGGTGCGGCAGCACTGGCGCGGCGCATGCTGCTGCACACGGTGCGCAGCGCACTGAAAGCGCAAATCGGCCCGGTTGAATTGTGTGTCACCCCCGCCATCGGGGACAAAGCCTGGCGCGGCATCTACTTGCCGCAAGGGATCGAAATCAGTGATCAGGGAGAAGGCGATCTCGGCGCGCGCCTGGCACGCGCCGCGCGCCGGCGGATCGAGCAGGGCGAGCAGGTCATCCTGATCGGCACCGACTGCATCGAGCTGACGCCGCAACTGCTGGAAGAGGCGCGGCAGCGGCTGTTCGATCACGACGCGACGATCCATTGCGCGGCGGACGGCGGTTACGCTTTGCTCGGGCTGGATTGTTTTGATCCCGCGCTGTTTGCCAACATCCCGTGGAGCACCGATGCGGTGGCGGTGAGCACCTTGGGGCAGATAGCCCGGCTGGGCCTGTCGGTGTATGTCGGGCAAATGTTGCATGATGTGGATGAACCGCGCGATTTGCGCTGGTTGCCGGAAAACTGGAGGCCGTTTGTACCCGTTTAGTTTTGCTTTTGTGTTGTGGATTTTCTGTTTCGGTTTGTCTCATGCTGCACAGTCGGTGTGGTTGCCGCCGCAAACGCCGGACTTGGCCGACATTCCCCCGCCCTGGCAGCGCATCCAATTGAACCGTGATACGGCGCCCACCCGTTACCGCATCAGACAATGGGACGGCGTGCTGGCGGTGGAGGCCGTGGCCGAGCGCAGCATGACCCTGCTGGCGCGTCCCGTTGCGGTGGATCTGAATCGCACCCCGGTGCTGTGCTGGCGCTGGCGCGTGGATGCGCCGCTGGTGAATGCCGATCTTGCCACCAAGGCGGGTGATGATTATGCGGCGCGGGTGTATGTTTCGTTTGCCCTGCCGCCGGATGAAATCGGCTGGATGTTGCGCGGCAAGCTGGCGCTGGCGCGCACGATCTACGGCGATGCGGTGCCGGATGCGGCGCTCAATTATGTGTGGGATAACCGTTACCCGGTCGGCACGCGGCGGCCCAATGCCTACACCGGCCGCACCCGCGTTATTGTGGCCGAATCGGGTGCGGCAAATGCCGGGCGCTGGGTAGTGGCGCGGCACGATGTGCAGCGGGATGTGATTGCCGAATTCGGTTCGCCGCAGGCGGCAATAGTGCAGCTCGCGCTGGCTGCCGATACCGACAACACCGGCGAATATGCGCGTGCCGGGTTTGCCGATTTCCATTTTGTGGCGCGCGATAACGCCTGTGTTTTTGAGTAAGGTGCAGGATTATTTAAGAGGAAAAAAATGAGCAATCTATTGGAACAACTGAAAACCATGACCACCATCGTCGCCGACAGCGGCGACATCGCGGCGATCCGTCAGCACCGGCCCGAAGACGCGACCACCAATCCCTCGCTGCTGCTCAAGGCTTCCGGTTTGCCCGAATACGCGCCGCTGATCGGAGCGGCGATCGGCGCGGCCAGGGCGCAAAGCGGCGAACACGACCAGCAACTGCATAACGCGATGGATCTGCTGGCAGTCAGTGTCGGGGTGGAAGTGCTCAAGAGCATACCCGGCCGCATCTCGACCGAAGTGGATGCGCGACTGTCGTTTGATACGGCTGCCACGATTGCCAAGGCGCGCAGGCTGATCACGCTGTATAACGCGGCAGGCGTGAGCAACGAGCATGTATTGATCAAGATTGCCGCCACCTGGGAAGGTATCCGCGCCGCCGAAGTGCTGGAGCGAGAAGGCATTCACTGCAATCTCACGCTGATGTTCGGCTTCGCCCAGGCGCGTGCCTGCGCCGAGGCGGGCGCGACACTGATCTCGCCCTTCGTCGGGCGCATTCTGGACTGGCACAAGGCCAGGAGCGGCAAGGAATTCGCGGCGGAAGAAGACCCCGGTGTGCTGTCGGTGCGGCGCATCTATGAATACTACAAGGCGCACGGCTACAAGACCGTCGTGATGGGCGCCTCGTTCCGCAACATGGGTGAGATCGTGGCACTGGCCGGCTGCGACCGCCTCACCATCGCGCCCGCCTTGCTGAAAGAGCTGGAAGCGACACAGGGTAAACTCGAACGCCGGCTGACGGATAACGGCGCAACCGAGCCGCGCCCGCTGCCGCTGAGCGAATCCGAATTCCGCTGGATGATGAACGAGGACGCCATGGCCACCGAAAAACTGGCGGAGGGGATTCGCGGATTCACCGCCGACCAGATCAAGCTCGAACACACGCTGGCGCAAAAACTCTTGTAAGGATCATCCCGCCCCTTGCGTCTAACTTGCAACGAAAAAAGTTTGGCGCGGAGAGAAGATGATGATGAGTTTGCCGTTGCATGCTGAATACAGCGCCGCGCGTATAGGCCGCGCGCGGGGAGCGGCAAGATGAATCTTCACCTGCCGCAAGCCGTTCGTCTGCAGCGCGCACAATACAACGATCTTGACGCCGCCGAACAGGTCGAATGGTGGCTGGCGGACGGCAAGGGCGGCTATGCCGGCGGCACCGTGGCCGGCACCCTCACCCGGCGCTATCATGGCTTGCTCATCGCGCCGCTGCAATCTTCCCCGCAACGCCATCTGCTGTTCGCCAAAGCCGACGCCGATTTGCTTGACGGCGAGCGCGTCATTCCGCTGCACAGCAACCGCTGGCGCAGCGGTGCAATCAACCCGCAGGGCCATGCGCTGATCGAATCGTTTCATCTCGACGGGCGGATGCCGGTGTGGCGCTACCGCGTGGACGACCTGTTGATCGAGGCGCGCATCTGGATGGAGCACGGCAATCACGGCACGGATGTGGCCTGGCGTCTGCTGGAAAACCCGACCGGACGCCAGGTGCGCTTGCGCGCGCGTCTGCTGGTTGATGTGCGCGACCATCACGCCGCAATGGACAATTGCGAACTGCCGCGCGTGGTGCAGACGCAGTGCGGGTTGAATGTCGAACTGATGGCGGGAACCACCCTGTATTTCTGCACCCACTACGGCACGGTGGAGCGCGCGGATTTTCGCGTCGAGGATTTTGATCTGCCGGCCGAGCGCGCGCGCGGTCTGCCCGCCACCGACCACCACTGGTGCGTCGGCTACCTGACTTTTCCGCTGCATCACGGCGACTGGGTTGGCTTCAATGCCAGCCTGGAAGAGTGCGAGCGCGTGTGTTATCTCGAAAGCGACATGCAGGCGCAGCAGGCGCGCGATCTGTGTTTGCTCACCCGCACCAAAATCACCGCGCCGGAATTTGATGCCTGCCCGCTGTGGATCGACCAACTGCTGCTGGCGGCGGATAGTTTCATCATTCAGCAAAAACTGCCGCGCAGCGAAACACGTCATGCGGTTGTGGCGGGCTATCCGTGGTTCGGCGAATGGGGGCGCGACAGCATGATCGCCTTGCCCGGCCTGTTCCTGGCAACCGGCCGCTATGAAGAAGCGCGCAGCCTGCTGCTGGGTTATTTGCCGCTGGTCGATCGCGGCATGCTGCCGAATTATTTTCCCGGCGACGGCGAAGCGCCGCAGTACAACACGGTGGATGCGGCGTTGTGGTACATCGAGGCCTGGTGTGCCTATCTGGTCGGGGTGCAGGATTTCACCTCCATCGCGCAGGCGTGGCCGGTGCTGCAGCAAATCGTCGCGCACTACCGCGACGGCACCCGCCACGGCATCCGCATGGATGCGGTGGACGGATTGTTGCGCGCCGGCGAGCCGGGGGTGCAACTGACCTGGATGGATGCCAAGGTGGACGATTTCGTGGTCACCCCGCGCCAGGGTAAGCCGGTGGAAGTCAACGCGCTCTGGTACAACGCCTTGCGCACCATGGCGCAATTCGCCACTGTGCTCAAAGACGTAACACTGGCGCACGAATATACGGCGATGGCGGATAAAACCCGCAACGGATTCCGGCGTTTCATTCGCGCCGACGGGCAGGGACTGTACGACGTGCTGGATGGCCCGAACGGCGACGACGCATCTATCCGTCCCAACCAGATCTTCGCGGTCAGCCTGCCGTTCAGCGCGCTGGAAGCGCTGTCGCAACAACAAGTGGTGGACTGCTGCCGCGAACATCTGCTCACCCCTTTTGGGCTGCGTTCGCTGGCGCCGTCCGACGCCGCCTACCGTCCGCGCTATGAAGGCGATGTGTGGTCGCGCGACACCGCCTACCATCAGGGCACGGTTTGGGCGTGGCTGCTGGGGCACTACGCGCTGGCGGAATTTCGCGTCACGGATGATGCGGCGCTGTCGCTGTCGCGTCTGGATGCGATGCAGGATCATCTCAAGGCAGCGGGCCTGGGCACAGTCAGCGAAATCTTCGACGGCGATGCGCCGCACACCCCGCGCGGCGCACCGAGCCAGGCCTGGTCGGTGGCGTGCCTGCTGGAGGCATACTGGAAATTGCGCCGCGCGCAAATCGAACAGGAGAAAGCATGACGCAACCCAAAAAGACCGTGCAAGCCGAGCAGGCGCGGGTGCAGGCACAACGGCAAGGCAGCGACAACTGGCGGCTGTGGGGGCCTTATTTGTCGGAGCGTGCGTGGGGCACGGTGCGCGAGGACTACAGCGCCGACGGCACGGCATGGGAGCATTTCGACCACGACCAATCCCGTTCGCGCGCGTACCGCTGGAGCGAAGACGGCCTGGGTGGTCTATGCGACGAACAACAGCGCTTATGTTTCGCGCTGGCGCTGTGGAACGGTGCCGATCCCATCCTGAAGGAGCGCGCCTTCGGCCTCACCGGCAACCAGGGCAACCACGGCGAGGACGTGAAGGAATGCTATTTCTATGTCGATGCCACGCCCAGCCACAGCTTCCTGCGCTACCGCTACAAATATCCGCAGCGCGCCTTTCCCTACGTGCAACTGGTGGCAGAAAACGCGCGCCGCACGCGTGCCGATCCGCCGTTCAGTTTAATCGACAGCGGTGCCTTCGCCGACGACCGTTACTGGGATGTCGAAGTGCGCTATGCCAAGGCAGCCAGCGGGGAAATCCATATTCGCATCCGCGCCGACAATCGCGGGCCGGAAGCGGCCACGCTGCATCTGCTGCCGAGTTTGTGGTGCCGCAACACCTGGTCGTGGGGCGATGACGAGGGCGACAAACCTGAACTGAACATCGCCGCGCCGTCGCCCGGTGCGGTGTGGGCGGTGGAGGCGCATGTGGCAGGGCTGGGGCATTACCACTTGTACGGGCAACAAACCGCAGGCTTGTTGTTCACCGAAAACGACAGCAACAGCGAACGCCTGTGGGGCGCGACCAATCGCACGCCACATGTGAAAGACGCGTTTCACCGGCGCGTGATTGAAGGCGAAACGGGCGCGGTCAATCCGGCACAGCACGGCACAAAATTCGCCGCCTGGCATACGTTGACGGTGGCGGCGGGCAAATACGCCGAGCTGACGCTGGTGTTGTCGGACGCGCCGCTGGCCGCACCTTTTATCGGCACGGACAAAGTATTCGCACAGCGCGAACAGGAAGCCGACGCTTACTATCGCGCGCTGTTGCCGGACAACGAGACCGACCGCGCCATCCTGCGCCAGGCGCTGGCGGGGATGATCTGGAATCAGCAGTTCTATCACTACGAAGTGGCGCGCTGGCTGGACGGCGATTTGCAACGCCCGCCCGCCGCACACCAGCACGGGCGCAACCAGCGCTGGCGGCATTTCCGCGCGGCGGATGTGATGTCGGTGCCGGACAGTTGGGAGTTTCCCTGGTTTGCGGCATGGGACCTGGCCTTCCATGCGCTGCCGCTGGCGCTGCTCGACATCGACTTCGCCAAGCGCCAACTGGAGCTGCTGTTGCGCGAGGACATGCTGCATCCGGGCGGTCAGATTCCCGCCTACGAATGGGCGTTCGGCGATGTCAATCCGCCGGTGCACGCGATGGCGGTGCTGAACGTGTTCCGCATGGAGCGCACGCAAAGCGGTCGAGGCGATCACGGCTTTTTGCGCCGCACGCTGCACAAACTGCTGCTCAATTTCGCCTGGTGGCTGAACGCCAAGGATAACGATGGACATGGTGTGTTCGAGGGCGGCTTTCTCGGTCTCGACAATATTTCAGTGTATGACCGCTCGCAGCCGCTGCCGCCCGGCTATCGTTTGAAACAGGCCGATGCCACCGGCTGGATGGCGATGTTCGCGCTCAACATGACGATGATCGCGCTGGAGCTGACCACCGAGGAATCCGACTACGAAGACATCGCCCTGCAGTGCTACAACCAGTTCCTGACCATGGCCAACGTGATGGCGGGCAATGTCGATCACAGTCCCTCGCTGTGGGACGGTGCGGATGGCTTTTTCAAGGACCTGATTGTCACGCCCGACGGCGAACGCCACCGCATCGACGTGTTTTCCATGGTCGGCATCATTCCGCTGTTCGCCTGCGAAGTGGTGGAGCCGCGCCTGCTGAAAAACGCGCCGCGCTTTGAAAAAATGCTGATGGCGCACGCGGGCGGCATGTTTGACGGGCACACCATCTGTGCCTGTCCCGCGCATACCAACGAGCGCGGCGAGCATCTGCTGTCGCTGGCCAACCACGAGATGCTGCCGCCGATCCTCAAGCGATTATTAAATGAAGCGGAGTTCCTTTCGCCCAACGGTATCCGCAGCGTCAGCCGGGTTCATGCCGCGCAGCGCGACCTCGGCTGGCTGCCGGCGGTGGGCAAAGCCTTGATCGACTATCTGCCGGGCGAGTCGAATACCGGCTTGTTCGGCGGCAACTCCAATTGGCGCGGCCCGGTGTGGATGCCGGTCAACTATCTGCTGATCGAAACCCTGTGCAAATTCCAGCGCTACCTCGGCGACAATTTCAAGGTGGCCGTGCCGTGCAAGGAAAATTGCGAGATGACTTTGCAACAGGTCGCCGACTTGCTCGCCGACCGTCTGGCCAATCTGTACCGGCGCGATGCGTCGGGTCGCATTCCCGCCTTCGCCCCCGACAGCCCGCACCAGCATGATCCGCACTGGCGGGAGTTATTGCTGTTCAATGAGTATTACCACGGCGACAGCGGACAGGGGCTGGGTGCCGCGCACCAGACCGGATGGACCGGGCTGATCGCCAATCTCCTGGTGCGGCAGCGACAGGGAAGGCAAACATGATGCCAAAACTATGCAACAGCGTAATTCTTGTCACTGCCTTAATGCTGGCGACGGCGGCCCAGGCACTCGAACTGAACGGGTTCGAGGTCGGCAATGCGCAGATTCCGCCCGCCGCCATCGAGCGCGGCGGGCCGCCGCGCGACGGCATTCCGGCGCTGGATGCGCCGCGCTTTGAATCGGTGCAACAGGCGCGCTGGCTCAAACCGGAAGATCGCGTCCTGGGTATTCAGCGCAACGGCGTGGCGCGCGCCTATCCGGTGGCGATCCTGAACTGGCACGAAATCGTCAACGATGTCATCGGCGGTGAAGCGGTCGTGATCACCTACTGTCCGCTGTGCGGCACCGGAGTCGCGTTTGCGGCGCGGATCAACTGGCTCGATACGCATTTCGGTGTGTCCGGCCTGCTATATAACAGCGACGTGCTGTTGTATGACCGCGAAACCAAATCGCTGTGGTCGCAAATCCTGGGCCGCGCGGTGAGCGGCAAAATGGCCGGCCAAACACTGCCCAGGATCCCGCTGATGCACACCACCTGGCAGGACTGGCGCACGCGTTTCCCGCACAGCGAAGTGCTGTCCACCCGCACCGGATATGATCGCGATTACACGCGCAATCCCTATCAGGGCTACGCAAACAGCCGCAGCGTCTGGTTCTCCGTGGCGCAACAGGATGAGCGCCTGCACCCCAAGGCGTGGGTGGTCGGGGTTGAAATGAACGGCTTCTTCAGGGCGTATCCGTTCGATGAACTGGCGCTGACCGACGGGACGGTGCGCGACACGCTGGGCGGCGCAACCTTCACCGTGCATTACGATGCCGCCCATCGCAACGCTTGGGTGGAAGACGCAAGAGGTGAGACAATAGCGACCATCGCTGCATACTGGTTTGCCTGGCAGGCCTTCCATCCCGATACTGAAATTTTCAGCACTACTGCCCACAAGGAATCGCATCATGACAAAAATTGAACCCTGCACCCTGGTCTTCTTCGGGGCAGGCGGCAACCTGAGCCGCAAGAAACTGATCCCCGCGCTATTCCATCTGGAGATGCTGCAACGCCTGCCGCCGCATCTGGTGATTCTGGGTTGCGACATTGTCGAATACGAGCGCGATGCCTGGCTGAACGCGGTTGGCGAGATTCTGCGCGAGAAGCACGGCAAGGACATCGACGAGGCTGCGTTAAAGCGTTTTTGCGCGCGCCTGCATTATTTCGCCGTGCCGCCCGGCGACGACGCGGCCTACACGCGGCTGCAAGCCCTGCTCGACGATGATCCTTCGTTCCCGCCCAACTTGGTGTTCTACATGGCGGTGCGCCCGGTCGATTATCCGGGCATCGTGGATAAGCTGGGCAACGTCGGCTTGCTGAAAGAAAACAACGGCTGGCGCCGCGTGGTGATCGAGAAACCGTTCGGCTACGATTTGCTTTCTGCGCAGACGCTGCAGGCCAGTCTGTACCGCCATCTCAACGAGCCGCAGATCTATCGCATCGACCACTATCTGGGCAAAGGCACGGTGCAGAACATCATGGTGTTCCGCTTCGCCAACCTGCTGCTCGAACCGCTGTGGAAAAACCACTACATCGACCACGTGCAGATCACCCATTCGGAAACATTGGGCGTGGAAAATCGCGCCGATTACTACGAGGGTGCGGGCGCGCTGCGCGACATGGTGCAGAGCCACCTGCTGCAACTGATGGCGCTGGTGGCGATGGAGCCGCCGGTGAGCATGGCGGCCGAGCATTTGCGCGACGAAAAAGTGAAAGTGCTGAAAGCCATCCGTCCCATCACCCAGAACGCGGTACACGCCCACGCCTTTCGCGGCCAGTACGCCAGCGGCGTGATCGACGGCCAGACCGTGCCCGGCTATCTGGAGGAGAAAAATGTCGCGCCGGGCAGCACCACCGAAACCTACGCCGCAATGAAACTATTCGTCGATAACTGGCGCTGGGCCGGCGTGCCGTTTTACCTGCGCACCGGCAAGCGCATGGCGGAAGGCAGCTCCGCCATCTGCATCCGTTTCAAGGCGCCGCCGCAGGACTTGCTGCGCAAAACCCGCAAAGGGGCGCCGCAACCGAACTGGATCATGCTCGGCATCCAGCCGGACGATTGCCTCAAGATGGAATTGCAGGTGAAAGTGCCGGGGCTGGATGTGCAGACCCGCACCATCAGTCTGGACGCAACCTATCGCAAGGACGGCGAGGAAGACTACGACGCCTACGAGGGGCTGATCCTCGATGTCATCCTCGGTGACCACTCGCTGTTCCTGCGCATCGACGAAGTGGAAGCGGCGTGGCGCGTGGTCGATCCGGTGCTCAAGGTGTGGGCGATGGAGCGCGACTTCATCAACACCTATCCGGCCGGCAGTTGGGGGCCGCGCGGCACCTATCGCCTGTTCGACCGCGAAGACCAGTTCTGGCGCCATTCCCTGAGTCCGGATGGCGGCAAGCTGGAAGCGTATTGAGATGGCGGCTTTTCTGACGGGCGACATCGGCGGCACCAAGACCCGGCTGGCGCTGGCCGAGGTGAGCGGGAACAGTGTGCGTATTCGGCGCGAGCAGAGTTTTGCCAGCCGGCGCTATCCCGCGCTGGAAGACCTGCTGCAGGAATTCCTGCACGATCAAACCGCTATCACCGCCGCCGCATTCGGCATCGCCGGGCCGGTGCGGGGCGAGGTGGCGCAGACCACCAATCTGCCCTGGCGCATCGACGCCGCCGTTTTGCGCCGGCAGTTCAAATTCAGCCGCTGCTATCTGCTCAACGATCTCGAAGCGACGGCCTGGGGCCTGCCCGCGCTGGGGGCGGACGATCTGCTTACGCTACAGGCGGGCGCGCCGGATGCCGGGGGCAATCAGGCGGTCATCGCGGCGGGCACGGGCCTGGGCGAGGCGGGACTGTATTGGGACGGTGCGGCGCATCACCCGTTTGCCACCGAGGGCGGCCACGCCACCTTCAGTCCGCGTGATGTGCGCGAACTTGCTCTGCTGCACTACATGCAACAGCAACATGAGCACGTGAGCTGGGAGCGCGTGCTGTCCGGCATGGGGCTGCGCGACCTGTACGATTTCATGCTGGTTCATCTCGGGGCAGGCACACCGCAATGGCTGGCGGAGGAGATCGCGGCGGGCGACAAGGCGGCTGCGGTTTCCGCCGCTGCGCTGGCGGGCAAGGACGAAGTGTGCGTCGAAACGCTGCGCCTGTTCGCCGATCTGTACGGCGCGGAAGCGGGCAATCTGGCGCTCAAGCTTATGAGCCGCGGCGGGCTGTTCATCGGCGGCGGCATCGCGCCGAAAATTTTGCCGCTGCTGCAGGACGGCACTTTCCTGCGCGCTTTCCTCGACAAGGGACGGATGCAAGCGCTGCTGGCGGCAATGCCGGTCAAGGTCATCCTGAACGACCGCGCCGCGCTGTACGGCCCCGCGCTGTTTGCGGCGCGGAAGGAAGCATGATGATCCTGCCCCGTGCCGCGCAACTCACCGTGCACCGCGATACGGCGGAACTCGCCGCAGCGGTCGCCCGCCGCATCGCCGCCCTGATCGAACAAGCCATCGCCGCGCGCGGCGTGTGCCGCATCGCGCTGGCCGGCGGCAGCACCCCGCACAGTTGTTATGAACAATTGAGCAGCCTGCCGGTCGATTGGTCGCGCGTGCAGATTTATTTTGGCGATGAGCGCTGTCTGCCGGTCGGCGATGCCGAGCGCAATGACGCGATGGCGCGCCGGTCCCTGTTGCAGCGGGTCGAAATTCCCGCCGCCAACGTGCATGCGGTCGCCGCCGAGTTGGGCGCGGTGCGCGCCGCCGCGGACTATGCGGCGCGATTGAAGGAAGCGCTACCGTTGGACATCGTGTTGCTGGGTATGGGTGAAGACGGCCATACCGCCAGCCTGTTTCCCGACAACCCGGCGCTGCAATCGGTCGCTGCCGCCGTGCCGGTGTTCGACGCACCCAAGCCGCCGCCCGAGCGCGTCAGCTTGAGTCTGGCGACGCTTAACGCGGCGCGGCACAAATTATTTCTGGTCGCGGGCGCGGGCAAGCGCGAGGCGCTGGCGCGCATCGCGCAGGGCGCACCGCTGCCCGCCGCACAAATCACCGCCGCCGAATGGCATCTGGACCAGGACGCAGTCCCCGTCAAACAAATTTAACCAAGGAGAAGAAAATGCAAATCGGAATGATCGGATTAGGACGAATGGGCGCGAACATGGTGCGCCGCCTGCAAAAATCGGGACACCCGTGCGTGGTGTATGACCGCAGCGCGGAAGCGGTGAACACGCTGGCCAAGGAAGGCATGACCGGTGCGCAAAGCACGGCGGATTTCGTCAGCAAATTGAGCACCCCGCGCGTGGTCTGGCTGATGCTGCCGGCAGCCGTGGTCGATGCCAGCATCGCCGAACTGACCCCGCTGCTGGCGCCGGGCGACATCATCATCGACGGCGGCAACTCGTATTACAAGGACGACATCGCACGCGCCAAACGGCTGGCAACGAAATCGATTCATTATGCGGATGTCGGCGTGAGCGGCGGCACCTGGGGTCTGGAGCGCGGCTATTGCCTGATGATCGGCGCGCAGCCGCAAACCTATGCGCACCTGCAACCGATCTTCGCCTCGCTCGCGCCGGGCGTGGCAACCGCCCCGCGCACCGAAGGTGCCAGCGGCACACCGAGCACCGCCGAGGAAGGCTATTTGCATTGCGGACCGGAAGGCGCGGGCCACTTCGTCAAGATGGTCCATAACGGCATCGAGTACGGCATGATGGCCGCCTACGCCGAGGGCTTCAATCTGCTGCGCCACGCCAATGTGGGCGGCGCGGCGCGCGAAGTGAATGCGGAAACCACACCGCTGCGCGAACCGGAAACCTTCCGTTACGACATCGATGTGGCCAGCGTGGCGGAACTGTGGCGGCGCGGCAGCGTGGTGAGTTCCTGGTTGCTCGACCTGACGGCGCACGCGCTGCAAGGCGATCCCGCACTGGAAAAATTCGGCGGCAAAGTGTCGGATTCCGGCGAAGGCCGCTGGACCAGCATCGCCGCCATCGAATCCGGCACCCCCGCACCGGTGCTCACCGCCGCCCTGTTCGACCGTTTCAATTCGCGCGGCGAAGCGGATTACGGCAACAAGCTGTTGTCGGCATTGCGCTTCGAGTTCGGCGGGCATCAGGAAAAGCATTAAGGAATCGCTGATCAAGTCCTCATTCGTCATTCCGGCGAAGGCCGGAATCCAGTGTTTTGCGAGCATCCGCTTCGCGGATTGCCTGCTTACCCCGCTTCAATGGACTGGACACCGGCCTTCGCCGGTGTGACGGACTTAATCAGACCTTTCTTAACGTATGAAACTCGCGCAGAGATTTGTTTGACCCTCCCCCTCTGGGGGAGGGTTGGGGAGGGGGAAACGGGTAGGGTGAGTTCGTCATGCGCAGGATGGGTTGCAAACACAAGGGGCGCAATTTATTGCGCCCCTTGTGTTTATGCTTTGAGAAATAGTTAAATCACGCGAGCAGCTTGCGAGCCCGGGCGATGGCGGCTTCGACCTGCTGCGGCGCGGTGCCGCCGGTATGGTTGCGCGCGGCGAGTGAGCCTTCCAGCGTCAGTACGGCGTAGATGTCGTCGGCGATGAGCGATGAGAACTGCTGCAATTCTTCCAGTTTCAATTCGGCCAGGTCGCAACCTTTTTGCTCGGCGAAACGGACCGCCAGCGCGACCGCTTCGTGCGCATCGCGGAACGGCAGCCCCTTCTTCACCAGATAATCGGCCAGATCGGTGGCGGTGGCGTAGCCCTGTAGCGCGGCGGCGCGCATCGCCTCCGGCTTGACCGTGATGCCACCGATCATGTCGGCGTAGATGCGCAGGGTCTGGGTCAGCGTGTCCACCGTGTCGAACAGCGGCTCCTTGTCTTCCTGGTTGTCCTTGTTGTAGGCCAGCGGCTGGCCTTTCATCAGGGTCAACAGCGCGACCAAGTGGCCGTTGACGCGCCCGGTCTTGCCGCGAACCAGCTCCGGCACGTCCGGATTCTTCTTCTGCGGCATGATCGAAGAGCCGGTGCAGAAGCGGTCGGCGATGTCGATGAAGCCGAAGCGCGGGCTCATCCACAGGATCAGTTCTTCCGACAGGCGCGACAGATGCGTCATCACCAGCGCGGCAGCGGCAGTGAATTCGATGGCGAAGTCGCGGTCGGACACCGCATCCAGCGAGTTCTGGCATACCGCTTCAAAGCCGAGCAGCTCGGCCACCCGCTCGCGCTTGATCGGATAACTGGTGCCGGCCAGCGCGGCCGCGCCCAGCGGCAGGCGGTTGACGCGGCGGCGGCAATCGGTGAAGCGTTCCACATCGCGCTGGCACATTTCGAAATACGCCATCAAGTGATGGGCGAAGCTGACCGGTTGCGCGACTTGCAGATGGGTGAAGCCGGGCAGAATGGTATGCGTATGGTGTTGCGCCAGATCAAGCAGCGCGGTTTGCAGGTGTTTGAGCAGGACGCCGAGGGTGTCGATCTCGGCACGCAGATAGAGGCGGATATCGGTCGCCACCTGGTCGTTGCGCGAACGGCCGGTGTGCAGACGTTTGCCCGCGTCGCCGACCAGCGTGGTCAGGCGTTTTTCGATATTCAAGTGGACGTCTTCCAGATCGAGCGACCATTCGAAATCGCCGCTGATGACTTCGTTTTCGATCTGCGCCAGACCGCGCCGGATGTCTTGCAGGTCCTGCGCGCTGATGATGTTGCACTCCGCCAGCATCTGCGCGTGGGCCAGCGAACCCTGAATGTCAACCAGCGCCAGGCGCCGGTCGAAATCCACGGAGGCGGTATAACGCTTCACCAGTTCCGCCACGGGTTCGTTGAAGCGTCCCGACCAGGTTTGATTGTCTTGCATCGTTGCCATGTCTTGTCCAGAATGAGTGCCCGCTTATGCCAATCAATCCACGCGCATGCGTGGCGTTTGCTCCTTCTCCCGCCGGAAGAAGGTCGGGATGAGGGTGGGGACCAAAATAAATAGTTATGCGATGAAACCGACGCGCAGTATAAATCAAAACATTCAGCACCGACTGTTGCCTGACTTCCGCAACCTGGGCACGGTGTTGCGCATCGTGCTGCTGGTGAACGCCGTCGCGCTGTTCCTCGCGCTGACGCAAGCCGTGTCGCCAAACGGGCTATGGCAGCAGATTCTGTTCGGTTCCGCCCTGTTGCAACCGGTGCTGCTGTGCACGCTGCTCGCCCTGTACGTGCTCAATCCGGCCCTGGCGCGGCTGGCCTACTGGCAGGCGGCACTGCTGATCATTGCCGTCGTCGCCCTTCTCACTTTTGCGCTCACCCACCTGGGCGGCGAATTGTTTGCCGGAACGAACGAATACGGCTGGTTCGGCGATCTGCGCCGTTTGCTGCAAAGCGCGATCATCGCGCTGCTGTTGTTGGGTTATTTCCGCTGGCGTACCCTGGTGCTGTCGCCGGCGCAGGCGGACGCCCGCTTGCAGGCCTTGCAGGCGCGCATCCGCCCGCACTTCCTGTTCAACAGCATCAACGCCGTGCTCGCCATCGTGCGCGCGGAACCGAAACGGGCGGAAGCCGCACTGGAAGACATGGCCGATCTGTTCCGCATGGCGATGAGCGACGCGCACGAGCTGGTTGCGCTGAAAGACGAGGTCGCGCTGGCCGAACGTTATCTGGCGCTGGAACAGTTGCGCATGGGCGAACGCCTGCAGGTGCGCTGGCATTTGCGCGACATGCCGCAGGATGCGCTGATCCCGCCGCTGGTGTTGCAGCCGCTGCTGGAAAATGCGGTCTATCACGGCATCGAGCCGCTGGCTGCGGGCGGACTCATCGAAGTCAGACTCTATCTGGGCGACCGGCGCCTGCATCTGGAGGTGCGCAATCCGCTGTCCGCCACGGCGGCGCAAACCGACGGCAACCGCATCGCCCTGGCAAACATCCGCGAACGTCTGGCGCTGCTGTTCGATGTCGAGGCCGAGTATCGGGTGGAACGCGGCCTCGACAGCTATGCCGTGCATATCATCATTCCTTACCGAAAAAAGGAGGCGTCATGAACGACACCGTGGCCCTGCCGCTGACCGTCTTTGTGGTGGACGACGAGCCGCTGGCGCGCCGCCGCCTGAAAGAACTGCTGGACGATTGCGCCGTGCAGATCGAGCTGGAGGTGACGGGCGAAGCGGGCAACGGCCAGGAGGCACTGGACAAATTGAGCGCCACTCCGGCGGAAGTGGTGCTGCTCGACATCCGCATGCCGCAGATGGACGGGCTGGAACTGGCGCATCATCTGAACAAACTCGATCATCCTCCGGTGATTATTTTTACCACCGCCTACGACGCCTATGCGATCAAAGCTTTCGAGCAGCGCGCCATCGACTACCTGCTCAAACCGATCCGTCTCGGCCGCCTGTTCGAGGCACTGACCCGCGCGCGCGACGCGGTGCCGATCCGCACCGAAGTGTTGCGGGAACTGATGCCGGAAGCGCGCAGCCATCTGCCGGTGCATGAACGCGGCAGAATCATCCTGGTGCCGATCGAAGAAGTCATTTATCTGCGCGCGGAAATGAAATACGTGACGGTGCGCACCGCGCAGCGCGAGTATCTGATCGAGGAATCGCTGACCGCGCTGGAAAAGGAATATGCCGCGCGCTTTGTGCGCATCCACCGCAGTTGCCTGGCGGCCATCGCCGCCATCGCCGGTTTCGAGAAAGGCGGCGAGGAAGGCGAGAGCGGTTGGCTGCTCAAACTGCGCGGGCTGGACGAGCGGCTGCCAATCAGCCGGCGCCAGTGGGCCAGTGTGAAAGCCCTGGATGAAGCAAACGGCCAAGGGGTATAAGGTGCTGACCATACTGGTAATCAATTCCAAAGGCGGATCGGGCAAGACCACGCTGACCACCAACCTCGCCAGCTATTACGCCACCCGTCAACAGCGAACCGCCATCATCGATTACGACCCGCAAGGTTCCAGCCTGCACTGGCTGCAAGCTCGCCCCAAAAATCTCCCCGTCATCCAGGCCGCCAACGGCGCGCCGCCCAAAGGCAATATCCGCCTCGGCAGCCGCCAAGGCTGGGTGCCGCCGGAAACCGAAGTGCTGCTGATCGACGCGCCGGCCGGGATCGGCGGATTGTTGTTGAAGGAACTGGTGCGCAAGGCGAACTACATCCTGATTCCGGTCTCGCCGTCGCCGATCGACATTCGCGCATCCGCCGACTTCATCAAAGACCTGTTTCTGGTCGGCGGCGCGCGCACCGCCAACGCGCGCATGGCCGTCGTCGCCAGCCGCGTGCGCAACCGTTCCAATGCCGCCTACAGCGCGCTGGAGCGTTTCCTTACTTCCCTCAAAATGCCTTTCCTCACCAGCCTCAGTGACAGCGAAATCTATTTGCAGGCGGCGGAGCAGGGCACAGGCATCTTCGAGCTGGACGAGAACGAAAGCGCCAAAGAGCGCCAGGAATTCATGCCCATCGTGCGCTGGCTTGACGGCTATTTTCCCAACCGCCACGGCGTGCGTGCGGAAGACAAACTGGCCAGCCTGGAAAGTTCGCGTAAATGGGCCGCGTTCCGCCCGGGTAACAGCACCGGAAATTATCCGGTGTACCGGCGTCCGGAGTAGAGTTGAGCTTGGTTTGACGGGATTGGGTTGTCGGGAGACAGCTGGGGATGTTGTCCTGACCGGCAGGTTCTCGGCCATGGACTGCAGTTGGCTTTCAGATGGGCTAACGACGGTTATGGAATCGTCACCGGCCACAGGTGCGGGGGTACCAACCACTGCTCAAAACAATTCGACTCCGGAACCTTTGGGTATTGAAACACGTGGGGCGCAATACCGTGAGATTTTATGTGGGGGAAAGTTGATGGCTTCAAAATTCCGTAAGCTCAGTATCAAGTGGAAGATATTTTCCCTCTCGGCAATGGTGTTTGGTCTCTCGCTGACACTGGGGTTTGCCTATTTTACGTATCAAAGTTATTGGTTGAATGTCACCACCTCTCTGAATGGATTGATGAATTTCACCGATGCCAAGCAGCAAGGGGTAATTCGTTTTATTGACCAAAACGAGAAATTAGCTCAGCAGATGGCGAACCTGGTGATGCACGCCGATGCCCGCGCGGTGCGCAGCCAATTTGCCAGTGTGGTGGCAACCGATGTGTTCAAGCGGGAGGAACATCCTTTCAAGGACGAGATTGTGGCGGGTAAGCGCAAGATTCCAACTTGGACGGTGTATCACGCCATTGATTATGTGCAGGGCGGCATTATCCGCCTGTCCTCTGACCCCAAGCGCGAAGGGCAAGTGTGGAATCACGCGCTTGATCTCAAGCCGGGCTATTCCGAACCTTACTACGATGGCGATGTGCCGGTGATGACGTTTACCGCACAGACATCAACGGGGGCCGTCTATATCCACGCCGATGCGCGTATGTTGACCAACATTGTGTCGGGCGAAATCGGCAATTTGGCGGGCGATATGGGTGCGTATTACCTAGCGGGTGTGGGTAAAACTTTTGATTACTATCTAGTGGATAAAGAGAACCGCCTCATCACTGAATCGCGCACCCGCCCCGATCAATTTCTCAAAGGGCAAGGCAGCGAAAAACCGTGGCGCACCACGATGCAACAGGCTGGCGTGATGTGCGGCAAGAGCGGCACCTATCTCACCGATGCGAAATGCACCACGGGCTGCCGTGAGGTGATGGGCTTTTACACGGGCGTAAATGGCAAGACTATGCTGGGTGCATCTATGCCGTTTTATGATTCACGCTGGACGCTGGTGGTGGAGCAGGAAGCTAACGAGATTCTCTGGCCGATGTGGACAATGTTTGCCGAGCAGTTGGCGATGTTGCTGCTGTTGAGTGCAGCTTCCATCTGGCTCTATTTACGTTTGCAGAATCGCGCCATTATTCATCCGTTGAAACGCTTGCAGCAGGCGATTGAAGACGTAGAGCGTACCCAAGACTTCACTAAGCCGATTGAAATCACTTCCGAAGATGAGTTTGGCGAATTGGCCAATGCGTTTAATCGCATGTCACATCACCTAGATTCCATTTATCAAAATCTTGAGACTCGTGTGACTGAGCGCACGGTAGAACTCGAAGTGTTGAATCAACAAATTCGCGCCAATCTGCAAGCCAGCCGCGAATCACAAGAAAAGCTGCGTCTGAGTGAAGAGCAATCAAAACGGGCCTTGGAAGAGCTGCAATACCAAAAATTCGCGCTCGATGAACATGCGATTGTGCTGATCACCGATGTGGAAGGCACGATTACTTATGTGAATGATCGCTTCTGTCGCGTCAGTGGTTGCTCGCGCGAGGAATCGCTGGGGCATAACCCGCGATTTTTGAATTCAGGACTGCACCCCAAAACTTTCTTCAAAGACTTGTATCGCACCATCGCGCATGGCGAGGTGTGGCACGGCGAGATCCGCAATCGCGCTAAATCAGGAGAGTTTTATTGGGTGGATAACAGCATCGTGCCGTTCAAGGGCTTTGATGGCAAACCGTATCAGTATGTGTCCATTAGCACGGACATCACGCAGCGCAAAAACTCCGAGAGTGACATCGAAAAATTGGCATTTTATGACCCGCTCACCGCACTGCCCAACCGTCGTTTGCTGATGGATAGATTGCAACATTCACTGACCAGCAACATCCGCAACGATAAGCATGGCGCAATTTTGTTCATAGATATGGATAACTTCAAAACCCTCAACGATACCAAGGGGCATGGTGTGGGCGACTTGCTGCTCATTGAGGTGGCGCAACGCCTGAAAAAATGTGTGCGTGAAGAAGATACGGTGGCGCGCTTTGGAGGCGATGAGTTTGTGTTGCTGCTGAATAATTTGAGCGCTTTGCATGACGAGGCGGGAGCACATGCCAAGTTGGTGGCGGGGAAAATCTTGCAGCACTTGAACCAACCCTATGTGTTGCAAGATTATGAGCATAGCTGCTCGCCGAGTATCGGCGTGGCGTTGTTCTGCGATCATTCAGCGAATGCGGAGGAGCTGCTACAACATGCCGACAGCGCGATGTATCAATCCAAAGCGGGAGGGGGCAATACCGTGCGTTTCTACGACGAGCGCACCCAAGCGGCGCTGTTGGCGCGTGCTGAGTTGGAACATGAATTGCGCCATGCGCTCGATCAACAACAGCTCGCCTTGTATTACCAGGTGCAGGTGAATGAGGACTTTAAGCCGATCGGCGCAGAGGTGTTGCTGCGCTGGATTCATCCCTTGCTAGGCATGGTGTCACCTGTGCAGTTCATTCCGTTGGCGGAAGAAACAGGGCTGATTGTGCCGATTGGCGATTGGGTGCTGCAACAAGCCTGCGCGCAACTGAAACAATGGGAAAGCGATCCCGATAAACGCGCGCTGGTGTTGGCGGTGAATGTCAGCGTGCGCCAGTTCCGTGAACCTGACTTTGTGCAACAGGTGCAGCGACGGGTAACCGAGAGCGGAATTTGCCCCGCTTGCCTCAAGCTGGAAATCACCGAAAGCATGTTGGCGCAGGATGTGGAGGCGATTATCGCCACTATGTTGGAACTCAAAGCGATAGGCCTGAAGTTCTCGATGGATGATTTTGGGACAGGCTATTCCTCACTTTCCAGCATCAAGCGCTTGCCGCTGGATCAGCTCAAAATTGACCAGTCCTTTGTGCACGATATTTTGCATGACGATTACGACAGGGCGATTGTGCGCACCGTCATCGCCATGGCGCAAAGCATGGACCTCAACATCATTGCTGAAGGGGTGGAAACCGAAACACAACGCAGCTTGCTGGCACTCAAGGGTTGCACCAATTACCAAGGCTATTTGTTCGGCAAGCCATTACCCTTAAATGAGTTTGAAGCGCTGCTGCGGAACCCAACATGGTTGGCTTAACGTAATAACTTTATGTTTTGGCTTCGTCGGGGGAATCAGTGGGTGATTTTAGGCGGTTTCCAACTTGGAATTCTGTTGGATTTGATTTTTATGTGTGGTCGTAAGGAAACGATAGAGCTTGCGGCATGAAGCATCAAATGCATCTTGCTCCTGTTCCGTGATTCGTGGCCAGATGAGCGGACCGCCATCTTCTTCCAGTAGATCAAAGATTACTTCCTCAACCGGCAGACGCGACAGTTGTGGATCCTCCTGGCGGCGGCGGATCACCTCGCCGCCCAGCATCCACAAATGGTCGCGGTGACGGCGCAGTGTGCTGGTGGCGAGTTTTTGGGTAAG
>Ga0210023_1000222_pt1 | contig 42903 bp, 45 predicted proteins | sample CryGeymeta201524_FD_183987 | JGI IMG/M metagenome (GOLD analysis project Ga0210023, IMG submission 183987) | Groundwater microbial communities from Crystal Geyser aquifers in Utah, USA - Crystal Geyser metaG 2015-24 (SPAdes) (version 2) | ecosystem: Environmental > Aquatic > Deep subsurface >... | reverse complement strand
ACTTGGATTTAGAACCCCGCATGAGGTATTTTTTGGGGTGGAAGTACGCTACACCAAGCAACCACTGGTTGTTGCACTTCTAACTTGAATCTGCGAATAAAAATGTGCTGAACTTTGGGGATATTGGCACAGGAGGCAGGTGCTGAGACCTTTGACGGCGACCGTGGCCGTAACGACAGCGGCTAGCGCGAGGACAATGTCCTTGATGGTGGAAATCAGTCCGGGCGTCGTGAGGCACATAGGCAGCTAACGTGGAGCTAAGGGGCTGCGCACTTTTTCGCAGTCCCGCTTGAGCGTAGGGTTACCGAACCCCATGCTCAAAACCTGAGCCTCGAACCCGCGTCAATAGCATTTCAGACTTGAGCCAAAATTATTGTCCAGAAAGTGGGGTCCACTATAACCGGGTTTGCGCAGGTGAATGAAAGGGACATTTCTACTTTGCAGGAAAGGGGACATTTCTATTTAGCGTTGACACTGGCAAAATATCATTTGCAATTCGGCGCGATCCGGTGCACAGTGCGGCACGCGATTTTCAAGTAGTGTTGTAGTTGTCTGGTTCGGTACCCCGCCGCTCGGCGGTATTCCACCTTCACTTCCCGCCGTCTTGACCTTCGATGCAACCAGGGGTTCGCCCCTATTTTTAGTCAATTTTTAGGATATTCAAGACATGGCAACAGGTACAGTAAAGTGGTTTAACGATTCCAAGGGCTTCGGCTTTATTACCCCCGAAGCTGGCGGCGACGATTTATTTGCCCATTTTTCCGCAATTCAAGGGCAGGGTTTCAAGACCCTTCAAGAGGGCCAACGGGTCAGTTTCGACGTGACCACCGGCCCCAAGGGTCAGCAAGCGTCCAACATACGCGCGGCTGAGTAAGCTGCTGTCTGGTGCAAGGGGCACGGGCCGCGAGGGTCGTGCCCAATAGTAGCGCCAGATGGGCGGTCCAGACTTGCGTTGCGACTGGATAGGCCCGGCGGAAGCCGGGCTTTTTATTTTTGACTTTCCTCTGGAGGCAAAGTTATGGCCAAGGAAGAACTCCTTGAAATGCAAGGCGTGGTGATCGAGGTCCTACCCGATTCGCGTTATCGCGTCACGCTCGAAAATGGCCACAGCCTGGTGGCGTACAGTGCGGGCAAGATGCGCAAGCACCATATCCGTATCCTGGCCGGCGATAAGGTGTCGCTGGAGATGTCACCATACGATTTGAGCAAGGGGCGCATTACGTTCCGTCATATCGAAACCCGCGGGCCGATCGCGCCGCCGCCGCAACGTCGCCGGTACTGATTGGCTGTAACCGGATACTGTTTTGCGCTGCCTGAGCGGCGGTCTGTTTATATCTCTATGTGGCCTTTCGTTGCCGCGTCTTCTTCCGCGCTACAACCTGCGCGCTTTCGTTTATTTTGACCTGGGAGTGATCCTGGGTGATTCCAGATGCGCCGCTGGCGTAGACCTCCTCCATGATCTCAATGAAGCGCCGTGCCTGGGGCGACAGGAAGCGGCCCTTGCGTAGCACCAGACCATAGCCCCGCTGCGGGAAGTATTGGGTCAGCGGGATGCGCATGAGTTTTTCCGACCCGGTCAGACAGATGTCGGTGACGATCGACACACCCATGCCCAGTTCCACATATTTCTTGATGACCTCCCAGCCGCCAGCCTCCAACGTGACGGTGAAGGTCAGGTTGTGCCGCTGGAAGACATATTTGACGATGCGCCAGGTGGATAGATGACTGGGCGGCAGGATCAGGCCGTAGTGGCTGACGTCCTCCAGCGTGACTTCTTTGCCGGAGCGGACCTTGTCGGCCAGTGGGTGGTCGATGGGGGTAATCAGCATCGGGTCGAAGGTGACCACCGGGCGGTACTCTATGTCCTCCGGCACGTCCAGCATCGAGCCCACCGCAAAATCGATCTCATCCGCCTTGAGCATCTTCAGGCCATCCCGGCCAGTGACGTTATGCATCTTGAGTTGCACCTTGGGATAGGCCTCGACGAAGCGGCGCACTGGCTCTGGCAGGATGTACAGGATGGTGGATTCGCCGGCGCCGATATTCAGCTCGCCCGATTCAAGCTTGCCGAAGTGAGCGGTGAAGTTTTCCTGTAGTTTGTCGATACCGTCCACCAGCGGCTCGGCCAGGTGGTAGAGCACATCGCCCTCAGGGGTCAGCTTGAGGTGCGGACCACGGCGCTCGAACAGGACGATCGCCAGTTCCCGTTCCAGTGCCTGGATTTGCAGTGACACTGAGGGCTGAGACAGAAATAATTTTTCCGCCGCCTTGGAGATGCTGCCGCAGCGCACCACCTGATGGAACGCGCGCAACTGCTTGAGCCGGTTGTTCTTGTAATACAGGCGGGAATCTTCAGCCATGGCCTTTATTCTTTATATTGAAGATAACAATACTAGAGATTGAAATAATTACCGCGCCGAATTATTAAAAAATCCATAGACTTTGCCAAGTGATAATTAGGTGCTACAGGTCTTTAATCTGCGAGCATGTTGCTCGGATGGCAAAGGAGCCGAGTTGGACACGATTACCGGAGTGATGCTGGCGGGCGGTTTCATGGCGGCGCTGGGTGGCGGCCTGGCCTGGATGCTGGCGGCGGCCAACAAGCGTCTGTACGTCTATGAAGACCCGCGCATCGATCAGGTGGCCGAGCTGCTGCCCCAGTCCAACTGCGGCGCTTGCGGCACCGCCGGGTGCCGCAATTTCGCCGAGAATCTGGTCGAGGGTAAGCTGCAACCCTCCGGTTGCACCGTCAATACCCCCGACATGAATGCCTACATCGCCGGTTTTCTGGGCGTCGAGTTGGGCGCTGCGGACAAGCGCGTCGCGCGTCTGGCCTGCGCAGGCGGCCGCCATGTCGCCCGCCTGCGCGCCCATTACGATGGCCTGGAAACCTGTCGCGCCGCCGCGACCGTGGCTGGTGGCGGCAAGGCCTGCGCCTGGGGTTGCCTGGGGTTGGGCGATTGCGAAACAGTGTGCGATTTCGCTGCCATCACCATGGATCAGTTTGGTTTGCCAGTGGTGGATGCGGCCAAGTGTACGGCCTGCGGCGATTGCGTCGAGGTCTGTCCCAAGGACCTGTTCTCGCTTCAGTCCGTTACCCACAAGCTGTGGGTGGCCTGCAAAAACCGGGCCGACGGCGATACCGCCGAGTTGCAGTGCGAGGTCGCCTGCACCGCCTGCGGTCGCTGCGTGGCCGATTCGGCCGAGGGTGTCGTCAAGCTGGATCGCGAACTGGCGGTCATCGACTACGCCCTCAATGGCCTGGCCACGCGCCAGGCCATCGAACGCTGCCCGACCGGGGCTATTGTCTGGTTTGAAGACGACCATGCCGAAAAGGGCCGGGCCGCCAAGAAGATCGTCCGCATCGCACCGCTGCCGGTGGCGAGCGAAGTTTGAATCAACGGTTAACGTCCTGAGGGGGAATGACCATGTTCAAGAAGCTTTTTAACCTGAAGAATAACTTGATCGAGGCTGGTGTTGCCGCCAGCGTGACCGGCCAGGCGGTGAAATATCCGGGCGTGCGCGATTGCCTGGACGGCAATACCGCTGTGATCCTGGTCGAGCGCGAGGCCAGCGACGCCGCCGGCGCCTACCCCATCACGCCGTCCACCCAGATGGGCGAATACTGGGCTGAGGCAGTCGCCGCTGGACACATTAATACGGCTGGCCGGCCGCTGATCTTCGTCGAGCCCGAATCGGAACATGCGGCCGCCGGGGTGACCGCCGGCATGGCCATGACCGGCCTGCGGGCGGTGAATTTCAGCTCGTCCCAAGGCGTGGCCTTCATGCACGAATCGCTCTACAGCGCGGTGGGCAAACGCCTGCCCTATGTGCTCAACATGGGTTGCCGGGCGATCACCAAGTCCACCCTCAACGTGCACTGTGCCCATGACGATTTTCACTGCGTCGATGACACCGGCTTCATCCAGGCCTTCGCCCGGAATGCCCAGGCGGCGGCCGATCTGAACATGATCGTTCGCAAGACCGCCGAGCTGTCCCTGACCCCCGCCATCGTCGCTATGGATGGTTTCCTCACCACTCATCTGATCGAGCCGGTGCTGATCCCGGAAAGGCAACTGGTGGCCGAATACCTGGGCAAGTCGGACGACATCATCGACACTCCGACCCCTTCTCAGCGCCTGATCTACGGTCCGAAGCGGCGCCGCGTGCCGGCCATCTGGGATGTCGATACGCCCATGGCCTCCGGATCGGTGACCAATCAGGATGCCTACATGCAGTCCGTGGCGGCCCAGCGCCCTTATTTCTTCCAATACATCCCGGACATCATTGACGGCTGCATGGCGGAATTCGCTCAGTTGACCGGCCGTCGTTACGACCGGGTGCGGGCCTACCGCTGCGAGGACGCGGATTATGTCATCGTCGGCATGGGTTCCATGACCGTGCAGGCCGAGGCCGTGGCCGACTGGCTGCGCGAGAATCGCAAGATCAAGGTGGGCGTGGTCGACATCACCCTGTTCCGGCCCTTCCCGGGCGATGCGCTCGGCCATGTGCTGAAGGGCAAGAAGGGCGTGGCGGTGCTGGAACGCACCGACCAGCCGTTGGCCGAAGACCTGCCGCTGATGCGCGAGGTTCGGGCCACGGTAACCAAGTGTCTGGAGAACGGCGCCGATCGCGCGGCCTACCCCGGCTACGCGATCTACGACAGCGCCAAGGAGATGCCCAAGTTGTATTCCGGTTGCTACGGTCTCGGTTCCCGCGACCTGCAACCCGAGGCCCTGGTGGCCGCTGTCGAAAACATGTTGCCGACCGGCAGCAAGCGCAAGTTCTACTATCTGTCGGTCGATTTCGTCCGCGACCAGGCGGCGAACCCGAAGCAGGAAATCCAGATGCAGGCGCTGCGCGAGGCCTATCCGCAGATCAAGGAAATGGCCCTGCGCGGCTCGGAAAACCCCAACCTGATGCCCAAGGACGCCATCGCCGTGCGCATCCACTCGATCGGCGGCTGGGGGGCGGTAACTACCGGCAAGAACCTGGCCATGACCCTGTTCGAACTGCTGGGCTGGGACATCAAGGCCAACCCCAAGTACGGCTCGGAGAAGAAAGGCCAGCCGACGACCTACTATCTCTCGGCCGCGCCGGAACCGATCCGCGTCAACTGCGAATACAGCCAGGTGGACGTCGTCTTGTCGCCCGACCCGCAGGTGTTCCTGCACACCAACGCCCTGGCCGGTTTGGCCAAGGGCGGGGTGTTCGTGATCCAGAGCAATCTGGATTCGGCCGCAGCGGTCTGGGCTACCTTCCCGATGGCCATCCAGAAGACCATCGTCGAGCAGGGTATCCGGGTGTACTACCTGGACGCCTTCCAGATCGCCCGCGACGAGGCCTCCAACGCTGACCTGCAACTGAGGATGCAGGGCAACGCCTTCCAGGGCGCCTTCTTCCGCGCCTCCGACGTCAAGGAGCGCGCTGGCTTGAGCGAAGAAAACCTGTTCAAGGCGATCGAGAATCAGCTCGAAGCGAAATTTGGCAAGAAGGGCAAGCGGGTGGTCGAAGACAACCTGCGCGTGGTCCGGCGCGGTTATGAGGAGCTCAAGCAGATACCGACCGAGGCCATGCAGATCGGCGTCCGGCAGCCGGCGGCGAAGAGCGAGATCGTCCTGCCGGTGATGCTCAAGCAACAGCCCGAGGGTAACGGCGGCGTCAGCGACATCCATCGTTTCTGGGAGCAGACCGGTAACTTCTACATCAGCGGCAAGGGTTCCGACAACCTGGTCGATCCGTTCATCGGCATGGCCATCATCCCGGCCGTCAGCGGCGTGTTCCGGGACATGACCCAGACCCGCTTCGAGCATCCGGAGTGGATCGCAGAGAACTGCACCGCCTGCGGCAACTGCTACACCGAGTGCCCGGACTCCGCCATTCCCGGCCTGGTCTCCGATGCCGCAGACGTGCTCAATACCGCGATCACCAACATCGAGATGGCCGGCCGGCCGACCCGTTTTCTGCGCAAGGCCGCGCGCACCATCGAGAAGAAGCTCAAAGGCCGACTGGATAAGGACGGTCTGGACGTGCGCGCGCTGTTTGCCGCTGCCATCGCCGAGACCTTCGCTGAAGACCCGACCCAGGGCGAAGAGCGGGAAAAGCTGGTGGCCGAGATCGAACTTTTGACCGGCGCCATCGGTGGTTTCAAGTTCGCCATCACCAAGCCGTACTGGACTACCCGCGAGAAGAAGGCCAAGGGCTCTGGCGGTCTGTTCTCGATCACCATCAATCCCTACACCTGCAAGGGCTGCGCCCTGTGCGTCGAGGTTTGTGAGGATGACGCATTGAAGATGGTGACCCAGACACCGGAATCGATCGAGGCGTTGCGCCGCGACTGGCGGTTCTGGCTTGACCTGCCGACCACGCCGCAAAAATTCAGCCGCATCGACAGCCTGGACGAGAAGATCGGGCCGCTGGAAACGCTGTTGCTCGACAAGCACAACTACAGCTCCATGGCTTGTGGCGATGGCGCCTGTCTGGGTTGTGGCGAGAAGACCGCGATACACCTGTTCACCAGCACGGTAACCGCGCTGATGCAGCCGCGGGTCAAGGCCTTTGTCGATAAGATCGACGGCCTGATCGTCAGCCTGGAAAAGCACATCCGCATGAAGCTGACCGAGAGCGTCGACTTTACTGATACCCGCGCGGTGATGGAAGCGGTGGAGTCGCATCGTGGCGAAGACCTGACCCTGGCCAACCTGTCCGAGAGCCTGATGGAACAGAAGATCGGCCAGCCGATTGATCCGCAATGGCTGAAGTGGGCCAGCCAGTTGCTGGAGAAACTAAAGGATCTGCGCTGGCGCTATGTCGAGGGCCCGACCAAACGCGGCCGCGCCGAGATGGGTATCGTCAACTCCACCGGCTGCACCTCGGTCTGGGCGGCCACCTACCCGTTCAATCCCTATCCGTTCCCCTGGACCACGCACCTGTTCCAGGATTCGCCTTCCGTGTCACTGGGCGTGTTCGAAGGCCACATGGCGAAGATGGCCGAGGGCTTCAGGGCCGTGCGCATGGCCGAGATCGAACTGGCTGGCGGTTACAACCCGGTCGAGCACGACAGCCAGTTTACTTACTTTAACTGGGAGTCGTTCAGCGACGAAGAATGGCATCTGTGCCCGCCGGTAGTCGCCATCGGCGGCGACGGCGCGATGTACGACATCGGCTTCCAGAACCTGTCCCGAGCGCTGATGACCGGCAAGCCGATCAAGGTGCTGGTGGTCGATACTCAGGTCTATTCCAACACCGGCGGCCAGGCCTGCACCTCCGGCTTCATCGGCCAGGTAGCGGACATGTCGCCCTATGGCAAGGCGAAGAAGGGCAAGCAGGAAATCCGCAAGGAGATGTCGTTGATCGGCATGGCGCACCGAACCGCCTTCGTACTGCAAGGCGCGATTTCCAACCCGACCCACCTGATCGAGGGCTATGTCGACGGCATCAACAGCCGGCGTCCGGCGCTGTTCAACATCTATGCGGTCTGTCCGGTCGAGCACGGCGTCGGCGATGATCGGGCAACGGAACAGTCCAAGCTGGCGGTCGAGTCGCGCGCCTATCCGCTGTTCCGCTACGACCCCGATCAGGGCGTGGCTTTTTCCGAATGCGTCAGCCTGGAAGGCAACCCGGCCATGGACGACGAATGGCCCGAATACACCCTGACCTACCAGGACGCCGAGGGTAATGAACAGCGGATGACTTTGCCCTTCACCTTCGCCGACTTCGCCCTGACCGAAGGCCGCTTCGGCAAGCAGTTCAAAAAGGCGCCGGCCGAGACCTGGAACGACGACATGGTCCTGTTGGCCGACTTCCTGAAACTGGCCGAGGACGACCGCGACGGCAAATTCCCCTTCATCTGGGCGGTGGATCGTAAGATGCGACTGACGCGGGTGCTGGTATCGCAGGAACTGGTCAAGTCCTGCCAGGAACGGCAGCATTTCTGGAGCCAGTTGAAGGATGTGGCCGGGCTGAATCGCCCGACCGTGGACGAGCAGGCGATTGCCGATAAGGCGCGGGCCGAACTAGTGCAAAAACTCAGCGCCAGCCTGGCCAGCCTCGGTGGCGGCATGGCAGTCGATAGCGCTAGCGCGACTTCGACGGCCGCCGCGTCGGGCCCGGCCCGACCTATGCCCGCTGCCTCGGCCGACGGTTACGAAGCGGCCTGGATTGATACGCCAGAATGCACCGCCTGCGACGAATGCACCAAGCTGGCGCCCAAGGCGTTTGCCTACAACGACCAGAAGCTAGCCATGGTGATCGATGCCCAGGGCACCACCTATGCCAACCTGGTCAAGGCGGCGGAGAAGTGCACGGCGAGCTGCATCCACCCGGGTACACCCTGGAACATGGCCGAAGCGGGGGTTGAAAAACTGATCGCCCGGGCGGCGAAGTTCAACTGATGGCCATGAAGTACGCGGCCATACGCTGAACGCGATGAACATCTTTTCCTTCATCAAGCGCAAGACTTTCGCCCGTGGGGTTCACCCCGCAGGCAACAAGAGCACTGCTGGCATGCCGATTCGTCGGCTGCCGTTTGCGCCGCGCATGACCCTCCCCCTCGCGCAGCACATCGGCAAGCCGGCGGTGCCCACCGTTTCGGCGGGCCAGGAGGTCGTTCGCGGACAGCTCATCGCCCGGGCCGACGGTTTCATGTCGGTCCCCCTTCATGCCTCGGTCGATGGGGTGGTGGAGGCCATCGAACTAAGGCCCTCGGCGCGCGGACCGTGGGCCGAGAGCATTGTCATCCGCACCTATGAGGCATCGACCCAGGCGGTGCGCTGGGGCCAGCCGCGCGACATGGACACGCTGGCGCCCGAGGAGATCATTCGCGCGGTGCAGGCGACCGGCATGGTCGGCCTGGGTGGCGCGGCCTTCCCCAGCCACGTCAAGCTGACCGTGCCCAAGGATCGTCCGATCCACACCCTGGTGGTGAACGGTTGTGAATGCGAACCGTATCTGACTTGCGACCACCGCATGATGATGGAGATGACCGACGCCATGCTGACCGGCATCCGCTACGCCATGCGGGCCGTGGGTACGCCGCGTGCCGTGATCGGTGTCGAGGACAACAAGCCGGACGCGGTCGAGGCCATCCGCGCCAAATTGCCGGCCGACGGCAGCATCGCCGTGGTGGCGGTCGAGACCAAGTATCCGCAAGGCGCAGAGAAGATGCTGATTAAATCGGCGCTGGGTCTCGATGTCCCGGCCGGCGGCTTGCCGTCGCAGATCGGCGTGGTGGTCAACAACGTCGGCACCCTGGCCATGCTGGGCCGGCTGCTACCGGCCGGGCAGGGCTTGACCGAGCGGGTGGTCACCGTCACCGGCCCCGGCATCGACCGGCCCGGCGACTACTGGGTGCCGATCGGCACACCGATGCGCCATGTTCTGGAGTGGGCCGGCGCCAAGGCAGTGACCGAGCGCGAGATCATCCTGGGCGGTCCGATGATGGGCCAGGCCGTCGCCTCGCTCGACGTGCCGGTGACCAAAGGGGTGTCTGGCATCCTGGTATTCGACCGGCGCGACATCGAAGCGGAAGACCAGCGCAGGGCCTATCCCTGCATCAAGTGCGGCGAGTGCGTCAACGCCTGCCCGATGGGCCTCAACCCGTCCATGCTGGGTATGTTGGCCGCCAGCCGCGAGTACGATTCGATGGCCGCCAGCTACCACTTGGGCGACTGCTTCGAGTGCGGTTGCTGCACCTACGTCTGCCCTTCGCACATCCCCTTGGTGCAACAGTTTCGAGTGGCCAAGGGCATCCTGAGAGAAAAGGCGGCATGAACCTCCATTCCCCCCGCATCGAACTGCGTACCTCGCCCCATGTGGTAAAGGGCTTGAGCGTCGAGCGCATCATGTTCAACGTGGTGCTGGCGTTGCTGCCCATCGCGGCGTTCTCGATCTGGCAATATGGCCTGTCGGCGTTGGCCTTGTTGTTGACCGTGATCGCCACCTGCCTGCTCAGCGAGCGGCTGTTCAACTACTGGTCGGGCGAGCCCAATACCCTGTCCGACTGGAGCGCCGCCATCACCGGTCTATTGCTGGCGCTCACCCTGCCACCCTCGTTTCCGCTCTGGATGGCGGCTGTGGCCGGCTGCGTCGCCATCGCCCTGGGCAAGGCGATGTTCGGCGGCATCGGTCATAACGTATTCAACCCGGCCCTGGTTGGCCGCGCCTTTGTCCAGGCGGCCTTTCCGGTCTCCATCTCGACCTGGGCGCCGGCCTACGCAAGTCATCGCTTCACCGAGTTCATCCCGACCACCTTGACCCTGCCCTTGATGACGCCGGCCGATATAGGTCCCTGGGCCAAGCAGGCGCTGGATGGCTTCACCGGGGCGACGCCCTTGGCGCGCTGGAAGTTCGAACATGTAGCGACCGCGCCCTATGATCTATTGACCGGAGCGGCGACCGCCTCGGCCGGCGAGACCTCGGCCATCTTGATCCTGCTGTGCGGCGCCTATCTGGCCGCGTGCCGGTTCATGGACTGGCGCATCCCGGTGGCGGTCTTGGGCTCGGCGGCGCTGATCGCCTGGCTGTTCCAGTTATGGAACCCGGTCCGCTTTCCCGATCCCAGTTTCGTCCTGCTGTCGGGCGGCCTGATGCTGGGCGCGGTATTCATGGCCACCGACATGGCGACCTCGCCGGTGACGCCGAAAGGCGTCTGGATCTACGGCGCGGTCATCGGCGTGGTGACGGTCATGATCCGCTATTTTGGCGGTCTGACCGAGGGCGTGATGTACGCCATCCTGATTGGCAACGCCCTGGCGCCGCTGATTGACCAGTATTGTCAGCCGAAGGTATTCGGTTCGGCCGGGAGAAAGACATGAACGCGACAGCCGCGCCCGCGCTGACCTCCAGCAAGGCGATGATCCTGACCCTGGGTCTGGTTGCTACCCTGTGCGGTATCCTGATCGTGTCGGCCTACCAGGGCACGCTGGCGGCAGTCACCGCCAACAAACGCATCGCCCTTGAGCGCGCGGTGTTCAAGGTGATTCCCGGCGCGACCGGCATGAAGGAATTCGTCGCCACGACCAGTGGCATCGTCCCCGCCAGCGGCGCCTTGCCGGCGGGCGGAGTAAAGGTCTATGCCGCCTACGACCAGTCGGGTACGCTCAGAGGTATCGCCGCCGAGGCGGCGGCCACCGGTTATGCCGACCTGGTGCGGGTGCTCTATGCCTATGATCCGGCCCGGCAGGTCATCACCGGCATCGGCGTGATTTCGATGCGCGAGACGCCGGGCATAGGCGACAAGATACAGACCGACGCCGCGTTCCTGAAAAACTTTCAGGCCTTGGATGTTAGCTTGGCCCCGGACATGAAGGCGCTGGCCAACGCGGTGAAAACAGTCAAGCACGGCGCCAAGCAGCACCCATGGGAGATCGACGCGATATCTGGCGCCACGGTGACTTCCAAGGCCGTGGGCAAGGGCATCAACGACAGCGCCCGGCGGCTGTTGCCGTTGCTGCTGCCGAACCTCGAAAAATTGAAAGGCGCGTGATGGCCATCCCTGGACAAAAGCAACTGACCCACCTGGAAGAATTCATGGAGGGTATCTGGAAACAGAACCCGGTCTTTGTCATGGTGCTGGGCATGTGCCCGACCCTGGCCGTGTCGGTTTCGGCGGTCAATTCGCTGTCGATGGGGTTGGCCACCGCCTTCGTGTTGGTCTGCTCGACCCTGCTGGTGTCGCTGATCCGCAAACTGGTGCCGAAGGAGGTCCGCATCGCTACCTACATCGTCATCATCGCCACCTTCGTGACGGTGGTCGATTACCTGATCCAGGCCATCAGCCTGACAGTGTACGAGGCGCTTGGCGCCTTTATCCAATTGATCGTCGTGAACTGCATCATCCTCGGTCGGGCCGAGGCCCATGCCTCCAAGAACCCGCCGCTACGCACGGTAATCAATGCCTTGGGCATGGGTATCGGTTTCACCATCGGCCTGTTCGCGCTCGGTTCGGTGCGCGAGATACTTGGCGCCGGCAAGCTGTTCGGCATTCCGCTGTTCGGTCCGGACTTCCAGCCCTGGGTGGTGATGGTGTTGCCGCCTGGCGGTTTCTTCGTGCTTGGCGCCTGGCTATTGCTATTCAATTGGCTAGATAGCCGCAAGAGCGGCGTGGCACGGGGCGAACCGGTGGAGGGCCGTGTCCATGGATGATATTTCCGTAGGTCAGATTTTCGTCTCGGCCGTTTTAGCCAACAACTTCGTCCTGGCTATGTTCCTCGGCCTGTGCCCGTTCCTGGGCGTGTCCGGCAAGCTCAACACCGCCGCGCCGATGGGCGCCGCCACCACCTTCGTCATGCTGGTGGCCAGTCTGTGCGCCTTCGGCCTGAATTGGCTGGTGGTGCATTTCCAGCTCGAATTTCTGCGCCTGATCTCCTACATCGTGGTCATCGCCTCGGCGGTGCAACTGGTCGAGATGGCGCTGAAAAAATATAGCCCGGCCCTGTTCCGTGCGCTAGGCATCTACCTGCCGCTGATTACCACCAACTGCGCGGTGCTGGGCGTCGCGTTGTTCCAGACCGCGCGCGAATATAGCTTCCTCCAGGCGCTGACCTTCGCCGCCGGGGCCGGAACCGGCTTCACCCTTGCCTTGGTATTAATGGCCGGTCTGCGCGAACGACTGAACTTGGCGAAGGTGCCGAATGTGGTGCAGGGCACCGCGCTATCGCTGATGCTGGCCGGAACCCTGTCCCTGGCGTTCATGGGCTTCGCTGGTTTGGGGGCGGGCGAATGACGACCTATCTGGTCACTATTGGCCTGATCCTGATCCTGATGCTTGCCTGGTTGGTCGTTCAACATGCCTACCGGCTGTTTGCTCGCCGTCACCCGGAACTCGGGCCATTCCGTTCCGAGCACGGCGGTTGCGGCTGCTGTGGCAGTGGCAACTGCGGCGATGGGGCCTGCGACAGCAAGCCCCATGAACCGCGATATTAAAGTCATCCTCCAGCCGCTGAAGACCAGTGCCAGACGGGCGGCGATGTTGCCGGCCAAGTCTTCGTTGATCCTTAAGAATGGCCTAAGCTCGCCCTGAGAACCTGAGCCCAGTGAAGCGGAGCAATGAACGATGCGGATATTGTTGGTGGAAGACGACGATTTGCTGGGCGATGGTTTGCAGGCCGGCTTACGTCATGCCGGCTACAACGCCGAGTGGCTGCGGGATGGCGTGCAGGCCAGGTCGGCACTGGCCACCGAGCAGTATGCGGCCGTGGTGCTGGACCTGGGGTTGCCCCGTTTGGATGGCATTTCAGTGTTGCGCGAGATGCGTGCGGCAGGCAATGCGACCCCCGTGCTGGTGCTAACCGCGCGGGACAGTACCCTGGACAAGATTAAGGGTCTGGACAGCGGCGCCGACGACTATCTGATTAAGCCGGTCGACCTGGACGAGCTGAGCGCCCGTCTGCGGGCCTTGATCCGGCGTTCGTCCGGCCAGGCGGCGCCGCTGCTGCGGGTTGGTGACCTGGAATTGGACCCGGCCGCGCGCCGGGCCTGGCTGGCTGGCCAAGCGCTCGACCTGCCGGCCAAGGAACTGGCGGTGCTGGAGATGCTGATGCGCAATGCCGGCCGGATCGTGTCGCGCGGCCAGCTCGAATCCGCGCTCTATGGCTGGGATGAGGGCGTCGAGTCCAACGCGGTCGAGGTCCATATCCATCACTTGCGCCGCAAGCTGGGCGCGGAAACGATTCGTACTCAACGCGGTTTGGGCTATCTGCTGGAGAAGAATTGATGCGTTTGTCCATCCAAGCCCGGTTGATGAGTTTGTCTCTATTGTCCGTCCTGATCGTGGTCATGGCGAGTGGTTGGCTAGCCTTCCGGGAGGCCGGGCACGAAGTGGACGAACTGATCGATGGCCAACTGGTCCAGTACGCCCGGATCATGTTGGCGCTGGCCCACTCGGGCGACGAAGACCGCAATGTGGAACTTCCCCTCTTCAAGGGCAGCCGCTCCGCCAAGCGCATGCTTTTCCAGATATGGGAGTATGACCGCGAGGGCGACAAGTTGTTGCTGCACTCACCTGGTATGGCCGAATCCTGGCCTGCCGGTGTGGCCAGGACCGGCTATTCCAATTTGCGTCTAGGCGATTCGACCTGGCGCTGCCTGGCGGCGGCCGACGAAGAGAACAAGCACTACGTCCTGGCGGCGCTGGATATGCATGTCCGGGACGAATTGAGCCGAGATATTGCTTTGGTCAATTTAAAACCCTATCTGTATAGCATCCCCGTCCTGGCCCTCTTGTTGGCGTGGGGCATCCACCGCAGTCTGGCGCCCTTGCGCAAGCTGGATGCCGATCTGGCCGTGCGTTCACCGGAGCGGTTGGACCCGCTGGCAGATGCCGAATTGCCGCATGAACTCAACCCATTGGTGGCCACCATGAACCGGCTGTTCAGCCGTGTGGCCCGCACCCTGGACAACGAGCGCCGCTTTACCAGCGACGCGGCGCATGAACTGCGCACCCCGCTGGCCGCATTGCGGGTGCAGTTGCAGGTCGCCCAACGAGTCCAGGACGAAGGCGAAAAACAGGCCGCCGTGGCCAAGGCAGTGCGCGGCGCCGAACGCATGACCCATCTGGTAGGCCAGTTATTGGCGCTGGCCAGGATCGACGGTGCGGGCGAATCGGCCAAGCATCTGGAATTCGATCTGTCCGCGTTGCTGGAAGATGCCGTTCGGGAAATGACGCCGATAATTGCCGAAAAAGGCCGCCATCTGGAACACCAGATCGAGCCCGATCTGGTCGTCGTGGGCAACCCCGACCTGCTCGGCGTACTGATTCGCAACCTGCTCGATAACGGGCTCCGCTACAGCGCCGACGATGGCCGGATCAGCGTGCGACTGACCCGGGAGGCAGGCAAAGCGTTGCTACGGGTGGCTGACGATGGACCGGGCGTGGCGCCGGCGGATAGAGAAAAGTTAGGCACTCGATTCCAGCGTTTCGCACCGCAGTCGATAGAGGGAGTCGGTCTGGGCCTGTCCATCGTTCGACGCATCGCCGAACTACACGGCGCCCGGCTTGATTTTGGCCCAGGACTGGATGGCAAGGGGCTGGGCGTTACGCTGCAATTTTCAGTCAGGTAGGCGGGAGTGGGTCGCTATGGTGACACCAGACGGCGGCGCTGGACTTCCCGAGCAGGATGGGATCAAAGCATCCGGCGCAGGCTGTGGCTGACGGCCAGGAAGGCGCCGATCAGACCGAGCAAGGCCGAGAGGCCGAGCAGGATGGCGCCCTCGGCTGGGCCAAGGCCATGCAGATCGATGCGACCGTTCCAGGCCAGGGCCAGCCGAGCCAGACTGCCCTCCAGGACATAGATGCCGCCGCTGGTGAGCAGCCAGCCGAGCAGGCCGCCGAGCAGGCCCTGCAAGACGCCGAAATAGAGGAATGGTCGGCGGATGAAGCGGTTGGTGGCGCCGATCAGCCGCGAGACTTCGATCTCTTCCCGCGCGGCGTAGATTTGCAGGCGGATGGTATTGCCGGTGATGGCCGCCAGGGCCAGGCCCAGCAAGCCGGCCAGCAGCCAGACCAGGTCGCGGCCGAAATCGAGCAGGGCGGCCAGGCGGCGGACCCAATCGCTGTCCATGAGCAGATGATCGATGCCGGGCAAGGTATTCAGTTGCTCGGCCAGCCGTTCCATGGCCTTCGCATCACTATCTTTCGCGGTGACGATGATGACGTCGGGCAGCGGGTTTTCGTCCAATCCGGCGGTCAGGTTCGAAAGCCCGGCATCCTGGAGGTGTTTGAGACCCTCGTCGCGGGAGACGAAGCGCGCCTTGGCAACATCGGTCAGGCTTGCGATCCGTTGGGTGAGACGACGTCCTTGGTCCTGGCTCAGGTCGGCCTTCAGAAACAGGCTGATTTCCGGTTTTGGCGACAGTTTGCCGGCCAGTCGTCCGGCGTTATCCAGTGCAACATACGACCCTGCTGGCAGGCTCAGGGCGATGCCGATGACCAGGATGCTGAACAGTGAGGCGATGGGCGCATCGGCCATGCGTTTTACCGCCAGGCCAAGGCTGTGTCGGTTGTTTTCGAGCCAGGCCTTCATGGCGCGACCCTGCCGTTGGCCAAGGCGATGGTCCGGCCGCCATAGCGCCGGATCATGTCCTGATTGTGGCTGGCCAGGATGACCGTGACGCCGACCTGGTTGAATGCCTTGAACATGTCCATGAGATCGCGTGCGTAGTCCTCGTCAAGGTTGGCGGTGGGTTCGTCGGCCAGCAAGAGAGGCGGTCGGCTGACAATGGCGCGGGCTATGCACAACCGTTGTTGTTCGCCGCCCGACAGGGTGATCGGCCGCGCCCGTTCCTTGTTGAGCAGGCCGACCTTGTCGAGCGCGGCGCGCACCCGTTTGCCGGCATCGTGGCCGGTCATGCCCTGTATGTGCAGTGGCAGCAGCACGTTGTCATAGACCGAGCGGTCGTAGAGCAGCTTGTGATCCTGGAAGATCAAGCCGATGTTGCGCCGGAAGTAAGGCAGCGCGGAGCGGCGGATGCGGCTCAGATTCTGGCCGCTGACCGTAATTATGCCGCTGGTCGGCCGTTCGATGGCGGCGATCAGTTTCAATAGGGTGCTTTTGCCGGCGCCGGAGTGGCCGGTCAGGAAGACCATCTCGCCGCGGGTGATGGTCAGGTTGACCCCAGACAGGGCTTCATGGCCGCCGGGGTAGCGTTTAACGACGTCGGAGAACTCGATCATCCTGCGATCATGTCTCGCCGAACAGGGCATCAACGAACTCGCCGGCCTGGAACGGTTGCAGGTCGTCCAGCCCCTCGCCAATACCGATGAAGCGCACTGGGATGGGTTGGCGCTTGGCCAGGGCGGCGATGGTCCCGCCCTTGGCAGTGCCGTCCAGCTTGGTCAGGACCAGGCCGCTGACCTGGACCGCGTCGTTGAATGCCTTGACCTGGGCCAGCAGGTTCTGGCCGGTATTGGCGTCGAGCACCAGCAGGACCTCGTGGGGCGCGGTCGGGTCGGCCTTCTGGATCACCCGGCGCACCTTCGTGATCTCTGCCATCAGGTTGAGCTGGGTAGGCAAGCGGCCGGCGGTGTCGGCCAAGACGATGTCGATGGCCTGCGCCTTGGCCGACTGGATGGCGTCGAAGATGACCGCCGCCGGGTCGTTGCCCTGGCCGCCGACCACCTCGACCTGGTTGCGTTCGCCCCAGACCGCGAGTTGTTCGCGGGCCGCCGCCCGGAAGGTGTCACCAGCGGCCAGCAGCACGCTCTTGCCCTCAGCCTGGAAACGCTTGGCCAGCTTGCCGATGGTGGTCGTCTTGCCGGCGCCGTTGACCCCGGCCAGCATGATTACGAAGGGTTTGGCCGTAGTGGTATCGAGGGGCTGTTCCAGCGGTGCCAACAAATCGGTCATGATCGCTTTTAACGCGCTCTTGAGTTGCGAGCCATCCGCGAGTTTGTCGCGTTTTACTCGGGTGCGCAGTTCGGTCAGCAGGTAGTCCGTGGCCTCCACGCCGACATCGGCGGCCAGCAGTATGGTCTCCAGTTCTTCATACAAGGCATCGTCGATCAGTGCGTGGCGACTGAATAAATCGCCGACTGGCGTGGTCAGGACGGTGCGGGTTTTGCTCAGCCCGGACTTGAGCCGTTGCCCCCAGGATCGTTTGGCGGACGGCTCGAAATCGGACACGGCCGTCTGAGGCGTTTCGGAAACGGCCGGTGTTTTGCTGGATTTGAAGAAACCAAAGGCCATGGGTTGTAGTCTAGGAGGTGCGTTGTTTATCGATAAATTTTATCATGCGGATATCTCACGAAAGGCGCGTATGAAAACGAAACACGTTTTGTTGGCTGGCTTTGCGGTGCTTTGTCTGGCTGCGGGACCAGTCAGGGCCGAGACCGTGGAGCGGACCCTGGCCAATGGCATGAAGGTGATCGTCAAGACCGACCGACGAGCGCCAGTCGTGGTCAGCCAGGTCTGGTACAAGGCTGGTAGCATGGACGAGAACGTCGGCGCGACCGGCGCCGCACACGCCTTGGAGCATATGATGTTCAAGGGCACCAGGAAGGTGCCGGGGGCCGAGTTCTCCAGGCTGATCGCGGCGGCCGGCGGGCGGGAAAATGCCTTCACCGCGCGTGACCACACGGCCTATTTCCAGACCTTGCCGGCGGCCCGCCTGGACTTGGCCATGAAGTTGGAGTCGGACCGCATGGCCAACCTGACCCTGGCGCCGGCCGACTTCGCCAAGGAAATCCAGGTCGTCATGGAAGAGCGTCGTATGCGCACCGACGACAGTCCGCAGGCCAGTCTGTACGAGGCGCTTATGGCCACGGCCTATCAGTCGCATCCCTACCGCAATCCGGTAATTGGCTGGATGAACGACCTGAAGAACATGACGACAGCGGATATTCGCCGACAATACCAGGATAGCTATGCGGCCAACAACGCCACCCTGGTAGTGGTCGGCGATGTCGATCCGGGCCGGGTGTTGGCCCTGGCTAAGCGCTATTTCGGGCCCATTCCGGCACGCGCGTTATCGGTGCGCAAGGCATTGGCCGAGCCGGAGCAACTCGGCATCCGGCGGGTCGAGGTCAAGGCCCCTGCCAAGCTGCCGGAGGTCGTCCTGGCCTGGAAGGCGCCACGCCTGAACGACGCCGCCAAGGATAGCGATCCCTATGCGCTGGAGGTGCTGTCTGGCATTCTCGACGGCAATGACTCGGCCCGCCTATCCAAGTCGCTGGTCAAAGACCGACAGTTGGCAGTCGCCGTGGGCACAGATTACGACCCGATTTCGCGCGGTCCGGGTCTGTTCATGGTCGAGGCGACGCCGGCCGAGGGTAAATCGGTGGCCGAAGTTGAGGCGGCGCTCAAGGACCAGATCAAACGCATTCAGGATCAGGGCGTGGACCTGGCCGAACTCGACCGGGTTAAGGCCCAGGTGCTGGCCGGACAGGTGTTTCAGCGCGATTCGTTGTTCTATCAGGCCATGCTGATCGGCCAATGGCAAACGGCCGGTCTGAGCTGGCAAGACCTGGATGCCCACCTTGGTAAGCTCAAGGCAGTGACGGCGGCCCAGGTCCAGGACGTGGCGAAAAAATACTTTGTCGACGACCACCTCACGGTCGGGATGCTGGATCCACAACCTCTGCCTAAAGGCGAACAGATCGCCCGGCCTTACTCGTTCGGAGGCGGCAATGTTCGCTAATCGCCTTATTTTGGTTTGTCTCGCGTTCCTTGTCGCAGCCGATGCCTGGGCCGGTCTCGATATCCAGCGCTGGACCACGGCGCGGGGTGTGCGGGTCTATTTTGTCGAGAATCACGACCTGCCGATGCTCGATGTCAATATCGGTTTCGCCGCCGGCAGTGCCTATGACACGCCAGAGAAGGCTGGGCTGGGCGGCCTCACCCAGAGCATGATGAGCCTGGGCGCTGGAGACTGGAACGAGCAGCAGGTGGCTGAGCGACTGGCCGATGTAGGTGCCCGGATGGGCGGCTATTTCGAGCAGGATCGGGCTGGCTTTACCTTGCGCACCTTGAGCAGCGCCAAGGAACGCGATCAGGCGTTGACGGTGCTTGCGGCGATGCTGACCAAACCGGCCTTCCCCGAGGCGGTGCTGGAGCGGGAAAAGGCGCGGGCCATCGCCGGCTTGAAAGAATCAGCCACCAAACCTGAATACCTGGCCGACCGAGCCTTCACTGCGGCGATCTACCCGAACCATCCGTATGGTTTGCCTGGTGACGGCTCGACCGACACAGTGGCCAAACTGACCCGCGCCGACCTGGTCGCTTTCCATGGCCGTTATTACCGTGCCGCTGACGCGGCGCTGGCCATCATGGGCGACATCGACCGGGCCGGGGCGGAGCGGCTGGCCGCCCAACTGACCGCTGAGCTGCCCCAGGGCGAGGCGCCGCCACCGGTGGCCAAGGTGGCCGACCTGAGCGCCGGCAACGAACAGGTAATTACCCACCCTGCCAGCCAGAGTCATCTGCTCATCGGCCAGCCGGGCATGAGCCGGGACGACCCGGACTATTTTCCGTTACTGGTGGGTAACTACATACTGGGTGGCGGCGGGTTCGATTCCCGCCTGACTAAGGAGGTGCGGCAGAAGCGCGGGCTGTCCTACAGCGTATACAGTTATTTCATGCCGGCGTGGCAACGCGGGCCGTTCCAGTTGGGTCTGCAAACCCGGCGTGAGGCCACAGACGAGGCGCTCAAGGTGGTTCGGGATACCATGAAGCGCTACCTGGCCGAGGGGCCGACCGAGGTCGAACTAAAACAGGCCAAGGCCAATCTGGTCGGCGGTTTTCCGCTGCGTCTGGACAGCAACCGCAAGATACTCGACCACCTGGCCATGATGGACTTCTACCGGTTGCCGTCAGACTGGCTCGATGCCTATCCAAAGCGGGTGGCAGCAGTCACGCGCGCGGACGTGATGAGGGCCATGCGCGCCCGGCTCCAGCCGGACCGTATGGTTACCGTGATTGTGGGCGGTCAGCGTGGCGCGGGCGGCGGTAAGTAACCGGCTGCGCATCGTCGGCGGCGAATGGCGACGGCGGATACTGCGCTTCCCCGATGCGCCTGGTCTGCGGCCGACTCCGGACCGGGTCCGGGAGACATTGTTCAACTGGTTGGGCCAGCGGCTCGATGGCCTGCGCTGCCTCGATCTGTTCGCCGGCAGCGGCGCGCTGGGCTTTGAGGCGGCCTCGCGCGGCGCACGGGCGACGGTGCTGCTGGAGCGGGATGCTCAGGTGTTGAATGCCTTGCGCGAAAACCAGCGCCTGCTGGGCGCCGACCGGATCGAGCTGGTCGCTGGCGATGGCTTGTCTTTTCTGGCCGGCGATTGTGGCCTATTTGACGTCATCTTCCTCGACCCGCCGTTCGCCTCCAGTCTGTTGCCGGAGGCATTGGCCAGGGCGGCGACACATCTCGCGCCAAAGGGTAAAATTTACATTGAGTTCGGTAGCCGGCCCGATCTTGAGGGCTGGCGGGTCCTGCGTGAGGGCCGTGCCGGTTTGTCGCATTTTTGCCTGCTGGAGCCCGCTTGAGCCAGGAAATCGCTTACCCCGGTAAGATCATCTATCCGGGCACATTCGACCCGATTACCTGCGGTCACGAGGATCTGGTGCGCCGGGCGGCGCGGATATTCGACCAGGTCGTAGTGGCCGTGGCAGCCAGCGCCAACAAACGGCCATTCTTCGATCTTGAGGATAGGCTGGAAATGGCGCGTCAGACCTTGGCCGGCCTGCCTAATGTCCAAGTAGTCAGTTTCTCCATATTGCTGGTGGACTTTGTTCGCGATCAAGGCACCAATCTGGTGTTGCGGGGCTTGCGCGCGGTGTCGGACTTCGAGTATGAATTCCAACTGGCGGGCATGAACAGGGGCTTGTGTCCGGAATTGGAAACGGTTTTTTTGACGCCGGCGGAACAATACATGTTCATTTCCGCCAGCATGGTGCGAGAGATTGCCCGTCTGGGCGGCGATGTTCGGCCCTTTGTACCCGCGCTAGTGGCCGAAAGATTGGCCGGCAAATGGAATTCACAACCGAGTTAAAAAGGAAAATATATGGCACTGATGATTACCGACGAATGCATCAACTGCGACGTCTGCGAACCCGAATGCCCCAACAACGCGATTTCACAGGGCGAGGACATTTATGTCATCGACCCCAATAAATGCACCGAATGCGTCGGTCACTTCGACACCCCGCAGTGTCGCGAGGTCTGCCCGGTGGACTGCATCCCAGTCAACCCGGACCATGTCGAGACCAAAGAGCAATTGCTGGTCAAATATCAGAAGCTGAGCGCGGGTAAGTAGGCGTTTTGCCCGCCTTGCCGCTGGCGGCCGGGTCAGGCCGCCAGCGATTGCTGGGTAGTCGCCTGACTGTTGAGCAAGTCATGGATGTAGACGGTGGCCTGGTCCAGTTCAGCCAGTTGCCGTTTGGCCTCGACCTGCATTCCGATCAATTCGTTGATTCGGTCGTCCAGTGTGTCGGCCGCCTTGTGGATGCGTTTCACGCTCTCCAGTCGGCGACGCAACTGCATCTGGTGTTCCCGGACTTGGCTTTCCATGGGCGACATGACTGCGCGCAGCCAGGTCTCGGCCTCGCGGTTGGCGATTTCGAACACATGGATGACGCGGCTGGCCACGGTCTCGAAAAAGCGGCTGGTGAGTAGGTATTGCTCGGTCGTCAGCAAGGTGAACAGGTTATTGATCTGCTGATCGTAAGCCCCCTTCAGACGTTTCAGTTCCTTACTGTAGCGCAGCATGGAGAAGGGCGGCACGGTAAAGCGGGCCATGCCGTGTTCGGCGCTGAGTTTGCGATACATGGCCTCCATCATGCGGTTGATTTCCTCGACCTGGCCGATGGCCTGGTCCATGTTTCCGTCGATGTCGGCAAAGAATTTGTTCATGGCCTCGCGGATGCCTTTGGTAAACCGGCTTTGCACCATGGAGGCGCGCACCCGGTCGATCTCGGCCTTCATGGCGTCGGTGCCAATCAACTGGAACAGCTTGACGCTTTGCTGGGAAAACACGCTGCGTAAGGCCTGGAAATTTTGCAGGCCACGCTCAAAGGCATCCTTGTCCTGAGCGATCTTGACCATGATGTGTTCTACTACGTCTTCGTTCTTGCCTTGTAGCCCGCGTAGTTCGCCGAGTTGCTCGACGATGTTGTCATGTCGGCTTTGCAGCAAGGCACGACTGGAGCCCAGTAGGTCGGTCAGTTCCGCCTCGGTCTGGTCGCGCACCAGTTCCTGTTTCGAGGCAATCAGTTCCTCGCTGAGCGCTTTTTCCAGATTACCCAGACGGCTGCGGCGGAGCAGCGCCTCGTCACCCTGTATTTTGGCCAGCAGACCCTTCTGGGCCGAGACCGGGAAGATGTTGCGCGGCTCGATGCCGAGCAGATTGGCGCTATCTTTGACCTGCTTGTCGATCTCAGCGTCGATCTGGGCATCGGTCTTGAGCTCGTCCCACAACCCATCGATCTTGTTGAGCGCCACCAGGCGGCCTTTCTGGCTGCCGCGCAGATTGATGTGCTCGCGCCAAACCTGGATGTCGGACTTGGTCACGCCGGCGTCCGCCGCCAGCACGAATAGCACTGCGTGGGCATTAGGCAACAGGCTGAAGGTCAGTTCGGGTTCGACGCCGATGGCGTTCAGGCCCGGCGTGTCATATACCACCAGACCCTTCTCCAGGAGCGGATGGGGGAAGTTGATGATGGCGTGGCGCCAGGCCGGGATCGATACGCTGCCATCTTCGTTGAGCGGCGCCGAGATTTCCGGCAATCCAGGGTCGTACAGGCCGAAGCGGGCGGCGTCGTCGACGCCGACCGATTTGACGCGGCAGACCTCCTGCATGGCGGTGCGCACACTATCCGGGTCGGTGATGTCCATGGTTACCCGATGCCATTCTTCCGGGTAGTTACGGTATTCGGAGACGGTGGCGCTGGTGGCGCGGGTGTCGATCGGCAGGAGCTCCACTTGGGGCGGCTTGGCCGGGTCGTAGAGGAGTTCCGTCGGACACATGGTGGTGCGGCCGGCGGTGGATGGCAGCAGCCGTTGTTTCAGGTCAGACAGGAAGATGGCGTTGATCAACTCGGATTTGCCGCGCGAGAACTCGGCGATGAAGGCGACATGCAGCTTGTCCTCGGCTAAACGGTCCAATAGCTGTTGCAGTCGCAGGTCGCGCTGTGAGTCGTTCAGGTCTTCGTGGTTCAGCCACTGCCGATAGTCCGCGATCTGGTCGGACAGGTTGGACCGCCATTGACTATAGCTTTCGAAATCCGAGGCAAGCGACGGGCTGCTCATAGGGTAACTCCTGAATTTTTCTGAAATCTAGCATAAAACGCTTTTGCCAGAACGGTTTGCATCATTTTTTCTGGCATCTCGGGCAGAAATAAGTGGCGCGATTGCCTAGTCTGGCCAGCCGTATAGCGCCGCCGCAGACCCGGCAGGGTTGCTCGGCCCGGCCATAGACATAATAGGTTTGCTGGAAATAGCCGGGTTTGCCATGACTGTCGACAAAGTCGCGTAGCGTGCTGCCGCCGGCCTCTATGGCCCGTTCCAGGGTGTCCCGAACGGCGTTTGCCAGACACTGGCAGCGGCGCCGGCTAAGTCTTTCGGCATTGACCAATGGATGGATTCCGGCATGAAACAAGGCCTCGTTGGCATAGATGTTGCCGACGCCGACGACCTGGTGGCTATCCATTAACCAGCTTTTGATGGCGCTGCGTCGGCCCCGGCTGGCGGTGTACAGCCAGTCGCCGCTGAAGCCGGGCTCCAGCGGCTCGATGCCCAGACGCACCAATAAGGGATCGGCTTCGGGATGGTCGCTCAAAAGCACGGCGCCGAAGCGGCGCGGATCGTGATAGCGCAATACCGTGCCGTTATCCAGGATCATGTCTACATGGTCGTGGCGGGCCGGTTGCACGGTGGCCGCGACCAGCCGCAAACTACCGGACATGCCCAGGTGGACGATCAAATTACCCGCGTCCAGGCGCAGGATCAGATATTTTCCCCGTCGTTCCAGTCGCTCGATGCGGCGGCCCGCGAGCCGCGCATCCAGGTCGGATGGAACCGGCCAGCGCAGGCGTGGATCGCGGACGATGGCGCCGCTGAAGCGTTGGCCCAGCAGGTGGGGGATGAGCCCCCGGCGGACGGTTTCGACTTCAGGTAATTCAGGCATGGCGTCAATAGCTGCTTCTCAGGGGCCGGGGGCTTCTGCATAATGCACGAATCATTCCCGCCTTACATCTCATGAACGCCAAACTATCCGTCCTGGTCCTGACCTTATTCTCGCTTGGGGCATGCGCCCAGGCGCCCGCCGTTACCTCATCGGCAGCCAAAGCGGCGGCCGATCCGGCCAAAACCGCTCGGCCCTCGGCGCTGACCGGCCAGGTGCTATACCAATTTTTGCTGGCTGAAATCGCCAGTCAACGCGGCGATCGGAAACTGGCCGCCGATGCCTATGCCGATCTGGCCCGCAAAACTCGTGATGTTCGTGTGGCGCGGCGAGCGGCCGAGCTGGCTATCTATGCCAACAACCTGGCCCAGGCGGTCGATATGGCTCGCCTATGGACGGCGCTGGAGCCGAAGTCCAGCGAAGCTCGCCAACTACTGATTTCCAGCCTGGTCAGACTGGACCGGCTGGCGGAGACCAAGCCCCAGTTTGAGGCCATGCTGGCCATGGGAGGCCCGTCGGTCGGCGAGGTTTTCCTACAGCTTCACGGTTTGCTGGCGCGCAGTAAGAACAAGTCGGCGGCGCTGAGCCTGGTCAAGGAATTGGCTGCGGCCTATCCGTCGGTTCCAGAGGCCCATATGGCCGTCGCCCAGGGCGAGATTGCGGTTGGCCAGAATGACCGGGCCTTGGTCGAACTGGATGCGGCCTTGCGTTTGAGCCCCGGCCTGGAAAATGCGGCCCTGCTTAAGGGGCAGGCGTTGTCGAGCCTGGGTGATGGCCAGCCTATGGCCTACTGGAAGACGTTTTTGGCGGAGCACCCCGAGGCCTCGCGGGTCAGGTTGCTTTATGCCAGGGGGCTGACCAAGGCGAGCCGGTTCGAGGAGGCCAAAGGCGAGTTCGAGACCTTGGTCAAAAACGCCCCCCAGAGTGCGGAACTGCATCTGACGGTGGGTTTGCTGGCGATGCAAATGAACGATCTGGATGGCGCGGAGCAACAATTTTCCCAGGCCTTGGCCTTGGGCTACCCGGACGAGGGACTGATCCAGATGTATCTCGGCCAGGTCGCCGAGGTCCGCCAGCGCTACGACCTGGCCCTGGACTGGTATCGCAAGGTGACCGCCGGCCAATATGTGCTTCAGGCTCGGCTCAAGATGGCACTGGCGCTGGCTAAGCAGAAAAAGGTGGATGAGGCCATGGCGTCGCTCGAACAGCTCGATGTGAGCGGCGAGGCGGACGCGAATAAAGTCGCGCAGACCAAGGCCCAGATACTGCGCGAAGGCGGCCGTTATCGGCAGGCCATCGATGTCCTGAGCCTGGCGCTGGCGAAAACGCCGGATGCCGGCGAGCTGCTCTATGACCGGGCGATGATCGAGGAAAAGGTCGATCAACTGGCCGAGATGGAGGCCGACTTGCGTCATGTGATCGAGTTACAGCCGGATTCGGCCCATGCCTATAACGCGCTCGGTTATACCCTGGTTGATCGCACGGCTCGGGTGGAGGAGGGCATTGTCTTGCTGGAAAAGGCGCTCAAGCTGAGTCCGGACGATCCATTCATCCTCGATAGCATGGGCTGGGCGCAGTACCGGGCCGGCCGGCTGGCCGACGCGGCGGATTTGCTGCGCCGCGCCTATAGCGGCCGCGCCGATCCCGAGATCGCCGCGCATTTGGGCGAGGTGCTCTGGCAAAAGGGCGCGAAGGATGAGGCCAAGCAGGTTTGGCAAGCGGCGGCCAAGGCCGATCCGGACAACGATCTGTTGCGCAAGACGCTGTCCCGCTTCGGACAATAAGTGTGATGCGTGGGCTGTTGCTGGTGTTGGCACTGACGCTGGCGGCCTGCGCGGCGCCGGGCGGTCTGAAAACGGTCGATTCGTCCCAGACGCTGCATGGCATAGTGCCGGCTACGCAGTTTCGCCTGACCGGCCGCATCTCGGCCAAGACCCCCAATCAGACCTTTTCCGGGACGCTGTCCTGGACCCGCGCAGCGGCCGAGGAGACCTTGCTGTTGTCCGGTCCGCTGGGCCAGGGCGCGGCTGAAATCCAGCGCCAGGGCGATCGTGTCATGCTCAAGACGGCAGCGGGCGATCCAGTGGTCGAGGATAGCGACGAACGCCTGCTGGAACGGGTCATCGGGTTGCGCTTGCCGCTCGATGGCCTGGTCTGGTGGCTGTCCGGGCTGCCCCGTCCCGGTGTGGAGTTCAAGGCTGGCATGGATCGAGAAGGCCGGGTCGAGCGCCTCGATCAAGATGGTTGGCATATCGAGTACAGCCAGTTTCGCCGTTATGGAGAAACTTGGCGGCCGGGCCGTATTTTCGCCAATCGGGGCGATGACCTGGAGTTCCGGTTCGCGGTCGATAGTTGGGAGGCGCCGTGACCGGCGCCGAACAGGCCTACCCGGCGCCGGCCAAGCTGAATCTGTTTCTCCATGTGGTGGGCCGGCGGCCGGATGGCTACCACCGGTTGCAAACGTTGTTTCGCTTCCTGAATTATGGCGACGAGGTGCGCATCAAGGTGCGCGAGGATGACGTTCTCCGGCTGCTCAATCCATTGCCTGGAGTACCGGCAGAGCGGGATTTGTGTCTCCGCTCGGCGCGGCTGTTGCGGGAATGCACGGGATGTCGGCTGGGGGCCGATATAGGTCTGGTTAAACGCCTGCCTATGGGCGGCGGCTTGGGCGGCGGCAGCTCCGACGCGGCGACCGTGCTCATGGCCTTGAATCGGCTTTGGCGGCTTGCTCTGCCGCGCCCCGAACTGCAACGGCTAGCCCTGCGCCTGGGCGCCGACGTGCCAGTTTTTGTCTTTGGTCACGCCGCCTTCGCCGAGGGTGTGGGCGAGGAATTGCATTCAGTGACCTTGCCGCCGGCCAGTTATGTTGTCCTGATCCCCCCGGTCCAGATCGCCACGGCGGAGATTTTTGCCAATCCGGGATTGACACGAAACACGCCAGAGATGAAAATCCCGCCCCTCCCAAAGGGTTGCGGACGCAATGACCTGGAGCCGGTGGTGGTAGCCGCTTACCCGGTGGTGGGTGAGCACCTCGATTGGCTGCGCCAGTATGGCGAGGCCAGGATGACTGGGTCCGGCGCCTGCGTATTCGCGGCCTTCCCGGATCGAGGTGAGGCCGAGCGGGTGTTTGCGGCCCGGCCCGAATGGATGCAAGGTTTTGTGGCGGACGGTCTTGATGTGCATCCGATGTACATCGCGGCTTGACCGCCCGAAGTTGGGGAGTCGCCAAGTGGTAAGGCACCGGATTTTGATTCCGGCATTCGTAGGTTCGATCCCTACCTCCCCAGCCATAACGTCAAGCGTGTAGCTTGGGCTGCACGCTTTTTTGTTTTTTTGTCGATTGGTACGCGCGGAGCAAGTCGTGGCTTACGACAGCTTGATGATATTTACCGGCAATGCGAATCCTAAGCTTGCCGAGTTAGTGGCGCGCAGTCTGAGTATTCGGCTGGGGCGTGCCACCGTGGGGCGCTTCTCCGATGGCGAGACGGCGGTCGAGATATTGGAGAATGTTCGCGGCAAGGACGTGTTCGTTCTCCAGTCGACTTGCGCCCCCACTAACGACAACCTGATGGAAGTGATGCTGATGGTGGACGCACTGCGTCGCGCCTCCGCCAGCCGCATCACCGCCGCCATTCCGTACTTCGGCTACGCCCGTCAGGATCGTCGGGTGCGTTCCGCCCGTGTGCCGATCACGGCGCGAGTGGTGGCGGACATGCTGACCGGCGCTGGCGTTGATCGACTGTTGACCATGGACCTGCACTCCGACCAGATACAGGGCTTTTTCGACATCCCGGTCGATAATGTCTACTCCACGCCTACCCTGATGGGCGACATCTGGAAGCAGGATCACAACAACATGATGGTTGTGTCGCCAGACGTCGGCGGCGTAGTCCGTGCCCGCGCCGTGGCCAAACGGCTGGATTGCGATCTCGCCATCATCGATAAGCGCCGGCCAAGACCCAACGTGGCCAAGGTGATGAATATCATCGGCGAGGTAAAAGACCGTACCTGCATCATCATGGATGACATGGTGGATACCGCCAACACCCTGTGCGAAGGCGCCGCAGCGCTCAAGCAGAACGGTGCAAAACGGGTGGTTGCCTACATCACTCACCCCGTCTTGTCCGGCAGCGCGATCGAACGGATCGACAACTCCCAGCTCGACGAGCTGGTGGTGACCGATACCATCCCCCTGCGGGCTGATGCCGCGGCCTGTTCGCGCATCCGTCAGGTATCGGTAGCCGAACTGCTGGCAGAGACCATCCGCCGCATCAGTAACGAGGATTCGGTCAGCTCGCTGTTCGTCGAGTGATGTTTTTTGGAAAGGCGTTACGCCGTATTGGCACACCGTTGCGTAACGCCTTTCCTGTAGCAGCTCCGCCTGGTCGCGGGCGGTTTTTTTGTTTATTTGGAGAAAAAAATGAATCACATCGAAATCAAAGCCACCAAGCGTGATGGACAAGGTTCGGGTGCGAGCCGCCGCCTGCGTCACGCCGGCCGGGTGCCCGGCATTGTTTACGGCGCCGGCAAGGCGCCCCAGGCCATCGACCTGGAACACCACGAATTGGTCCTGAGTCTGCGTCAAGAGTCCATCCACTCTTCCGTGTTGACGCTAAACCTCGACGGCGACAAGCAAACTGTGTTGCTCAAGGATGTTCAAACACACCCGTACAAGCCACAAATCCTGCATATCGATTTTCAGCGTGTCGACGCCAGCCACAAGATTCACACCAAGGTGCCGCTGCACTTCATCAATGCTGAAATCAGTCCCGGCGTGAAGATGGAGGGCGGCGTGGTCAGCCACGTCATGACTGAAATCGAGGTGATCTGCCTGCCCGCCGATCTGCCTGAATTCATCGAGGTTGATTTGAAGGACCTGGCCTCCGGCCATTCGGTGCATATGTCGCACCTGAAATTGCCGGCCGACGTCGAGTCCACCATGTCGCATCGCGGCGAAGATCCAACCGTGGTGACTATACTGGCCGCCAAGGTTGAAGTCGCCGAGGTGACTACTGCGGCCGCAGGCGAGACGGCTACGGGCGAGACCCCAGCCGCTGCCTGAGCGGTTTGACCGATGCCGGCGGCCCCGCGCCTCGTTGTCGGCCTGGGGAATCCCGGCGCCGAATACTCCGAAACCCGGCACAATGCCGGGTTTTGGTTTTGTGAGCGGTTGGCGCAGCGGCTTGGCGTGGTCCTGGTGCGCGACGCCGAATACTCCGAAACCCGGCACAATGCCGGGTTTTGGTTTTGTGAGCGGTTGGCGCAGCGGCTTGGCGTGGTCCTGGTGCGCGAGTCGCGGTTTCATGGCTTGGTTGGCGCATCGCGCGAGGCCAGTGTCTGGCTATTGTTGCCGCAGACCTTCATGAATCGCTCCGGCCAGTCAGTCGGCGCGTTGGCTCGGTTCCACAAGATAGCCCCGGGTGAAATCCTGGTGGTCCACGACGAACTGGATATTCCGCCCGGCCAGTTGCGGCTGAAGTTTGGCGGCGGTCTCGGCGGACATAACGGCCTCAAGGACATCACTGCCCATCTGGGTAGCCAGGATTTCTGGCGGTTGCGGATCGGCATTGGCCATCCCGGAAACCGCGACGAAGTGGTGAATTACGTATTGAAGCCGCCGCGCAAGGAAGAAGCGGCCGAAATCGAAGCGGCTATCGAGCGGGCGCTGGATATCTGGCCGCTGATTGCCAAGGCCGAGTGGAACGCCGCCTTGCAGCACGCCAATGCGAAAACAATCAAACAGGAAACCAAATCATGAAATGCGGAATCGTCGGACTGCCCAACGTCGGCAAATCCACGCTGTTCAACGCCCTGACCAAGGCCGGCATCGAAGCGGCCAATTATCCGTTTTGCACCATCGAGCCGAATGTAGGCATCGTCGAGGTGCCCGACCCGCGCATTGACGCACTGTCCACCATCGTCAAACCGCAGCGGGTGCAACACGCCATCGTCGAATTTGTTGATATCGCCGGCCTGGTGGCGGGCGCATCCAAGGGTGAAGGACTCGGCAACCAGTTCCTCGCCAACATCCGCGAGACCGACGCCATCGTCAACGTGGTGCGCTGCTTCGAGGATGAGAATGTAGTCCACGTCGCCGGCCAGGTCGATCCGGTTTCCGACATCGAGGTCATTATTACCGAACTGGCCCTGGCCGATCTGGCCACGGTCGAGAAGGCGCATCATCGCGACAGCAAGAAGGCCCGTGCGGGAGATAAGGAGGGCATCAAACTGGTCGCACTGTACGATAAATTGTTGCCGCATCTCAACGAGGCCAAGCCGGTACGTAGCCTGAACCTGTCTGAGGACGAGAAGGCCCTGCTCGCCCCGCTTTGCCTGATGACCATCAAGCCCGCGATGTATGTGGCCAATGTCGCCGAGGATGGCTTCGAGAACAACCCCCACCTGGAGCGTCTGCGCCAGATCGCCGATGCCGAGGGCGCGCCGGTGGTGGCGGTGTGCGCTGCCATCGAGTCGGAAATCGCCGCCCTCGATGAGGCCGACAAGCTGGAGTTTCTGGAGTCGATGGGCCTGCACGAACCGGGGCTGAACCGTCTGATCCGCGCCGCCTACGAGCTGCTTGGCCTGCAAACCTATTTCACCGCCGGCATCAAGGAAGTCCGCGCCTGGACCATCCACAAGGGTGACACCGCCCCACAGGCGGCCGGCGTGATCCATACCGACTTCGAACGCGGCTTCATCCGCGCCCAGACCATCGCCTATGAGGACTTCATCGCCTACGGCGGCGAGCAGGGCGCCAAGGAAGCCGGCAAGATGCGTTCGGAAGGCAAGGAATACGTGGTAAAAGACGGTGATGTGCTGAACTTCCTGTTCAACGTCTAAGCAGTACTTCGGGTTTTCGCGAACCAATACGGACAATAATATCCATAATAATCAACGTATTGTTATAGATATTCGGTCGTAATCGTCCGATTGTTGCCGTTGTCAGCCGGGTATCAACCGGGTACGATACCGGGTATGAAGTCAAAACCGGGGTGGGGAAAACCGGGTATGACTCGAAGCCCGGAGACCTGCCATGTTGAACGACACCCAATGCCGCAATACCAAACCCAAGGACAAGCCCTATAAGCTGAAAGACAGCAACGGGCTGTATCTGGAAATCAAGCCAAACGGCGTCAAGGCATGGCGCTATCGCTTCGAGTTGCGCGAAGACGGCAAGATCAAGGAAAGCGTCTTTGCCATCGGCGACTATGCCAGCGCACCCAGCGGCGAAACCCCGGAGGAAGCCAAAGCGCGGCGCGACGGTAGGCGCTTTACGCTGGCCGAGGCACGGGACGAGCGCACCAAGGCGCGGGCGCTGGTCAAGCAGGGCATCAACCCCGCGCAGCATCGGCAGCTTGAGCGCATCAAGCGCGCGCAGGAAAACGCCACCACCTTCGAGGCCGTGGCCAAGGAGTGGCTGGCGCTGAAGGACTGGGAGGAAATCACCAAGAAGCGCCGGCTGGACATGCTCACCCGAGTCGTGTTCCCCACCCTTGGCGAGTTGCCGGTGAAGCAGGTCACGCCCCCGCTTATCCTCGGTGTTCTCAAGAAGGCCGCCGAGAAAAATGGCGTTTCTGTCATGGAAGAAGCCAAGCGCACCCTGTTCGGCATCTTCGAGTTGGCCGCCGAAACCTTTCGCGTCGATGCCAATCCCGTGCATCAGTGGCGCGAAGCTCTGCCGAAGAACAAGACCCAACATAAGCGCCCGCTGGAGACTACCGAGATCGGCCAACTGTTGCGCGACTTCGATGGCCATGGTGGGCGGCATGAAACCCTCACCGCGTTTCGCCTCATGTGGCTGACGCTCACCCGCCCCCGCGAAGCCGTCGAAGCGAAATGGGAAGAGTTCGATCTGAACGCGGCGATATGGCGCATTCCTGCCGGTCGCATGAAAATGCGCAGAGAGCATGTCGTTCCCTTGCCCACGCAGGCCGTGGAAATGCTGCGCGCATTGCATGGCCTGACCGGTCGCCATGCTCAACTATTCCCGCATCGGGACGACAAGACGAAGCCGATGGCAACGGCTTCGTTTCGTCAGGCGCTGAATGTCCTCGGCTGGGCGGGCAAATATAGTCCCCATGCCACTCGGACAACGGGCAGCACGCGCCTGAACGAGATGGGCTACACGGCTGACTGGATCGAGCGCCAGTTGGCGCACGCCGAACCCAATGCGGTACGGCGCACCTACAACCACGCCGAGCATCTGGCCGACCGCGCCAAGATGATGCAGCAATGGGCCGACATGCTCGATACCTGGAAAAAGGGTGACAACAACGTAACACCCATCAGGCAGGCCGCATAACGGACGAGAAAAACCGCCCCTGATTTTCTGCGGGCAATGGCGGCTCCCAACGGAGTCGAATTGCTCCGTAGCGCTTACGATGCCATCACTGCATCCGCTCCCCGGCGACATGGGGGCCGAGACAACACTGTCGGCGCAGTAGCTCAGTGACCTGCGTCTCGCCGAGTCCGAAGCGATAACCGGACTGAGGCCGATCTCCACGCCAAAGCAGGGAAAGTTCTGGAGGCAACGGTGAATTACGCCGTGGCCGCCCCTATCCGAGTTCGCGGCGACACGGCATGGAGATCGACATGACCACTGAACACAACGCCCAGCGTCTTCCCGAAACCGGCTTCCTTCGCCTTCCGCAGATTATCGGCGATCCGAAGACGGGCCTTCCTCCCCTCATCCCCGTCAAAAAAACCTGCTGGTGGGATGGCGTCAAATCCGGGCGCTTCCCTAAGCCGGTGAAACTCGGCCTCCGCGTCACGGCATGGCGCGTCGAAGACATCCGCGCACTGATTGCTGCGGCATAAGGTGGCCGAAATGATAGCCCCACTCAACTCTGCCGTGACGTCAGACGATTATGCCGACCTGCCTGAGGCGATGCGCGCTGCGCGGCGCTGGCTGCTGTGGCGATCAGAACCCAAACCCAACCCGGCGAAGAAGCCGGCCAAGGTGCCCTACTACGCCAACGGAAAGCGGCGTCACGGCGAATTAGATACGCCCGCCGACCAAGCGGATTTGGCAACGTTCGACGAGGCGGTGCGTGCGCTGCAAGGCGGCGGCTATTCCGGGCTGGGCTTCGCTCTCGGGCCGGATGGTACGGGCCAACACTGGCAGGGCATCGACCTCGATGATGTGCCGAATCGCCCGGCCCTCGAACTGCTTGTCGATGACCTACCCGGCTATACGGAGCGCAGCCCCAGCGGGACAGGCATGCATGCCATTGGCTATGGCCGGCCGTTCGACTCACTCATCAGCAACAGTAGCGGCATCGAAGCCTATGCGCACAAGCGATTCTTCACAGTGACGGCAGCAGAGGCCGGGCTGCATGACCCCGTCTGTCTTGCCAACTTCATGGAGCAGCGCCTCAAGCCTCTGCATTCGCCCGAACAACCGACAACCGGAACGGAGCGACCCGACTCGCTGCCGTATGAAACCGTCTCCCCGGAAGTCCTTACAGAGTTGCGTAGCGCGCTGCTCTTCATGCGGGCCGATGATCGCGGTCTATGGCAGCGTATGGGCCATGCCTTGAAGACCTTGGGCGATGTCGGGCGCGGCCTGTTCCTCGAATGGAGCGCCACTTCGGAAAAGTTCGATCCAGCCAGCGATGCCCGCACATGGGAGAGCTTCAAGCCATCGCGCACCGATTGGCGGGCCGTGTTCGCCGAGGCCCAGCGACAGGGATGGACAAACCCGCTCAGTAACGCGGCGCGGGCGGCGCAAGGGGATGCACCGCTCACGGTACCGTCGCAAGCCGTCGAGCTTCTGCGCGCCTGTGACATCGTCCCCGAGCCGATTGCCTGGCTTTGGAATGGCTGGCTGGCGGCAGGCAAGATGCATGTCTTCGGCGGCGCCCCCGGCACCGGCAAGACCACGATTGCCCTGGCGCTCGCCGCCATCTTGTCGCGTGGTGGACAGTGGCCCGATGGCAGCCGTTCGCCGGTCGGGCATGTGGTGATGTGGAGTGGCGAGGACGACCCTGCCGACACCCTGGCCCCGCGCTTGATCCTGGCCGGTGCCGACCTCACCCGCGTCCATTTTGTGTCCGAGATGCGCGAAGGCAATACACGCCGTGCTTTCGATCTGGCGCGCGACCTGGTACCGCTGCGACGGAAACTGTTGGAAGTTGGCGACGTGCGCTTGCTGATCGTCGATCCCATCGTTTCGGCGATCACTGGCGACAGCCACAAAAATGCCGAGACCCGGCGCAATCTGCAACCACTGGCTGACTTGGCGGCATCGTTGCGCTGCGCCCTGCTCGGCATCACGCATTTCTCCAAGGGAACCAGCGACCGTGATCCCGTGGAGCGCCTGACCGGCAGCCTGGCCTTTGGTGCGTTGGCGCGCGTGGTGCTGGTCGCGGCCAAGCAACGGGCAGAGGACGACGACGGGCGCGCTGTGCGGCTCTTCATGCGCGCGAAATCCAATATCGGGCCGGATGACGGTGGTTTCGAGTACGACCTCAATCAAGCCGAATTGCCCAAGCACCCCGGCATCCATTCGTCCGCCGTGGTGTGGGGCACGAAGGTTGCAGGCACGGCGCGGGAGTTGTTGGCGATGGCGGACGCGCCGAGTGGATATGAGGAGAGCAGCGCGCTCTCCGAGGCGAAGCGGTTTCTCTCCAATCTGCTGGCCGAAGGTCCGCTGCCCACCAAGACCATCAAGGCCGATGCCGATGGCGCGGGGCATGTGTGGCCTACGATACGCCGCGCGCAGAAGGCGCTTGGTGTCGAAGCAGTGAAGGACGGCATGAAAGGCGGTTGGCTCTGGCAAATGCCGGGGCAGGGAGCGGCGAGGGCAATCCTCGAAAGCGCGAAGGCGCTCAAGAATGCCGAAGGTGCCCAACAAAACGAGATGAGCGCCTTCGGGGAAGTTGAGCACCTTCAGGAGAAATCGGAAACGGGGGCGTTATCGTGAAAAGTCGGCGTTGGCAGGACGGCGGCCACGAGCGGAGCAACCTTCCGCCAGTGAATCAAGCGAATCATTTCGACACAATCGGAGGCCGACATGGGCGGGCAGGGTAGCGGGCGATTCGGGTATCGGGGCGGGCGGGTAGCAACAGGCGACGCCTTGCGCATCACCATCGGCGGCTTGCTGTATGGCCGGTTGATGCGCAATATCGGCGTGCTGTTTCTGACAGATAAACGCGTGCGGCTCAATGTCTGGGGCTGCATGGTCGAGGCTGGACTCACGACTACGCGGCATCGCTACGGCGGGCCGCGCCGCTGGTTCATCTGCCCGTGCTGCGACAGGCGTTGTGCCGTGCTGTACCTGCGCGATGGGAGGCTGGCTTGCCGCCAGTGCCACGGACTGGTCTATGCCAGCCAGCTTGAAAGCCACGGCAGCCGCAAGCTGCACAAGATGCTGCGCCGCGAATGGGCGCAGCTTCAGCTATCGAGAATGTTCTCGGGTGCCCAAGCCGGCGCTGTCTCCGGCAAGGTCATCTTGGAAAAGAACTGAGACAACGCACCAGCAGCGGCCTGACTGTCGTTGCAAGGCAGCGCCCGCACGGCGCGCAGGACATTGCGCACCAGTTCGTCGTTCTGGAGTAGATGCGGTAGCAGCACATGATTGAAATAGCGGCTCCAGCGAACATCCTGCTCGTCGCCGGGATTGGGGAATAGCGCTTCCTGCGGTGTAAAGAATGCGGCGATGTAACGCTCGGCCAGCACCTCGAATGGCCTGAGCAGGGGCCAGACATCGATGGCGGTTTCGGCACCCATCGCGTGCAGGCGATCAATGGCAGGGCTGTGCAGTTCGAGCAGGCGCGCAGCGTTCAGGAATTTGCGGCGGCAGGCCATGACCAGGGCGAAGAGGTCAGCGGTCGCGCCGGCCCGCTGTTTCTCGCGCAGATCATCGACGTGCATGGTTCAGTCGCTATTACGGCGCAGCCAGTTGAGGATGGCGGCGTGGATGCGCCCGAAGAATCCCGACCCCTCGAAACGGAATTCCTGCCGATAGTGCTTGTGGCCGCAGCCGTCGATGATGATGGGTTCGTCGGGCGGAAAGGTGGGTATATCGGTGGCTATCATCGTCGGTACTCCTTCATCTGGTTTGGTCATCCGTCATTATCCTCCGCCACTGAGGCGCCGGGCGGATGCTGGCACAGCCCATACTCCTGCGCCTTCTCCCAGCTCGATAGATAGCTCAGACCCGGCTCCAACTTCACCCGGATTTCCTCGCGTTCCTGCGCCTTGAGCGCATCCAGATATTCGCCGGTCGCTATCAAGTCCTTGACCGTCTGCGGCCAGCCCAGCGCCCAGCGGTTGGCGATCTCGATGGCCGTATCGGACATCTGGCCGATGGCCTGCCGCAATTCCGGCGGATACTGGCGAGGCTTGTAGAGGGATTGCATGACAATCTACTGACGGGCGAGCATGGGGATGACAACCGCCGCGACAATGCCAATCAGCGGGATCAGCCCGAATACCCAAATCACCCAGGCATGCACCCCGCCCTTGTAGGCCAGATGCTCGATTAGCTTGGATTCGTCCTTGATCGCGAATTGGGCGACCGCGATTCTTTTCTTCACGTTGCGGTGATACAGCGAATTGGCGTAAATGCTGAAGGCGATCCACGGCAGGAAGAATACCAGCGCGCCGATGGCCGGTGATCCCAGTTTCAGGAAAACCTTGAATGCGATCTGGGTGACAAGTTCAATGCCCCAGAAGGCGAAGAACCAGCCATACATTTTCCGATATAGCGCCCAGACGCCCCCCACGAGAAAGGCCGCCCAATTCCAGCTTGGCCTTAACCCCGGCGGCAACTGGTCAAAGGCTGCGAATTTCTCCAAGTAATAGCCACGGCCTTTCTCGCCGACAACGGCCCCGTACAACTGAACGAGGGCCGGGGTGGTAGATGTTGTCTCAGGCCGGCTGACGATGGACTCTGGCGCGCTCGCGGAAACTGCGACCGGGCCAGCAGGCACCGCCATCCCGGTCTGCCCTGAAAGGACGAAGGCAATGCCGCCGATCAGCAGAACGGCGACCCACTGCACGAGTAACTGGCTGGCGTTGATTACAGCGTGGTCTTTTGGCGGGAAAAATAACCACGAGTAACCCAAGCCCAGTCCCGTATGAAGCTGGAATGGCGGATACAGCATCAACAGGCCAATCAGGCTACCGGCGACGATCAGTATCGTCCGTTGTCGATCATTCATATTGGAACCTCCATCGGGGGCAGCCGCTTTTGTTTGGATGGCAGGCGATGGTTTTCTTGTACGCAGTTGGCGCACCAAGACGATCAGCCCAATGACCGCGACAGCCAACACCACGTAGTGAGGCCACCCAAACCGGCCCCAAGGGCGCTCCTTTGGGACGCTCGCATCGGGAGCCAACCGTAGAAACTCTGCGCGCACCTCGGCGACATTCTTGCCATCAGCCATGACATGCGGGGCAATCCAGTAATCGAAATAAGCAACCTTGGCTTCGAATTGCTTGGCAGGGGGTAGTGCCTGAAATTCAGGTTTTGCCGCAATGTCGCGCCACTTTGGCGCTTTGGACAAGTCAGGTAATGAATCGCCGGCAGGGGCACTCTGTGTCGGTGCTTTCGGTGTCTGGTCGAAGAACTTGGACAAATCCTGCTCACCCTGACCAGCAAACGCAGTTGGGACCAGCAGCATGAAGATCAGAATGATGAGTCGCATCGTTAGTCCCTCACTGGTGCAGATCGCTGTCAGCTTCGCAACTGATGGCCGAAGTGCGCGTTTCGAGATCGCGCCAGACCATGCAGCGCTTTGTCTCCACCATGGGGAAGTTCTCGGGTGCCCATGCAGCCGGCAGCGGCATGTCAATGACCAAAAGCTGGCCTTGCTGAGTATCGAAAACCCGCGTTTCGGCTTTGGCGGTATTCAGCAAGCGCGTTGCCCGCTCTTTCCGTGCTTGCGCTCTGGCGGCGGCTTCCTGTTCATTCTTCTTCAATGTGTGGTTCCACCAAACGAAGGCGACCAGTGCCAACGTGCCGACTACTACCCAGATCGTGATTCGCTTGAAGGATTCCATGCGCCGGGTGCCGATCACTCGCAGCGGAACAGGACTTCGGATTCCGGCCAGCGCCCTAGCGGGCCAGCCTGAATCTCCTTGGTGTGCATCACTTTGACCGATTTGCCGCTGCCCTTGCAGTAAGCATCCGCTTCCAATATTGCGGCTGCTTTCAACGAGTCGGGTGTGACCCAGAAACCTTCGCCCTGTCGCGTGACGGTGTGCAGGCCTTCACCACGTGGGACAACGCCCGTAGTAGGCGTGGCGCAGGCAGAGAGCAGCATCGCTGCGCCGAGAAGTACGACTCGCAAAAGTTGCATGGATACCCCTTTATGTTTTTTGTTTGGGTATCTTATCCCGTGGTGCTAAGTCCATCAAGATTCCAGCATTCGGACATGGCAAGACCATCTCCAATTCATGCTGGCGACCCTGCACTGCTGGGCATCGGGAAGACTATCCGCGAACTGCGGGCGGAGGCTGGGTTGTCGCAGGAGGCACTTGCCCACGAGGCCGGCGTGGATCGGAGCTACATGGGCGGCATTGAGCGTGGCGAGCACAACATGACCATCATCAACCTGCTGCGCATCAGCCGCTGCCTGAAAATGACTGTCAGCGAGCTATTGCACCGGGCAGGCGTATAGTCGTAGTCGGCTGAGCATTCCTTGAAAAGTCGGCGCTGGCGCGACGGCGGCTATCGGCAATGCCGGCGTTCTACCGGGCGCGTCGCCACCATTCCAGCACGTCGAGGCACCCCAGCAATAGACGACTGATCGGCTGGAGAATGCACCGCTCCAGCAGATCATCCAGCCGGCGACCAATCCGCCATTGCACGCCCTCGCGAACATCGAAGGCATAGCGAGGAAGCGAATCATCCACCGGCACCGGGTCGGACGCGGGCCAGTGATGCACGTTGGGAATCTGGTCGGCGATCTGCCAGTAGGCCTTGCCGGCATTCTCATCAATCGGCGCTTTGGACATGGCGCTATTCCGTCGAGCGGCGAACACGAATGTGGGAGATGTTGCCTTCGTCGTCGATGAAGTGATGGCAAATGTTCATCGTCGCAGGTTCTGCCTGCGCCCTGTCGTCGGAGCGCGGAACCGGGATACTGGCCGGCGCAGGTGCCTTGGCGAACAACTTGATGAACCGCTCGATCAGACTCATGCCACCCCCTCGTGATCTGGAAATCCCCGCAGGGCACTCTGGGAAGCAGGCTGGGGCCTGACTTGATCCAGCCGTTTGCGAAGGCTACACCGGGCGAACCCGATGCGCGATCAGTATAGCCAATGCCAACCGGATGAGCGATAGCGCCAAAAGTCAGTCCCGGTGAGACGGCACCTCACCAACTGACTGCCCGGCGCAGCCGGCCAGCGAGCGCGCCGCAAGGTGGGCAAGCGCGGCCCAACGGTTGAGCGTAAGCCACGGGTGCGCAGCACTCGATAGACAGACGCGCAGCGCCGAATGACGTAGTTGTCCGGGTTGGGGCGCAAGACATAACAGACCATTACCCGAACCCGAGAGGGCGCGCAGCGGCTCAGGCCGGGAGCAGCTATGCTGCGGTAGGCGCAGCGGCTTTGGGTAATGCGCTGTTATGTTCAATCGCTTGCGATTTACCCCGGCCCGGCGCTGTGCAGTCGAGCACAGCGAGCAAGGCAAGCCTTTCCCCGGCGTAGCCGCCGAAGCTGCGAGCAACGCTGGCGGCGCAGACGGCGGGCAGAATGCGCAAACGTCAGCCAAGGCCAAAAGTCGGCGCTGGCGGGACGGCGGGACGGCGGGGCAGGAGGTGCGGAGGTGATCGGAGGCGCGAAGCCAGGGCGCGGGGGTTGCGCGCTGGCGGAGTTCAGGTTGGCACGGCGTAGCGAAGGCGCGGCGCTTGCGGTTTCTGGTGCAAGCGCCGTGACTGAGCGGTCAAGGGGGTGATGCGCCCATGCCTGTCACTTGCCGGTTGATACCATTATTTGCTACCATTCGGCCATGAAGCGAAAGCACCAGCGCACCTTGGACTTGATCTTTTCCCGGCCTGTGTCAGCCAACGTTCGCTGGGCCGACATCGAGGCGCTGTTCGTCGAGTTGGGCGGGCAGGTTGCCGAACGGGAAGGATCGCGCGTGCTGGTGCGTTTGTTTGGCGACAGGCGGGTATTCCACCGACCGCATCCCGAGCCGACCACGGACAAGGGCGCGCTGGAGGCCATCCGTAAGTGGCTCGAAGAACACGGAGTGAAACCATGAACACCATGACGATCAACGGTTATCAGGCGATCATCTCATTCGATCCGGACATTCAGATGTTCCGGGGTGAGTTCGTCGGGCTAAACGGTGGGGCTGACTTCTATGCCAAGGATGTCGATGGCCTGCGCCATGAAGGCGAGATTTCCTTGCGGGTCTTCCTTGAGGCCTGCGCCGAGGATGACGTCGATCCGCGCAAGCACTTTTCCGGCAAGTTCTCGCTGCGCGTCGATCCCGAATTGCACGAAGCCGCCACCATCGCCGCCGCTGCGCATGGGCAGAGCCTCAACCAGTGGGCCGCCGAGGCCATCCGGCAAGCGGTACGGGCGGAATGATGGACGGTGGCATTGCCAATACCGGGTATGGAACCGGGTACGAAATGAGCGCCATGCCCGCGACATCTCGTAGTGGTGCGGCATTCGGCCCGTACTTCGCATCTAACGTCTAAGTCGCTCTTTTTGTGTTTGACAAGCTGGGGTATGGGCAAGCATAATCACGCGCTTTCCCGGAGGGGTTCCCGAGCGGTCAAAGGGATCAGACTGTAAATCTGACGGCTCTGCCTTCGAAGGTTCGAATCCTTCCCCCTCCACCAGGTTTCGGTTTTTTGGGATTCGATTTGAATGGCCCGGGCGGTTTGGGCGGGTTGGTTCGGGCCCTATGCGGGTGTAGTTCAATGGTAGAACCACAGCCTTCCAAGCTGATGACGTGGGTTCGATTCCCATCACCCGCTCCAGTCAGCGGTTGATGTTTAAGATTTTTGCCCATGTGGCTCAGTGGTAGAGCACTCCCTTGGTAAGGGAGAGGTCGCGCGTTCGATCCGCGCCATGGGCACCAGTTATTGCGGGTGTTTTGCATTTTAGGGTAATTTCGTTATTTCGCTTAAAGGGGTGTGAACGATGGCCAAGGAAAAATTTGAGCGTACGAAGCCGCACGTAAATGTGGGCACGATTGGGCACGTGGACCATGGCAAGACCACGCTGACGGCGGCGATCACGACGATCCTGTCGAAGAAATTCGGTGGTGCGGCGAAAGGCTATGCCGACATCGACTCAGCGCCGGAAGAAAAGGCGCGCGGCATCACCATCAACACCGCGCACGTAGAATACGAGACCGCCAACCGCCACTACGCGCACGTTGACTGTCCGGGCCACGCCGACTACGTCAAGAACATGATTACCGGCGCGGCACAGATGGACGGCGCCATACTGGTCGTGTCCGCCGCTGACGGCCCGATGCCGCAGACCCGTGAGCACATCCTGCTGGCGCGCCAGGTTGGTGTACCCTACATCATTGTCTACATGAACAAAGCCGACATGGTCGACGACGCCGAGCTTTTGGAACTGGTCGAAATGGAGGTACGCGAACTACTCTCCAAATACGACTTTCCTGGCGACGACATCCCGATCATCATCGGCAGCGCCCTGAAAGCCCTGGAAGGCGACCAATCCGACATTGGCGAGCCCAGCATCCTCCGCCTGGCTGACGCCCTGGATAGCTACATCCCGACACCCGAGCGGGCCATCGACAAACCCTTCCTGCTGCCGATCGAAGACGTATTCCTGATCTCCGGGCGCGGCACTGTAGTCACTGGGCGGGTCGAGCGCGGCGTCATCAAGGTCGGTGAAGAAGTCGAGATAGTTGGCATCAAGCCCACCGTCAAGACCATCTGTACGGGCGTAGAAATGTTCCGCAAGCTGCTCGATCAAGGTCAGGCTGGCGACAACGTAGGCGTATTGCTGCGCGGCACCAAGCGTGAAGAAGTCGAGCGCGGTCAAGTATTGGCCAAGCCCGGGTCCATCACCCCGCACACCAAGTTCACGGCCGAGATATACGTACTGAGCAAAGAAGAAGGCGGTCGTCACACACCGTTCTTTAACGGCTACCGGCCGCAGTTCTACTTCCGGACCACGGACGTAACCGGCAGCATCGAGTTGCCGGCCGGGACCGAGATGATCATGCCTGGCGACAACGTGTCGATCACGGCCAGCCTGATCGCCCCGATCGCCATGGAAGAGGGTCTGCGTTTCGCTATCCGCGAAGGCGGCCGTACCGTCGGTGCCGGCGTCGTCGCCAAGGTCATCGA
>Ga0210023_1000220_pt1 | contig 43288 bp, 36 predicted proteins | sample CryGeymeta201524_FD_183987 | JGI IMG/M metagenome (GOLD analysis project Ga0210023, IMG submission 183987) | Groundwater microbial communities from Crystal Geyser aquifers in Utah, USA - Crystal Geyser metaG 2015-24 (SPAdes) (version 2) | ecosystem: Environmental > Aquatic > Deep subsurface >... | reverse complement strand
TCTCAGACGAGTCATGGAACTCGCGGGCTTCCAGGAGGCTTTGCCCAAGGGGCCCGACACGCTGCTCAAGATCAACATCTCCTGGCAGCACTACTACCCGGCGTGCTCCACCACTCCCTGGCAACTCGACGGCGTGATCCAGGCGATGACTGGGGCGGGCTACCCGAAGGAGTCGCTGATCCCGGCGCAGAACAGCACCGTGGTCGTCGACCCGCGGGTGGGGGCGAAGTGCAACAAGCATGTGCCTGTCATCGAGAAGCACGGGCTGGAGTTCGCCTGGCTGGATCAGCCCGAGGTGGAATGGGTCACCTATCAACCGACGGCGAAGATGCTCTGCCTGCCTGAAATCTTCCCGGACGGCATCGAGCTCCCCAGGATGTTCCTGGGCAAGAACGCGATCCACCTACCCACCGTGAAGACCCATGTTTTCACGGGAACCACTGGCGCGATGAAGAACGCCTTCGGCGGTCTGCTGAACCTCAACCGCCACTGGACGCATGGGCGCATCCACGAGACGTTGGTCGACCTGCTGAACATCCAGAAGGAGATCCACCCGGGGTTGTTCGCAGTGATGGATGGCACCATCTGCGGCAAGGGCCCCGGTCCGCGGGCCATGGAATACGAGGTCCACGACTACCTGTTGGCCAGTGCCGATCAAGTCGCCATCGATGCGCTGGCCGCCAAGCTGATGGGCTTTGACCCGATGAAGATTGACTACATTCGCCTCGGGCACGAGAGCGGCCTCGGCGTGGGGAATCCGTCGGAGATCGAGGTGTTGGGCGACGATATCTCGGGAGAGAACTGGGGCTTCACCGTCGGCGACACCTTCGCCAGCAAAGGGCAGAAGGCGATCTACCACGGCAAGCTCCACCGCTTCGAGCACTTCCTGTTGCGGACACCCATCGTCCCGTGGTCGTTCGCTGCGTCGAACGTGTATCACAACTGGTATTGGTTCCCCTTCAAGGGGAAGAAGCGCGTAAACGACGTGCTGCAGAACACCCAGTGGGGCAGGCTGTTCCAGAGCTACTGACCGGCAGCTTCCAGCTCGCTCTTGGCGATCCACCGGACCATCCCGTCGTCGCTCGACGCGCACTGCCGCAAACCGTCAAAGGCCGCCGGAGTCGCGATCTCCGCCAGCGCGATGGGTACGGCCTGCCGCACGACTTCGGCTGGGTCGGTCAGCACGCCCAGCAGGGCGGGGACAGCCTGTTCATCCCGAATGGCGGCGAGGGCCAGCACTGCTTCCATGCGGACCTCGGGGGCGTCGTCTTTGCAGGCCGCCATCAGCGCCTCGACTGCGCTTCGCGCTTTGGTCCTGCCAAGGCTCATCGCCGCCCGCGAGCGAACGGCAGGGTCGGTGTGCGAAAGCGCGCCCACGAGCACCGGTCGCGAGGCTTCGCCGGCGTCGACCAGTGCCAGGGAGGCGGTCACCCGGACGTCTTGGCTGGGGTCATTGAGGGCGGCGCCCAGCAGGGCGCATGATTCCGCTGTGGCCAGGAGACCCAGGATCCGGGCGATGGGCTTCCAGGGGCCGGTGCCGCGAGGCAGGGCCGGTAGGCAGGACATGACCCGCTCGGGGCCGAGGCAGACCAGCGCCCGCACCGCTGCCTCTCTCACGTTCCCGTCGCCATCGCGCAGTGCTTCGAGAAGGGGAGCGATGGCGTCGTCGGAGTCAGATTCCCCTAACGCCTTGATCTCCGCCACGCGCGCCACCGTTGCGGGTGGAACCGCAATGGGTTGTCCGCGACTGCCTTTGTCCATGTCCAGCCACCGCCCTCTCGTACGCAATCGTACCCCTCGGCCACCGGTGAGGCAAGGGGGGCAGTGCGCGCCCCACTGCCTGCGCACACGACTGCGCTACTTCGTGATGGCCGCAGCGATCCGGGCGAGCCCAGCGGCGAGGACCTCCCGACTGCTGGCATAGGAGAATCGGAGGTACTCCTCCGCCTCGCCTTCGTTCCGCGGCCCGAAGCACTCGCGCTCCAGCACTGCGACGCCAGCGTCATGCAACAGGTACTGCTGCAGTGCAGAAGCATCCTTGAGACCCAGAGAGCGGCACACGCCAGTCACGTTGGGGAATGCATAGAACGCGCCGCCGGGGCGATGGCACCGGATGCCCGGAAGGGCATTGAGCCCGTCGATCAGCAGGTCGCGGCGCGCCCGGAACTCCTCGCGCATGTCGCGGACGAAGTCCTGCGGGCCCGTTAGCGCTGCGATGGCCGCGTACTGGCTGAAGGTGGACGTGCAGGACACCGAGTTCACGAGGAACGTGGTGATCAGTGGCACCAACGGCTCCGGGAACACCCCGTACCCGAGCCGCCAGCCGGTCATAGCGTAGGTCTTCGAGAAGCCATCGACCAGGATCGTCCGCTCGGCCATGCCGGGCAGATCGTAGAGGCTGTGGAACTTGCCCTCGTAGACGAGTTGGCAGTAGACCTCATCCGTGAACACCCAGGTATCGTACTTGAGCGCCAGCTCGGCGATCAGCTCCAGGTCGGCGGGAGTGAGCACTCCGCCGGTGGGATTGTGCGGGCTGTTCAGGATGATCATCGCCGTCTTCTCGTTGACCAGCGACCGGAGTTGATCGTGATCGAAGGAGAAGCCCCGGTCCTCGACCAGCGGCAGCGGCACGCCCGTCGCGCCGGCGTAGTTGATGAGTGAGGCGTACATGGGGAAGCCCGGATTCGGGTAGACAACCTCATCGCCGGGGCCGACGCAGGAGAGGATGCCATGGAACAGCGCCGGTTTCGCGCCGGGCATGACGCACACTTGGTCGGGGTTGACGGTCACGCCGCGGGTGGAGCCAATGTACTCGGCGAGGGCTTTGCGCAGGGGCGGAATCCCGATGGCGGGCCCGTAGTGCGTCTCGTTGCGGTCCAGCGCGTCTTTCGCCGCCTGGCGGATGTGCTCGGGGGTGTCGAAGTCGGGCTCGCCGATGGCGAAACTGACGATGTCCTTCCCTGTTTCCTTGAGCTTGTTGACCTCAGCCAGGACACTGAACGCCGTCTCGGTGCTGAGCCTATACACACTCTCTGCTGGTTTCATGTTCTTGGTTGCAGTCCTCTCGTAAGTCGGCGTGGGGCGAGTTACTCTGGGCGGCCATGGTTGCCGACAACGCCTCGACGCCCTCCCCGGACAAGCCTTGGGGTCTGACGCTTCCCGGTTGGGTCCGCCACGCCCTCGGTGGCATGGTGACGCGGGGAGAGGTTCCGCGAATGCAGGGAATCTGCCACCGGGAAAGGCGTCTGCACTGCGCACCCCGCGGCGCGGCCTCGGCTCAACCGGGAGCGCCCTCGCCGCCGCGCAGATTGGCTTCCACCCTCGCCACCAAGTTGTCCGGCTCGAACGGCTTCGTCAGGTAGTCGTTCACGCCGAGGTTGATCGCCTTCTCGACGTCCCACTGCTGTGTCAGCGCACTGAGCATCACGACGGGGATATTCCGCGTCGGCTCGTTGGCTCGTAGCGCCCCAAACACCTGAAACCCATCGAGGTCAGGCATCATTACGTCCAGCAGAATAAGGTCTGGTCGCTCGGCGGTTGCCCGCTCGACGACCTGCTTTCCTCGCTCGACGCCGACGACCTCGTATCCCTCGGTGCTGAGGATGACCTTGATGAGCAACTGGTTCTCCGGCTCATCATCGACAACCATGATCTTGGGCACGGCGATTCACCTCCGCTCGACAGTAACGTCGCAGTCGTTCGCGGAGTATAGGACACTCGCCGGTCGCTGATGCCTCGCGGCACAAGCTTCGCCTTCTGCGGCCGCCGCTGCGCGGCGAGTGGGGGCGGTCTTCACCGTCAGACGACCTTCACCTTGAGCTTCCGGAACAGCTCGCCGTCCGCGAAGCACAGCGCCCTCTCCAGGTCCTCCTGCTTCGCCTTCCGCCAGTCAGCCAGGGACTTCCCTCGAAGCCGCTTGGTCCCGTCCGGGCATTGGAAGGTCAACGTCAGCGTCGCGTTCGTCCCGCGAGAGCCGCCGGCGCTGCGCACTTCCACGCCCTGGACGGGTCCAAAGTCGTAGCCGATCACCGTCTGATTGGTACCGGCGGGGGTCGGCACGGCATAGGGGATGCCGGCAGGGCGGTCGAACTCATGGATCTCGTCGCTCAGAACAAGCAGGAACGCCAGCGGCTCGTCGGCGAACCGGATGGGCTGCCAGTCCCTCGACTTCCGAAGCTGGTGGTGGAGCAAGATGGCGCGAGCCGCCAGCCCCAGCACTACCCGGCGCCGGTCGCGGCACGCCGTGCCCTCACTTCTGCCTGCCCGCGCCTCGTATCGGCGCTCCTGGGAAGCCAGCGCAGCCGCGCTGGTGAAGGGATGCCGCCCGCGCAGGCAGTTGGCGACGTCAAGCGCGGTCAGCCCGCCGGTCAACCGCGCCAACTCCTGGTAGCAGGCAGACCAGTGAGCGGCGGACGGACTGCCAACGGTCATGTCGAACGCCGTCCTCAGCGCGCCGGTGTGCCCGTGCAGGAGCTGGTGCGGGTAGCCACAGTCGTGGAACATCGCCGCCAGCCACCACGCCAGGAGGACCGACTCCGCCGAAGGGCAGCCAGCGGCCGAGCGGCGGCTCAGTTCCTCGGTCGTGCAGCCGAGGAGCGTCCGCCCCGCCACCTTCTGGTCCAGCAGCAGGTCGCCAATGGCAGCCACCCGTACTTGGTGCACGATATGGTCGCGGTAGTGCCGGTTGAACAGATCGGTGTGCATCAGCCACTCGAACATCGGCTCGGCGTTGACCATCCCGCTCACCGGCAGCCACCAAGTGTCGGCGAAGGCGGTCATCTGGACGTATGCCTGCTCGAGGCGGCGGGCGTAGGGATCGGCGATGGACCCGAACACCAGCGGCAGCTCCGGCCGGCTCGGCGGTTTGGTCGGCAGGGGCACGCCGGGGTCGTACAGCGGCCAGAGGTTGGCCGCCAGTCGCTCGGGGCGACGCAGGCGCTGGTCAGCGTGCGCGGCGAGGACTGCTTCGTCAAGGCTGACCGTCATCCGCGCTCACCTCCCCGCTCGCGCTCGCGAACAGCGCGTCGGCAAGTTGCCGGAGGTCGTTGGACAGGACCTCCGCGAGCGCCGGGCGTGGCTCGTCCACCATCGCTGCGCGTACCATGCGCTGGTAGGCCAGTGTCTCCGGGACCCAGGCTGCCTGGTATGCCTTCAGCCAGTTGCTGACCAGCGCCCTCACGGTGCGCCGGCTGTCCGCCGGGCGCGCCGCTTGGTCGAACAGGGCGAGGAGGTTCCTTCGCGGGTCGTCGCCGAGGTCCCATGGACAGCGGTTCAGGGCGATTGCCCGCGCCGACGCGACGTTGCCTTCCGGCTCCTCTTCGTCGAGAGCGTGGAGCATCCCCCACGTACCGGCCAGATCCTGAGTGGTCGGCTGGCAGACGAAGATGAGCGCGCCCTGATGGGCGTCCACCAAGCCGCGGACCGCTGCTGAGACGCCGAACAGGGACGGTGGGGTGTCGAGGATGAAGACCTCGGGGCTGCTTGCGTCCTCGCGGTCTCGCACCTCGTGGAGGAGCCGCTCCAGCCTGGTGCGCACGAGTCCGGCGCGCGCTTCCGCGGCCAGGTAGGCTTGCGCGTTCCGGGCGTCGGTGAGCACCGGCTTGCCGGAAACCAGCCAGACGTCTCGGTCCGGGAACCCGGCGAACGCCGGACGGACACGGTGGATCACCTCGCCCGCCCCCTTGGCGTTTCCAGCCGCATTGGCGATCAGGTAGTCCAGCACCGCCGCCTTCCCTGCCACCTGATCCGCCACCCCCAGCATGTGGTGCAGCCCCGGCGCCAACAGGTCCAGGTCGACGAAGCACACCTTCTTGCCCTGTTCGGCCAGGGCGAGCCCCAGGAGCGTGGCGAGGGTGCTCTTGCCCACGCCGCCCTTGTAGGAGTGCACCGAGATGAGCTTGAGCCGTTCCGTTGTTGCTGTCATGCTGGTTCTCTCACCTGGGAAGTCTTGTAGCATGGGTCTCCGACCTGTTCCGTTGTCCTCGTAGTGTAGCCCTTCATGGGCGTCATCGAAGCGCACCAGTGACGCCCATGAAGGGCTATGCTACAGGATCCCGTGGTGGTGGGATGCGCCCGGTCGGGAACCCGTGCTACGGAGCGAGCGGCTACCTACACCAACTCCGCCAGCGCCGGCAGCTTCGCCTTCGTCACCGCCTGGCGTTCATCGGCGGTCAGGCTGGACCGGACCAAGTGAAGCGCGCGGGCGGCGGCGCGACGGACATCGTCGCTGTCGCCCGCGGTCGCGCTGGTCAGAATGAGATCGAAGGCGCGGTTGCGATCGGTGCCTTTCAGCCAGGAGAGGAACCCAGCGAGACCTTCCAGCGCGGCGGAGCGGACGGTGGGCGCGTCTGCCTCGCACGCCTGCCGCACCCGGCGGAGCAGCACGGTCCGCTCCTTGGCGCTCGCGCCTTCGGCGAGGGCGGCGTACAGCCCGAGCAGGCGCGCCGCCTCCGCGTCGTTGGCGTTGAACGGCAGCGCCACCAGCCGGGTGCGGCACCGAGCGACGGCTTCGGCGCCGAGGTCGTCGAGGGCGGCGTCGATCACCTCGGCGAACAGGAGCGCCGGCAGGGCGTCCACCAGCGACTGCTCCTCCTCGGCGGCGGAACGGTCACCCTCTTGGCGGCGGGAGGCCAGCTCGCGGAGCCGCTGGGTCAGCGCCTCCACAAGCGCCCGGCGAAGCTCGCCGTGCTCTTCGCCGCCGCTTGGCATCGCCGCGGCGACAGACGGCTGCCCGAGCCAGGCCAGCACCTCCCGCACCTCCTGCCCGGTCGCCGGCCGGAGCCGAGCTTCGACCGCGCGGACGGCGCGCTCCCTTGCCTTGCCCTTCGCGCGGAGCGCCTCGTCCAGCGCAGCAGCCAGCGTGTCCGGCTTCTTCGTGCGCGGGGGTCGGGGTTGGCGCCGTGGTGGCTCGCCCTCCACACGCCTCGGTGGCTCCCTCGTGTCGAGCCACGCCGGTGGAGGTCCACCTTCAGCAACCTGCTGCTCCGCGTGCCGCGCCAACGTCTCCGCTGCCCGGTAGCGCACCATAGGATCCTTGTCCGACAGCAGCCCCACCAGCGCCGGCTGAGTCTCGGCCTCCAGAGCGCCTACGTGTGACAGCGTGCTCGCCGCCAGTGATCGCACCGACGACGACTCGGCAGACAGCAACGCTGCCAACGCACGTTGGGTCTCAGGGCGCCACACGCTAACCCGTGCCGACGCCTCCGCCGCCTCGGCGCGCACTTCCGCAGAGTCGTCCGACAGCAACTCCACGAGAACCCCCTGCGCCCCATCCACCGGTTTCCCGGCGCCAAACAGCGCCGCCACAGCTTGTCGACGCACCCCAGGCGACTCGTCCGAAAGTAGGGAGCGCAACGCAGACTCGGCATCACTGCCTAGAGCATCGACGCGCGACAGAGCCTCCGCCGCGAGTGCACGCACTTTCGCCGATCCGTCCGGCAACAACCCAATCAGCGCACCTCGTGCGTTATCTCCCGGAACTCCCGTCTGCGACACCGCCTCGACTGCCTGACTGCGTACGTCGGGCGCGTCATGCGTTAGCAGCCCATGCAACGTGCGCTCGGCAGCGTCCACAAGTATCCCCGCCCGCGCCAAGGCAATCGCTACGTAGCAGCGCGACATCACTCCCACCGACTCCTCTGACAGTAGGTCCATCAATGCATTCTGCGCTTCGGTCACGTGCTTGCCGAAGTGCAGCAGCACTTGCGCCGCCCGGTAGCGCGCCTCCCGTGACTCGTGCGACAGCAGGCCCACCAGAGCGCGCTGTGCGCGGTCTGCCAACGGGGCTGCCCGCGACAGCATCCGCGCAGCATCGGCGTGCAACGCAGGCGACTCCTCGGAGAGAAGATGCACCAGCATACACTGAGCTTCTTCCCCCAGTGCTCCCGCTCGCGAGAGTATCCTCGCTGCCTGGTACCGCATCTCCGGCGACTCGTCGCTCAGCATCTCCTCGGCGACTGGCAGCGTCTCCTCGCCCAAGTGTCCCGGCAGTGAGAGTATCCTCGCTGCTTGGTGCCGCATCTGGTCATTGTCACCTGTCAGCAGTTCCACGAGGGTCCGTTCGGTCTCCTCCTCATGCACACGCGCACGGCGCAACAGCGCCGCCGCAGTCCAGCGCAGTTCAGCCGAGTCGTCCCGCAGCAGCCCGACGAGGGCCTGCTGTGCTTCCTCCCCGAGTGCGCCCGCACCAGCCAATGTCGCTTCTGCGTGGAGGCGCACCATCTCCGACTCGTCCGCCAACTGGTGCACCAACACGTCTTGCACATCGGCGCGCGCCAACGCGTCCCGGATGGCTCGCTCAGTCCGCTCTGCGCACCTGCCGATAGACGCCCGCAGGAACGGAGATGGCAGCCGGAGGCCCTGCAGTACCTCTTGGCTGAGGTCGCCGCTGTGGACGGCAAGGGCGGCTGCCAGGGAATGCACGTCGTCGCCTTGGTACCGGAGTCCCAGGTCGATCAAGGCTCGCGCGCTCTTGGGGTCTTCAGAGGCAACCAACAGGAGCGCACAGCGGAACTCCCACGACAGAATGTAGGCGCCGAAGCGCTCAGTCGTCTCGTCAACCACTCGACCGCCAAGGGACAAAGAGGCCATGCCGGCCAGTGCGTCAAGAACCAGCAACACCCCGTCTGCCCCAGCTTGCGACGTGACCAATGCCAACGCAGTCTCCTCGACGCACCGTGGAGGCACTGGGACGCGGTCAGAAAGTATCGTTCCGGCAAGGGCCAGGTGGCGACCAAGCAATGGCTCCAGAACATCGCTGGTGCCTCGTATCCGGTCGACGAGCCTCGTCGCGTCTTCGGTGCGGCCCTGGACCGCACCGAGGTAGCCGGCGGCGAGTAGCACCACCTCGCGCCAACGCGGGGCGAAGAAGAAGCCCTTCAGCGCCTCATAGGGGTCGGGAGCAACGCGCACCAGGGCGCGGGCGGCGAGGTACTCCTGGAAGGTCTGATGGAGAAAGCCGAAGGCGTTGGGCCCGCGCTCCAGCAGCAGGCCGGCCCAACGGGCGGCGGCGTCCAGGTAGCTTTCCGCTGTGGCCAGCGCCGCGGCGCGCTCCGTGCCCTCGGCGGTCAGCTTGTCGGCCAACCGGTCAACGATCTCCTCGCGCGGCGCCGTGCCGCCGGGGTACTCCCGGTGCATCCACAAAGCCACCGGCTCCCAGAGCTGCATGGTGCGCTCGTCAGGCAGTTCGATGCCCTCGATTGGCCCGGCGAGGCCGCGCGCCCGGTTCCACGTGCCGACCAGCGTCTTCAGCGCGACCTCGTAGAGCTGTGCCCGCAGGTCGGGCAGGCCCCCCCACTGGCGCTGAACCAGAGCGAGGATGGTTAGCAGCAGCGGGTTCCGGGCGAAGCTCTGTAGGGTCTCGCGGTGGACGGCGCCGTCGAAGATGGCGCGGCGCAGCTCCTCAGCTTCTTTCTCCGCTTCCGCCCGCCGAGGCGCCTTCGGGCGCAGGCTGCGCTCCAACGCCCAGGCCCACCCTTCGATGAAGCGGCGAATCTGCGGCTCCTCGAAGGGCGCCAATTCGAAGTGCTCCGGCCCGCGCAGCCGGCACAACTCGTAGCCGTACACCCGCGAGGTGACCAGGCAGCGGGTGCCCGTCGCGCCCTGTTCGGCGCAGGCGCGTAGCGTCGCTTCCACGTTCCGCGCGGCCCTGAGCCGCACCTCGGTGTTCGGCACCTCGTCCAGCCCGTCGAACAGTAGGAACGCCTCGCCTTCGTCGATCCGCTGCCGCAGGAGCTTGCCGAGCCCCCCGGCGCGCCGTTCATGCTCCTGCTCCAGGTACTCGACCGGCGACAGCCCCTGACCGTCGGCGTTGCAGCACGCCTTGGCGTACTCGGCGATGGGGAGCACGATCGGCGTCAGCGACTCGTCCAGTCCCAGCCGCTCAGCGACCGCCTTCTTACCGAGCGCGCAGGTCCGCGCCAACCACTTGACCAGAGTGGTCTTCCCGCTCCCCGAGTCGCCCAAGAGCACGAGCTGCCGGTGGCTGCCGAGGACCTGCTCGATCGGCGCCGGCTCGCCGCGCCGCCCGAGGGCCCGCTCTCGCTCCAACCAGCGGTGCAGGCGCGCTGCCGCGTTGTTTTCGGACCGGCCGGGTGCGTCCTCGGTCTGGTCGTGTGGACCGCGACGCGCCCGGCGCCCACCCGCCGCCCGCCGCTCTCTCAGCAGACGTGCCAACTCTTCGGGAGACGGTACGCCGTCGCCCTGCTCCAGCTCCGGCAGCAGCTCCAGCGCCTCCGCCAGATCGGGGGGCAGATCCTTCACGTCCCGTCTGCCCAGCGACACCAGCTTGAGCGGCACGAACACGTCGTCCAGCTCCAGTTCCACGATTCGCTCTTCCTGCCGGATGCCGCGGAAGTCGAGGTAGTGGTAGCGGGTGAGGAGGTCGTCGAGGTAGTTGCGCAGGAGCGTGTCAGCCATGGCAGTCGCCGGCGCGGACGGCGTGGCCGCCTCCGCGCCAGTCGGTTCCAGGTTCGTCGCCCTCACCCCCGGTCCTTCTGTGCTTGGCGTAACGCCCTGTGCGTGCTGTGTTCGGCGAGAGTCTGGGGTGCCTCTCGGGTCCGTGTTCGGCGAGGGTCTCCTGACCCCGCCGGGCCGTTGACCGACAGGTCTCCCCCATGGATTCGCTGCCCTTTGAGACCTGCGGTCGGGTGTTTCGGGGCGGTCGGAGACCTGCCCCGAGCTAGCCGCGTTTCTTGACTCCCCCGGACTCCGCCAGTAGAATGCCCCCCATGGAACTCCACGTACATCCCTCCTCCCTCTCCGGCTCGGTAGCAATCCCGGGATCCAAGTCCCACACGATCCGCGCGCTGCTGGTCGGTTCGCTGGCCGAGGGCACGTCGCGGATCCTGGCGCCGTTGGATTCGGACGACACCAGCGCGTGCGTCGCAGCCTGCCGAGCGTTCGGCGCCGACATCGGCACAGGCGGCGACGCCTGGACCGTCACCGGCGTGGGCGGCAGACCCACGGTGCCTGACGAGATGGTGGACGTAGGCAACTCCGGCACGACGCTCTACCTGACCATGGGGACGGCGGGGCTGGTGGACGGCTGGACCGTGTTCACCGGTGATCGCCAGATCCAGAGCCGCCCCGCCGAGCCGCTGCTCGACGCCCTGCGCCAGTTGGGTTGTCAGGCCAAGTCCAAGCTCGACAACGGGTGCGCGCCGCTGGTGGTCCGCGGACCCATGCGCGGCGGCGAGGTCGGGCTGGACGGCAGCAAGACCTCCCAGTACGTGTCCAGCCTGCTGCTGAACTGCCCGCTGGCAGACGGCGAGACGGTGCTGCGGGTGGACAACCCGGTCGAGGTGCCTTACATTGAGATGACCTTAGGCTGGCTGGCTGACCAAGGGCTCGAGGTCAGCCGCGAGGCGACCGCTCAGTTCCGGATTCCGGGCGGACAGCGCTACCGCGCCTTCACCAAGCGCATCCCGGCCGACTTCTCGTCCGCCACCTTCTTCCTCTGCGCGGCCGCCGTCACGGGGTCGGAGCTGACGCTGTTGGGTCTGGACATGGGCGACACCCAGGGCGACAAAGCCGTCGTCGAGATGCTCGCCGCCATGGGCGCCGAGACAGAGCAACTGCCCGACGGCGTTCGCCTCCGCGGCGGCGAGTTGCGCGGCGCGGAACTCGACCTGAACGCGACGCCCGACGCGCTGCCCGCGCTTGCCGTCACCGCCTGCTTCGCGGAGGGCGAGACGCGGCTGGTGAACGTCGCCCAAGCCCGCCTCAAAGAGACCGACCGCCTCCGCGTCATGCGGGAGGAGCTGACCAAGCTCGGCGGCGACGTTGAGGAGTTGCCCGACGGCTTGGTCATCCGCGGGCGGCCGTTGAAGGGCCGGGCGGTCCACGGACACCACGATCACCGCGTGGTCATGGCGCTGGCCGTAGCTGGGCTCGCGGCGGAGGGCACGACGACAGTGGACACGGCGGAGGCGGCTGCGGTAACGTTCCCCAACTTCGTCGAGCTGCTGCAGAGCGTGGGAGCGGAGATTGTGGTGAACCAGGCCGACTGAGCCTTCGGACCATGTTCCCGGCACAATGCAGGCGTCGGAAGCGTCTTGGACGGCGGAGAAGCCATGGAAGCTCACCCGGACTCGATCAGCGCGGAACGCCGGACCTCGGAACGCAGACCAGGCGGCAAACCGCTCACGGCCTTGGGGCGCGTCCTCGAAAGGCTGTTCCCTTTGTATGGCGGCTTCGCCTGCGGAGTGGTCGGCGCCGCTCTCGGGTGGCGAGAGTGCACTGCGGGCAACGCGGGCGTCATCCCACTGGTGACAGCCGCGAGTGCAATGGTCTGCATAGTGGTCGGCCCCATGGCTGCTGTACGTGCGGAACTGGCACGTCGCGGCGAGGGGGACGCTGAGGGGGCCGGCGCGTCACTGCGCGAGTGGTATGCGCTGTTGGTCTACGGGCTGGGAGTCTGCGTCGTACTGCTTGCAGCCGCCGTTGTCGGCGCGGCACTGCGCCAGTGGTCGGGTTTTCGGGGGCAGGTCGTGCCGCATGGGCTGTCTCTTCCGGGCGGCTACCTGTGGTCGTGCGTCGCCGGCGGGGCGAAGCCGCTGTGGCCATACGCTCCCCTCATCCTGGTTCCCACGGTGGCCTACGCGGCAGGCGCCGCCGTGCTGCTTCGAGCCGCGCGCCTGCACCCCCTCCTGATCATTTTCACGCATCCCGTCTGGATGTTCGTCCCAGAGCATGTCCTCTACCGTCTGACCCAATCAGGCGTTCTGTCCTTCTCGTACAGCCCTGTCGTCGGCAGCCCTTCGTTCCACGACCTGTGGTGGCGAGGGGAGATGCCGGCGGTGTCCACTTGCTTCCTGGCCAGTCGGCTTCTCGTGCTGGCGGCGGGCCGCCTGCTGGCATTGGGCGCAGAATGGCTGGCAGGCTCCCGAGGCGCTGCTGCCGGTTTCCTGTTCAGAGAGCAGCTCGCCCTGACGGGCGCGCTGGTCGTCCTCGGCATCGGGTTCGCTCGACCCGCAGGGCTCGTCATCCCCCAGGGAGCGATCAAGACCAGGTTCCCCAAGCCGCTACGCACTGAGCATTTCGTTATCTACGGCTTCCCTGCCCGCGGTTCCACCAGCCCCAATCTCGCCGAGGAGCACGAATGGGCGCTGCGCTGGCTTTGCGGGCGACTGGGCCGTCGGCCGCCTGATAGGCGCATTGAGTCCTACGTCTACAACGATGTCGAGTCGATGGCATTCCTCACCGGGTGGCGCAACTGCCATCCGGTATACGGGCCGGGGGCGGTTCATGTTGTGGCGCAGTATGGCCAAGTCCCGAACCTGCGTCACGAGCTGGTCCACTTGCTGCTCGGGCGCCCCCCGGCGCGCTATGCGCCGTTGGTTGTGGAGGGGGTGGCAGAAGCGCTGGCGGGCCGCCAGTCCGTCCGAGACCGCGACCTAGCTGCCCTCCTGCGAGCGGGGCGTCTGCCTGAGCCGGGCGCCCTGGGTGACTCACACTCCTTCTGGAGGAGCGAGTCTCGGACTCATCTGGCATACCCCGTGGCGGGGTCGTTCAGTCGATTCCTGCTTCGCGAGTATGGGCTGGCGCGCTTCCTGAGCCTGTCCCAAGAAGCGCGCTTCGAGGAAGTCTACCACCGAAGTCTGCGGGACTTGGGCGCGGCGTGGACCCGGTACCTGCAGGGATTCCCCGTGGTCTGGCGGGATGTCCGACGGGCGGGTTACTACTGGAACACGCACCCGGACGGCAACCCCTTTGCCAACTGGCCCGTCACGCCGTTCGACCATCTGGGATCGGAGATTCGCCAGGCCCTTCGAGAAGGCAACTGGCGCAAAGCCATGGCTGTGTGCGACCGAGTGCCGAGCTCGGACCCCGAACGGCCGAGAGCGCAGGCACATCGAGCGGCATGCCTCCGACGGCTTGGGCGGCTGGAAGAGGCGCGGGACCTGCTGGATCGCCTCGGCGGAACGCCAGGTCCACGCTCCTATGTGTACTTCGAGACGGCGAGAGTGTGGCACGAGCTGGGCGACCAGTTCCGCGCGGAGATGTTCCTCCGTCAGGCAGCGGAGGAGAACGAACGGCTCGCCATCGCGCTCGATCCGTTCGCGTTTGCCGCTCGGCTGTACCAACGGCCGCGGCTCCGGGCGCTGCTCAACGAGTTCCCCGACGATCCCACAGCGTGGCCGTTTTCCGAGGTCGCTCAGCGAGTTGCGCAACTGGCCCCGCAGTTTGGTCCGGCGTTTCTGTGGCGCTCCCAGGATTTCCGCAGCGACTCCAGCGCCGCGCTGGCTGACGCGCGCCGCGCCCTGGAGCTCGGCGGTCTGCGTCCGCCCGAAGAGGTTACCGCTCACATGCGAATCGCAGACCTGCTGGCAGCACGAGGACGAATGGACGCGGCCGCCAGACACTACTACGCGGTCATCCGCCTGAGTGGCACCTTGACGCACCCGGAGGAGCGCTGGCAATGGGCCGAGAACGCTGCCGAGAAGGAGGCGCGCGCCCGCTGGGAGCAGAATGAGGGGCGACGGTACAGGGATCGGCTGCCGCCCGTCACTGTCACCTCCGAACCTGATGGCGCATAGCCCAGCCTTCCAGCCGAGGCTTGGGGCGCTTTCCAGTCCGGGCGGAGCCGCTGCCGCGCAAGCAGCCGACGATGGCGGTCACCGGTTTCTCGGCGCCATCGTTGGCGCTCCCCTTCGAGAGCCGCCAAGTCGCCGTCAGAGCGGGAGCGCTCACCGACCGGTTCGTGCCGTACGAGGTCCACACGTACCAATGGGACCAGACGCCGCAGTTGCCGACCCCGGGGTAGGCTTGCTGCTTCACCACCCACAATGCCGCCATTGCTCGCCGGGATTCCGCACTGCTACAGTCGCCCCGTGGAGCTTCGCCCCACGGCAGGGCCAGCCAACGTTGGTACAATGCGCTGTTGAGGAAGGAGCGAGCCCGATGTCGACAATCACCATCGATCTGCCGCCCGACCTGGCGTTGAGGGTCGCGCATGAAGCGACGGAACGGAAGCAGCAACTGCCGGAATACGTGGCGCAGCTCGTCGGCAAGCACTTCGCTTCAGACGGGCGGCGGCAGGAACTGGGCTCTGCGGGCCGGCGTGCCTTCCACGAAACGGCTTCAGTCGAGGAGTGGGATCAAGCCTTCCTCGAGTGGGTCGTTGGCCATGAGGACATCCAGGCGCCGCCGATTCCGCTCGAAGCACTCCGTCGCGAGAACATGTACGAAGACCGAGGGCTGTGATAGACTGCCTCGCGGACACGAACGTGGTCCTGCGCTGGGTCCATGAGGCATCGCCAGACCACGCCCTCGCGGTTGCGGCCGTGCGGGCTCTCCGGGCAGACGGCGAGAGGGTCTTCGTGACGCCGCAGAACCTCATTGGAGTTCTGGGCTGTCGCCACACGCCCGGCCGGCGCCAACGGCTTGGGCATGGCTCCGGGAAGAGCCGAGCAGGACGTGGAATCGGTTCTCCGCTTCTTCCCGCTGTTGGCCGACACACCGGCGGTCTTCGAGGAGTGGCGACGACTGGTCGCCGCACGCGAAGTGTCGGGCAAGCAGGTGCATGACACGCGCTTGGTGGCGGTGATGCTTGCTCATGGAGTGACGCACCTGCTGACGCTCAACCCCAACGACTTCAGCCGCTTCCCGGAGATCACCCTCGTTCATCCGGCAGACGTGCCGTCTGTGTCACGCCAAGCCGCCGTCTCGGCGTGACCGTCGGGCGCATGGTCCGCCCCCTCACTTCACCACCCAATACGGCTCCAACCCATACTCCTCTGTATCATCCGCCGCCATCACCCGTTGCAACTCCGGGTGCTTGCTGAACGGCTCCAGCGTCATCTTGTGGGTCTGCCCTGTGCCGAACTTGGCCGCCGGCATCAGCTTGTTCTTGCGCATCCCCCAGTAGACGGCCAGCAGTTCGCCGGGCTTGTACTCGCCACTCTCGACCGATAGCACCTTGTACTTGAGGTAGGTCAGGCACTCGGTATACGGCGCGGTCCCCGGCTCGGGGACGTTGGACACTTTCACGACTTGCCCGGTGACGATCAGCGGGGCGGGACCGGCAGGCTTGACTGGCTTCGGCGCCGAGGCCGGGGAAGCGCCTGACTTCCCAGGGCGCTTTGTCTCGGCCGGGGGCTGGGCACTTGGTCCGGCTGGCTGCTTCGGCTTCTCCGCTGCGAGCTTCGCGGGAGGCTGCGCGGCCTGCGGCTCGGCTGCCGATGCTTTGGAGGGCGCTGGCTTTGCCTGCTCACCCGTCTTGGCGGCGGCGGTGTCGGCAGGCACGATGGCGCGCTCCTTGGTCTTTGCGGTCGGCTCGGGCACCGCGGCCTTTGGAGGCGTGGCAACGTCTGCCGCGTCGTCCTTGGGTCCGGAACACCCCCCCAGCAGGGCGACGGCGAGAACTGCGGTCACGAGCCCAACCAGCTTGACGGTACTCATCATCAGGCACCTCCGGTGCAGTCAACAGGCATCCTATCGCGGCAGACGAACTGGGATCTTCTTCCACTCGCCAGCCTTGAGCGTGAAGTCGCGCGTGGCGAACTGCCAGATCACAAGCCGCTTCCCCGCTAACATCGCAGGGCGGCGAGCCAGTTGCTGCCGGCACCCGTTCACGCCGCCGTCGTTCAGGGCAATGACGTCCACGCCGGTCTGCAGGTGATACGCCAAGTGTTCGGCGAGTCCCGCCGACTCGCCCCACTTGAGCGACGGGTCCGAGTAGATGTTGGTGAAGCTGTCCCCCAACAACAGGAGAGGTGACTGTGGATCAAGGGCAAACAGCTTCCAAGTACGCGGGTCGATCACCTTCCCGAGGGACACCCGGGTCGGCGTTACGCCCGCCCAGTACTTCGGCAGGTCGAGCATGTCGTACAGGTCGCCGCGGTTGGTGACCTCACCCTCGACCACTCGGTACGCCACCTTCGGCGCCCCGTCCAGATAGACGCTTCGGCGGAGTTGGGCCGCTAACTCCCTGGCGACGAGGTCCATGCCTGCGGGCGTCCAGTGCGTGTCAGGGGGAAGGTAGAGAGGGCTGCGCCGTTCCCGGTCCGCGCGCCAGAGCAGCGGCGCGGGGTCGAAGACAGAGACGCCCTGGCGTTCCAGCACCGACAGCAATCTGGCGGTGTCGGGGTTGTCCGCCGGGGCGTTGACCCGGTAGCCGCCGGTCAACCGGGTCGGGTAGAGGGTCTCCTTGCTGGGCACCGGCAGCAGCAGCAAGTCGATTCCGTGGCGGGCGAGTTGTTCGCGGAAGTCCAGGATCGCGGCAAGCGGCGAACCCTCCGTCGGGGGCGCGTCGCGACCAGCCGGGGCGAACCTCGGCCCGACAACGTGGTCGAGGCTCGGCCGGTAGAACAGCCACCCGCCGCGACCGATTACTACCTTCTCGTTGCCCCGCCGGGCGAGACGCGCCATCAGCAGTTGCGTGTACGGTCGCGCCACCTTCGCCGCCACCGAGCCGCGCTCCAACGCGTGCTCGTACGCCTGCAAGTTCGCCAGCGTCGGGAACTGCGTGAAGATGTCGAACTCCTGAAGCGGCTGATGGCTGACCAGCTCCGTCGCAAGCCGGACAGTCGGCACCCCCGCGATCAGCGCGCAGAAGACGACCACCGCCGTCAGGCCGGGGCGCGGCAGGATCGGTTCCCGCGCGAACCACTCCGGTTGTTGTGTCTCAGCCATGCTCAGGTCCGTCTAGGGTGCTTCCGCGCGTCGCGCGTGGCAGTTGTCCTTGGAGTCCTTGCTGTCCCTCAAGTCCTTGCCCTCAAAACCGGAAATACAGAAACGGATTGTACGTCTGAGTGAACATAACCGCCGCCGCCACAAACAACAGGGCCAGCGCCGCGACCATCTTCCGCGTGCCGACGCGGCGCGCAAGCTCCCAGGTGTCGGGGCAGGCCCACGTGACGGCCGCGCACACCGCGAAGCCGAGAAGGTGGTCCGGCGAGTACAACACCGCGTTGAGCAGCGTAGCGACCGGCGGTGCGCCGCTACCGAACATCGCGCCGACGTAGTGGAACGCATTCGTCACGCCGTCGGCGCGGAAGAACACCCAAGTGAAGAGCACGACAACGAATGTCAGCCCGATTCGCAGGCCCCCCGGCGCGCCGCGGTAAAGCGGGTTCTTGCCGATCAGCCGTTCGACGATCAGCATCGAGCCGTGGATCGCGCCCCACACGATGAACGTCCACTCGGCGCCATGCCACATTCCGCCCAGGAGCATCACCAACGCCAGGTTGAGGTAGGTCCGCCCAACGCCCAGGCGGTTGCCGCCCAGGGGAATGTACAAGTAGTCGCGGAGCCACGTCGACAGCGAGATGTGCCAGCGCCGCCAGAAGTCGGTGATGCTGTCGGCGAGGTAGGGGTAGTTGAAGTTCCGGGCGAACTCGAAGCCCAGCATCAACCCCAACCCGACGGCCATGTCGGAGTAGCCGCTGAAGTCGAAGTAGATCTGGAATGCATACCCCAGCACGCCCGCCCACGCTTGGTGCCAGTGTAGTGCGCCGGCGCGGAACGCCGCATCCGCCACCTCGCCCATGGGGTTTGCCAACAGGATCTTCTTGGCGAAGCCCAGCGAGAAGAAGAAGACGCCCCGGGCGAACTTGTCAACGGTGTGCGACCGCTCCCGGAGCTGCTCGGCGATCTCGTGGTAGCGCACGATCGGGCCGGCGACGAGTTGGGGGTACATGGCCACGTAGCAGGCGAAGTCCAGGAACGACGGCGCCGGACGGGCGTCGCTGCGGTACAGGTCGATGCAGTAGCTCATCGACTGGAAGGTGTAGAACGAAATGCCCACCGGCAGGACGACCTGGTAGACGCGCAATGCGTCGTGCCCGAACATCCGCAGGAACCAGTTCACGTTCTCCTGGGCGAACCCGAAGTACTTGAAGAACCCCAGCAGCGACAGGTTCATCGTGACGGAGAGGGCGACGGCAAAGCGGCGCTGGCGCGTCGAGGGTGGACTGCCCCCGATCCTGCCCGTGACAATCAGCCCGCCGACATAGTCGATCACGGTCGAGAAGAACATCAGGAAGACGAACCACGGGTTCGCCCACCCATAGAACACGTAGCTGCACAGCGTCAGCACCAGGTGCTTCCATCGGCGCCGGCTGGCGGAGTAGAGACCCAGGGCGACAGGGAGGAAGTAGAAGAGAAAGAGGTAGGAGGAGAAGACCACGAGATTTCGGACTTGCGATTTGCGATTTGCGATTGTGCCCGACCATGCTGTGGCAACTTCGTCGCCAGGGCGTCGCCAATCGGGAATCGCGACTCCCAAAACGGGAATGAAGCAGTGGTCTACGGCACCGGGATCTTGCGCCACGGCGCCCGGTAATTGTAGAGGTCACGGGAGACGACTGTCCAGATGACGAGCTTCTTCTTGGCCACCGCCTCAGCGCCTCGCCGGGCGAGTTGCCCGCGAATGAGCGGCCCGCTGCCGTGGGCCATGATCAGGTCAACGGGCCTCCCCAGCTCCTTCGCGAGGTGGGCGGAGACGCCGGCGTGTTGGCAGTCCTCGAACTGGAAGACGCCGCAGAAGCTATCGCCCAGCATCACAATGGGGCTGTCGGGGTCGTCTTCGTAGGGCTTGCCGTCAGGGCGGAGGACCTGTTGGGCGGAGAGCTTCATCGGCCGGTGGCGTAGCTTCTCCGAGTCTGTCAACATGCCGCGGAGGTCGCCGGTGCGCGACGAGGTTGCCTCCTGCGTCGTGTAGGCAACGGGCTTTGGACACACCTTGGTGTACCACGGGTACTGCTTCACCCGCGCACCGATCAGCTTCGCGGCCAGGCGCAGGGCGGTGTTCGACCAGTGCGTGTCCAGCGGCATGTAGAACGGCTCGTCGCCCGCGTCGCGCGCGTCGAGGAACGCCGGCAGCAGGTCCACCGACTCCACGCCCGCTTCGCCAAGTTCCAGGAGCAGCTTCCGCGTGAAGGGCGTCACGTATGGCCGCCCAGCTTTGGGGGCGGCAGCGGAAAGCCTGTCCGGGTACACCTCCGGCTTGGCTGGAATGAGCACGAGCAACATGTCGATGCCCTTCGCCCTCAGTTGCTCGTTGTAGTCGACGAGGGCTGGATAGGGATCGCGCTCGTCCTTCTGCTGCCGCAGGTCGCCCGACAGGAGGTACTCCAGCGAACCGCGGAAGAACAGGAAGCCGTCGCCGCCCACGATGGCTTTCGCCTCCGCCGGCCGGGCGTCAAGCTTCTCCCGCACGTCGGCGCGAAACGGCGCGAGCCGGTTGACCCAATCGCCCCAACTGCCGTTGCCCCAGTCCTGCAACTCCTGTCGCCAGCGGGCGAGGTTGGCCGCGTTGGAATCAACTTCTGTATGGACGGCGGCGAGAACCTGGGAGAAGCTGCCGTCCGGCGCGAGGATGATACCGTCTGCCCCAGATCCTCGACACCGCCGGGACTTCCTCGGGCCGGCGTCTGCGCCCGCGGCCGGTTCGCCCCAGCAGACCAGGAACACGTTGTACAACTCCTTGCCGAACGGCGTCCCGCGAATCACCGCGGTCGGCCGCTGGAGCGTCCGCCCGGTCATCTCTCGCTTGATCTCCGGCTCCGTGTCGGCGCTGGGCCACGGCCGCATTTCGTTGGGTTTCAGGGCCACCGTGCGGAGCTTCTCGTACCAGGCGGAGGACAACTCGTAGAAGTACGTCTCCACCTCTTTAGGGTCGAGCACCCGCTTCAGGTAGTCAGACCGAAGCTGCTTCACGAGCTTGTCGTTGACCGCGTCTTGTCGCAGTTGCCCGTACGCCTCGGGGTACCCGTCATCGTCTTCATCGGTCACGCCGTCAACAAAGGTGACGTTGGGCTCGAACTCGATCTTCGCCCAGAGTTCGACCACCTCGCCCCGCTGGTGCAGGAACAGCGTCGCCAATGTCTGCAACGGTCTCGGCGCGTCGGCGTTGCCCCACTTCTCCTCGCTGACGTACGCAGCGCACAAGAACAGCTTCTCCGAGGCGTCGTAGTCCCAGTTGGCGAGGTAGTTCAGCAGCGGCGCCGCCGCCAGCGGTTCTCGCTTCTCGGCGGCGGTCAAGGGCGTGTCCGCCAGACGATCTCTCGGCGAACCAGCCGCAACGGATCCCTCGAAGCTCAAGTCGGCCAGCCTCGGCCGTGGCGTCGGTGCCTTCAGCGTCGGCGGCTCGGGCACGTTCATAAGCACATTGCGGTCATGCGTGGCGAAGTCGAGGTGCGCCCGCGTCGGCTGTGCCACAATCCGTGCCATGATCCGCGACTGGCTGCGCTCGTAGCTGGCGCTGAGTTCCCGCACGACAGCGAGGTCGCCCGGGTTGGGCACCGTCTCGGGGGCCGGGGCGCACGCCCCTCGCGCCACCCACAACCACAGAACCCACCACACCGCCAGCGCTACGACGAGACGGCCGCGCCACTCAGCCGCCGCCGGCGCCGGCAGGGGGCGTGCGGCCTCGCACGCGCTCAGGCTAAGTCGCTCGGCACGTCCGTCCACGGGGATGGTCACGCTCCTCTCTCGATCCACAGGTACGGCCACCGATCGGTCTTCGGGTTAAAGCTTAGCCGCACCGGCGGTCCGACCGGCTGCAAGTCTCTCAGCTCCTGCAGGTAGATCTCGTAGTCACTGGCGTCGTGGCTGTGCTGGCCGGGGGAGGCGCCGTAGGCAAGCCAGCGGTTGTCGGCCGACACGGTGGGGAAGTAGGTGTAGTTCCAGTGTCCGGCCGGCTCGCCGAGCAACTGGTGCTCGTTGTTGGTGCCGATCTCCCAGAGGCGGAAGTTCTTCGGCCCTTCCACCCAGTAGACGTAGCGACCGTCTTCGGTGACGCGCGCCTCACACCCGCGCATCGTCTTGGTTGGCGCCTGCTCGCCGAGCACGACGTACTCGTTGCGTGCCGGAGATCGCAGCGCGACGGACTTCAGGTCCGGCGCGAGCCTGCCCACTGTCCCGCCCTCGCGGCCGCTGGCCGAGAGGGCGGCTTCGCTCACCAGCGACTCCCGACCGGTGTTCATCGTGTGCCTCCAGACCTGGCTATCGCGGATGAAGTAGACCTCGCTCCCGTCGCGCGACCAGTTCAACGGCAGACCGACCGCCAGCTTCTGCGCCTCGCCACCTACAGCCGGGATCGTCCACACTTCGGCTGGTCGGCGCTTGTTGCCGTAGGCAAAGAGAGTGGTCCTGCCATCGGGCGATACCTGCGGCCGCAGGTAAGCGTCGTACGCCAACGGGCTCTTAGGGAAGTCGCTCAACTGCCGGAAGCCCGAGCCGTCGGTGTTGACTCGATAGAGCTGCCACTGCCCGGTGCGGTTCGACTCCCAAACGACGAAGCCCTTGACGCGCTTGCCGAGTTCCGTGACGTCTGCCGGCTGCGGTCTCGGTAGTTCGGGGACGACGACCGTCAGCTCGCCGTTGGGATCTTGCGGGCGCACAATCAACTGCCAGCCCAGCTTGACGTTGTCGACGCGACACAGAAGCTGGTTCTCGCCCTCGCGCAGCTTCACGTCCACCTGATCCTGGTCGGGAAGCGCGGGGCGTTCGCCGGTGTACTCGTCCACCTTCTCGCCATTGAGCCAAACGGCAACGCCGTCGTCGCTGCCGACCCACAGTGTCGTCTCCTGCGCACGCGGCGACCGAATCGTGGCACGGGCCCAGCCGGCGGCGTTGTCCCGCTGACCCCACTGCTTGCCGAAATCCAGCACGCCCCGGTCGGCAGCGACCGGCTGCCACTGTGCGTCCTTCGGCGGCGCGTCCGCCTTTTGACCTTCGTCGCCGAACGGCCCCGCCACCTGCCAGTCGCTGACGAACGGACCTTTCGGCTTGGGGCGGATGAGGTAGGAGTCGATCCACAGTTCGTGCCCTTGCGACTCCGGGTTGCGGCCGGTGCACAGCAGCTTCACTCGGTGCTTCCCGGCGGTCAGCTCGACCTCGCCGAGTTCGGTCGGCTCAGGTCCCTGGGCTTCTGCGGCGTACCCATCCAGTTCCGGGCCGAGGCGCTGGTTGTCGACGGCGACGATGGACACCCCACACGTTGGCCCCTTGGGCAGCCACAGAACAACCTCGTAGTTGCCGTCGCTGTCGACCGCGACTTCCTGCTCCAGGTAGTCGCCCGCCACTTGCGCCCGGTACGCAAGGAAGCTCCCGAGCAGAGGAGGGCTGGCGTCCACATACTTGCGGATCATGGACTCCTGCCCCGAAGAAGCTGCCGGCGGCAGCAGCTTCGAAGCCGCCTGCGCGTAGGTCGGCAGCCCGATAGGAAACGGGCCGCCTTGCGGTGCTTCTGCGCGTGCGCGCTGGCACGCCAAGGCGGCGAGTGCCAGCCCAATTCCGTACCGCGCCAGGGCGGCTGTGCGAAGTGCTCGTGTCATGGCTTGCAGTTCCTCCCTCAAGCAACCAGAGCTCACCCTCCCCCGGGCGCGTCTCACGTCTGGGATCCCTCTGGACCAACGCGCGATTAGTTGCGCGCCCGCGGAGACGAGTTCCGCCTTGCACTAAGACCCCGCCCGCTCCCGCCCCCGCCCCTCTCACCCCAGCTCGAACTCCCACTGCCCCGGTTCCCCCCAGTTCCCCGCACCGTCGACTGCTCGCACGTGGAAGAACCACTTCCCCGGCTTCAGACCCTTGAGGGTGCAGCGGGCGTCTCTCGTCGTCACCTTGGTCGGCGGCACAGTGTCCGCCTTCTGGTCGAGCACGTAGGAGTATCCGACGACGCCGTTGTCGTCGGCTGGCAACTGCCACTCAAAGCCGGCGGCGTCGCTCTTGGGGGAGTAGAAGGTGATGTTGTCGAGCCAGTGGCTGACGCCCTGGGGGGTGTCATACGTGGTACGTGCGCCGGTGGCCCAAGTGCCGAGGTACTTGGCGAGGAAGCGGGAGGTCTCCGGGTAGCGTTTCTTCAGCAGGTTCTCGAAGGAGAAGTCCACGTGGTGCCACTTGCCGTTCTGCAGCGTCTGCCCGACAGTGCCAATCCGGTTCTCGCGGAAGACGTTGTAGCTGGCGTTCTGCCCGGCGAAATCGACGACCTGCATGTCGCCGTTGACCAGTGACACGAGGATCAGGTTGCAGCCGCCGCTGGGCTCGAAACGGTAGTCGAACGCAACGCGCGGGAACTGATCGACGCGGAACGACAGCTTGCGAAGGTAGGTCGAAAAGAAGTCGTTGGCTTCGAGGTTGAGGCTGCGCAGGGTGCCGGTGCCGGTCGCGGCTGGTGCAGGATCGTCGAGGATCACCCACGCTGCTCGCCGCAGTGCGGAGTCGCCGAAGCTGCTGCGCTCGAAGTTGTACCGGCAGAGGCGGTTGGCCGGAATGTACGAGACGTACGGCGCAGGCGGGCCCTGCTTGTCGAGGGCGCGATTGAGCTTCCACTTCCAGGTGTGCTGCTTTGGCTCGCCGCCACCGAGGCCGCCGAACGTGAGGGTGCACTCGACGGCGGTCTGCGCCGGCCACGAGGCGGTTGCCCCGCTCCGCGAGCCGTCCCAGTCGAGCTTGCCCGTCGCCGGGTCGAATCGCACGCTGGCGTCGCCGGGCCGGACCAGCAACGGCTTCCCTCCGGCGGTCACCTTCAGCGACAAACTGTCGAGGTCGACGGCGTCGGCCGGCTTGAATGCCACCGAAATCCGGGGCGCCCCGAACTCGGCGTCCGCGGCAGGTGAGACCGCAGCGACGGCTGGTTCGGGCGGCGCTTCTGTGGAGCGGGCAAAGCGGAAGTGTGCCGGCGGCCCCCAGTTTCCCGCGCGGTCCAGAGCGCGCACATGGAGGTAGGCGGCGGCGGGATCGGCTGGCAGCGGTGCGCTGGCGCCAGCCCCCTCGCTTGTCTCGTCCGGCGTGGTGGTTGGCGAGTTGTCGAAGCTCCAACTGTAGCCGGCGATCCCGCTGACATCGGCCCCGCTCCACTGCAGAGCGCCCGCCCGGCCGGCTGGCAGGGCAGGGACGAGCTGGAAGTTGTCCAGGTGCCACGAGACATCCTGCAGGCAGTTCATGATCCCGGCGTCCCCGAACAGGATCCTGTCGATGACCGGGGAGGGAAGACCTCTGACCCGGACCAGCGCACCCAGGTCGACCTCCGCCCGGTGCCACTGGCCGTCCGTCTGCACGTTGGGAATGGCCCCGACGACCGGCCATGTTGCGTTGTCGTCGGTGAAGCGAACCTCCCGCAAGCTGCCGGCCGACTCAAGAAACAGATTCAGTTCCACGCCGCCGGCGATTCGGTAGTCGAAGCACAGCAGTGGGTAACGACGCACGTCGAAGGGCTTGAGTCCGGCTTGAGCGGCAAAGGGGCCGGCGAGCTCGCGATGGTAGAGCCGGAGGCTGAACGCCCCTTCGGCGGCTGTCGAAGAATCGCGCCACAGGGACGCGCCTTGCTGCCCGCCGACGTTCTGCCAGCCCTCCAGATCGCGCTCGAAGGTGGCCGTTCGCGACGATCCGAAGCAAGTGGACACCCTCGGCGGCGGCGGGGGCACGGGGTCTCCCTTGAGCGCGACCGTCCAACTCCATTGCCCGGCGCGCCTCGGCTTGCCGTCGCTCGCCGTTGCGGTGCACGTCAACGTGGCGCGCTCGCCCTCCACGAACGACAGCCCGGCGCACGACAGGTCGAGGGCAAACTGCCGGGAGGCGCCGTCCCAAGCAAGCCCGGGGCTGCCCAACCGCAGTGTCGCCCCCTTGAGATCGAAGCGGCGCCGCGCGGGGTCTGTCGTGCCGCCGTCGTCGAGTCGTATGGAGAGCTGGGTGGGGCAGGCGTTCGCCGGGACAGCAGTGACGAGCTGGGCACGAATCTTCGCAGCCGGTTTGTTGAAGGAAACGTCCTCCACGGTGTATGAAGCGCCCCGAGCATTGGCTGCCAGTCCTCCGACCAACTCCGGTGCCGAACGGAGGTTCGCAACGTACAGCCGGTCGATCACGAGCGACCCACCGGCCGGGTAGAACGTGCGCAGCCGGTGCAGCAACGGGACCTCGACGGAGTGCCACTTGCCGTCCGCTCGGCCCGGCAGCGCGCCAAGGGCAATGGCGTCACCGTCTTCTTTCGCTTTCCCAAGCAGCTCGAACCGGAACCGCAGCAGGCGGCACAGGCGCTCCGTACCCGAGCGAGGGCGGCAAGAGCAGCACGAAAAGGGAGAGAATCGACATGGTGCAGGCGTTTCCGCTCCCGGACCGCGTCGGCAGGGCGCCCGAGACAAGAATCACCCGCAACGATCCCACCAAGTGCAGAGCGCGCTGCGCGTCCTGTCGCGCGTTGCGCGGGAGGTCACGCTCGTGTGCGTGTCGAAAGGGAGACGTCGTCGCAATCCAGCTCGGGAGCCGGCCATGGTTCCCCGAGCAGTCATCAGCATTCGGTAACCACCAATGGAGCCACTCATGAAGACAGCGTACATCTGCTTGGCCGCGTGCCTGCTGGCCGGAGTCCCGATGCGGAGTGTGCTCGCCGACGCACCCAGGAACATTGGCGTCCCCTTCAATGGCGAGACTGACGGAGTGACGCCCTTGGCCGCCGGCCGCTGGCACACGATCACCGCCGCATACCGGTACCCCGGGAAGATCGGCCTCCTGACGAACACGTTCGTGGTTCTCGCCAAGGGCAACAACCTGCTCGCCGGTCTGGATGTGGGCTACAACCTCCCAGCGAACGAACCAATGATCATCAAGCACGGCTTCTGGAACGCGACCGAAGCCACGGGGCGGTGGGCGGCAATGAACCGTTGTTGGCCCTGACTACCGACGCCCCCGGCACCACTGTCCTCAACACAACTACCGGCAACACCGCAGGCGGCACGATGGCCTTCAACGACCCCGTAGTGCTGGAGACGGACACCGTCCTCACCGACACCGGCGGTGACAGCGGAACGGCAACGGACATTGGCGGCGCGTTCAGCAATGTCGAGAACCTCACCGGCGGCAGCGCGGCCGACAGCTTCACCTTGCACGGCGGCACACGCACCGGCGGCATCAACGGTGCGGCCGGCGCCGACAGGCTGACCGGCGACAACGTGGCCAGTGCCTTCGTGCTGACCGGCGCCAACAGCGGCACCGTCACTGGCGTGAGCGGCGGCTTCGCAGGAATCGAGAGCCTGACCGGCGGCAGTCGGGACGACTCGTTCACGTTCGCTGCCAACGGCACGTTGAGCGGCTTGCTGGACGGCGGCGCACACACGACCGGCGACTCGGCAGACTACTCGTCCGGTGCCGGAGCAACAGTCGCCCTGGGGACCAACGTCGTCAACATCGAAAGGCTCGTCGGGGGCGGAGCGACGGCCACCTTGAGCGGCGGCAGCGCCCTACACGTCACTGCTTCCGGCCAGCCCGTGAACACGCTGTCCAGCGCCCTCACCGGCGACGCCTCCCTGCGCGAGCGGACGCAAGCGGAGTGCCTTGGCCTGGCCCTGATCAATCCCGGCCCTACCGGCGGCACGGGGGACGGCACGGGCGGCGGCGCTGGCGGAGGCGTTGTTAACGGCGACCTCGCCCCGCTGCTCGGCCCGGTCCTGGCGCTGCTGGGCTTCGACTGGATGGAAGACGACCTATACGACTGGATGGGCCGGCTGCTCTCCAGCGAGACCGTGGCACCGTTGCCGCCGGTCGTGAAGGAGTAGCCCGGGCGGTGCCGCCAGTCCGAGGCGCCACGGTTGCCAACGGCTGAGTCGTATGGCAAAATCGGGTCACCTTGTTCGGACCCACAACCCTTTCGCTGTGAGGTGTACTGCCATGTCTCGCACTTGTCTCCGCCCGATGCCACGCCCTGCCCTTGCCGGGCTGCTGTCGGGGCTCGCAGTGGTGGCGCCCGGCTGCGCACGCAAGGCAGAGCCCCCGCAACCGGCGACGCCGCCCGCGGTACCAGGCGCGCAGCAGCAACCGCAAGGTCAAGGTGTGCCTCCGGGACGCACGGCCAACTTCAGCGGTAACTGGACCTGCGTCTATGGCAACGACACGATTCCCGGGGCCCTGCAGCAGAACGGCTCCCAGCTCACCGGCTACTGCCTCTACCCCGGCAACAACCGGGCGACCTTCAGCGGGACGGTCACCGGCAACACGCTCTCGGGCACGCTGGATGTGCCTCACCAGAAAGCCCGGCGGAGTATCGTGGCGACGCTCAACGGGAACTCGATGGAGGGCACGTGGGACGGGAACAGCAAGTGGTCGGCCACCAGGCGGTGACGCCGACGCACGCACCAGCAATGCCCGGCCGCCTCTGCCGTTCGACTACTCCAAGTCGAAGAGCCTCACTGCGTTCTCCCTGGCCGCCTTGTTGAAGACCTCCGCGCTGATCTTTCCCGTGTCGCGCCAATCGAGGAGCAGCGCAACGAGGTCGATACGCATATCGGGGTAGCAGAGGTCGGTGCCGAAGAGCAGGCGGTCCTGGAACTCGGTCATGAACTTCGGGCCGTACTCCGGGTCACGAGCCAGCGCGTTCCGCGGGGAGTCGTCCGACAGGTCGCCGTAGAGGTTCGGGTAGAGGCGCATGAGTTTGGGCACCACGCCTTCCTCTTTGATCGGACCCTGCGGTTGCCGGCCGACCTGCCCGCCGTCGGGCCGGAACACGTAGCCCCGCTCGGCCGGCGTCTCCAACCGGGCGATCTCCGTCCAGAACACCGGCCCGTGTCCGAACATGATCAGGTCCGGATAGCGCTGCAGCGTGTGCTCCAGTTGCGGCAGCCCGGGGTCGTCGTACAGCCCGAAGTCGCCGGTCAACTGGTCAGAGCCGTCGAAGATCACCGGCAGCCCGACGTCCTGCGCGCACTTGAACAGGTTCTGGACCATGGGATCCATGACCGGCAGGTTGGGCATGACCTCGCCGAGCCCCTTGCAGCCCTTGTCCTTGTAGTGCCGGAGCAGGTCGCCCAGCGGCGCATGGGACGAGTACGTCAGCGCACGCGGATCGATGTTGCAGAACGCGAAGAACCGGTCGGGGTACTGCTCGACCATCTCCAAGATGTCCTCGTTCGCCTGAGGCAGGTAGATCTCCGGGCTGACGATGGGCAGCAACGCGCCCTTCTCGATGCCGAGGGTGTCGTAGCGCTCAAGCACCTGCTCGGGAGTGGAGAACGAGTATCCTGGGGGGAGCTTTCGATAGGCGTGACAGTGAATGTCGATGAACACGGCGAGTCTCCTTCCAAGACAACGTACAGCGGGACCGCCAGCCCGCTCCGCTGCGGGACGACGACGAGCGGGCTGGCAGCACCGCTCTACGTGGTTCTCATCCCTCGGGGAGGTCTCGGCGAAGGCGGAGACCTAGGCGATTGCCAGGAGAACGTTGAGCCGCACTACGCGGGTGCATTCTGATCCGACGTGGCGGCCAACTGAAGGGCAGGCCGCTCAGCGATACGCGCCCCAGCTCCCCAGTTCGCCGAGACCCTGGCCGTTCCTCCGACCGCGAGTGAGAAGATCCCCGCCATTGGCTCCCCCGGCTGCCGCCCTCCGCTTTGCGGCGCGCGGGGCCCGGCCGAACGCCTTGCGTGGAGCGCGACCACCGGCAAACCCTCCCCCGGAACTCGGCGTACCCGTCAACTGCACGCGCGAGCCGACGGTAACGTCGGACAACGCCTTGTCGGTAGTGCCGGACTTGACAGCGACCTTCTTGTCGAGCTTGTAGGTCACGTCAAAGCCCTTCTTGGCCTCTCCCGCCTTCTCAGTCGGCACCTCGGTCGAGACGACGACGCTGTTCTTCTTGGCGTTGAGGCTCTTGACCAGTCCCGTCACCGTGAAGGTATTGTCCTTCGCCGGCTTGTGTCCTTTCGCCCAGCACAGGGAGCTATACTCGCGAAGGTTAGGAATACACCGAAGTGGAAGTTCGCAGAACTTCACCCGGGGGCGTGTGGTGAGCACCCAACACACTGCTGTGCACGCAGAGGCGTCGAACTTGTGCACTAGCTTCGGTGTATTCCTAACCTTCGCGAGTATAAGCAGAGCCACTCCAGCGAGCGTCATGACAAGCGGTGTAGCCTTTCTCATTGTGTTCCCCTCCTTCGTGCAGGGAATCAACTGCTCACGGAGACCATAGCGCTGGGAGCGGCCGGGTAGTTCCCAAAGGGCACCGTCTCGTTCTGTCGATGGCTCCAGTGAAAGCCTCCCGCCGGGACTGGTACTGCCGCGCAGGTAGGTGTAGATTGCAGGTGCCGACCGGGGTGCTTGGGAACGCAGCCCGCCCTGTCGTTGACTCGGCCGAGTCCGGCGGTACAATACGCGGGGAGTTGCTCGCCCGTGAGGTGCGTGGGATGGGTGTCGTACGTCTGCCTTCGCGTGTCGTGCCTTTGAGCTCCGGCTGCTGCCTCACCGGCTGGCGGCGAACCGTCTCGACGGACCGCTGGGCCGGGTGCCAAGTGCCCCAAGTGGCTCTCCGCCTGGGGCTGTTCGTCGCGCTGTCCGGCGCGGTCTGCCCCGCCAGCCTGCGGGCGCAATCGATGCACGCGTCCGCAGGGGTCTACCCACAGCGGCTCCAACCTGGTGGCGAGTTCCAACTCACTGTACACGTTCTCGACTGGGGTGCGGATGCCGGAGGGACTGCGCACGCACCTGCAACCATCGCGTGGCCGGACTGGCACCGACTTGGGCTGCTGCCGAGGCGATCTCCGTCTGTGTCAGTGCGCTCGACCACAGTTGCCGGCCGTCCGGCGACGGCCACAAGCGCTACCGCCGTGCTGCAGGCCAAGACAGAGGGGACCGTCCACGTTCCCCCGATCAGCGCCAAGAGCACCACCGGTACAGTGATGACCGCCGCCTTGGACGTGGTGATCGAGAAGCAGGCACCGAGTCCCGCTCCGTCCGCGTCCAGGCCGCCGACCGGCTCGGGATCGCTCAGCCCGAACCCTCCCGGAGTGCAGCCGGCGCCGGGGTGGCCACAGCTGCCGGGCGCGCGGTCCTCCCCTGCCGGTCCAGCTCCTGTGAAGCCAACTGGAACGCCGCCTCGCGAGGACGCGACGGGGAACTTCCAGATGGCCGTTGGGGCAGTCGCGTGCTACCTCCTCGTGGCGGGGCTCGCTCTGGCAGCTTGGAGGTCCAGGCGAAAGCCGACCCCGAGACCGTAGGACTTGCTTGGCGAGTTACGGCGGTCAGCCGGAACCGGCTGCCCACTCCCGTGCGGTGAAGGTGTCGTAGCAGACCGCCCGGCCGAGGCTTGGCACGTTGCTGAAAAGCACGTGGTCTGGGGTCAGGATCTTCCGTGCCTCGCCGTTCTGGTCGGAAGCGACTAGGTCGAGGGGCAGGTAGCTGAGTTGCCACGCGTCGTCGTTAAACTGCCAGACAACCAGCTTCCCACCGGCGCGCACGAAGTCGCACAGCTTGGGCCACACCTCCCCCGGTTTGCTGTCAGCTTTGGCGAAGTAGTCTGCGCCCAACATGACGGCGCGGCACCTGGGGAGCGCGGACAAGTCAGCGTTGACTGAGACGCCTTCCGCGCCGGCGTAGGCTTTGCACGTCGGGTTGTCGTCCGCACCCAGCACCGCGATCCCCGACTGTTGAGCCGGTGTCAAGGCGGGCGGCGGCAGCGCGTCGGTCAGCGCCACCTCCAGCGTTCGGATTGCTTTCTTGCCGGGGTCAACAACGACGCGAGCGCGTCCTTCCCCTTCGCCGCTGAAGACCAGCGGAGGCAGGGAGGAGGTCCCAGGCTTTGCCTGGCCGCTGACTTCCCTCGGCTCTACCTTCCAGGCGCCGTGCACCTCGGCCACGGTCGCCTTGGCGGGCAGCGGCTGCTTCATCGCGTGTGTGAGGTACAGAACGAGAGCGCCGCCCGGCGCACGAATCGTGTCGCGGTACGCCAGGGTCGGTTCCTCGTAGACCGCCGGAAGCTCGGCAATACCCAGGTCGTGCTTCAGCAGGTAGAGGGCGTAGGGAACGTGGCGGATGTCCATTGCGAAGTCTTTGGCGACGCCCACGCCGGCCTTCAGCGCGCGCGACAGGGAGTCGAGCAACAGCGCCTTCAGCGTCGGATCATGGCTGAGCGTGACGGCATAGGCGAGACCGCTGCTGACCGTGAGGTCGGTAGCACCGGTGCCGTGCGGTCGGTCGAAGGTGGGGCAGGTGCTGATGTAGCGAAAGGCGTGCGTCTCGTGGTTCCACGAGTCGCGCTCCAGCCAGCGCGCCGCGCGGATGACGCATTCCTTCACCTCCTTGGACGGGGCAACCAGGTCGTACAGCATCAGCCCCTGCAGCCTGTCGCGCAGGCCAGCAGCCTGACCTGCGGCGCACGCCCACAAGGCCACGCCAAGCATTGCTTTCGTCGAACGCTTCACTGTTCGCACTCTCCTGTTCCTCGCGATTGCTAAGCTGGCTACTGCGCTTCAACGGCAGCCCGCCGCTGTGGCGGTCCTTACAGCCTGCCGATCACCTCGGCGGCCGCCGTCTCATAGACCTCCTGCCACTCCGGCGCCAGCAGGCATTCGGTGGTTTCATAGCCACCCAGGGCATAGTCGCTTGCCGGGGCGCCGTAATGGAGGTAGCCGTTGGAGAACGGCGACACGAAGGTGTGCTCGTAGGGCGACGCGCGTTTGACGTTCAGACCGACCTCGACGAGCATCTCGGCCGGGCAGGTTACCAGCACGCACGCGCCGATTCGGACGCCCAGCACCTCAGCCGTCACGGTCGGTACGCCGGCTCCATCGTTGATTGCCTTGTGTCGGCGCAACGTGGCCGTCTTGTCCTGGATCCGTGCCAGCTTCTCCATAGCGTCGAGGTTCCGCCGGTACTTGTCGAGGTTGTTCCTGTTCACGGCGTCCAGGGCGGTCAGCTCGTTGGAGCCCCTTGCCTCGGCCTGCATGTACCTGTAGGCGTAGTCCGCCGGATAGTCGGGATCGAGCTGGTACTTGAGGTACAACGGCAGGAACGTCCTGAAATTGAGGCTGGTGCCGCGAAGCGACGCCAACAACTCGGCTTGCTCCTGCTCAAGCTCCGCGAGGCGTTCGGGCACGTCCGTTCGTCGGGGAAGCTCCACGGAAACCGAGGCAACGCTCAGTTCGGCCGCTCGGGTCTCGATGCCGCGGAGCGCCTTCAGCGTGCTCAAACCCAGCATCGTCCCAAGCGGCTTCGAGTCCTTGGGGTGGCTGACGTCCTTGTACAGAACCTCGGTGACATCGCCACCGGCTCCCTGCAAAAACAGCGCCATGCCTCCCTCGCCCAGGCTGCCCTCAATCACTTCAGAAGCGAACCCCGGGAAGTTCGCGGTGACGGCGCCGCCTGGAACGCCGATCAAGGGGTGGCAGGCGAAGTTGTAGACGACGGCCAACGGTTGACCGTCCATCTGGTCAACTCGAAGGATGCCGATTTCGGGGTCAATCGGCCCGAGCCCGACAACGTCCTCATCCGGCGGGCACGGGTTCGCTTGGCGGATCGTCCAGCCCTTCCCGTCCTTGAGTCGCAGCGTCCGGTTGATGATGAACCGGTCCTCATGGCCGACGCCGGCCCCGACCGTCACCGGCACCATGTTCTGCACAGCCCGGCTGACTGCATCGAACGTCCTCTCAAGCTGCTCATCCGCCTCGCACAGCATCGGCCCCACGGTGTGGGTGTGCGAGGCGTTGATCAGGACGTTGCCGCCGTCGATTCCCAGTTCCGCCTGGAGGCGGCCGCGCAGCTTCGGCAGGAAGTCGTCGTCGATGTCGCAGATGCCGCCGAGGGCCACCGCATCCATGGCGAGGATGACAACCTCGGTCTTCCCGTCGTCGAGAACCAGCGCCTTGGCGTACAGCGGGTCGTTCACAGCGACCCCTTCCGCACGCGTCGAGATGTTGCTCTTGGCCACACCGGCCTTCAAGGTTCCATGTCCGTGCACAGCCTTCTCCTTCCACCTCGAACTGCGGCGATCTGCGCATAGACTATCTCTCGGCAGAGCGGAAGTCAACCGGGCCGCCGCTCGCCCCGGCTGCCCGCCGTTCCTCGACACCGTTGCGCCGCGGTGGTACAAAGGGCCCGCGTAGAGACCCGCCAGGGAGTGTGCCCGGATCATGTCTCCTCTGAAGGCCGCCGCTGCAGCAACCTCCATCCCCGTCGAGTCTATCCCCGCCGGTGGCGCCGCCGGTGCCGCCTTGGCCCCGAACCAGGAAGCGGAGCTGCGTGCCACTGCGCTGGTGCTCGACGCCGGTGAGCGCCTGTGCTTCGTGTCGTGCGATACGCTCGTCGTCCCTGCCGACGTGCTGGCGGAGGCGACCAAGCGCATTGTCGCGGAAGCCAACGTCCCCTTCGCCAACCTGCTGGTCTACGCGACGCACACCCAGCATGCGCCCTGCACCCTCGACATTCTCGGCTGCAAGCGGGACGCGGCGTTCTGCGACCGGCTGCTGGAGGCGATTGTGCGGTCTGCCGTCGAGGCGAGCCGGGCGCTCGACCGGGGCGGTCCCGAGGAAGTCGGTGCCGAGCTGCTCTTCGCCGAAAGCCAGGAAGCCACCGTCGGCACGAACAGCCGCTACCTACTGGAGGAGGGCACCATTGCGTGGCACGCCTACGCTTGGGATGACGTGGTCCGACCGACGGGGCCGTTCGACCCGGACCTGCCGGTGCTTGCCGTCAGGCGTCCCGGCGGGGAACTCGCAAGCGTGTTGTTCAACCACTCGGTTCACAACATCGGCGGGCTCACAGCGGGAATGTGGTCGCCGGCGTTCTACGGGTTGGCCGCGCAAGAACTCGAACGGCGGCACGGCGCGGCCACGCTCTTCCTGCCCGGCGCCTTCGGCTCCTCCCACAACACCGGGGCGTTTGGCTCGACGCCGAATATCCACGCCGTGTCGACCGCCGAATGCGTGCACCGGGTCGCGGCGGCCGTGGAGCAGGGGCTCCGCGACGCCCGGCCCCTGCGTCTCGACGCGGCGACCTCCGAGCAGCTTCCGTTCGTGTACCGCCTGCGCGAGTTCGATGGAGCCGCGCAGGAAGCTGCGGTGAAGTACTGGACCGAGAAGTACACTCCGGAGTCGGCGCAACAGACGCAACAGGTGTTTCGAGACATGCGCGCCGAGATGGCGCCCGTCCAAGGTGAAGAGCGCCGCACGCGGCTGCAGGTAATCCGCCTGGGCGAGGTTGCGCTGGTCGGCGTGCCGGGGGAGCTGTTCGCCCGCCTGGGTCTGGAGATCCGCCGCCGGTCGCCATTCCGCTACACGTATGTCATCGGGCTCGCCAACGACACCATTGGGTACATTGGCGACCGCGACAGCTACGCGCTGGGAGGCTACCAGCTCTGGGCAGGCACGCACAGCCCCTCCGCGCCGGGCCCCGGTGAGGCGTTGGTGGAACAAGCGCTGGAGAGGCTGCGCGCGCTGTAGCTCAGTTCAAAGTCTGCGGAGGAACTCAACGGCCGTTCGGACATCGCCCATGGCGTCTTCGCCGACCTCTCGCTCGATGGCGTAGAAGCCCTGGTAGTTGTTCTCCTGGAAGATCCGGTGCAACTCGGGCCAGTTCGTCATACCGGCGCCCAACGGGACTTCCTGGCACGAGGCATCGGGATGCAGCACCGAGTCTTTGGCGTGGGAGTGGACCACGTAGGGGATCAGCGTTCGCAGCCCTTCCAACGGGTCGAAGTCGCGCATGGCGCGTTCGTAGTCGAAGGGGAAGCCGCGCCGCTTCGCGATGACCGGCGGCCAGAGCAGCAAGTTCGCCGGGTCGAAGTTCACCCGCAGTCCGGGGCTGTCGATCTGCTCGATCATCTTGCGGACAACCTTCGGCGGCTCGGGGCCGGTCTCCAGTGCCACGGTGGCGCCGACCGACTCGCCATGCGCCGCAAGCTGGCCGAGCGCGTCGGTGAACCGCCCCCAACGCGGATCACTCGCTTCCTCCGGCATGATGCCTACATGCGCCATCCACAGGCCGCCGGCCATGTCGACGGCCACGTCGTTGAGTCGCTTGCCCCAAGCGAGGTTCTCCTCCCAGTTCTCTTCCTCGCCGAAGTCCACATTGCCGCCCCAACCGATGAGCGCCGACACTTCGAGCCCGTAGCCGTGAATGCGTTTGAGCACCTCCGCGCGCTCAGCGCTGGTCTTGTTCTCGAGGTCGAGCCCGCCGCCGTAGGCGCCCAGGTGAACGCCTTCTACACCAAGCTCTACGGCAATCTCCATGCCGCGATACGGGTCTGCGCCGCCAGTTGTTGGGATGATCGCGATCTTCATCGGAAGCCTCCATTGTGCGCGCCTGGCCGTGTGCTCGGCGCTGCTCACGGCTGGCCAATTCGTCGGCAGGCGAGGGATTCCTGTGCCGCAGACGAAACAGAAGGTTCACCGACAGGGAGGTTCACATGAAACCGCTAATCCGCAAGCTCGGAACAATCGACTGCGATCTGGTGGAGACAACGCCGATCGTCTTCACGGGGAAGCACCACTCGCCCTGGTTGGTGTTAGTCGACCTCGACGCCGACGCCGACTGCGTTCCACCGGCCTGTACAGAGTGGCTTCCTGAGCCTGCTCCACAAATGTGCTTCCGCGTGGTCGTGCGGGAGGTCGAGACGTGGCTACTGGCCGACCGTCAGCACCTGGCCCGCTTCTGGGGGGTGTCGGCGGCGCGACTGCCCCGAAGCCTTGAGGAACTGGACGACCCAAAGGGTACTGTGGTGACGCTCGCACGACAGTCGCGGCACCGCGCAATCCGCGAAGACATGGTGCCGCGACCGGGAAGTGGACAAGCGGTGGGGCCCGCCTACGCCTCCCGCCTCATCGAGTTCGCGAAGACAAGCTGGCGACCCGACGTAGCGGAGGCGCGGTCCGACAGCCTGAGGCGATGCCGTGAGCGCCCAAACGACCTCCTGCAAGGCAATGGATGACCCCGACCAAGTGCGCACGGTGACAGAGAACCGCTCCGCGCTGGGGTTCCGAGAGTCTGAATCTAAGGATGGGCGGGGGAGCGAGAGTAAAGCCGGCCACGAGAGATTGCGGAGCGGACACAAGTCGGGGCAGTCTACGCTGATTCTGGAGGACTGACAAGCCATGGACTACTGCAAGCTGGGCAACTCGGGGCTGGAGGTGTCCCGGATGTGTCTGGGCACCATGTTGTTCGGGGACCCGACGCCCGAGGACGAGTCGCTGGCGATCATCCGCGCGGCCTTGGATCAAGGCATCAACTTCCTCGACACGGCGGACAAGTACGGGGCCGGCGAAGCGGAGCGAATCGTCGGGAAGGCGCTTGTCGGGATCCGCGACGAGGTGGTGTTGGCGACGAAGGTCGGTCTGGCGGTGGACCGCACCGGCCCCAACGCCTCCGGAACCAGCCGCAAGCGCATTCGCGAGGCCGCCGAGGCCAGCCTGCGGCGCTTGGACACGGACTACGTCGATCTCTACTATCTCCACATCCCCGATGCCACGACGCCGCTGGACGAGTCCCTTGCCGCGCTGGACGACCTGGTCCGTGCCGGCAAGGTGCTCTATGTCGGCGTCTCCAACTTTCCGGCTTGGCAAGTGGCGCGCGCCCTGGGGCTGCAGGCGTTGCGCGGGTGGGACCGACTTGTCGCCGTTCAGCCGCTGTACAACCTGGCCAACCGCGACGTAGAGGTGGAGCTGCTACCCATGTGCGAGGCCTCGGGGCTGGGCGTCGTGGGCTACAGCCCCCTGGCGCGCGGTGTGCTGACAGGCAAGTACCGGGCGGGTGCCGTGCCCCCGCCTGACTCGCGCGCTTCGCGCGGCAATGTCCGGCTGATGCAGACCGAGTACCGGGAGGCCAACTTCGAACTGGCTGCGGCCGTTGCCGAGCTGGCGGCCGACGCCGGGTGCACTTCGTCCCAGCTTGCCCTTGCTTGGGTCAGGGCCAACAGGTTGGTCACGGCGCCGGTCATTGGCCCGCGGACCATGGATCAGTTGGTGGACAACCTGGCCGCACTGCGAGTCGGTATTACGCCCGCACTCGAAGCAGCCCTCGACGTGCTGGTGCCGCCTGGCGAGCACTGCGGCCGCGGGTTCCAGGACCCGCTGTTCCCGGTGACAGGGAGAGCGCGGTAGCGAGGCTACCCGTCAGCCCAGAGCTCCTCCAGCAACGCGACGGTTGCCTCCACCAGTTCCTGCCCGCCTTCCGGACCCACGGCATTGCTGGCGGCTTCCGCGCCGTAGCTCTTGCCGGTGACCGCGCGTTCGGTGGGGACATACGTGCCCGAACCAACCAATTGAACGCAGAACGTCTGCACCGCCCTCGACCGGGCCTTCATGCGCAGACCGAAATCGAGAAACAGCTCGAACGGGTTGGTCGCAAACGCGACATCGCCCAGGCGGACGACGTGCAGTTCGACGGGGTAGGTGGGCTGCTCTGTCTGCAGGCGGAAGCGCTCCTGAACGTTGCTGTACCAGCGGGCGTGGCCGAAGGCGCCCGAGATCGCCGTGTAGTTGTCCGGCGACTCGTGGCGGAGGCGTTCGTAGCGTGCCAGGTCCTCCGCCTCGCCGCGCTTGGCCTCTTCGAGCGCTGCTTCTGTGATCCGGCGACGCGTCAGACCGAGTGCGCGCACCTCGTGGCGGAGCGGAACGGCGCCGCGGATGTCGGCCCGCGCATACGGCAATACGCGCTCCACGGCGTCGGCGATCCGCAGGCCAATCTCCTCGCGCTCAGTGACGCCCCGCAAGCCGCGCATCCGCGCCTCGCCTGCCTGGTGCAGCAGCAGGTGAGGCGACTGGTCCCCCGCGGGCGCGCACTGCGGCAACACAAACAAGTCAGCTCCGAGCCGCTTCCGCAGCTCAACCCGGGTCTCATGCCAGAAGTCAGCGGAGACGAAGAGGTCGCCCTCGGTGACCTGCGACGGACACGCGAGGTTGACGACTACGCCCGTCAGGTCGCCGGCGGGTGTCCAGGTGAACAGCAGGTCGGCGGAGTGATCTTCGTAGCCTTCCATGCCGGCGAACTGGGCGTCGTCGGTGGAACCGTACATTCGCGCCTCGCCGTCGAGATACGAGGTGCGGCGGTTGTGACCGACCACCGCGTGCCCCAGCGCCCAGCTCACCCCGCCCGGGCGGCGGCCGCGCCAGGCTTCCACCACCGCAAAGACGATGCCCTGAACAAGCACAGGTCGGTATTCCGGGCCGTCCATCACCGGCTTGTCCGGGTCCGGCCAGTCGCGAGGCTGGGCTTCCGGGGCGGTGTGCGTGTGCGTGGCGCCGGCAAACACCTTCGCTCCGTCCAGGTCCGACGCCGCGTCGCGCAATGCCTCCCGGCACTCGTCGAGGAGACCCTCCTCGATAGTGCAACGGTCGCAGGAGACCATGACCGCTTGGTCACCGGCCGACTCCAGCGCCAGTGCTGTCACCGTCAACGGGTCTTGGACGTGGGTGGAGACGCGGGCATGGAACTGCCCGCGCAGGAATACCGGCTGGTCGGGCGTGACGTCGGCGGAGGCCCAGCCGACAAGCAGCGGTGTGTGGGCGTCGGGATGGGTGTTGTTGGGTTCAGTGGCCATTCTGTTTGACTTCCTCTCAAGGGGGTGTCGGAGATGTTGGTCAGGACGTGGCGTCCGCAGGCGACAGAGAGGCGTCGCACCAGTCGCGGCTGAGACAGAGCCTCACCACGTGCCAGTACAGCCTCGCATCTTTGCCGGCGAGCCGGCGGTCGCACGTGGAGCGGCCCAGAGACAGCACCACGCCCCGGGCGAGGTTGGCGATGAAGGCAATCGCGCGGAGCACCTGCGCCACCATACTGCCGTAGTGCTTGCGATAGAACCGGAAGGTGCTTCGGTGGGCCTGGAGCACCATCGCAATCGGCCGCTGCGAGGTGCTGGCGCCCACCTTGTGGACGACCTGCGCTTCCGGGCAGTACCAGAGCGTCCCGCCCCTCTGCCGCAGGCGAATGCACAGGTCCATTTCCTCGGCGTAGAGGAAGAACCCTTCGTCGAGTCCGTCGACGGACTCCCAAGCGGAGCGCCGGAAAAGCAGGCAGGCGCCTGTGGCCCACTCCACTTGCCGACAACCTTGGTGCGCTCGCTCGGACAGCAACCGCACCCGTAGCCAGCGGGAATCCGGGAATCGCTCTGCGAGCGTGAGGTAGTCCGCCAGCGCACTGCAGATGGTCGGGAACCGGTAGAGTGACCGCTGCAGGCTGCCGTCTTCATTGACCAGTCGAGGCGATACGGCCGCCGCGCGACGGTGGGTCTCCAGGAACTGCGCGAGTCGCCCGAACGCGGGTGGGTTCGCGTCTGTGTCCGGGTTGAGAAACAGCACGTAGGGCGCGTTGCCCAGTCTGAGTCCTTGGTTGCAGGCAGCCGCGAACCCAACATTGCGCGCGTTGGCGACGACACGCACCCAGGGGAACTCGCGGCGCAGCAACTCGACTGTCCGGTCGCCGGAGGCGTTGTCGACTACGGTGACACGCAGCTCCGCAGCGATAGCACTTCGCTGGCAGGCACGGAGACACCGGCCCAGTTCTTCCGGACAACGGTAGCTAACGATGCAGACATCGATCACAGGAAGTCGCCTTTCCGGCTGCTTCACTTAGGGCGGCTGACGGCGCGCCCCGGCCGCTTCGCCGCGCAACTTGGGGATCGCCCTCGGTCGTGCTTAGGGTATCCTACCAGACTGTACTTGAGAGGGTGCGTCCGTCTATGGAAGTCACGCGCAGACTGAAGATCCCGCGCGGCGCGCGGGTGATCGACATCGGCAGCGGCAACGCGCCGCACCCGCGCGCCGATATCCTCTGCGACCGCGACCTGTCGGGCGACCACGAGCGCAGCGGTCCGCTCGTCCGCGGAGGGCGCCCCCTTGTCCTCGGCGAGGCGCACCGGCTGCCGTTCCGCGACCGCGCGGCCGACTACGTGATTGCCTCCCACGTCGTCGAGCACGCGACGGACCCGCTCCAGGTGGTTGGCGAGTTGCAGCGAGTGGGGCGCGCCGGCTACCTCGAGTGCCCCACGCCATTCGCGGAGCACTTGCTTGGGTGGAGGTACCACCGCTGGTATGTGGCTGAGCGAGACGGCAGGCTGCTGGTTGCGCCCAAGACCTCGCCGGACTGCTTCGCCGCTGTCTTCCACCAACTGGCGCAGAGCGACCTGCAGTTCCGGGCGTTCATGCTCCGCAATCCGGAGCTGTTCTTTGTCTCCCTGCAGTGGGTCGGCGAGGTGCGCGTCGAGCGAGTAGAGACCATTCCGTGGCGGGACCTGGCGCTGCAGGCGCTGCAGCGCAACCGGCGGCGCAACTTGCTGGCCACCTTCGTGCCGGTCTGGCTGGAGTGCCTGTGGCACAAGGTGCGCCGGGCGTGCTGGCGGCTCGGCCAGCGACGACAAGCCGGCCCAAGCCGGGCGACCAGAGGCTGACCAGTTCGAGCGGACGGGGCACTCGTCACGCAAGTCGCCCGCGCGATTCCACGGCACGCAGGTACTCCTCGACCACTTCCTCCGTCCCCCCGTCTGCCGCGAGAACCCCCTGGTCCAACCAGAGCGTCCGGCGGCAGATGCGCCGGACGGCAGCCATGTCGTGTGAGACGAACACGATGGTCGTCCTCGCCCGCAGCAGCTCCTCCAGTTTGGCGTAGCACTTGTGCTGGAAGGACTCGTCGCCCACGGCCAGCACCTCGTCGATCAACAGCACGTCGGGGTCGGCGTGGACCGCGATGGAGAACCCGAGCCGCATGATCATGCCGGACGAGTAGGTCCGAACCGGGGCGTCGATGTACTCGCCCAGCTCGGCGAAGTCGGTGATCGTCTGCGCCCGCCGCTCCATCTCGCGGCGGCCGATCCCCAGCAGCGGCCCCATGAACTGGATGTTCTCCAGCCCTGTCACGTCAGGGTGGAACCCGCCGGACAGCTCCAGCATCGTCGCCACCCGGCCGGTGACCGTGATGGTGCCGCTGGTTGGTCGGTACACCCGGGCCAGGAGCGCCAGCAGGCTGCTCTTCCCAGAGGCGTTGCTGCCGATGACCGCCACCGACTCACCTTTGCGGACAGTGAAGGTGAGCCCCTTCAGCGCCTCGACCAGTTCGTAGCGGGTCCGGCCGCGCTCGATGACAGCCCGTTTCAGCGACGCCGGTCGGTAGTGGTACAGCCGGTAGCGCTTCACCACGTCGCGGACCTCGATTGCCGTGTCTGCCGCCGGGAGCGTCATTCTCACACTAACTCCGCCAGCCGCCACTTGTACCGGTTGAACAGCCAGTACCCCACGAGCAGCGTCGCGAATGAGACCGCCGCCGTGTAGCACAGATTGCCCCAGTCGAGGGGCAGGGCGGGCACGTCGCTGAGTTGGATTGGGGGCAGCAGGATCTTCTGATACGCCACCACGATTCCCGCGATGGGGTTCAGCATCACGAGCGGGTACCAGTGGGCACCCGCTCTGCTAATCGTCTCGACGGGGAAGATCACCGGGGTTGCGAAGAACAGGATCTGCAGACCGTTCGCGACGACGTATCGCACATCCTCAAAGTACACGTTCAGGAACGAGAGAATGAGCGCGAGCCCCAGAAGGAACGCGCACTGAATGAGAAGCAGCACCGGCAGGAGCAGCACCAGCTTCGTCGGGTGTACCGGCAGAACTGCCAGGTAAACGAACAAGATCAGCAGTCCCAGCACGAAGTGCAGGGCGTTCGCCAGCACGCTGGAGAGCGGCAGCAGCTCCCGGGGGAAGTAGACCTTCTTCACGAGCATGAAGTGCAGCAGCACGCAGGAGCACGCGTCCTGCGCCGCCTGCACGAAGAAGTTCCACGGCATGAATGCGCAGAACAGGTAGGCGGAGTAGTTGGGCGCGTCCACCTTCATCACTCGCCGGATGATGACCGTGATGACGAACACGCGCATCAACGGCGACGCCATGGACCACACAAAGCCCAACACGGAGTTCTTGTAGCGCAGCCGCAGATCGCGCTTCACAAACTCCCAGATGGCTTCGCGGAAGCGCCAGAGTTCTCGCAGCTCGGACAGCATGGGTGGGGGGAAATGCAGGCGGTTGAGGGCGCGGGCGGGAAAGTGCTATTATAGCTGGGGTGCCCTGGCCTGGGAACCGCTGCGCCCAGCGCCGACCGGCAGCACCTTCCCGAAGGAGCCCCTCGATGAGCGACAAGTACGCCCCGAACCTGACCTGCGAAGAGATGGAACAGATCCTCCGCGAAGAGGACGTGGGTCGGCTGGCCCTGTGCCGCGAGAACGAGCCCTACTGCGTCCCGGTCAACTACGCGTTCCTCGACGGCGAGATCGTCTTCCACTGCGCACTGCGCGGCCGCAAACTCGACTTCCTCCGTGCCAACCCGCGGGTCTGCTTCGTAGTCGACCGCCACCCGGACCGGTTGCAGCCGCACCACCCGGACGGCAAGTGCAACTATCGCTTTGAGTCGGTGCTGTGCTTTGGCACAGCGCGGGTGTTGGAGAACCTCGAGGAGCGGCGGGACTATCTGCAGCGGTTCCAGACCTATAGTCGCGAAGGTTAGGAATACACCGAAGTGGAAGTTCGCAGAACTTCACCCGGGGGCGTGTGGTGAGCACCCAACACACTGCTGTGCACGCAGAGGCGTCGAACTTGTGCAATAGCTTCGGTGT
>Ga0210023_1000216_pt1 | contig 43732 bp, 43 predicted proteins | sample CryGeymeta201524_FD_183987 | JGI IMG/M metagenome (GOLD analysis project Ga0210023, IMG submission 183987) | Groundwater microbial communities from Crystal Geyser aquifers in Utah, USA - Crystal Geyser metaG 2015-24 (SPAdes) (version 2) | ecosystem: Environmental > Aquatic > Deep subsurface >... | reverse complement strand
ATCTACAACCACCACATCCCGCAGCGAGCTTTGAACCACCAGACACCCATCCAGGCATTGAAAAAATGGCAGACGGAAAAACCCGAATTATTCGTCAAGCGCGTTTATAAACAGGCGGGACTTGACACCCGTCAGCTTCAATTCCGGGTTATGCGGCGTTCCCGAGAAGAGCCTTTAGCTGTTCGATGGTCAAAGGAGGGCGCTGGCGATGTATCATCGAATGGCAGTTCGAGCATAGGGGTCTGAGGTCCCTTATCGGATCGACCGAGCGCGCTTCACCGCTGCGGCTGAGAGGATCAAGGTGATGCACCTCAATGAAGCCCTGTCCATGCGCTCCGTATCTAGCTCCGAAATCAAAACCGCACGCAACACATTCGGATCCGTAGTGAGCAATGCAGCGCCTCCGAGCCTCCCTATCTCTCTCGTACCTATTTACGGTCACCTGGATCGTGCTGCCTTCTACAAAGCTACCTTCTGAAGGCCCTTCGTCGGGAGCAAGTTCGGGCCCATCGTCGTCGAGAGTTAAAAAGGTGGGTGTGTGACAAATGGCATACGGGCGGATGAAACCATAGGCGATCGGTTCACCGGTCGAGCGAAGTACCAGTTCCTGCGGCGAACGGCGGCCTCGCAACGCCCGGAGGCGGTCAACCGTGTACCGCGTCCTGCCATCCAGTAACTGGATGTCTTCGAGCAGGCCCCAGTACAAAAGCCTTGAACAGTCCTTTGCGTCTGCGAGAAGGAGCGGAAGCCTTTGGCCTTCCATCTCGCCTTCTGCTTTCAGCTGCACCCCGCCTTTCCAAGTGCGAGCCTCTTCGCCCACAAACTTCCCTCCCTCTAGCGCTACGGGATCAAGGCGGTCTCGGCTTACGATGGTGTAAACGCAATATCCAGTCAGCTCGTTGCTCATTGGTCGGTCCGCCTAACGTTCAAGGTCAGGGACGCTGCGCGGCTTTATCGCGCAGCGTCCCCTGCACCGCAGTGTTAGCCCTCTCACTACTTGACCTTAACGGTCTTACCTTGGTCTTCGATGAGCGCAGCAAATTGAACCCAGGTAAGGCGCTTCTTGTTCACCGAGTTTCCCTTGGGAAGCCACTCAATATTGCCTTTGCTGATAAGCAACGTTCCAAGTTTGGAGGGTTTGCCGCCATTGATGGTTTTTACTTCGATCTCCAAGTCCTTGTGAGCGACAACCTTCGTATGCAACTTCGCGCTTACCTCATGGGCCATGTTTTTCTCCTATTTCTCATGATGTTTGGATGGGCTATTCGGACAGCCAGCACCAACTGATGTTGAACCGCACCAACGACACTTATTTGCACCGCTGCCGTGTCTATGCTTCTTCGTTGGGCTGTTTGGGCAGCCCGCTCCATAGCTAGATGAATTGCAAAACTCACACTTTTTTTCGTCTCCAGCGTGCTCATGCTTCTTGGTTGGGCTATTCGGGCAACCAGCCCCGAAACTGGACGAATTGCAGTACCTACATTTGCTCATGTGCATACTCCTTTGAGAGGGCTAACGTTGGACGTAACCGGACGACAAAAAGCGCAGCTTTTTGACGGTCCGGTTGACGGACTTGTTATGCATTGGAAATCTTCTCCCACTTATTCTCATAGGGTAAGAGGGCGTCCTTGACTTGGAACTCCTTCTTCCGCTGTTGAGTCGTGCCAAGTTGCTTGTTATTGCCTTTCGCCGCCAACGCCTCGGCCTTGGTCATAACGAAGAAGCGAGCCGCTTTGTTTTCGCCAACAATCACAACAACCAAGAAGTCATATTGCTTGTCGATGCGATCAATGGCGTTATTTGTGCTCTTGTTGTTCAGTTCCGTTGCCTTAACCTGAATCCTCACGACCTTTCCACTTGCAAGGATGGCGGTCAGATCAAAATCGGTCTGATTTGTTTTAATGGCTGGGTAAGCCTCAATATCCTGCTCAAGCAAGCAGGCGAGAACACGATATTCACCATATTTGCCAACGAACTTCATCAGCGCTCCTCAGTGAAATGCATAACGTAAAAGTAAGGGGCGCGCCGAAGGCGCGTCCCGCTTGACTGCCGGGCTAGGCGCGAGATTTATTTCAACGCTCATTTTCTAACCATCCCATTGCTGTAGGCGACATAAGCAAAAATTGCTAAGGTAACTGCGGTTAGTGTGATTAAACCAACTGATATACGAATTTGCCAAAACCTGCTCAATTTGCGAAAGCCAAACGCAAAGAAAATAAGCAATAGCAAAAACTCAATTTGCATTGCTCGAATTAGAAATAGCAGAATATCCTTTGCCATCATTGCCTAACGTAAAGTTGAGGGGCGCCGCGCTTTTGCGGCGTCCCGCTCGAACGACGGGTTGGGCTTCAAATAACTCATACATTTTCAACTAGGAAGAGCTGAACACTTGGCGTAATAGATCGCGCTTTATGTTTTGTGAGAGCGCCCGTTGGAATGAAGATACCAGCACCTTGGTTGTAACTAACAATTTGGCCATCGAAATCAATTTCCAATTCTCCATTAAGAACAAAACCAATGTGCCCCTTTTCGCACCAGTGCGGCTCAACGAACTCGGATGTAAATTCGAGCAATCGCATCTGTTTCTTTCCGTCACTAAATATTTTGAAGCGAGCACCCGGCATTGCATCTTGCCACTCTAGGGAATCAAACAGCACTTTGCATTTTTCCACTACTCACTCCTTTGATGCCCAACGTAGAGCTAAGGGGCGCCCGCAAAAAGCGCCACCACGAAGTGAAGCCGGCTGTTCGGGCGTCCCTTTTGAGCGCCATGTTAGGCTTTAGGATAAGAAAGAACTATTTTGCCTCGGCTTTAAATGAATGGCCACGAGTATCTTGCCACTCAACCAAAATTGGTTTGTCGGCAACATTCGCGTCTATATCGAAAGCATAGAATGGATTGTTCGACATGGCTGGTGTGGGTAGCACAGTCGCAAATAAATTCCCGTCGATGTATATCTGCATTTTGTTGACATAGTAATCCGGGCTGCCTTGTAACGATGGCAGCATTGGGTGGTATATCATTGACGATACTCGGTAATAGTTAGAATTGCCTCTAATTGGCTTGTTTGCAACAATAGTTTGGCCAATTTCGTTGGTCGGAAATTTGTAGCCCCCCTTAAACTCGTACGTAAGCAAATCAGGGTTATCAAATGCAGTCGGTTTTGAAATAATGGTATGTAACTGTGTGGTCGTCTGCTTTCCGGATTTAAGGGTGGCGCTAATTGTTACATTTGAATTACCAGTAGAGGCCATTCTTATTCTGCTGGAAATGAAAACACGTTCCTGTGGCTTTTCGAACCTGACTTCGAAAGCGCGCTGCAATCCAGCCGGGTTGCCATGAACATCTACAGTGATGCTTGTTACTGGGTCGTCAGTGTTGTTCTTGGCCTCTACAAAGATTGGCACCATATTGCCCTCTACAATATTATTTGGTAGTTGCCCTTTTAATTCCGGACTAGACAGACCAAAAAATGCTAAAGCAAGACCCGGCATGAGCATTAATGCAATGGATGCGATTGTATAGATAGGCCTCTGAGTGCTATTGATCTTCATGTTGGATTTTCCATTAAGTTAATCGGGGTGGCTATTTAAGTGCTTCAGCGGTGCTTCTTGGTTCCTCGTATTTCGATTTTCCATACAAGCCAACCGGGTTTCCGTTTTCGTATTCAATCTTTCTTTGTGTTCCGTTTTGTATTTTTTCGATGGCCTTGGAATAAATGTTTTCCAGTTTATAGGATTCCATGCGCATGTCTTCCTCACGATCCTCGGGATGTGGATGCGTATTTAGCAATGAAATGCGTATAGATTTTTCTTGAAGTCTCATTTTTTGCCATAATGAGGCGCTAGCTTTAGGATTGTAGCCAGCCATTGCTGCCAGCTTTATACCGATCCGATCAGCTTCTGTTTCCGCTTGCCTGCTGTTAGGCAAACCCCAAACAACCTTCAGTAAAACGTCTACGGTATTTGCGTCTAATTGTGTTCCACGTCTTGCAGAGGCTGCAAGAATGACATTGCCAATCAAGCCACCTGCAAGTGCAACTGACATTTTTTCTTGCGTGTGCCCAGACAAAGCATGAGCTATTTCATGAGCAATAACCTGGGCGAGTTCATCATCAGTTGGGTGCAGTTTGGTAATTAACCCGCTATAAACGGCGATCTTGCCGCCAGCCATACAAAAAGCATTAACTTCATCTTCGTTAATCAAATTAACCTCCCACTTCCAGTTAATTATTTCTGGTTTATGGTCGATGGCGTGCGGAATTATCTTAAAAGCAATATCTCTTATGCGGTCTGTCTGTTCTTTATTCGTATTAAGCTTGCCACTCGAAAATTGCCCTCCCATCATGTTTGCGTAGGATGAATACGATCTTGCGATTACAAAATTTTCGGGCACCAAAGACAGTTGTGAACGCTCGGTAACTGGATTGACAGAGCACGCTGCCAAGGAACCAAGAATCCCGGTAAGAACGCCAGTTGTTATTTTCCTCACTTCTTGCCTCCTGGGTGAACCACAAGCGATACGTGACACTGACGATACACGCCGAGCCTAACGTTCAAATTGAGGGGCGGCGCGCTTTTGCGCCGTCCCTCTCGAATGCAGGGTTAGACCGTTTTTCTAAAGTCTCGGTTTTGAGGTCTGAAAATTTTGGAGTGCCTACCCCTGCCGACAGCGGATAATCCTGTACGGCTCCAGTTTTTTGATAACCGCGCCTCAAATAGAAGGCAATGAGTTCACTTCTTAATGACACCACAGTCATGATGAATTTCTCGGAGCCAAAATTTTCGTTTGCATATCTTTCTGCATGAGCGAGTATTTGTTTTCCGGCTCCTGCTCCTTGCAGTTTTGGATTAACGGCGAGCATTCCGATATGGCTATAACTTCCGTCTTTTTCAACGTGGACGCAAGCCACAATTTCTGAGCTTTTGAGGCCAACAAGAATAACGGAATCTGGCTTGGACAAAATTTCTGCAACTTGAACGACACTTGTTCTGTTCCCAGACACTAAATTGGACTCATGAGTCCAGCCAGCCATGCCTGTTTCCGGGCGATATGCTTTGTTAACGAGTTGCGCTATTGCCTCGGCATCAGATTTATTAGCTGTGCGGAATGTATCCATGCTCATGGTCGGCAAACGGCCTAACGTAAAGTAGACACCGCTAACGGTGTATATCCTGGAAAAACAAGGTGTATAATCTGGCGCGTCTTGGTTGTTAACTACTTGTTTTTATTAAACATATCAAGTCGGAGGCAATAAGATGGATAGCGAAACTGCACCGCCCGCACCAACTCCCGCAAAACTGCTCGACCAAGTCCGCGACAAGATCAGGGTGAAGCATTACAGCATCCGAACTGAAACGCAATATGTGCAATGGATCAGGCGATTCATTCTGTTCCATGGCAAACGGCACCCCAAAGAGATGGGTGCCGCAGAGGCGGAAGCCTTTTTGACCCACCTGGCGGTCGACGGGAATGTGTCGGCCTCGACTCAGAATCAGGCGTTGTCCGCGCTGCTGTTTCTGTACCGTGAAGTACTGGGGATGGAGTTGCCTTGGTTGGATCATGTGGTCAGGGCAAAGAAACCGCAACGCTTGCCGACGGTGTTGAATCGCGAAGAGGTGTCGTTGGTGCTGGAGCGCATGGAAGGCACTTACAGTTTGATGGCGCATCTGTTGTATGGAACCGGTATGCGACTAATGGAGTGTTGTCGGCTACGGGTGAAAGATGTGGATTTCAGGCAGCGCGAGATACTGATCCGCGATGGCAAGGGAGGGAAGGACCGCGTGACGCTGTTGCCGGAAACGCTGATCAAACCTTTGCAGGAATACCTGGTAAAACGCCGCCGCTTGTATGAGGATGATTTGAGCAAAGCGATGGCCGAGGTGTATCTGCCAGATGCTCTGGCCCGCAAGTACCCCAATGCGGCACATGAGTGGGCTTGGCAGTATGTGTTTCCTTCCGGCAGCTACTCGGTCGATCCGCGCTGTGGACGGGAGCGCCGCCATCACATTGACGAAAAACTATTGCAGCGCGCCATGAAAAAAGCCGTGAATCTTTCCGGTATTACCAAGCTGGCCACGCCACATACCTTGCGTCATTCCTTCGCCACGCATCTGTTGGAAAATGGCTACGACATCCGCACCGTGCAAGAGCTGCTCGGCCATTCTGATGTGTCCACCACCATGATCTACACCCATGTGTTGAACAAGGGCGGGCGCGGCGTGGTGAGCCCGCTGGATCGCTGACATGACGGCCGACCTGTTTGACGCCCTGGCCCCGCCGCCCGACCCGGCCGCTGCGCCGCTGGCGGAGCGCCTGCGGCCAGCCACTATCGACGCAATGATCGGCCAGGCCCATCTATTGGGGCCGGGTATGCCGCTCCGGCTGGCCTTTACCGCCGGCCGGCTGCATTCGATGATCCTGTGGGGACCGCCGGGGGTGGGCAAGACCACCCTGGCGCGTCTGATGGCGCACCATTTCAACGCCGATTTCATCCAGATTTCCGCCGTGTTGGCGGGGGTGAAGGATATCCGCGAGGCGGTGGAACGGGCCAGGGTGAACCAGGCCGCAGGCCGCCAGACCATCCTGTTCGTGGATGAGGTCCATCGCTTCAACAAGTCGCAGCAGGATGCCTTTCTGCCGCATGTCGAATCGGGCCTGCTGACCTTTATCGGCGCGACCACCGAAAACCCATCGTTCGAGGTGGTGGGCGCCCTCCTCTCCCGCGCCCAGGTATATGTGCTGAACGCCTTGAGCGAGGATGAACTGAAGGCCCTGCTGCAACGAACCTTAAGCCAGGGGCAACTCGACCTGACCCTGACGCCCGAGGCCGAGCCGCTTTTGGTGGCCTATGCCGACGGTGACGGACGGCGGCTAATCAATCTGATGGAGCAACTGGCGACGGCCGCCAAGACCTCGGGGCGGACGGTGGCCGACGCGGATTTCGTCGCCAGCGCGCTGTCACCCTCGCTGCGCCGGTTCGACAAGGGTGGCGAGGCCTTCTACGACCAGATTTCGGCGCTCCATAAATCGGTGCGCGGTTCCGACCCGGATGCCGCCGTGTACTGGTTCAGCCGCATGTTGGACGGCGGCGCCGACCCGCGTTATCTGGCGCGGCGCATCGTGCGCATGGCCTGGGAGGACATCGGCCTGGCCGATCCGCGCGGCGCCGAGATCGCGCTCAACGCCGCCGACACCTACGAGCGGCTGGGTTCGCCCGAGGGCGAACTGGCCCTGGCCCAGGCGCTGATCTATCTGGCCTGTGCGGCCAAGTCGAACGCCGGCTATATGGCCTACAACCAAGCCCGCGCCTTGGTCCGGGAAACCGGCAGCCAGGCCGTGCCGGTGCATCTGCGCAACGCGCCGACCAAGCTGATGAAGGAACTCGGCTACGGCCGTACCTACCGCTATGCCCACGACGAACCGGAGGCCTACGCGGCGGGGGAAAGCTATTTCCCGGACGAGATGCCGAAGCCGCCGCGCTTTTATCACCCCACCCCGCGAGGCCTGGAAGGCAAGATCGCAGAAAAGCTGGCGCACCTCCGGGCGCTGGATCGGGCGGCGGGCAAGAAAAAGACGTAGGTCGGGTTTCATCTCAACCAAACGCCGCCCATGGAACCCCTGTCGTCGGGATAAATCCCGACCTACAAAACCCTGCTGGTCTGCCCGGTGTCCGGTTGTGTCAAGTCAAAGTCGATTCCAATTTGCCGCGCGTACTGCTAGAATCCGCGCTCCCAATTTTGGGAAATCCACACATCCGCCTGGTTAAGGTGTCTCCTAACAGGGGCTATCGGCGGATGGCGGCTCAACCTTAACTAATTTGGAGTAGTGCTATGTCCGTTACCATGCGCGAAATGCTGGAGGCCGGCGTTCATTTCGGCCACCAAACCCGTTACTGGAATCCCAAGATGGCCCCTTATATCTTCGGCCATCGCAACAAGATCCACATTATCAACCTGGAAAAGTCGCTGCCGATGTTCGAGGCGGCAGCCAAGTTCGTGCGCCAACTAGCCTCCAACAAGGGCACCATCCTGTTCGTCGGCACCAAGCGCCAGGCCCGTGAAATCATGGCCGAAGAGGCCGCCCGCTGCACCATGCCGTGGATTTCCCACCGCTGGCTGGGCGGTATGCTGACCAACTTCAAGACGGTCAAACAGTCGGTCAAGCGCATGAAGGATATGGAGGCCATGCTGGCTGAGGGCGCTCGCGAGTCACTGAACAAACGCGAAGTCCTGACCCTGCAACGTGAATATAACAACCTGAACCGCTCGCTGGGCGGCATCAAGGAAATGGACGGCCTACCCGATGCCTTATTCGTGGTTGACGTCGGCTACCAGAAGATCGCCATCACCGAGGCCAACAAGCTGGGCATCCCAGTGATCGGTATCGTCGACAGCAACAACACCCCTATCGGCATCGATTACATCATTCCCGGCAACGACGACTCCAGCCGCGCCATCCGCCTGTATGCCCGCGGTATGGCCGACGCTGTCCTGGAGGGCAAGGCCAACGTAATCGAGGAATTGGTCGCCGCCGTACAGGAAGATGAATACGTCGAGGTCGAGGAAGCCGGCAGCGCCCAGTAATCGCTGCTTTGTCATTCCCGCCTGCGCGGATATGGCAGGAATACTTCACGACCTTGAGCGCCCCGTGACCGGGGCGTTTTCACACCGAATTACCTAACTGAATCTGGAGAACGAAAATGGCGGAAATCACCGCTTCCATGGTCAAGGAACTGCGCGAACGTACCGATGCCCCGATGATGGACTGCAAGAGGGCGCTGAACGAAGCCGAAGGCGATATGCAGACGGCCGAGGAAATCCTGCGCGTCAAGTTTGGCAGCAAGGCCGCCAAGAGCGCCGGTCGCATCGCCGCCGAAGGCATCGTCGGCATCCACATCAGCGCCGACGGCAAGCTGGGTTCGATGATTGAGGTCAACTGCGAGACCGACTTCGTGGCCAAGAACGATGACTTCCAGACCCTGGTCAAGAACCTGGCCGAAATGGTCGTTGCTCAAAACCCGGCCGACGTCGCCGCCTTGTCGGCGCTGAAGATCGGCGCCAAGACGGTCGAGGAAGTCCGCACCGAACTGGTCGGCAAGATCGGCGAGAACATCAGCATCCGCCGCTTCGTGCGGGTCGCCGCGCAGGGCAAGCTGGGCAGCTACATCCACGGCGGCGCCAAGATCGGCGTGTTGGTGGACGTGGCCGGCGACGAGGCACTGGCCAAGGACATCGCCATGCACATCGCCGCCTCCAAGCCCAGGGCGTTGGATACCTCCGGCGTCGCCCAAGAGCTGATCGACACGGAGCGCCGCGTCGCCACGCAGAAGGCGGCCGAATCCGGCAAGCCGGCCAACATCGTCGAGAAGATGGTCGAAGGCTCGGTGCAGAAATTCCTCAAGGAGGTCACGCTGCTGTCGCAGCCCTTCGTCAAGGACGACAAACAGACCGTGGCGCAGGTGCTGAAGGCCAAGGGCTCGCAGTGTCACGGCTTCACGCTGTACATCGTCGGCGAAGGCATCGAGAAGAAGGTGTCCGACTTCGCCGCCGAAGTGGCCGCCGCGTCCAAGGTGTAATTTGTGGCCATCGCCCACCGCCGCATCCTGCTGAAGCTGTCCGGCGAGGCCCTGATGGGGCCGGATGCCTTCGGCTATCACGCCGAGACCCTGGCCGGCTTCGTCAAGCAGATCGACGAAGTGGCCGGTCTGGGCGTCCAGATCGGCATCGTGGTGGGTGGCGGCAACCTGTTCCGAGGCGCTGCCGGGGCGCTCTCCGGCATGGACAGGGCCACCGCCGACGCCATGGGTATGTTGGCCACGGTAATGAACTCGCTGGCGCTCAAGGATGCCTTGATGGCGGCCGGCGTGCCGGCCCAGGTGATGACCGCCGTGACCATCGCCCATGTCGGCGAACCGTTCGAGCGCGACGCCGCCGTGCGCCACCTCGAAGCTGGCCGCGTGGTCATATTCGGCGGCGGCACCGGCAACCCCTTCTTCACCACCGATACCGCTGCGGCCCTGCGCGCCGCCGAGATCGGCGCCGACCTGATGCTCAAGGCCACCAAGGTTGACGGCGTCTATACCGCCGACCCGAAGAAAGACCCTAGCGCCACGAAATACGACCGGCTGACCTTCGATGAGGCCATTGCCAGGAATCTGGGGGTATTGGATATGGCGGCCTTCGCCTTGTGTCGGGAACAGCGGATGCCCATGCAGGTATTCTCTATCTTCAAGGCCGGGGCGTTGCAACGTATAGTCCATGGCGAACCGGAAGGTACGCTCGTCACGCTCTAACCAAAGGAGACCGTCATGATCGACGACATCAAGAAGACCGCCGAAGACAAGATGAAGAAGTCCGTCGAGGCATTGAAGACGGAATTCAGCAAGGTGCGTACCGGTCGCGCCCATCCCGGCATACTGGACCACGTCAAGGTGGATTATTACGGCACCCCGACGGCCATCAATCAAGTCGCCAACATTTCTATCCTCGATGCCCATTCGCTCAGCGTGCAACCCTGGGAAAAGGGCATGGGCGCCAAGATCGAGAAGGCGATTCGCGACTCTGACCTGGGCCTGAACCCGGCCGGCATGGGCGACCTGGTGCGGGTGCCGATCCCGCCGATGACCGAAGAGCGACGCCGCGATTTGGTCAAGGTGGTGCGCGGCGAGGCCGAGGGGGCCAAGGTCGCGGTACGCAATATCCGCCGCGACGCCATCGCCCATCTGAAGGACCTGCTTAAAGACAAAGGTATCAGCGAGGACGATGAGCGCCGAGGCCAGGACGACATCCAGAAACTGACCGACAAGTACATCGCCGACATGGACAAGGTACTGGCCGAGAAGGAAAAGGATCTGATGGCGGTTTGATCGGCCGGCCACGCACATGATCCGAAAATTCTTCAGTTCCACCGCTGAAATCCCCGACGCCCCGCCGGTTCCGCGTCATATCGCCATCATCATGGACGGCAATGGTCGCTGGGCCAAGAAGCGGCTGATGCCTCGTGTCGCCGGCCATGTTCAGGGCGTCGAGAGGGTCCGCAATGTCATCAAGGCCTGCGCCGACAGGGGGGTCGAATTCCTGACCCTATTCGCCTTCAGTTCGGAAAACTGGCGCCGTCCTGCGGACGAGGTAACCAAGCTCATGGAGCTGTTCGTCATGGCATTGGAGCGGGAAGTGGACAAGCTGAACCGCAACGGCATCCGCCTCCGCATCATCGGCGATCTCAGCCGTTTCGACGACAAGCTGCGCAAGCTGATCGCCGATGGCGAGGCCGCCACCGCCAAGCACACCCGGTTGACCCTGACCGTGGCCGCCAACTATGGCGGCCGTTGGGACATCTTGCAGGCGGTGAATGCCTGGCGTGCGGAGCATCCGCACACCCACGCGATCACCGAGGAGGCCTTGGCCGAGCACCTTTCAATGGCCTATGCGCCGGAGCCGGACCTGTTCATACGCACCGGCGGTGAGCAACGCATCAGCAACTTCCTGCTCTGGCAGTTGGCCTACACCGAGCTTTATTTCACCAAAACACTGTGGCCCGATTTCGATGCCGCCGCGCTCGATGCGGCCATCGCCTCCTACCAGAAACGGGAACGCCGCTTCGGCCGCACCAGTGAACAACTTGTCCAATCTTAGTCTGCGGCTGATGACCGGTGGCATCCTGGCCGCTGTCTTTCTGCTGGCGTTGTTCGTTGCGCCGCCGCCGCTCTGGCTGGCCTTCGTCGTGGTTGTGATTACCTTGGCGGCCTGGGAATGGGCCGGGTTGATGAACTTGGCCGCCCGCGCCCGCCTGGCCTACGCGGCAGCCACCGTGCCGCTGGCCTTGGCCAGTCAGGTATTTGAGCTTTCCGGCCTGGCGCCAATCTATTTACCCACCCTGCTGTTCTGGCTGCTGATCGCTCCGCTCTGGCTGTATCGCGGCTGGCAGCGGCCGGCGCCCTGGCTCGGGCTGATACTCGGTTGGGTGTTGCTGCTATCCACCTTGCTGGCGCTGCTTCTACTCCAGGCCGAATCGCCCTATTTGCTGCTCGCTGCGGTTGGCATCGCCATCGTCGCCGACACGGCGGCCTACTTCTCCGGCCGGGCCTTCGGCCGGCACAAGCTGGCCCCGGTCATCAGCCCCGGCAAGACCTGGGAGGGCGCCATCGGCGGCGCCATGGCCGTGGCCCTCTACGCCCTGCTGCTGCCGACGCCGGAGGGTCTGGGCAAGACGGTCATGGTCGCCGCCGCGCTCGTTTTGTGCGCCCTAAGCGTGCTCGGCGACCTGTTCGAGTCCTGGATCAAACGCCGGGCCGGGGTGAAGGACAGCAGCCGGTTGCTGCCCGGCCACGGCGGCATATTGGACCGCATCGACAGCCAACTGGCGGTGCTGCCGGCGGCCGCCCTGTTCTGGATATGGGTTAAATGACCATGCGCTATCTGACTATCCTGGGCTCCACTGGCACCATCGGCGTAAACACGCTGGACGTGGCGGCCCGCCACCCGGACCGTTTCAAGGTCGTCGCGCTCTCGGGCCAGAACCAGATCGCCAAACTGGCCCAACAGTGTCGGCAATTCCGGCCAAAATACGCCGTGGTGCTGGACTCGGCGCGGGCGCTAGCGCTGAAAACGGCCTTGGCGGATATAAATATCGAAGTGTTATACGGCGTCGATGCGCTGGAACAAATCGCCAGCCTGCCCGAGGTCGATACGGTGATGGCCGCCATCGTCGGCGCTGCCGGTATGCGCCCGGCGCTGGCCGCCGCCCGGGCCGGCAAGCGGGTGCTGCTGGCGAACAAGGAAACCCTGGTCATGGCCGGGCAGTTCTTCATGGCAGCGGTACGGGCCAGCGGCGCGACCCTGTTGCCCATAGACAGCGAACACAACGCCATATTCCAGTCGATGCCGGAGCCGTATAGCGGCGACATGGCGGCCCACGGCATCCGGCGCATCCTGCTGACCGCATCAGGCGGCCCGTTTCGCACCCGGCCGGTCGAGACCCTGGCGGCGGTCACTCCGGAAGAGGCGGTCGCCCATCCGAACTGGTCAATGGGCAAAAAGATTTCAGTCGATTCGGCCACCATGATGAACAAGGGTCTGGAGGTGATCGAGGCCCACTGGTTGTTCAACGCCCGGCCCGACCAAATCGACGTGGTGGTGCATCCGCAGAGCATCGTCCATTCCATGGTGGAGTACCAGGACGGCTCGGTCCTCGCCCAGTTGTCCAACCCCGACATGCGCATCCCCATCGCCCATGCCCTGGCCTATCCGGAGCGAGTGGCGACCGGCGTGCCCTGGCTCGACCTGGCCAAGCTGGGGCAGCTCACCTTCGAGGCGCCGGATACCGACCGGTTTCCTTGTCTCAAACTCGCCTTCCAGGCGCTGGCGGCCGGCGGCTCTTCGACCACCGTGCTCAATGCGGCCAATGAGGAAGTGGTCGCCGCCTTCCTTGATCGTCGCATACCATATCTAGCCATCCCGGAACTCCTCGGCCGCGTCCTGGAACGGCTGGGCGGGCAGCCGGCCGCCAGTCTGGCGGAACTGGAAGCCGTCGACGCCGAGGCCCGTGCCCTAGCCATTAAACTGATTGCCGCCCGATGACCACCCTGCTCGCCTTCGCCGTCACCCTTGGCATACTGGTCGTCATCCATGAGTTCGGCCATTTCCTGGTCGCCCGCGCTTGCGGCGTGAAGGTGCTACGCTTTTCCCTCGGTTTTGGCCCCGTGATCGCCAAGCGACTGGCCAGCAATGGCACTGAATGGGCGTTGTCTGCGATACCCCTGGGCGGCTATGTAAAGATGACAGACGAGCGCGAGGGCGAGGTTGCGGCCGAGGACTTGCCCCACGCCTTTAACCGCAAATCGGTCGGCCAGCGCATGGCCATCGTGGTCGCCGGCCCGCTGTCCAACCTGTTGCTGGCGGTCCTGCTTTACTGGGCGCTGTTCGTCGCCGGCATCACCGTGCTCAAGCCTATCGTGGCGGCGCCGACCGGTGGTACGCCGGCCGCCCTGGCCGGTTTCCACAACGGTGACGTGGTGACTGCAATCGACAATGATCCAGTGGCCGACTGGCAAGACCTGTATTGGCTGGTACTGAAGCACGGCATCAAGAATCCAGTCATGACGGTCGAGACGCGGGATGCCGCGAATCACATCGAGTACCGCCGCCTGGATGTCACTGGCATCGACCTGGCCGACGCCGATCATGACCCGCTGGCCCGTATCGGCCTCATGCGTTATCTGCCCGATCTGCCGCCAGTGGTCGGCCAGGTCGTGGCCGGCAGCCGAGCAGAATCGACCGGCCTGAAGCCCGGTGATCGAATTCAGACCATAAACGGCCAAGCCATCGTGGTCTGGGAAGATATGGTGAAGATCGTCAAGGCCAGCCCGGAAAAGCCGTTGCGCTTGGCCCTGCTCCGGTCCGACAAAGCAATGACCGTCACGCTTACGCCAGCCGCCGCCCATGAGCTGGATCGGACCATCGGCCGAATAGGCGCCGCGCCGCACGTCGACCCGGCCCTATTCGCCTCGATGCAGGCCGAAATTCGCTTTGGCCCGGCAGCGGCCATGAAACGCGCCCTGGTCAAGACCTGGGATCTGTCGACCTTCAGCCTGGAGATGATGGGGCGGTTGGTCATCGGCCAGGCATCGCTGAAAAACATCTCGGGCCCGGTAACCATCGCCGATTATGCCGGCCGTTCAGCCGAGGCCGGGATAACCGCTTTCATCGCCTTCCTGGCGCTAATCAGCGTCAGTCTGGGGGTGCTCAACCTGTTGCCCATCCCGTTACTGGATGGCGGTCATTTGCTGTATTATTTCGTCGAATTAATAACGGGTCAGCCAGTTTCGGACAGGATACAAGGGGTTGGCCAAAAAATCGGCATGGCCTTGCTTGCCACCCTGATGCTCTTTGCCCTATTCAACGATTTCCACCGTCTGCTCACCGGCTGAAACGATCATCGATATGCAAATAACAACTCTCCACAAACTGTCCGTCCTGTCCGCCGCGCTTTTGTTGTCTTACCCAGCAGCCGCTTTTGATGCCTTCCAGGTCAAGGATATCCAGGTCGAGGGCATACAACGGACCGAGGCGGGAACGGTATTCAGCTACCTGCCGGTCAAGGTTGGCGAAACGTTGACCGAAGACAAGGCATCGGCCGCCATCCAGACGCTTTATGCCACTGGTTTTTTCAAGGATGTCCGGCTCGAAGGCCAGAATGGCGTACTGGTCGTGGTCGTTGAGGAACGCCCGGCCATCGCCCAGGTGGATTTCAGCGGCATGAAGGAATTCAACAAGGACGAGATCAAGACCGCCTTCAAACAACTGGGCCTGTCCGAGGGCCGCATCCTGGACAAGGCGCTGCTGGATAAAGCGGAACAGGAACTCAAGCGCCAGTACTTCAACCGCGGTTACTACGCGGTTCAGGTCAAGGCCCGGCTCTCGCCCCTGGAACGCAACCGGACGGCTATCAACTTCGATGTCAGCGAAGGTGATGTAGCCAAGATCCGCTCCATCGATATCGTCGGTAACCAAGCCTACAACGAGAAGGCGCTGCTCAAGCAGATGTCTCTGCGCACGCCAGGCTGGTTGACCTGGTTCACCAAGGATGACCAATATTCCAAGCAGAAACTTTCCGCAGACCTGGAGACCTTGCGCTCGTTCTACCTCAACAAGGGCTATCTGGAATTCCGGATCGATTCCACTAACGTCTCCATTTCCCCAGACAAAAATGACATCTACATCACGATCAATATCACCGAGGGCGGACCCTATACCGTCTCGGGATTCAAGATCGCGGGTGAACTGCCGGTTCCTGAAGCGGACCTTAATAAACTGATTCTGCTCAAGCCAGGCGAGAATTTCTCGCGTGAAAAGCTCAACGAAACGATCAAGAACATGGCCGACCGCCTGGGCAACGAAGGCTATGCCTTTGCCAACATCAACGCCAACCCGGAACTGGACAAGGACAAGAAGCAAGTCGCCTTCACCCTGCTGGTCGACCCGGGGCGCAAGGTTTATGTCCGGCGTATCAACATCACCGGCAACAGCCATACCCGCGACGAGGTGCCGCGCCGGGAAATACGCCAGATGGAAGGCGCGTGGTACGACGCCGGGAAGATCAACCGCTCGCGTGAACGAGTCAGCAAGCTGGGCTACTTCAAGGACGTGACGGTGGAAACCCCGCCCGTGCCGGATACCCCCGATCAAGTCGATGTGAACATGAATGTCACCGAGCAATCGAACAACAGCTTCATGCTCGGCGCCGGCTATTCCAGCACCGACGGCATCGTCCTGTCCGGCTCGGTCACCATGAACAACATGTTCGGCTCCGGCAACAACATGTCGGTACAGATCAACAGCGGCAAGATCAACAAGGTCTACTCACTGTCCTACACCCAGCCCTACTTCACTCAGGATGGCGTCAGTCTCGGCTACGACATCTATCGTCGGGACTCGGACACGACCAGCCTGAATTCAGTGGTCGCCTATGGCACATCGACGGTCGGCGCCGGCCTGCGACTGGGCATACCGCTGTCCGAATACGACACCCTCAACTTTGGCGGAGCCATCGAGCAATACACCCTGAAGCTGAATCCGGACCCCACCGTCACCCCTCAACAAATGAGCAACTTCGCCCTCGAACACGGCGGTGATGCCAGCGGCTCGAAGACCAAATCGTTACGTCTGGATACCAGTTGGTCGCGCGACAGCCGAGATAGTTTTTTCTATCCGACCAAGGGCTCCTTCCAGCAATTCAGCGCCGAGATAGGCACGCCAATCGGCGATTTGAAATACTACAAGGCATCCTATCAACATCAGTGGCTGAAACCGTTATTCGGCAATATGACTCTGCTGCTGAATGGTGAAATCGGCTGGGGCGGCGGCATGAATGGCCAAACCCTGCCCTTCTTCCGAAACTACTATGCCGGCGGCATAGGTTCGGTGCGCGGCTTCGAGAGCGGCACGCTGGGCCCCAAGGCACTCAGTTCCGGCAGCCCAGTGGCGATCGGCGGCGACCGCCGTCTAGTTGGCAACGCCGAGTTGCTGTTCCCCTTCCCTGGCGCCGAGAACGATCACTCGCTACGCCTGAGCGTATTCGCGGACACCGGCGCGGTCTGGGGTCCGAACGATGTAAACGGTCAATACAGCAAGGTCTCGTTCGCCGACCTGCGCTACTCGGCCGGGCTCGCCGTCACCTGGGTTTCGCCCATGGGGCCAATCAAGATGAGTCTAGCCAAGGCTATTAAATCGATGCCAGACGACAAGAAGCAGATGTTCCAATTCCAGTTGGGCCAGGTATTCTGATCGCGCCCATCGCCATATCAAGGAAAGCCCATGTTTAAACCCATCCTACCTGCGGCCTTGCTGGCCCTACTACTGGCCAGTCCGTTGGTCAGCGCCGACACCAAGGTCGGCTATATCGACACCGAACGTCTGTTTAAAGACTCGCCCATGGCCGTCAAGGCCCAAAAAAAATTGGAGCAGGAATTCGCCAAGCGAGACCAGGAGATACAAAGGATGACCAAACAGGCACGCGACCTGCAAAACCTACTCGAAAAAGAGGACTTGACCCTATCCGAGTCGGAAAAGACCAGAAAGACCCGCGACCTGGCTAATGTGACCCGCGAGCTACAGCGGGCGCAACGGGAACTTCGTGAAGATCTGAATCAGCGTAAGCAGGAAGAATTCAGCGCCATCCATACCCGCGCCCGTAGTCTCATCATCGATATTGCCAACAAAGAGCGATTCGACCTCATCATCGAGAACGCCGTCTACGCCAGCCCACGCATAGACCTGACCGATCGGGTCATGAGGGCGCTGGAACAACGCTGAACCGACCATGCCGCGCTACACCCTGTCACAACTTCAGGCCATTCTGGGCGGCGAAATCATTAGCCATGGAGAGCAAACGCTAGACGATGTCGCCGCCCTGGACAAGGCCGGCCAGACAGATCTAAGTTTTGTCGTCAGCGAAAAATATCTGCAGGCGGCGAACGAATCCGGAGCCGGTGCGCTGATCGTGCCGCCGCAACTGGTTGGCCAATTGAACCGCCCCTTATTGGCCATCGCCAACCCCCACCTTGCCTTCGCCCGCGCCGCCGCGCTATTCCATCCCGAGCCCGCGCCGCGACCGGGTATCCAGCCAAGCGCCACGGTTGATCCGAGCGCCGAGATCGGCGCCGGGGTCGAAATCGGCCCGCAGGCGGTCATCGGCGCGCATTGCCGGATCGGGCCGGGTTGCCGAATCGGGGCCGGCTGCGTGATCGGCGAAAACGTGGCGATCGGCCGCGACTGTCGCCTGTATCCCCATGTCACCATTTATCCGGGCTGCCAATTAGGCGACCGGGTCAGCCTGCACTCTGGCTGCGTGATCGGCTCGGACGGCTTCGGCCTGGCTTGGGCCAAAACGCACTGGTTCAAGGTGCCACAGGTGGGCCGGGTGGTGATCGGCGATGATGTCGAGATCGGCGCCAACACCACCGTCGACCGCGGCGCGCTGGACGATACCGTGATCGGCGACGGCGTCAAGATCGACAATCTAGTGCAGATCGCACACAACTGCTCGGTCGGTGAACACACCGCCATCGCCGGTTGCGCCGGCATCGCCGGCAGCACCAAGATCGGCCGCAGATGTCTGATCGGCGGCGCAGCCATGATCCTCGGCCATATCGAAATTGGTGACGGGGTCACGGTTTCCGGCGCTTCATTCATCGGCAAATCGATCAAGACGCCGGGCGTGTACACCTCCACCCAACCCCAGATGCCGCATGACGAATGGTTGAAGAATGCCGCCCAATTACGCCACCTGGCGGCCATGCGGGAGCGCATCAGGGCGTTGGAAAAGCTGTTATCCGATAAGGAAAGATAATGGAAATCACCGAGATCATGCGGCGACTGCCGCACCGCTACCCCTTCCTGCTGGTCGATCGAGTTCTGGAATTGACGGCCAACGAGAAGGTGGTCGCCATCAAGAACGTGACCATGAACGAACCACAGTTTACCGGCCATTTTCCCCATCATCCGATCATGCCCGGCGTGCTCATCATCGAGGCCATGGCCCAGGCCGCCGGCCTGCTCGCCTTCGCCAGCCTGAGCGAACCGCCGACCGAGGACACGGTCATCTATTTCGTTGGCATCGACAACGCCCGCTTCAAACGGCCGGTCGTGCCGGGCGACCAGATGCGCCTGGAGGCCAAGGTCGTCAGGAATATTCGTGGCATCTGGAAGTTCGAGGCCCGCGCCCTGGTCGGCGATCAACTGGCCTGCCAGGCCGATCTGATGTGCACCCTGCGGGACCTGGACTGACCACACCGTCATGATCCATGCCACCGCCATAGTCCACCCGGGAGCGCGCATCGGCGCCCGGGTCGAGATCGGCCCCTATGCCATCGTCGGCGAGCAGGTCGAGATCGGCGACGATTGCCGGATCGGTCCCCATGCCGTCATCACCGGCCATACCCGAATCGGTCGCGGCAATCGCATCTTCCAGTTCGTTTCCCTGGGCGAACAACCGCAGGACAAGAAGTACGCCGGCGAGCCCACCCGTCTGGAGATCGGCGACAACAACACCATCCGCGAATTCTGCACCTTCAACACCGGCACGGCGCAGGACGTCGGCGTGACCCGAATCGGCAATAACAACTGGATCATGGCCTATGTCCACATCGCCCACGACTGCCAGGTCGGCGATCAAACCGTTTTTGCCAATAATGCCACCCTGGCCGGGCATGTGCGGGTCGGCGACTACGCCATCCTGGGCGGCTTCACCGGCGTGCATCAGTTCTGCCGGATCGGCGCCCACACGATGATCGGCATCGCCTCGGTCATCACCCAGGATGTGCCGCCTTTTCTCACCGTCGCCGGTAACCCGAGCGCGCCGCGCGGCATCAATAGCGAAGGACTCAAGCGGCGCGGTTACAGCCCCGAGTCGCTGGCCGCCCTGAAGCGGGCCTACAAGACCCTGTACAAGTCGGGTCTGGGTCTGAAAGCCGCTCACAGCGCTATCGCCGCCGAAGCGGAAACCGTTCGGGAACTTCAGCCCCTGGCCGATTTCCTGGCCACGCCAGGACGCGGGATTATTCGGTGAGTGAAAACCAGTGAGGGGTGAGGAGTTATGAGTGGTGCGGCGGAGCGGGTAGACTCACCCTCCTCACTCCTCACTCCTCACCAAATAGGCATGGTGGCCGGCGAGGCATCGGGCGACCTGCTCGGCGGCCTGCTGATTCGGGCCCTGCGCGAGGCCGGACTGGCAGCGAATTGCTATGGCATCGCCGGCCCTGGGATGCAGGCCCAGGGCGCCCGCTCCCTGTTTGCCATGGAAACGCTCTCGGTGCGGGGCTATGTCGAGGCGCTGGCCAATCTGCGCCGGATATTGGCCATACGTCGGCGCCTTAAGACGCGTTTTCTGAACGACCGGCCAAAACTATTCATCGGCATCGATGCACCGGACTTCAACCTTGCCCTGGAGACCCGGCTGAAGCGAGCCGGCATCGCCACCGTCCATTTCATCAGCCCTTCCATCTGGGCCTGGCGACGCAAGCGTATCGCCAAGATTCGCCGGGCCGTGTCCCACATGTTGTTGATCTTTCCGTTTGAGGAGGCCATTTACCGCGAGGCTGGCATACCCGCCACCTATGTCGGCCACCCCCTTGCCTATGCCCTGCCGGAGAGGCCGGATCGCCGGCAGGCACGGGAAAAGCTCGGACTTGACCTCGACGGTGTCTATTTCGCCTTGCTACCAGGTAGTCGGCAAAGCGAATTGCGGCACCTGGCCGGTCTCTACCTGGAAACCGCCAAACGTCTATATGCCGAGCGACCCGACATTCGATTTCTGGCACCCATGGCGACACGGGAAACCCGCGACCTGTTCGAACAGGCTATCGAAGCCGCCGACGCTTATGACCTGCCCATTCGCATCGTCTTCGGCCACGCCCACGACGTACTGCAAGCCGCCGACGCCGCCTTGGTGGCGTCGGGTACCGCAACGCTAGAAGCGGCGCTGCTGAACTGCCCTCACATCATCACCTACAAGGTGCCCTGGCTGACCTACCAGATCATGAAGCGCCAGGCCTACCTACCCTGGGTCGGCCTGCCCAATATTCTGGCCGGCCGCGCCGTGGTGCCGGAGTTCATTCAGGAGCAGGCCAACCCCGAAACACTGACGGCGGCGCTACTCGGCCTATTGACCAATACGCCGTTGCGCGAAGCCATGTTCGACGCCTTTGCCGGCATTCGCTACAGCCTGCGCCGGGACACCCCCCGGCTGATCGCCCAGGCCTTGGCGCCGTTCCTGAGATGAGCGCCGAGACCCAGTTGATCTGCGGCGTCGACGAGGCTGGACGCGGTCCCTTGGCGGGGCCAGTGGTCGCCGCTGCGGTCATCCTCGACCCGCTTCGGCCGATTGCCAGGCTTAGGGACTCAAAAAAGGTGGCGCCCGCGAACCGGGTGCGATTGGCCGAGGAAATCCGCAACCACGCTCTGGCCTGGGCGGTCGCGGCGGCCAGCGTGGCCGAGATCAGCCAACTCAATATTCTGCACGCCACCCTACTGGCCATGCGCCGCGCGGTCATGGCATTGAACCCAGTGGCTGATCTGGCGCTGATCGACGGTAATCGCTGTCCCGATCTGCTCATTCCGTGCCAGGCCATCGTCAAGGGCGACGACCTGGAGCCGGCCATTTCGGCGGCCTCGATACTGGCCAAGACAACCAGGGATAAAGAAATGGCTAGACTTGCCGTTATATATCCGGGGTATGGTTTTGAACGGCATTGGGGTTATCCTACCCCGGCCCATATTGCCGCCCTGGAAACGCTTGGCCCGTGCTCGATACATCGCCTCGGCTTTGGACCGGTACGAAGGGTAATAGCTGAGCGCTTGAATTTGAATAGCGAATAAGGAGACCACGACCATGATGGTGATTATCGGCTGGGTTCTGGCATTGGCCGGCATCTTTGGCGGCTATGCTGCCGGAGGCGGACACCTCGCGGCACTAATGCAACCCCTGGAAGTGGTCATGATTTTTGGCGGCGCGGGCGGCGCGTTCGTTGCTGCCAATACCATGCACGGCGTCAAACACACCCTTTCCGGCCTGGCCAGTTGCTTCAAGGGGTCGAAATACAGCAAGGCCTTCTACATGAACCTGCTCGGTCTGCTGTTCGAGTTGCTGGCCAAGGTCCGCAAGGAAGGTTTGATGTCGCTCGAAAACGACGTCGAAGAACCTGATAAAAGCGCCATTTTCGGCAAGTATCCCGAGATCATGGCGGATCATCACGTGATCGAGTTCATCACCGATTACTTGCGCCTGATGGTGGGCGGCAACCTCAATGCCCTGGAGATCGAGAACCTGATGGATAACGAACTCGAAACCCATCACCATGAAGCCATGCATTCGTCCCACGCGGTCGCCAAGTTGGCTGACGGGATGCCCGCCTTCGGTATTGTCGCGGCAGTAATGGGCGTGGTGCACACCATGGAATCCCTAGACAAGCCGCCGCAGGAGCTGGGGATACTGATCGCCCACGCCTTGGTCGGCACCTTCATGGGGATTCTGCTCTCTTATGGCTTCGTCGCGCCGCTGGCCACTGTGCTGGAAGGCAAGGCCGATGAAGGGAGCAAGGTATTCCAGACCATCAAGGTCGTGCTGCTGGCCTCGCTCAACGGCTTCGCGCCTCAGGTCTGCGTCGAATTCGGGCGCAAGGTCCTGTTCTCCACCGAGCGTCCCAACTTCCGGGAACTCGAAGAGGACATCAAAAGCCGCAAGGGCAAATAAGTCGCTAGCGGATAGAAAAAAATGGCCGACGACACCCAACGCCCAATCATCATCAAGCGCATCAAGAAGAGCGGCAGCGCGGCCCATGGCGGGGCCTGGAAGATTGCTTATGCCGACTTCGTGACGGCGATGATGGCCTTCTTCCTGCTTATGTGGCTGCTCGGTTCCACCACCAAGGCACAGATGGAAGGCATCGCCGAATACTTCAAAACCCCACTCAAGGTCGCGCTCACGGGCGGCTCGGGCGCTGGCGACGCCACCAGCATCATCAAAGGCGGTGGCACCGATCTGACCCGCAAGACTGGCCAGGTGATGAAGAGCGAGGACGCAAAGAAAAAAACGGTTATCAGTCTGGACAAATCAAAGTCGGAGAAGGAAGAAAAGGCCCGGCTCCAGGACATGAAAGCGAAGCTGGATAAGCTGATCGAGCAGAATGCCAAGCTCAAGCCATACAAGAATCAACTCAAGATTGACATGACCGACGAAGGACTACGCATCCAGATCGTCGATGACAAGAACCGGCCGATGTTCGATTCCGGCGGCGCGGCAATGAAGCCCTACACTCGTGAAATCTTGCAAGCCATCGGCAAGACGCTGAACGAGCTGCCCAACCGTATCAGCCTGTCCGGCCACACCGACGCCGTGCGCTACACCACCGGCGAACGCGGCTACAGCAACTGGGAATTATCCGCCGACCGCGCCAACGCCTCGCGTCGCGAACTAGTCTCAGGTGGTCTGGAAGACGGCAAGATCATGCGGGTCGTCGGTCTGGGTTCCGCTGTGCCATTCAACAAGGACAACGTCAACGACCCGGTCAACCGCCGCATGTCCATCATCGTGATGAACAGGAAGGCGGAAGAGGCCATCACCCGCGAGGCCGGAAACCAGATCGAAGGCAGCACCGCCAATCAAATCGGGACGCAGCTTGAACGACGCAAATAACCTACTGAATCTGTCGTTCAGACGGGCCTTGCCCCCCGCTGTGCTGGCCTTATTGCTGCTGCTGTCGGCCTGGCTACCGGTTCTGCCGTTGCTGGCCCTGGGCTGGCCTCTGCCGCTCCTGGTCGCCATCCAAGGCATCCTCGCGGCACTTTTGTCCCGCTGGCTGGGTCTGCCCGGCTGGTGGCAACTCATTAACCTGCTGTTCTGTCCGTTGGCCTGGCTGGCGGCCGATAGTGGCATCGATCGGCGCTGGTTCCTGGCCGGATTCGCGCTGCTCGCCATAACCTCGCTGGGCAGCCTAAAAACCCGTGTGCCGCTTTACCTGTCCAGCCGGCGCGCCGTCGAGGAAATCGCCAAACGCCTGCCGGAGCGGCCCGATGTCCGGGTCGTCGATCTGGGTTGCGGCCTGGGCGGCCTGCTGATGGGGCTGGCCGCGACACGCGCCGACTGCCGCTTGAGCGGCGTCGAGATGGCGCCCTTGAACTGGTTGGTCAGCCGTCTGCGTCTGGGGCGCAAGGCGAATATCCGCTTGGGCAGTCTGTGGCGGGAAGACCTGGCTGGCTACGACGTGGTCTATGCCTACCTATCGCCAGCGCCGATGGCCCGGCTCTGGGACAAGGTTCGGCGCGAGATGCGACCAGGCAGTCTGTTTATCAGCAACAGCTTCGCCGTGCCGGGAGTCGCCGCCGACGAAACAGTAGCGTTGCATGACCTGACCGATTCGAGGTTGCTGATATGGCGAATCTAACCTTCGAACATTGGCTCTCCAGACTGAAACCCGGCGAGACGCCGGTGTTTCGCCATACCAAGGATGCGCTCATGAAGCTGGCGCCGAGAGGCGACCGGCTTGGCGCCAAGGAAATCGCCGCGCCCATCTTGGCCGATCCGCTGGCCACCTTGCGCGTGATTTTTAACGCCAACAACCGCACCAGCCGCCATTTCAGCGCCGAGGTTACAACGGTGGAACAAGCGATCCTGATGCAAGGCGTCAGCCCATTTCTCGACAAGGCGCGCGCCTTCCCTGTACTGGAAGACTCCCCCCAGGGACGTGACCCGGAAATTCTCAGCTCGCTCTATCGTCTCGCCCGTCTGGCGCAACATTCCGCCTGGCAAGCGAGGGACTTCGCCACACTGCACCACGACCTCCACGCCGAAGAACCACAAATGGCGGCGTTGCTCTATTACGCACCCGAGTTTCTGTTCTGGCTCGATGCCCCCGACATCGCCGATCAACTCGCCCAGTTGCGCCGGACCATGCCTTCGGCCGAAGCCGAACGACAGGTGCTCGGCTTCGCCCTGCCGCCGTTGCGGCTAATGCTGCTTGAAGCATGGAAGATTCCCGCTGGGGTATGCGGCTTGCTGGATGAGAAACACACCGATCAGCCACGGAATATCGTCCTCGACGCGGCGCTCAAGATCAGTCACCACAGCCGACGCGGCTGGTGGAACGAGCGACTTTCGGAAAGTTATGAGGCCCTCGCCCAGGTCGTTGGCCTGCCCTTCGATGAAGTCGTCAGGACCGTGCATGACAACGCCGTTCGCGCCGCCCGCGTGTATCACTGGATACCGGCGCCTCCGGCCGCCGCCTGGCTACCCATGCTGGCAGGCGAATGGCCGCTGGAGACGCAAAATCGGCCCTCGCGGCCGGCCGCCGCACCAGAAGCGAAACCGGCTGATGAAGATGCGCACACAGTCTGTCCAATGCCGGTCAAAACAGTACTGGAAGAGACCCTAGCCAATATCGAGGGCCATCTGGATGGCAGCCTCAGCCTGAGTCAGATGCTGGCCATCATCCTCAAGGGCCTGCACATTGGCCTTGGTCTTTCCCGCGTGCTATTCGCCTTGGTGACGCAGGACGGCAAGCGGGTGAAGTGCCGCTTTACCCTCGGCATACCCAGTGCCGACCCCTTGCGCCAGTTCGAATTCGCAATCGACAGCCGCGACTTGTTCGGCCAGATCATGAAAAAGATGCAAGGCGTCTGGGTCAACCAGGAAAACCGGGGCAAGCTCTGGCCCATGGTCGGACCGAATCTGCGTGCCATGATCGGCCAGGGCGATTTTTATGCCATGTCACTGTTCGCCAACGGCCGACCGATCGGCCTGATCTATGCCGATCGGGGCCATGGCGATTGCGAACTGGACCTCAAGACCTACAACGATTTCAAGCTGCTCTGCCTGGAAGCGGCCAAGGGGCTGAACCGGATCAAGGGCTGAAGCGTCAGTGCGCGAAACTGCCGAAGACCTTTTTCAGCAGGTCGGTGGTACGCTCAACCGGATTGCTCCGAATCGCCTTTTCCTCGATGGCAAGTTTGCCGAACAAGCCATCCAGCGCCTTCGAAGTGACATAGCCATCGAGGTCGTCGGCCCCGCCCATGAACCGCGCCATCGGGCCGGCCTTGTTCATCATCTTCTTATAGGCCGAAGTGACGCCAGCCTGCTCGGTCGCGGCGGTGACAATCGGCTTGAACCGCTCGGTCAATTTCGCCGCGCTCTTCTTGCGAAAATACTGGGTAGCCGCATCGTCCGGACCTTTCAATATGCCTTTGGCATCCTCCAGCGTCATGCTATCGATGGCCTCCGAAAAAACACTGGCGGCCTGTGGCATGGCCTTCTCGGCGGCATGATTCATGGTCGCGACGAACTGATCCGCCTGTTTGTCCTGATGCAAACCGCGCAACAACTTCTCGACCTTGGCCAAACTATCCGGCATCGGTATCTTGACGCTTGCGTCGTTAAGGAAGCCGCCATCCTTGCCCAGTTGGGCAATAGCGCTCTTGGCGCCTTTCGATAAGGCCTCCTTCAAGCCTTGGGTCATCTCGCTTTGCGACAAACCAGACAAACCGGCGGTGGCTGGCGTGACGCTGCCGGACGAGACGCCGCCGGCGCCAAGCTGTTTGAGCAGCCCGTCCTTGAAACCGGCATGGGCCAGCATCGGCCAAACGACTGCACTCAGGCAAATAACGACAAGACGCGCACGACTCGGTTTCATGGTCTATCTCCGTTCAGTGAAAAACACGCACGAGTATGGTTCGCTCATGACACCTAAGCCATGAGATGTATGTGCTAAACACTGGGTGGAAATACGCAAGGCAGGGCAATCGCCCGGCCTTGCGTCAAACGGTCATTCCAGGCACTGATAATCCGCTTCCAGCAGCTTGGCCTGGGCGGCGGCAAGACGTGCGATTGGCACCCTTGGGCCGGAACAGGATACGTAGTTGAGCCCGATGTGGTGGCAGAAATGGATCGAACCGGGATGTCCGCCATGCTCGCCACAGATGCCTATCTTCAGGTCTGAGCGGGTCTGGCGCCCGCGCTCCACCGCCATTCTCATCAACTGTCCAACGCCCTTGATGTCCAGCACCTCGAACGGGTTGTCCTGGAGGATGCCGGTTTCGTTGTAGGCGGGCAGGAACTTGTTTTCCGCATCCTCGCGGCTGAAGGAGAAGGTTGCCTGGGTCAGATCGTTGGTGCCGAAGGAGAAAAATTCGGCCATTTCCGCCATGCGCCCGGCGCGCAGACAACCGCGCACCACTTCCAGCATGGAGCCGAACTTGAAGCGCACGTTGATGCCGTGGGTCAGCTCGACCAGCTTGTGGATGCGCTGGACATAGCTGTGGATGCGCTCCAGCTCCTCCACCGTGGCGACCTGCGGCACCATGATCTCGGGATAGATTTCGATCCCCTCCTTGGCGCACAGGGCCGCAGCCTCCAGGATGGCCTGGATCTGCATCGAGTAGATTTCCGGATAGGTGATGCCCAGCCGAACGCCGCGGTGTCCCAACATGGGGTTGACCTCGGCCAGGGCGCGAACCTTTTTCAGCACCGCTTCTTTTTTGCTGATGACATCGTCTTCCAGGTGCGACTCCTTGAAGGAGTGCAGACCGCCCATCAGCTTCAACAGGCCATCGGCCCATTGCTGGTAGAGCTTGGGGCTGAGCAGCTTGATGGTTTCCGGCAGCTCTTCCAGATTCTTGATGGTGTCGCGCAACTGGTGCAGGTGGGCGATTTCCAGTTCCAGTTGCGATGCCGTCGGCAGGAATTCGTGCATCGGCGGATCGAGCAGGCGCACCGTCACCGGCAGCCCCTTCATCGCCTTGAAGATGCCTTTGAAATCGGAACGCTGGATCGGTAGCAGACGGTCGAGCGCGGCCTGGCGCTCTTCCGGCGTTTCCGCCAGGATCATTTCCTGCACGATGGGCAGGCGGTCGGTGCCGTTGAACATGCGCTCGGTGCGGCACAGGCCGATCCCCCTGGCGCCGAATTCGCGCGCCTTGGCAGCGGACTCCGGCGTGTCGGCGTTGGCCAGTACCCGAAGGCGCGCCATTTCGTCGGCCCAGGCGAGCAAGGTGGCCATGTCCTCGGAGAATTTCGCTTCCACGGTCGGCACCTCGCCGGCATAAACATGGCCGCTGCTGCCGTCGATGGTGATGACATCGCCTTCGTGCAGCGTGGTGTCGCCGATCTGGGCGCTACGCAAATGATCGTTGATGACGATCTGCTCGCAGCCGGACACACAGGGCTTGCCCATGCCGCGCGCCACCACCGCAGCGTGCGAGGTCTTGCCGCCGCGCGAGGTCAATATGCCCTGGGCCTGGAAGAAGCCGTGGATATCCTCTGGCTTGGTTTCTTCGCGCACCAGGATGATCTTCTCGCCGCCGCGACCACGAATCTCGGCCGTATCGGCATCGAACACGATCTTGCCGGACGCCGCGCCGGGCGACGCCGGCAGGCCCTGGGCCAAGGATTTGCCCTTGAAATCGCGGATCAACTGCGGCACCAGCATCTGCTCCAGCATCGCCGGCTCAATGCGCAGCAGCGCGCGCTCCCTGGTAATCAGGCCCTCGTGAAACAGCTCCACCGAGGTGCGCACCATGGCATGGGCGTTCATCTTGCCGTTGCGGGTTTGCAGGCAGTAGAGCGTACCCTTCTCGATGGTGAACTCGAAATCCTGCACCTCGTGGTAATGCGATTCCAGCCGGTTACGCAATTCCACGAGCTGGCGGTAGATTTCCGGCATCTCCTTTTCCATCTCGGCGATCGCCTTGGGCGTGCGGATGCCGGCCACCACGTCCTCGCCCTGGGCGTTGGTGAGATATTCGCCGTAGATATGGTTCTCGCCGGTGCCGGGGTTACGGGTGAAACCAACGCCGGTGCCGGAATCATTGCCCATGTTGCCGAACACCATGGTGCAGATGTTGACTGCGGTGCCGTTGGCCATTTCCTTGGTGATCCTGAACTGCTTGCGGTAATCCACCGCGCGCTTGCCCATCCAGGAGCGGAACACCGCCCCCACGGCTATTTCAAGCTGCTCGAAGGGGTCTTGCGGAAACGGCCTGCCGCTGTGGTGCTGGGTGATAACGAGGAATTCGTCGGCTAGTTCCTTGAGGTGCTCGGCGGTGAGATCCAGGTCCACCTGCGCGCCATATTTTTTCTTGATCGCCGCCATGCGCTCATCAAAATGCTCGTCGCCTATGCCCAGCGCGATCTTGCCGAACAATTGAATAAAGCGACGCCAGGAATCATAGGCAAACCGCGCATTGCTGGTCTGCTTGATCAGCCCAGTGAGGGATGTTTCGTTGAGGCCGAGGTTGAGGATGGTGTCCATCATCCCGGGCATGGACATCGACGCGCCGGAACGCACCGAAACCAGGAGTGGGTTCTCGCCGCTGCCGAACCCCTTGCCGGTCTTCTTTTCCAGCGCCGCCATATGCGACCTGATGGTCGCCATCAGGCCATCCGGCAACTGGTTTTTTTCCAGGTAGGCGAGACAGGCTTCGGTGCTGATGGCAAAACCGGGCGGGACATTCAGCCCGATCTGCGTCATCTCGCACAGATTGGCGCCCTTGCCGCCCAACAGCATCTTATCTTTGCCGTTGCCCTCTTCGAATGCATATACGTATTTTTTGCCGTCAGCCATGGTCATGCCCCTCAAGTTCCATGATTACAGAAACGCTATAGTCCATTTCCATCCTCGTTAAGCGAGGTCGGACCCGACACTCGACGCCTCCCCACGAAGCGCGACAGCCGTTACCCCAATAAACACACCCGCAAGCCTTCCCCCATAAACCCGATACGACCATTTTCATCGTTTCCGGTCACACCGGGGCATGGCCGGGGGAAAGTTTACCTTTCGTCGTCATTCTGGACAAAGCTAAAGATGCAGATATCCGAATAGCGAATGCTTGAAATGTGTCCATGGACACGCCGATTTATTCGGTTTCGAATAACCGATTCCCTTGTGCAGGTATCGTGGAGGCGACTTGCCCGCGATACCTGCGACGGCTATCGCAGGCGAGCCCATTCCCACGCTAGCCAACCGGAACCTTCAGGTTTACTTGGCCGGAGCCGGGGCACCGAAGTCCACCGTGGGCGGCGTGGCGATGGCCTTTTCGTTTTCGACCGTGAAATTGGCCTTGGTCTTGTAGCCGAACAGCATGGCGGTCAGGTTGCTGGGGAACTGGCGCACAGTGGTGTTGTAGTCCTTCACTGCCTGAATATAACGGTTGCGTGCCACGGTAATGCGGTTCTCGGTCCCTTCAAGCTGGGCCTGGAGGTCGCGAAAGGCGGTATCGGCCTTCAGTTGCGGGTAGTTTTCCGCCACCACTAGGAGCCGGCTCAAGGCGCTCGACAACTCACCCTGGGCGGACTGGAATTTGGCGAAGGCAGCCGGGTCGTTGACCAGTTCCGGGGTAGCGGCGATCTGGCCGACATGGGCACGGGCCTGGGTTACCTGGATCAAAATATCCCGCTCGTGGGCGGCATAGCCCTTCACCGTGTTGACCAGATTGGGGACCAGATCGGCCCGCCGCTGATATTGGTTCAGCACCTCGGACCACTGCGCCTTGATGGTTTCGTCCTGGGCTTGCATGGTGTTATATCCGCAACCGGTAAGTTGCGTAATCGATAACATTAAAACAAATATAAACAATATATTGCGGATCATTGTTAACTCCTTTTGTTAAGCAGCATCAAGCATCAGCAAGGACTTTGCTAGACATAGATCGTCCCAAACCTTGGCCTTGTCAGCCGGGTTACGCAACAGATAGGCTGGATGATAAGTCACCACTAGCGGCACGTCGCGGTAGCGATGCGCTTGGCCTCGCAGCCGGGAGATCGAGTCCCCGGTAACCAGCAAGCTTTGGGCCGCGAAACGCCCCATGGCCAGGATGATCTTGGGCCTAATCAGGTCGATTTGCCGCTCCAGATACGGGATGCAGGCCGCCACCTCGTCGGGCTTGGGATCACGGTTGCCGGGCGGGTGGGATTTCAGCACGTTGGCGATGTAAAGATTTGTGCCGCGCGTAAGCCCGATCGAAACCAACATGGCATCCAGCAGCTTCCCTGCCTGGCCAACGAACGGCTCGCCCAAACGATCTTCCTCGGCGCCCGGCGCCTCGCCGACGATCAACCAGTCGGCGTTGATGTCGCCGACACCAAATACGCCTTGAGTACGGGTTTCGTGCAGTAGACAACGGCGGCAGGACAGCACGGCTTGCCGCAGCGCTTCCAGGTCCATGTCGGCAATATCGTCAGCGCCGGCGACGGCCTGCCGATATTGCCCCACACCTGCCGTCACCGGGGCGGGCGAAGAAATAGGTTCTACGGCCGCCGCACGCAAGTGCCAGACTGGCCACAAGCCCAGCGTCCTCAGCCGTTCATCGTCCGGCATATTCACAGGCCATACCTCATCACCAGCGCATCCTCGCGACCTTGATCGGCGGGATAGTAATGCCGCCTCAAGCCCACGGTCTCGAAGCCCAAGCTGTCATACAGGTTGATCGCCTGAGTGTTGGAGGGGCGAACCTCCAGAAACAGGGTTTCGACGCCATATTCCGGCGCGCTTGACATCAACCGCTGCATCGTCCGACGGCCCAGCCCCCTGCCCTGCCAGGCCGGCATCACGCAGCAATTCAAGACATGTCCTTCGCCCGCACCGGCCATCAGGATGCTATAGGCCACAATATCGGAGTCGATTTCGGCCACCCAACAGCTATAGCCGGAGGTCAGGCAATCGACAAAGTTGCCCCGCGTCCAGGGATACGGGTAGGCCGCCCGTTCAATCAGGATGACCCGATCGACATCCGCCGAGACCATCGGCCGGAAATGTGGGACTAATGGAGCGGCCAGGGCGTTCATCGCTCGCAGGTCTTGAAGGCCACTTTGTCACGGACGTAGAAGGGTTCAGCCGTATCTGCCGCCGCGCCTTGACCTGAGGCAAAGACGGGCAAGGCCAGTTGTGCGATGGCGCGAGCATGGGGATAGAGATTCGCTTGGACCTTGGCCAACTGTCCGGCCAGAAGATCGGGATAGGCAGCGAAACCGGTGCCGCAGCCCAACCAGTCGCCAGCATCCGGCAAGGTCAGCTCCGCCGGTTTCAATACCGCCGGCGCCATCGCCTCGACCATGACCTCGCCTTGTCGACGATAAGCCGCCGCGTAAATCTCGTGCATCCGGGCGTCGATACAGGCAATTATCCGATCCGCACCGGTCGCATAGGCCATGGCCTCAAGGGTGGCCACTCCGGCGACCGGGATGTCCACACCCAGCGCCAAGCCCTGAGCGACACCGCAGCCGATGCGCAGTCCGGTAAATGAACCCGGCCCCTTGCCGTAGGCCAGCCCGTCCAGATCGGCCAAACCTAAACCAGCCTCGGACAGCAATGCCCCGATCATCGGCAACAACAGTTCGGAATGCCGGTTGCCGGCCATCGCCTCGCACACCGACCAGGCGCCATCCAAATACAGCGCGGCCGAGCATAGTTCGGTGGAGGTATCGAATGCCAGTAGTTTCAAGGGTCGGGAACAGAAAGGTAGAAATCAGGAGTCGATTCTACCTGTTACCTATGCTTAATGGCGGTCATCCACAACCAGGACCTCGAACAGCACCCGCCGCCAAGGGTTGCGTCCCTTTTGCAGATTGACGATCCGGCCTTCGACCTGGGCGCCGTGATCCATGAGCCGGGCCAGGTCGACATTATCGGCGCGTGGCGCATAGCCAATCATGGCCCCGCGCCACTCAACACGGACGGCCTGGGCATCGTATGGGTTATCGGGTTCGCGGATCAGTTGCAGGCGGTCGCCCACCTGCATGAGCGGAAACAGCGCCCGGCCAGCGTGATACTGGAAGCCTGCCAGGGGTGAGGTTTGCAGGATGACGCGTGACTCAACCTCGGCCCATGCCGACGCCGACCAGGCTACCAACAGCCAGACCAGGCGTCGCATGGGCTTATCGAATCAACAACGATCAGGGCTGGCGCCGGGGCCACCACGCGGGCCAGGGGGATTATGGTCGCGGTCAAAGGCAAATGCCGGACCGGCCAGCAGCGAACTCAACAGCACAAACAGCAACGACTTCGAAAGCTTACGCATCATATTCTCCTTAGATTGACGTCGCGTCCTGTTCGGCGCTGATGGACAGCCTACCTGGATCAAGTTACTCAGCTGATTCCGAAGTGCAAGGAATTGTTTTAGATCGTTTCGTGAAAAACCCCGTGGCGTCGAGCTGCTTGCGGCTCCGGGTCATGGGTGGCAGCGACTGCCATATCCGCCGGCCATAGGGTTTATCGACCAGGCGCGGGTCGCAGATCATCAGCACACCGCGATCGCTTTCCCGGCGGATCAGCCGGCCGGCCCCTTGCTTGAGGTTGATGACCGCGTGAGGCAACTGATAGTCGAAAAACGGATTGCCGCCGGCCCGTTTCATGGCCTCGATACGCGCCGCCAGGACCGGGTCATCGGGCGGCTGGAATGGCAGCCGATCAATCATGACCAACGAGAGAGCCTCGCCGGCCACGTCGACGCCTTCCCAGAAACTCTGGCTGCCGAGCAACACCGCATTGCCCAGTTCCCGGAAGCGGTTGAGCAGCTCGCTGCGGCTGCCGCTGCCCTGTAACAGCAGGGGCATGGCCTGACCTTCCGACTGCATCTTTTCCAGCACCAGGCCATAGGCCTCGTTCATCGCCCTGAGCGAGGTAAAGAGCAGGAATGCCCGGCCGCCGCTGGCCTTGAGCACCGGCCAAACGGCCTCGACCACGGCCCGGGTATAGCCAGGCGAATTAGGATCTGGCATGGCCTCGGGGACGTAGAGCAAAGCCTGGTTCGGATAATCAAACGGGCTTTCCCAATAGCCTGTTTCCGCATCAGTCAGGCCGATCTGGCCAAGAAAGTGGCTGAAGTCGCCGCGCACCGCCAGGGTTGCCGAGGTAAAGACCCAGGCACGGCTGTCCTGTTGCAGTTGCCGGGCAAACAGCTCGCCGACGTCAAGCGGCGTGATGTGTAACAGTACTGCGTGTTGGGTTGCCTCCAGCCAGCGTATCTGCTTCCCATCCCCCGCCGGGTTCAACCAATCGTCGAAGACCGCCTCGGCCTGACGGCAGCGTTCTAGACAACTCTTCAAGCCTTCCGAGCGTTCCGCCTGGGCGTCCAACAGGCGTTCGAGTTCGGCCATCTCGTTGCGCAACGCTGCCAGCGACTGAGCGAACTCACCCTTTTGCAGTGCCTGGGCGGCGGGCAGCCGCATCGGCAGCGTGCCCAAAGCGATCCGTACATTGCGCGCCGCCGCATCGGTCTCGGCCGCCTGCTTGGGCAGATCAGCGAAGTCGCTGGCCGCCTCGGCCGTCTCCTGCCGAATGTCGCGGGTCAGGTCCACCACCATACCGGTAGTCACTGTCCGGCCAAAGAATAGGCTGGCGATCTCGGGTAACTGATGAGCCTCGTCGAAGATCACGGCATTACAAGCCGGCAACAGCTCGCCGGCGCCCTCATCCTTGAGCCAGACATCGGCGAAAAACAAGTGATGATTAATAACCACCAAGTCGGCCTCCAGCGCCTTCTTGCGGGCCTTGAGCAGGAAGCAGTCCTGGTGGTTCGGACAATCTGCTCCCAGGCAATTGTCGCGGGTGGAGGTGGCAAAGGCCCAGGCCAGCGAATTCTCGGGCACTTCCGACAGGGCCATGCGGTCGCCGCTGCTGTCGATCCGTGCGAATTGGGCAATGCGGCGCAGATGCCGAGCCTGCTCCTGGGTGGTCAGCCGGGCATCAGCCAGCGCCCGCTCCAGGTGATAATGACAAACATAATTGGCCCGACCTTTGAGCAAGGCCACCTGAATCGGCCGCTTGAGGGCCTTGCGCACGGCCGGGATGTCGCGGTGGAAGAGTTGATCCTGCAAGGTCTTGCTGCCGGTGGACAGGATACATTTGCCGCCCGCGAGCATGATGGGAATTAGATACGCCAGCGTCTTGCCAGTGCCGGTGCCCGCCTCCAACACCAATTGCGTGTGCACCTCCAAGGCGGAAAAAACCCGCCGAGCCATCTCAAGTTGTTGTCCGCGCGGCCGATAATGTGCAATAACGGCCTTGAGCGGACTCGCATCGGAAAAGTATTCGTCCAGGTCCATTGTCCCAGTGTAGCGGATGACCCCTTATGAGAGGAAACAACATGCCACGATGGTTGGCGATTTTGTTGGCCCTGGCGGTGGCGCAGTTGGCTTTCGGCAAAGAGGTCACCCTGGAAATGCCTAATCGCCTGATCGCCCGGGCCGATTATCAGATCGGCGCGGCCGACAAACCCGTTGTCCTGATCCTGCATGGTTTTTTACAAACCCATGATTTTCATACCGCCCACAACATGGCTGACGGCCTGCATGACCTGGGTTATAACGTCCTGGCGCCGACGCTGACCCTGGGCGTGCCCTATCGAAACCAGTCGCTTGCCTGCGAAGCCATTCATGGCCATAGTCTGGAGGACGACGAGGCCGAGATCGGCGTCTGGCTAGACTGGCTTGAAGCCAGGCACCAGGGTCCCATCATTCTGCTCGGGCACAGCACCGGCAGCGTCGAATTGCTGGCTTACCTCAGTCAGCACCGAGACCCAAGGATCAAAAAACTGATCGGCGCCAGCATCATCGAAGGCGCGCTGACCGGCGGCGAACAAGTCCGGAGCGAGATGATCGCCGACCTGAAACAGCGCATAGGGGCAAAAAACAACACCCCGGTCAGCCACCAGTTTTCCTATTGCAATCGCTACACCAGCACACCGAAGGGTCTGCTTTCCTATCTACGCTGGTCACCCAAACGTATTATCGTCACGGCCCAAGCAATCGCCACACCGATCACCTTCATCATGGGCGGCGCCGACCAGCGTTTGGCAACCGACTGGATCGCTCAACTGCGCAAGACTGGGAAAAAGATCCGGGTCATCGAGGGCGCCGGTCATTTTCTCGATGGCCAGTATGAATTCGACCTGCTGGATGTACTCGGTGAAGAGGTCCGCCTTTGAAATGAAGCCGTCACAGACATGAGCCGAACCTATAAGGTCATCCACCTGAGCATCGCTTTCGTCCTGGCGGTCGCCTTGCTGTTGTTGATACTGGGCATCCAGATGTATTTGGAGGTCCATGCCATACACGACCGCATGGAGCGCGAGCAACTGGCCAATGGACGCCGGGAGATCGCTCAGGCCATCGTCGACGTGGACCGGGACATCAGGGCACGCGCCGAGCGTTTGGCGCGCTGGGACGAAGTGCGGCAGCAACTGGCCAACCCTGAATATTATGTCCTCTGGCGCGATGCCCGAATCCGGGCCGACGGTCTCATGACGCCCACAACCGATAGCATCGGGCTGTATGATCGCAACGGTCACATCCTGGCGCCCGATACTGGGAAAGGCGCGCTGCCGGCCCAACTGCCGTTGAGTCCGCCGGGTTATTTGGCGCGCAAATCGACCAGCCACGACGACCTGCAATATTTTTTCCCCATCTACGCCGACCCGGATCGGCGTATCTTGATGGGCTACGGCGCTTTGGGCTTCGACATCCTGGACGAGCTTAAGCGTGTCCGCCAATTCGACTTCGTCGATCCGGACAGTTTCAGCCTGACGATCTCGGACCATGCCACGGTCAGCATGGCAAGCCTGGCCAGTCAAGCCCGATTCCAGTCGCCGCCGATGCGCAACCTGGATCGCTTCATGGCCGCCTTCCAGTCCGCCTTGATCCGACTTACCCTGATCGCCTTGTTTGTTTTGTCACTAGCCACCTTCCTGATTCACCGTTTCATGGTTCGGCCATTACGGCAAATATCCAATGATATCAATGTCATGCGCGAGGCACCGGGGCTCGCGGCGGAGGGCGGCAAATCCGCTCTTGTCCGTATCGAAGAACTGGACAACGTGCGTAGCTCGTTACGCGATTACCAAACCAGGGTGAGTGAACTGCAACTGGCGTTGGAGGACTCGAACCGACAGTTATTCGAACAGGCCCATCGCGATGCACTGTCCGGGGCATTCAACCGCCGCGCTTTCGATAACGACAGTCGGAATCTGGCGGGACGCTCGCCATTAGGCCGCTATACCCTGCTGATGTTCGATTGCGACCATTTCAAGGACATCAACGATCAGTACGGCCACGCGGCGGGCGATGCTGTCATCGGCGCGCTGGCCGATTGTCTGCAACGGGCCTTGCGCGCCGAGGACCGTCTCTACCGCCTGGGCGGCGACGAATTTGCCGCGCTACTTCAAGACACCACACGAGAGCAGGCCGAGGACATCGTTCGACGCTGCCAGGAACAGATCGAAAGACACGATTTCGGCCAATATGGGCTGACCATGCCAGTGGTGCTGAGCATCGGCGTCGCACAAGCCGACCCTGACCTGTCTTTCAACGAGGCGCTAAGGCGCGCCGATGCCGCCATGTACCGCGCCAAGCAGTCAAGCGACCGGAAGGTGGTGTTCTATGCGCCTTAAAGGTCGCCATCGCCCGGTAATCAGGCGGCCTCGGCCAGCTTGACCGCATCCTCCACGTCCACCGCCACCGGCCGCGATACGCCCGGCTCGGGCATGGTCACGCCAATCAGGTGAGTGGCCAATTCCATACTGATCCGGTTGTGGGTGATGAACATAAACTGGGTCTGTTCCGACATCCTGGCCACTAGTCGGCAGAGACGTTCGGTGTTGCTGTCGTCGAGCGGCGCGTCAACCTCGTCCAGGATGCAGAACGGCGCCGGGTTCAGGCTGAAAAAGGCGAATACCAGCGAGATGGCGGTCAAGGCCTTCTCGCCCCCCGAGAGCAGATGGATGGTGCTGTTCTTCTTGCCCGGCGGCTGGGCCATGACCACCAGGCCAGCGTCGAGTATTTCTTCACCGGTGAGTATCAGTTGCGCCTCGCCGCCACCGAATAGTTCGACGAACAGGCGCCGGAACGAGGCGCTCACCGTTTCGTAGGTGGCCTTGAGGCGGGCGCGACTCTCGGCATCGATACGCTGAATGGCCTCTTCCAGGGTGGCTGCGGCGGTGGTCAGGTCAGCCGCCTGAGCATCCAGGTAAGCCTTGCGCTGACTGGCCGTGTCCAGCTCCTCCAGGGCCGCCATATTGACCGCGCCAAGCTCAGTGATCGCACCGCCTAACCGCTCGATGTCGGCGTTCAGTCCGCTGTCGCGCAGATCGGCGGTGAGCCTTTCGGCCAGCGCGGCCTCGTCCTGTTCCTGCAACTGCTCGGCGTATTGTTCTTCCTTGAGCCGGGCCTCCTGAAGCTTTAATTCCAGGGCCTGAACATTGGCCCGCAGCGGTTCCAGCTTACGCTCGGTCAGGATGCGGCTCTGTTCCAGTTCGCGCAGTTTCTGATTCGCCCCTTCCATCGCCTCCCGTACTGCCACCAAGGCGATTTCGGCCGCCTTGCGGCGTTCCAGCGCGGCCAGCATCTCGTCCTGAACCACGACCGCATCCTGGCCCTGCAACTGGGCTTGCAGGTCCTGCCCGGCAAGCGTCAGTTCATCCAGCAACCGGTCGGTCTGCAACCGGCGTTCGGCTAGTGCGTCGAAACGGGTAGCCAGGGTCTTGACCCGGAAACCGGCCTCCTGAGCCTCGCGCTCGTCCCGGCGCAGTCGCTCGCGCAGGGCGGCCACGGCGGTCTCCTGTTCGCGACGCTCAGCCAGCTCGGTATCCAGGTTTTCCTGGGCGTATTCCTGTTGCAGCTTGGCATCCTGATAACGCGCCTCGGCCTCCTCACGGGCCATCGCCTCCTCGGCCAGTTGTTCCGCCAATTCGGCCAGATCATCGTCCAGTTGTTGGCGTCGTTCGTCCAGGCGCTTGACCGTCTCGCTTTCTTTTATAAACGCCATCTGGCGCTGGTGGGCCTCGGCCTGCGCCTGCTCGATCTCAACCTGGGTATCGTCCATCTCGCGGCGGGCGTCCCGCACCTTCTCGCCGGCCTCTTCGGCCATTTCCCGGACCTCGTCGTGCAGCCGCTCGGCCTCCTTCAGACGCACGCTCATGATTTCGATGTCGCGTGAGCGTTTCAGTAGGCCCTGATGGCCCTTGTCCGGGGCGTTGTAGGTGATCGCGGCGCGGCCGACCAGATGCCCCTGCGGGGTGGCGATCAGACCACCGGCCGGCAACCGTTCACGCTGAGCGACGGCTGTGGTGAGGTCGGGCGCGGTAAAGACCAGCGCCAGCCAATCGACCAGCAAACGCTCGGCGTACATATCAACAGTGCGTATACGCTCGGCCAGTCTGGGCAGATCAGGCGCCGCCACAGGGCCGACATAAGCCACGCCGCTCGCCAGCGCCAGATCGAAACGGCCCTCTGGCGGCGCGTTCAGCCAGTCAGGCCGGTTCTCGGCCAAAAGTGCCGACAGCCGTTCGCCCAACGCCGCCTCCACCGCCGCTTCCCAGCCCGGTTCGACCCGGATACCCTGCCACAACCGGCGGCACTCATTCAGCCCCTGTCGGGTCAGCCAGGCTTGGCCCTCCTCCTCGCTATCGCTGGCCTGTTCTTGCAGCTTTTTCAAGGCCGACAGCTCGGCCGCCAGCCGGTGCAGGTCGCGGCTGGATTGGTCGAGTTGTTCGGCGGCATCACGACGGACGCGCTCCAGGGTGGGAAAATCGGCGCGCAGGTCATCCTGTTGCGTCTTCAGCAATTCAACTTGTTGATTCGCCTCTTCCAGGTCCTGCTGTAAATCGGCCAGGTGTTGCGGCGTGGCATTCCCTAGGGCCGAGCGCTCCTGGCTAAGTCGGGTCTGGCGAATCTTGACCTGTTCGATGGCCCGCTCGGAATGCTGACGGTGGGTCAGTTCGACCTGGGCCTGGTGTTCGAGGCCGGCCAACTCGCGCTGGCGCTCGGTATAGCGGTGCTGGGCCGCTGCCAGGACTTGCTCGGCAGCTGGCAGGTTCCGCGCCGATTCCAGCGCCTTATCGGCCAGGGTCTCGGCTAGTTCGCGGGCAGCCTCGCCATCCATGCGGCATTGTTCGATCTGCTCGGCCAGGGTTTCCTGGTCCAAGCGGGTCTGCTCGGCCCGCTCAGTAAGTCGTTGCAAATCGTTTTGCAGACGTTCGCGGTTCTCCTTGATGTGGCGCTGTGCCTGTTCCAGCCGGGCCGCCTCGGCACCCTCGGCGTAAAAATGCGCCTGGGCCTGATTGACCGCCTCGGTGGCCGAAAACTGCTCCAGTCGGGCGCTCTCCAGCTCGCTTTCCAGGCGCCGCAGCTCGGCCATGGCGGCCTCGATGTCATTATGGGCGCGGGCCATGTCCTGCACCAGCCGGGCCTGCCGGGCCTGAGCGTCACGCTTGCGCAGCAGCGACAACAAGCCTTCCTTCAGTGTCTTTTCTTCGTTCAGGGCGAAATAGCGTCGGGCCACCTCGGCTTGACCGGTCAGGCGCTCCAACTGGCCGGCCAGCTCGGCGCGTATGTCATCGACCCGGGCCAGGTTTTCATGGCTGTCGCGCAACCGGCTCTCGGCCTCCTTGCGTCGCTCCTTGTACTTGGACACCCCGGCCGCCTCTTCCAGGTAGCCGCGCAGTTCCTCGGGCTTCGATTCGATGATCCGGGAGATCATGCCCTGCTCGATGATGGCGTAGGCATCGCCGCCCAGACCGGTGCCCAGAAACAGGTCGTAGACATCGCGGCGCCGAACCTGAATGTTGTTGATGTAATAACTGGAATCACCGGCGCGCGTCAGCATCCGTTTTACTGAAATCTCGGCATATTGCGACCACTGCCCCTGCGCCCGACCCTCGCTGTTGTCGAACAGCATCTCCACCGAGGCGCGTGATGCCGGCTTACGGTTGGCCGAGCCGTTGAAGATGACGTCCTGCATGGTCGAACCGCGCAGTTCCCGCGCCTTGGACTCGCCCAGCACCCAGCGCACGGCGTCGATCACATTGGACTTTCCGCAACCGTTCGGGCCGACAATGCCAGTCAACCGCGCGGGCGCAGGAATAGTGACGGGGTCAACGAACGACTTGAAACCGGCTAGATGGATGTGTTTTAGACGCAAGGAAAAGGGCTTCGGGTTTTATAATCTGCGACCGCATTTTAACTGTCCGACCAAAAACATGCCCAGCCAACCGCAAAAAACCCTGGAAACCTTCGCCAATCCCAACTCCGGGCGGGACTACCAGGTCCACATCGAGATACCGGAATTTACCTGTCTATGTCCCAAGACCGGCCAACCCGACTTCGCCACCCTGTTTCTGGACTATATCCCGGACCTGAACTGCGTCGAGTTGAAGAGCCTGAAGCTCTATATCTGGTCCTTCCGTGACGAGGGCCACTTTCACGAGGCGGTGACCAACCGCATCCTGGACGATCTGGTCAAGGCCATCGACCCGCGTTTTATGCGCCTGACCGCCAAGTTCTACGTGCGCGGCGGCATCTTCACCAATGTCGTGGCCGAACACCGCAAGACCGGCTGGCAAGCCCAGCCCAAGGTCGAATTGAGCCAGTTCTCGGTGCAATCGAATACCCGGGGTTAACGAGCAGGGCATTGGGTCAAGACCGCCTATCACCCGAATTAACCAAATCGAACGATTCGTTTAATCCGGACATTGCATGAATTGCCGTTGATGACCGCGTGCAAAGCATTGAAACTGGTGGGCGGTATTGGTATCGAACCAACGACCCCTTCCGTGTGAAGGAAGTGCTCTACCACTGAGCTAACCGCCCGAGAGCGGCGCATTTTAAAGAGCCGGGCCAATCCGGTCAAAGGCTTTTTCCGTAACGCCTGGCTTCCAGTAAAATCACGCTTTCGAAAAAAAGCCCCCTCACACATGATCCGCACTCGATTCGCCCCCTCTCCCACCGGCTATCTGCACATCGGCGGCGCCCGCACGGCACTATTTTCCTGGGCCTATGCCCGCAAGCACGGCGGCCAGTTCGTGTTACGCATCGAAGACACCGACCAGGAGCGCTCGACCCAGGCATCGGTGCAGGCGATCCTGGACGGTCTAGCATGGCTGGGCATCGACTGGGACGAGGGGCCGTTCTATCAGATGGAGCGACTGGATCGCTACAAGACGGTGGCCGATCAGCTCATCGCCGAGGGTAAGGCCTATCACTGCTATGCCAGCAAGGAAGAACTGGATGCCCTGCGCGAGGGCCAGCGGGCGCGTGGCGAGAAACCCCGCTATGACGGCCGCTGGCGGCCGGAGGTCGACAAGATATTACCGGAGCCGCCGGTCGGGGTAACCCCGGTAATCCGATTCAAGACCCCGAGGGCCGGTGCGGTCACCTTTAACGATCTAATCAAAGGGCCGATCACCGTCGCCAACAGCGAACTGGACGACCTGGTCATCATGCGCGGCGACGGCGTGCCAACTTATAACTTCGGCGTGGTGATCGACGATTGGGACATGGGCATCAGCCACGTCATCCGTGGCGACGATCACGTCAACAATACCCCGCGCCAGGTCAATATTCTGAATGCCCTAGGCGCGCCGGTGCCGATCTATGGCCATGTGCCGATGATCCTGGGCCATGACGGCGAACGCTTGTCCAAGCGCCACGGCGCAGTATCGGTGTTGCAATATCAGGAGGATGGCTATCTGCCCGAGGCGCTGATGAACTATCTGGCTCGCCTGGGCTGGGGGCATGGCGATGCCGAAAAATTTAGCAAGGATGAATTCATAGAGTGGTTCGACCTGGCCGGGGTCAGCCATGCGCCCGGCCGTTTCAACCAGGAAAAGCTGGCCTGGCTCAACCAGCAATACCTGAAAGAGGCCGACAACGCCCGCCTCGCTGAACTAACCAGCCCCTTCCTGGCCAAGCAAGGCATCGACACGGTTGGCGGCCCGGCACTGGCCGACCTGATGGCTCTATTGAAGGAGCGGACCGCCACCGTCGAAGAGCTGGCTGATGCCGCTCATATCTTCTATCGCCATAACCTGGCGACCGTCGAGGAACTGCAAACCAGGTTGGAGACCGCCGCCCTGCCCGCCTTCGAGCAACTACAGGTAGAGATGAATAGCGTGGTCTGGGAAGCCGACGTTTTGAATCGATTAGTCAAGGATACCGCCAAGGCATTCGGACTGAAGATGGGACAGATCGGAGTCCCTCTGCGCCTGGTCCTGTTTGGTACCGGGCATACGCCATCGCTCGACGCTACCCTGGTCGCGCTTGGCCGTGAAGAAACCCTGCGCCGTTTCGCCGCCGCCTGGCCGCATGCCCTGGCCGCGCTACAGGCTAAAGGCGATTAATCCTGACCATGAAGACCGACAAGAAACCCGCTTTATTGCAAAAAATGAGGCTCATCGCCTCATTGACCAGCCCATTCGCCCGCAAGGTACGCATCGTCGCCCATGAAAAGCGGGTCGATTTCGACCTGGTGATCGACAATCCTTGGGAGCCGAACAGCCATGTCCCGGAGTACAACCCCTTGGGCATGGTGCCGGTCTGGGTGTTGGACGATGGCAAGACCTTGTTCGACTCGCGCGTCATCGTCGAATATCTGGACAACATCAGCCCGGTTGGCCACCTGATCCCCACCGACCCGCGGGCACGGATCGCGGTCAAGCGTTTCGAGGCCCTGGCGGACGGCATAAGCGATGCCGCCGTGCTGATCTTTCTGGAACGCAAGCGACCCGCCGAACATCGGGACCCGCAATGGATCGAACGTCAGTTGGCCAAGGTCAATGCCGGTCTGGCCGGGTTGAGCGCCGACATTGGCATGAACAAATGGTGCATGGGCGAGTTTCTCACCTGTCAACGCTAAATAGAAATGTCCCCTTTCCTGCAAAGTAGAAATGTCCCTTTCACCTGCGCAGACCCGGTTATGGG
>Ga0210023_1000214_pt1 | contig 43934 bp, 40 predicted proteins | sample CryGeymeta201524_FD_183987 | JGI IMG/M metagenome (GOLD analysis project Ga0210023, IMG submission 183987) | Groundwater microbial communities from Crystal Geyser aquifers in Utah, USA - Crystal Geyser metaG 2015-24 (SPAdes) (version 2) | ecosystem: Environmental > Aquatic > Deep subsurface >... | reverse complement strand
GCACGCGCCACAGTATTCAGGCGCGCCTTGGCCAGGCCAATGGTCCGGTCACTGCTTGTTATCTGATACCTTGCATCAGCTCGGAATTTGTCAACAAAGCCCTTGAAGTCGCGATACTGCTTGCCGCCAATGGCCACGCTCCAGGAACCGGGGCAAAGCCGAAACGACGACGCTTGCGTGTCGGTGTACCAGGCGTCGCCATGCATCAGCACCCTGAACCAGTAATCCAAATCGACCAGGTAAGGGTGGCTGGCGTCGTACGGCCCCACTTTGTTGATGAGTTCCCGCCGAATGAGCCCATTGCCAGGCTCGCCGATCGGGTTGGCGCCAGCACGCACCACGCGCCTGATGACATCGTGTGCCGGGATCCGGCCCGCTTTTGCACCTTTCAAACCGCGCGTCATCAGCACGCAGCCGTCTGGATCGATGATTTGGCGTGAACCAAAAACAAACGCAATATCACCTGCCTGGTCTGCCTCCAGCACCGCCACCTGTTGTTCCAGGCAATCGGCAGCCAACAAATCGTCATGCGGCAGTAGTTTGTAATACTTGCCCTGCGCCAGCTCCAGGCAACGGTTCCAGTTACCTTGCGGCCCAAGGTTGGTGGCATTGCGCAGGTATTTGATGCGCGCGTCGGTGTAGCGCGCTACCAGCGCCTGGGTGTCGTCGGGCGAGTTGTCGTCAAGTACCCAGAGCTCAAAATTGGAGTAGGTTTGTTTCAAGACCGAGTCGATGCTGGCCGCCAAAAAGGCAGTACCACGGTAGGTGGGAATGCACACGGAAACAAGCGGCTGATGCATCTGTGTCGCACTCATTCAGTGGCACACCTGGGGCTGCTGCGCACAAAAGCGGCGCGCTCTGCCACCATCAAGCGCGCAATGCCAACGGCGAGGCTCGTTGCCACCGGTCTGGCGCCATCAGTCAACACCACCGACCTGAACTGCACACGCCGGGCGTAGAGGTTTGAGAGCTTGCTCGCGCTGGTCACGATCAGTGGCGCACGGCGGGCAATACGCTTGAAAACCGAGATGATTTCGGCAATGGTGGTCGGCTTTTCCGAGGCGATGATCTTGGTGCAGACCCCCGGCTGTTGGCAAGCCAGCGCCAGCGCGTCAACCATGGCGCCAGCAGCATCGTCAACGGCGATGTAATCGCGAATGGTGTCGTAGGGCACGTAAATCTGGATGGGCTGGTTACGCAGAATGTGCCGTGCAATGTGGGTGAGCAAGCCCTGCTGCTTTCCCGCAGCCTGGCCCGGACCATACACCGTTGATATCCGCGCATTGAGCACGGTCATGCGCGGCTGGGCAAGCGCAAAGGCGGCCAGCAAGTCTTCTTGTTTGAGCTTTTCGCGCGCGTAGGCGGTGGTGGGCGCTGGCGCCGTATGCTCGGTGATGATGGCGTCTTTTGATGCCGCGTAAATGGCACCCGCCGAGCTGGCAAACGCAATGGCGCCGGGCACCGCCATCAGTTGCGGCGTGGCCGTCAAGAGCTGGAGCAGGTAAGCCAATGTTTGTGTCTCGGGTGCCAAGCTGTCTTCTGTGCTGCTCATGGCACCCACGCCAGCAGCCCAATAGATTTCCCAGCGATCGGTGGCACTGGCCCGCAGCGTAAACGCCTGCACCGCCGCCACCAACTGTTGACCAAGTGTTAGGCTGCTCGCCCACTGAAACCGCTCTGCAGGTGCAAACAAGGCATTGCCGTTGCGCCGCAGCGCATTACGCAACGCCGACCCCAACAGCCCGCCGCCACCGATCACCCAGGTAATGGTCATGAGATCATGGCTTTGTAAAGGGCCGAGTGGGCTTGGTGCTGACAACATAAAGCGGCTTGCCCATGACAATGCCCATGGTGACCGCCAGGTATTCGGCGATGACGCCAAGAGCGGTCAGAATGCTGCCGGAGAAAAACGAGACCACAATCAGCATCGACGCCCAACCCTGAACAGGTACCTGGCCATAAATCTTGCCATAGAGTGCGTACACAGAGATGCCAATGGCCAAAAGCATGGAGAAAAACCCGGTGATGGTGATCAACCTCAGTGGCCGGGTGCCGGTGGTCAGAATCAGGTTCCAGAAATGACCGAATAATCTCAGATATGAATAGCCGGAGGGACGATCAAGTTCGTTCCTGAGACGCACCGGGCAGTGCCCGATGCGCCCGGCAATCCAAAAAAGGCCTACATCAAGGTAAACGCCATTGCCGCAATAAGCGGCCAGGGTTCTGGCAATTTCGCCATCGACCATACGAAAGCTGTTGAATCGTCCAATCGCAGCGTTCCCCAACACTCGAGTGCTGATGACTTTGGCTGTGCGGCTGAAAAAATTGCGCAGCCAGCCGTGTGGCGGCGGGTTGCTTGGCTGCGCGTACACCAACTGCAGCGATTTGGCCAGGGCGCAATCAAGCATGCCGCCAATGTCTGTCGGATCTTGCTGGCCGTCTTCGTCAATGGTGACCACCCAGTCGCCCGTGGCGCTGGCCATGCCTGCCAAAGTGGCCGGGTGCTGACCATAGTTGCGGGATAGCCACACCGGCTGCACAAACGGATATTGCGCGGCAAGGGCTTCGATGGTTTTGTCAGACCGGTCTGGTCCGCAGTCGTGGACCAGAAGAACCTCGCAGATCATGAAACTATTGCCGTCTGGTGTTGTGCGCTGCTGAGTCAGTGGGGCAATTTCTGCGATCAAAGTCGGCAGAGTGTCCGCGCCCCGGTAAACGGGGATGACGATCGAAACGCGTTGCGAATATGGCTTATCCATAAACAAGAAAGACCAGTGAACTCATCAGCATGTATGCTGCTGCCGGGTGCAGGCGCAGGCTTGCACCGCGCACCGCGATGATGGGTTTGCGACTCTTTTGCTTACCTGCCATGGCAAAACCTCTCTTTGTTTCTTCTGAATAAAAAATCCACCAAACAGTTTACAGTACGCAGCGCGGGCGGCCTTATCCCTCCCTATCACGCCTACAAACTATTACGGACCGCCGCCTGTTCAAGCAAGGATACCAAGGACCGTGACCGGCCAAGGCGCGATGCCTGCTGCACCGCTGACGGCAAAGGTAGCAGCGCCCTACCCTGTCGCCATTCACGTACCAGTTCAGGTAGCAGTTGGGCAATTTCCTCGCTCGAATCAAGACGCGCAATGCTGGTCAGCCCCGCTTGGTGGAGCACACCAGCGGTATCGCCCAGCGGGTCAGTCAGCGCCACGATGGGTTTGCCAGCGCGCAAATACTCATAAATCTTGGCGGGTATCTGGGCGTTGCAATTGCTGGCCTGCATCACCAGCAAGACGTCCACACGCATCATCTCGGCCAGCGCGTCGCGGTACGGGATAGCAGGGCACAGTTCAATAAAGTCTTGCGCGCCGTGGGTCTGCGCCAAATTGTGCAACAAAGCATCGTGCACCGAGGCGCGAAACCGTATACGCAGGTCAGCCGGGCTGAGTGTGCCCGCGTTTTGCAGACGGCCCAGCGCTTCAAACAGCTGGGTTGGGTCGCGCTCTGACGGGTAAACAATGCCGCTGTGCAGCATGATGAGCGGGCGCTGGCCTGGCTCAACCGCGTTGTTGGCAGGCGGTGGTGCAACAGCGGCAAAGCTTTCTTCGTCATAGCCGTTTTCCAGCACCACCATGCGGCTGGCCGTTTCTGGGTAGCGCTGTTGGTAAATGCGCGCTGCCCCGGGCGTCGTGAACACGCAGAAGCGGGCGTGGGCAACCGTTTGTGCTTCGATGTCACGGTATTTTTGCCGGGTAACGAGGTCGGCTGGATAATCGTCTTGCGCCATGGGGTCCCGAAAATCTGCCACCCACGGGATGCCCGTTTTGCGGTGCAGCTTTGCCGCAATGACATGCGCGGTGGCAATGGGGTAGGTGGACCAGATCACGTCGGGCTGGAATTCTTCAATGAGCTTGAGACCTTGGCGGACGGCATCAAACTGCCAGCTCGTCCAGCGGTCAGGCCGGGCCATCCAGCCTGCATAACGCCCACCAATTTGAAGGTGGCGGGCGGTGTCGAGCGCAAAGGCGCGGCGCACCACGGTGCCAGCCGGTACGTCGGGCATCAGGTCGTCACTGGTTCTTTCATAGGCGTGGGGGCTAGCGCTGAGCACAATGGGCTGCCAGCCAAGCGCCGGCAGGTGCTGCACAAACCGCAGGGTGCGCTGGATGCCGCTGCTGCCCGCCAGTGGCGGGAAGTGGTAGGCAATCATCAAAACTTTTTTCAAGCGGGCTCCATTTGAAAAGTTACCGTAGCTTATACGAGGCTCTGCTTAAGCCTTTGCAGTCCATTTGAAAATGAGTCGCAAAACCAACGCCAGCAAAGCCATTGACTTGCCGCCAGGGCACCGCACACCACAGCAAACGCCAAGCCGTACCGAAGCCACAACGAATAACCTTGTGCGTAGTGCTCTCGATCAGTGCTCAACACAAACTGAAAAGCTGAAAACACCCGGCCATATTTGACGACCACATGTTCAGCGCCTAACCAAAACAGCAGCGCAGCACCCAGTGCTGCAACAAACGACACCCCCAACAGCACACCGACACGCTTTGGCGCACAAAAAGCCGCCGAAATGGCGCTGGCGGTCAAACAGGTCAGAAACCAGGCACTGGCCAACGCGCTGGTGGCCCAAAAGCTTGCACCGCCCGCCATTAATTCCGTTAGATTGTCGGTGGCCGCCCAAGTGACCACCACCGTATGCAGTGGCCAAGCCAGCAGCAGGCTGATGAAAACCCAATAAAAAAAATCGGCTACCGTGGCAGGCTCCAAGATGACCCTGACAAGGAGCGCTGCCCCCAGTATTTGAAGCATGACGCTCATGTGCAGGGCAATGTAGCGTCCAAGCATTTCCCATTCCCAAAGCCAACCCAGCACGGGTGAACCAACGATGTCATGTAGGCTCTCCATTGGTGCCGCAACGCGCAGCAAGAGCCAGACAAATAAACCGTGGGCAAAAATGGCGACTGGAAACGAAAAGAACCACTGGCGCTGCCGAGACGCAAACAGCAAAAAACTACCGTTTGACATGCTGTACGCAACCATCGCCAACCCCAAAGCTGACATCACGCCACTGACCCCAGGGGCAAATAGTTCGCGCACGTTATAGGGTACGCCTGGCATGTGGGCGACCAAGCCCAACAAAATGCTCAAGACCACCACATAAGCCAAATGAACCTTGGGGCCTGTGCGTACTGTGGGCAAGGTGGGTACGGTGCTTGATGAGCGTTGTGGGCGTGACGATGGATTTAGATGGATGTCGTCAATATGAGTGGGCCGCGCGCTACCAATCCAAAGCGCCATCAGGTAGCCCCAAATGCCCCCAGCAGACTCCAACAGCACATCTGTCACATCGGCAACTTTTCCGGGCAAGGCCAATTGGCCAGCCTCCGCCGTAATGGCCAGCAGCACCAACAGGAGCATGGGAACAAAGGCAGCCCGGCGCTTTGAGCCATTGGTTTTGTACACGGCAAAACCCAGCAACAAACCACCCGGCAGAAAAAATCCTAGCTTGCGTAACAGCTCATTGATGGCGTGGTACTCGGAAGTAAAGTAATACGTGGTGAAGGGCAGCCGTGTTAAGGCCGAACTTGCCGCTGAAGTGGTCAAGCCGTCCAGGCTGAAATTGAACGGAAACCAGAAAACGCCAAGCGTGAAAACAGCCCAAGCCAGCCACAGGGACAACCATTGGTGTTCCATCAAGCGGCCCACAGCAGGCAAGACACCCGCTGTACGCTTAACCATCACCCACCCCAGCCATGCGCCCAAACCAGCCAAAATGAGGTCTGTGACATCAGTGACACGGCTGTACACAAAAAGCTGCAGCAGTTCGATCACCAAAGCGGCCAAAAGCCCTTTTCGAACCACTCCCCCAGCGGTGCTACGCGCCCGCAAAGCCCACAGCAAACCCGCAGGCAGCCAAATCAGGATGTCGGTTGTGGTTTGATACAAGCCGTTAAAAAAACCACCTTTGAGACCCGCAAACGGCACCAGAATGACGCGGCCCTCTTTCCACTTGTGAAACAACTCAACAGGGCTCAAAGTCAAATCTAGCGGAAGCACGTTAAACACAAATAGCAGAATCAAATAGCCGTACAACAGCCGATCAATACGGTCTTTTTGCTGCTGGGTGTGCGAAAAACTGCTGAGCCAGGATTGGAATCGTCCACCAAACAGCCAGAAAAACCCAAGCCCAATCAGCCCACCGAGGCTTTCGGCAAAAATGTCGTTTTGCGAAACTGTGCGTTGGGGAAAGAACAGTTGGGTAAATTCAATGCTGACCGCAAACAGAACGGCCAACGTGGCAATCAAGCAAGAAACCCAAATACGCCGGCCAGTCTTGCTGCCAGCGTTGAGAAGTACCGCCGCCAGAAACGTCAGGGGAATGAACAACAGCAGGTTTGCAACCCAGTCGGCCCGGGACCCAATGCCCAATTGCAGGAATGGGATATTCCTGAACGCCTGAACCGCCTCCGCCAGTGACCGATCCACATACTGCAATGGCACCAGGCTGCCATAAACCACAAACAGCACGTAAAGCAAAAACAGCCATGCCAGCGCCGACTGGCCGGTGCGCGTATCGTAATGACGATGTTTTTCCATGCTAAAAAGCCACCGTTTTCACCTTGCATCGCTTGGCGTTCCTGGTCAGCACGGCGTCCAGCGTCACCATGCCCCGCGCTTTGGCTTCTATGGCACAGGCCAGGTGCAAGGCGTCCCCGGCGCGCAAACCCGCGCTTGCGTCCATGGTGAGCGTCGCCGCCTTGTGAAACGTCAACGCCTGCACGGGTAGCAATTGCAGGTCATTGGCACAGATGCGCTCAAATTGAAGCCACGCGGTCTGCGCCTGCGCCTCGGTCAATTGGCCGGTGCGCTGCTTCAGCCCCAGGGCACTGGCAAATTCAGTGACACACCATGCGGCAGATACCAGTTCGTCGGTGCAGGCGGCGTACCACTTGATCACATCGGCAGTTTTGGCCTCGTGGGTGCACAGCGCCACCAATACGCTGGTATCGACATACAGCATCAGTAGCGCGCCTCTTGCCGCAACTGCGCCATCACCTCCTCGCCCATGGGCAGCGCCTCGGCATCGCGTGCCAGTTCCTGCGCGAAGGCTTTGCGGCTCCACGCCTGTGATGGTCTGAGGTTCAACGAGCCGTCAGCGCCCAGGTGCGCCACCAGCTGGTCACCTTCTGCGACACCCATTTGACGCACATAAGCGGCGGGGATACGCATCGCAAGACTGTTTCCCCATTTGGCAATCTGTAAATTCATCATGGTGGTTTGAATAGCCGTTAATGTAGATACATTTTAGAGCACCTTGGCCAAACCGCCGCGTGCATCGGCTGACGTCGAGCAATTGCGCCCTTACACTGCACAATTATCTGCACACATTGTGCTGTTAAGGAGTTAGCCATGGGTATTTCAGCAAGCGACGTCATACCACTCTCACATGCCAGAGCCAACTTTTCTGAGTTGGCCGGGAGGAGGCGCAACAGACCGCACTCAAAAGTGTTGACAAATCTGTTGCCCACTTCGAGGCAACGGGGCTGCATATCACGCTCAATGAGGTCAAGACCTGGACCAAGGACGTGAAGGCGAATCGAAACGCTCAGTTGCCCGCATGCCACACATAAAACTTTCAGACAGCGCGCGTGGAGACATCATGCGTCTTTACGATTTTTTGGCACAGTTTGATTTAACGGTTGCCGACAATGGCAACAATGCCATCATTGCAGCGTTGGCGTATCTTGAAGCTCATCCACAAAGCGGCTCACCAGTTGAAGACCGCCCGAATGTCCGCATGTCGGTTGTTGCTTTTGGCGCAAGCGGCTATCTGATTTTTCATAAACGCTGTGAAAAGACAGACACGAACCTTGTTGCCCGAATCATCCATAAAAGAGAGTGGTACGACCCACAAACCGTCGGCCTTGCCGAAGAAATGGTTGAAGAAAGCCTGCCGAATTAATCGGGGGTTTTCACGTGTTGTGGGGTCGACTTCAGTCGACCATAGCAGACTAAAGTCTGCCTCACAAGGTTCAAGGTCCGTGTGCGGCATCGGGCCGGATACGGCTGGCTCGCAATGACGGATGCGGCGAGTCGTCATTGCAAACAGTATCTGTAAGGGCGCCACAAAACGCACGGCAATCCATGAACCAAATGACCATGCAAGTCGGCCCCAACCGAACCATTAAAACCATCGCTGACGCCGCAAGAAAAGCGGTGGCTGGCGCCCTCATTGAGGTGGATGCTGGCGATTACGTTTCGGACGTAACTGTCTGGCAGCAAGACGACCTCACGCTGCGCGCCATGGGCGGCCGCGTGCGGCTGCTGGCGCAGGGCAGATTGCACGACTGACAGTGATTAACAGCCATTTTCACCACGGGCACATTGGCCACCTGCTGAAAAGCCGGGCGACAGTGAGCCACATCATCAACAGCCGGCTGGTTGACGGCGAAGGCTACAAGTGGCCGCATAACGTGCTTTACCTGGCCAACAACACGCTGGTCAATCCCCTGCCCCACGGTGTATTCTTGCGCGTGGCCCCAGGTGCAGATGCCGTGCATGATTTGGACAATGTGCGGCAGGGTCCGCAGCCATGGTTTGCCGAGGCTTCCGAATTAGTCGTTTATAATGGAAAGTAATTCCAATATGTACGAAGTAAATGTACGCACGCACACTCTCAAAAACCATTCACGCCATCAGTGACAGTTTTCCTGTTTTGATGGTGACGGGCCCGCGGCAAGTGGGCAAAACCACCCTACTCGAAATCTGCGCCAAAGAAGCTACGTCGGCTGCGCGGGCATACGTGACGCTTGACGACATGGATGCGCGCGCATTGGCGCGGCGCGACCCGGCGCTTTTTTTGCAAACCTGGCAGCCGCCACTGGTCATTGATGAGATTCAGTACGCGCCAGAGTTGTTCAGCGCCATCAAGCTCATGGTGGACCGGGATAAGCGCAACGGCCTGTTCTGGCTGACGGGGTCGCAAAAGTTCGAGTTGATGCGTGGCATTACCGAAAGTTTGGCCGGGCGCGTAGCCATTGTTGATTTGCTCGGACTGTCTCAAGCTGAACTGGATGAGCGTGCTGCTTTGTCGTGCCCTTTTGTACCCACTGCGCAATGGGTCGCGGCCGCCCAGGCCGCAAGTATCACGGCACACAAACCGTTGATGGCGGTCTTTCGGCAAATCTGGCTGGGGTCATTCCCCCGGTTGATCGAGCAAGGCGCCAAAACCCGGGATGTGTTCTACCGCTCTTACATTCAGACCTACATTCAGCGCGACGTGCAGGATGTGCTGAGGGTTTTCAATCAGTTGGCGTTTAACCGGTTTTTGACGGCAGTGGCGGCCAGAACCGGGCAGTTGCTCAACTACGCCAACCTGGCACGAGATGTGGACATTGACAACAAGACCGCCAAGGCATGGTTGTCGGTGCTGGAGACCTCTGGCCTGGTCTTTTTGCTACAGCCGTATCACACCAACTTGACCAAGCGGATGGTCAAAACACCCAAGCTGTATTTTCTGGATACCGGCTTGGCGGCTTATTTGACCAAATGGCCCGATGCCGCCTCGCTGGAAGCGGGCAGCATGTCGGGCGCGATGCTGGAGACCTGGGTGGTCAGCGAGATCATCAAGAGCTATTGGCACAACGGCCAAGAGGCCCACCTGTACTTTTACCGGGACACGGATCAGCAGGAGGTGGACTTGCTGATCGAGTCCGGCGACACCTTGTACCCTGTAGAAATCAAAAAGACGGCGTCACCTTCGCAGAACGCCAGACGCCAGTTTGCCGTGCTCGACAAGTTGGGCAAAACGATTGGCCCAGGCGCAGTGCTTTGCCTGGTGGAGCGCGATATTCCGCTGTCGCACAGCGTGACAGCGGTGCCGGTGGCTTACCTTTAAACATGACAGGCGCAAGCGCGGCAATCCATGCCTGCCTGATAATTGCTCGGCGTAAGCCCACCGAACAAATTCAAAGCCATGCCACCAAATCAAACACCCCCAGCCCCCGGGACCCTCGCCCAAGGCGACCTCAGTGTTGACCGCTTTGCCATCCACACGCTGTGCTACCGCGTGGTGGACGGCCAGTTGCGCTTTGCCACCCGGGCCGACGACCTGGCTGATGAAACCACAGAAATTGACCCGCAGGCCATTTTTGATTACCTGTACTTTCATGTGATCTCCTCGCCACGCACCATTTACAAAGGCATTTACCGGCTGCCGCCAGCGCACACTGCGTCGATGCACAACGGTCAGGTCAAGGTCACGCCCCATTGGGTGCCAAAGTTTGACGAGCTGCGCAACCCTTCTTTTGAAGCGCTCAAGGGCGAGTTCCGCCAATTGCTGCAAGATGCCGTGGCGGCGCAACTGGACGGCAGCAAACCGGCGTGCTTTTTAAGCGGCGGCACCGACAGCTCGACCCTGGCCGGCATGATCGGCCTGGCCAGCGGCAAGGCTGCAAATACCTATTCGATCGGCTTTGACGCGCAGGGCTATGACGAGATGGAATTCGCCCGGCTGGCGGCCAGGCACTTCAAAACCGAGCACCACGAGTATTACGTGACGCCCGACGACCTGGTGCAGAGCATTGCCAAGGTGGCGGCTTCTTATGACCAGCCGTTTGGCAACTCGTCCGCCCTGCCCTCTTACTACTGCGCCAAAATGGCTGTGGAAGACGGCGTGACCAAAATACTGGGCGGCGATGGTGGCGACGAGCTCTTTGGCGGCAACAGCCGCTACGCCAAGCAGCGGGTGTTTGGCTGGTACCAGCATGTGCCTGGCATGCTGCAAAAAGGGCTGCTGGAGCCCTTTTTGAAGACGGGTCTGGCAGAACAGTTTGCCTTGACCCGCAAAGCCAAAAGCTATGTTGAGCAGGCCAGCGTGCCGATGCCAGACCGAAATCAGATGTACAACCTGATCATGCATTTGGGCCCTGCTGAGGTGCTCACGCCCCAATTCATGGCGCAGATCGACACTGCCGCACCGCTGCAACTGGAGCGCCAGGTGTGGCAAATGGCGCAAAACTGCAGCCACCTGAACAAGGAGCTGGCCTACGACTGGCGCTTTACCCTGGCCGAGATCGACCTGCCCAAGGTGATGGGCGCCACCGGCTGCGCCGGGGTTGCGGTGGGGTTTCCCATGCTCGACGAGCGGCTGGTGGACTTCTCACTGAAACTGCCCACCGACTACAAGCTCAAGGGCTTGAAGCTGCGCTGGTTCTTCAAGGAAGCGCTGCGCGGCTTTTTGCCCGACGAGATTCTGGTCAAGAAAAAACAGGGCTTCGGCCTGCCCTTTGGCGTGTGGGCCAACACCCATCCGGAGCTGAAAGCACTGGCCACAGAGTCACTGCACAGCCTGGCAAAACGCGGCGTGGTGCGCGCTGATTTCATAGAAACATTGCTAACCCAACGGTTGCCTGAGCACCCCGGCTACTACGGCGAGATGGTGTGGATATTGATGATGCTGGAGCAGTGGTTGGCTGCCAAGGTGCCTGGTTTCAAAATGAATTGACCCCTCGACGCCCTAGCCGCCCGTGCTTTTCACAACCGCCACATTCATCTGCCTTTTTTTGCCAATCGTTCTGGTGGGCTTTTTTGGCATAGCCCGGTTCAGCCACGCAGCGGCGGCACTTTGGCTTTTTGTGGCTTCGGTGTTTTTTTATGGCTACTGGATGCCGGAATTCACCCTGCTGCTGCTTGGCTCGATTACCGGCAATTTTTTGGTTGGCAGCCAGATTTCAAAACCGACTGATACCGGTGACGACAGAAAACGCGCGCAGTCAAAGCGTTGGCTGGTGTTTGGTGTGGCGGCCAACCTGGTGCTGCTGGGCTATTACAAGTACGCCAACTTCTTTATTGACAACCTGAACCTGGCGCTGGGTTTTGACTGGCACATCGGCCGGGTGATTCTGCCAATTGGCATTTCATTTTTCACCTTCACACAAATTGCGTTTCTGGCTGATGCCTGGCGCAAAGGTGTCAGGGAATACAAGTTTGTGCATTACGGCTTGTTTGTCACTTACTTTCCGCATCTGATTGCCGGGCCGGTGCTGCACCACGCGCAGATGATGCCGCAGTTCAGAGAGGCTGCAACTTACCGTTTCAACTCGGGAAACTTCAGTGCGGGGCTAGCTATTTTTGCCTTGGGCTTGTTCAAAAAGATTGTGCTGGCAGACGGCATAAGCCCCTATGCGGATGCCATATTCAAAATGGCTGACGCCGGTGTATCGCCGGATTTTGCGGAAGCTTGGTTGGGCGCGGTGGTTTACACCTTGCAACTTTATTTTGACTTTTCAGGCTACTCTGACATGGCCATTGGGCTGTCGTGGATGTTTAATGTGCGCCTGCCCTTCAACTTCAACTCACCGTATCGCGCCACCAACATCAGTGATTTCTGGCGCCGCTGGCACATGTCGCTCTCGCAGTTCTTGCGCGACTATTTGTACATTGCGCTCGGCGGTAACCGCAAAGGCGTTGTCAGGCGCTACGCCAATTTGATGGTGACCATGGTTCTGGGTGGTTTGTGGCACGGGGCGAGCTGGTCCTTCATCATCTGGGGGTTTTTGCATGGTCTGTATCTGGGGGTGAATCACGGCTTCAGAGCACTGTGCGGCCCGATGTTGACCGCAAGACTCGATTGCAGTCGGTTGTTTGGCCTAGCCTCATGGCTGCTAACCATGCTGGCGGTGATCATGGCCTGGGTTTTGTTCCGCGCTGAAACTTTGCAGGGTGCGAGCAGGATTTTGCAGGGCATGGTCCTTGCAACACAGGCCGGGCCGACGCATGCCCTGCTGTGGAATGCCGGTTTGAGCCTGGAGGTTGGCGGCATCTGGTGTGCCCTGCTTGGTGTCATGGCTTGCCTGGCACCCAACAGCAACCGCATTGGCGACTCTCTGCTGGCCTTTTGCCAGACCCGGCCGGGCGCAGGCGCGCTGATTGCAGGTGCCAGCACTACCGCAGTGGCGTTCATGCTGGTCATGAACATCATGCGTGATTCGGTCAGCGCGTTCATTTACTTCAACTTTTGAGATGGCACGAAAGCTTTCCTTGTGGTTAGTAGGTGTGGGCGGCTTTTTGCTGCTTCTGGAGCTTTTTTTCAGGCTGCTACCAGTGTCCACATCCACAGAGACGGGTTATTACATCGACCCGCTCATTCTTACCTACCCACCACACCACCATTGGACCACCTCAACCGGGTGGGACCTGCGCAACGCGCAACGGCTTGAATCGAACAACTTTGGTTTTGTGGCCAGTCGCGATTTTGAGCGTAACGATCAGGCGGTGGCGTTGATAGGTGACAGTTTTATTGAATCCTCCATGCTGGCAGCTACTGACCGACCTGGTGCACAACTTGAACGCGCCCTGGGTTCCCGGCCGGTTTTTGCCATGGGCAACCCCGGCACTGCGCTGCTGGACTACGCAGAGCGCATTCGTTTCGCGCACGAGCAGTTTGGCGTGCGGGATTTTGTGGTGCTGATGGAGCGCGGCGATGTCAAGCAGGCATTGTGCGGGTCGGGCAACATCAACGCGCAGTGTCTTGATCCTAAAACATTTGCGCCACACATTCAAAAAATCCCTCCACCCGGCAAGGCAAAGAGGATTTTTCGGCATTCGGCGTTGGCGCAGTACGTGTTTGGGCAACTCAAATTCAGTCCACAAAAACTCAGGCAACAGGCTTTCCCGCCACTGCATCGAGTTGAGTCAGAGCCGAATCGCACGGTGCTCAACGGTTTGATTAGCCCAATTGATGAAGAAGCGCCGTTCGTGGATGTTGTCAGCCATACATTCTTTGAACGCATCAAACCGTATGTCATAGGCAAATTGGTGATCGTCATTGACAGTGACCGCAGTGCACTGTTTGCAGGCCAATTGAAACCAGAGCCATCACGTGCCAGGTTTATTGAGTTGGCACGCGCCGCCGGTGCCATCGTGGTTGACACCGAACCACTGTTTCAAGCCCATTTCGACCAGTCCCCACTCAAACTCAACGTTGGCCCCTACGACGGGCATTTGAATGCGTTAGGTGTGAACTTGATAACGCATGCGGCAGCTGAGGCATTGCAGTAGGGCTATGAATGGGTCTGCATGGACCGCATCAACGGCAGCAGTATTTCGACGTTGGACGCAGCCGCCACCTTCAGAATCGTGGCAGTCTGGTCTGTGCTCATGCGTGGAAGTTGGGTGCAGACAACAGCCACTTTGCGAAATTCCTTGTTGATTTCCTGCACCAAAATTTCAGCCGCAGCCTTGGCCATGGCGTATTCCGCCATCCCCTTAGGCCGATCTACGACGGCGACCGAAGAGGGAAAGTAGACCTGGACTTTCCCCGATGTGATGGTTTTCTCAAGGAAGACACACAACTCGTAGAACTTCTTCACGTAGAACTCGTAAAACTCCTGAAACAGCGCGGGGTCAAAAACACCGGCCTTCTTTCTGAAAATTTTGGGGGTGGCAAAGAAGTAGATCGCGTTCAAGGTGTTCCAGTCCAAATCCAACGAGTCGAATGAATCATTGGTCAAGTCAAGCTTTTGGATTTGACACAAAGATGCCGTACTTCGGTTTATCTCGGCGCTGATGGCCTGTGCGTCGTCAAGCCCACTTGCATAGGTAATCAGCACCGCACCACCGCCAGCCGCCAAAACCTTGGCGGTAACCTCACCCAAGCCCCTCGACCCGCCAATGATGAGCGAGCGGGTTTCCTTGAATTCGTCGCCACTGACATATTTGGATAACTCTTGCAAAGATGGTTGGGGCTGCGGCGGGGGGCGCATGAATGCCTTGAGACGGCCCTGCAAACAGCCGCTGAAGCCAATATCAAACAGATGAAAGCGTGGATCGTACTTGCGGACCGAGAAGTAGAGCTGATCGTTTGCTACGGCAGATGAACGCAAATCAACCTCTAACGAAGCGAATACCGAATGGAGCCCCGGGCAGACCATGCCGACAACATAAGACAAGGCCGCCATGGCTGCAAAGCCTTGTTTGCCCAAATAGCGATGAGATTGCGGGAAGCGGGTGGCGAAGTCGGCGTCATTTAACGTGAGGGCGTAGCATTTGCCCAGATGAAATTCCGGTGCTTCGTCAAGCGGTTGGCTGAGCGAGCCCAAGCCAAAGGGCTCCTTGCTGGCGTCCACTTGCGGCGGGCTCAGTGAGACCTGCTGCGCAGCGCCTGGCAACTCGACAGTGAGCACAATGGTGGCGCAAAGCAGCCCATTGACACGCGCTTCAAGTGTGGATTGGTTGCCAGCTAGGGCATTCTGGGTAAAAACCAGTTGTTCGCCAACACTCACCGGATTATTGAAGTTGCATGAAATGGCGACTGGAAGGCTGGCAGTGTCGTTTTGCCAAAATTCGATGGCGGTGAGAAGAATATGAATGCCATGCACAACCTGCCGACCAGCGAGCAGGCGGCGCGCCACGACGGGGTCCATGTGCATGGGGTTGCAGTCGCGCGAAATCTGCGCAAAAAGTTGCTGGTCTTCCGCGCAAAATGTTTTTTTACCGATGTGGTGCATGCTTGTTCTCATGGTTTTTCGTACAGAGTGACTCCGCGCCTGGCGGCTTCCAGCAGATCAGCGGTGACATCTGCGGCACGCGTGGCAAACATTGGTACGTGATGGAATTGCCAATCCTGCAAACGGTCAGCACTCATGATGCCGCGAAGTTTCCAAATGTTGAACTTCCAGGTTGGATTTGTGCCGGTGAGCCTGGCCTCAACCTCTTCGTCGCCGTCAATGACCGTGATGCCGAGACCCGCGCCATTGCCCCGGGGCACGGGGAAGTCGTCGCCCATCACCCCCTCAACGTGATGCGCCTGGGTAAGCACCTGAAAGGGTTTGCCAATGCCAATGATGCGTGTATTGTGGTGGGCCATGAAGTCAAAAGGCGAGCCGATTCCGTTTGGGCAGTCGGTGAGTTCATGTCCTTTTGTGAGTTCCCTGGCCAGTGGGCCCAAGGCGGCCACACGGTACACCGGGTGACGACTTTGAACCACACCGGGCATCCGGCGAAAGAGTTCGGTGGCCAAACCCATCTGCGACGGCACTTTTTTTAGATCAAAACGCGGCCGCTGGCTGAAGGTGGCGTAAGCACCGCCAATTTTTGGATCCCCAAAATAGAAGGTTGGCATGACGAGCGTTTTATTCGGACCGCAGAACGCCATCAACATTTTGACAAGCGCCAGCGGCGTGTCGGTAAACATTGGCTGCATGTGGTTGACAGAAGTGTGCACCATCAGGATATCGAAGTCGCATCCGATCTTCTGCTCCAGGTGTTTGCGCAGCGCAGCGGCATCAAAGGTGCCATAGATGGCCCGCATGACGGGATGGAGCTTGGTACGCGCGGTGAAATACGCTGACCGCAAAGACAGCATTTGCTTCTGGTTCAGGTAACGGGCGGCCAGACCAGAAATAGCTTCAAGCGGACTCATGAGGAAGCCTGTAGGTGGTTGTGAATCTGCGTATGGTAAAACATGTGGATGTAAAAGGAACCTGCGCACGTTGCCATGAATATTTTTCTGACCTTTGACATCGAGGTGTGGTGTCCCGGCTGGGGCGATCTGGACCATGCGTTCCCCGGAAGTTTTGAGCGGTACATTTATGGCCGCTCGGCCCATGGCGAATATGCATTACCCCAAACGCTGGCCATTCTCAACCAGCACGGGCTCAAAGGGGTGTTTTTTGTTGAACCGCTGTTTGCCGCCCGCTTTGGCGCTGGCTACCTTGAAACCATTGTTGGATTGATTCGCGAGGCGGGCCACGAAGTTCAGTTACACCTGCACCCGGAATGGACCGATGAGGCGAGACCACCCATTATTGAAAACTGTGCCACCAAGCGGCAGCATCTCACTTTCTACACTCTAGACGAGCAAACCGCACTCATTGCCCACGGCAAGAAACTGCTGGAAGCGGCCGGTAGTGGCCCCATCAGCGCCTTTCGCTCGGGCAGCTTTGCCGCCAACCGTGACACCTTTGAAGCACTGCGCCGCAATGGCATCTTGCTGGACACCAGCCTTAACCGTTGTCATGCGGTAAGCGGGGCAGACTTGCGCACTGAAATGGCAAGCAATTCGGCTTTTGTGCTGCAAGGCGTCACCACCTACCCCGTGACAGTAATGAGAGACGGCTTTGGCAAAGACCGGCCCGCGCAGGTAGGGGCCTGCGGCTTTGGCGAGATGCGCGACGCACTGTTGAGCGCTCAAAAAACAGGTCAGTGCGACTTTGTGGTGGTGTCGCACAACTTTGAAATGCTCAGGCCCAAGTCAACGGTGCCAGACTGGATCGTGGTTGAAAGATTCAAGCGCCTGTGCGCCTTTCTGGCGCAACAGCCAAACCTGTTCACGGTCAGGGGTTTTGCACCAGATTTGCTTCTTTCACCTGGTGACTGCCAGGTGTTGCCAGAGCCTCGGGCAACATGGCTTTCAACCAGCAGGCGTTACTTAGAACAGATTCAGCGTCGCTTGCGGTGAATGTCAAGCCTTGCGAAGGTTGGAGAATAGCCGTGCGCCAAAGCGCAGCCTGGTGCGGTCCCAGGGTGTGAACCGCCGGAGTTGCAACGGGTCAGCGTCTACGCCGCAAGCGCCCCACTGGGTGCTGACGGCAGCGTCAAAATCAAGGCTACGCACCACCTCAACCGTTGCTGGTGTGTAGTCTTCGCCGGGCTTGCCATTGGGGTAGGCAAACAGACCCACGCGTTCGCCCAGCAATTGCTCCAGAAAGTGCTTGCTTCCCTGAATTTCCTGCTTGGCTTGCTCATCGGTAAGCCGGGCAAGAATAGGATGTGAAACGGTATGAGCACCAATTTGCATGCCGGCGCGGTGCAGCGCGAGAACCTGCGCGGATGTCATCATCAAATTGTTGGGTGGCTCGACTTGCACGGCTTGCGCAATTTGTTCCGCCAGTTGAGCCCGTTGGGGCACCGCAAGGTACTTGATTTGTCGAATGACAGCGTCGATGGCCGTGCGTTTTTGCGCAACGTTAGCCGTTGGATGCCGACCCAGCCCGAGATCGCTCAAGTCCAGTGTGGCCAATGGGCACGCCCGCACCGATTCAATAACCGTGTCGTTCCACATTCGCCCGCCATCAAGATAGCCGGTGGCAATGAAGAAGGTGGCGGTCAGACCGTGACGCTTCAGTATGGGCAAGGCAACCGAGTAATTGTCCAGATACCCGTCGTCAAAAGTGATGGCGGCCGCGCAGGCTGGCAGCGAGGCATCTTTCAGCCTGCGCACGGCGCTATCGAGCGGCAACACATTGAACCATTGCTTGATCCAACCCATCAGCTTGTCAAACTGCAGCGCATCAACTTCAGATGGAAAAATTGGATCGGGTTGCGGCAAAACACGGTGAAAAATAAAGATGGTCAGGCGACTTTTGCCACCCGCCGGCGACACCAGGGAAAGAAGTGCTTTGATTGGGCTCATGTGCGCAAACCCAATGCTGACCGCCAAGGCGAGGCGACGACAGGCTCGGTAAGCCACGCTTTGCTGTCGAGCCACCGGCAGCCCAACACGACCAATATCAAGATGTTGTAAGGCAAGTCAAAATAGGCCAGACTGAGGAACGCGCCCCCTACCGCATACCCCACCAGACTCACCTGGCACATGGCGCCAAGGTCAGAAAGCCATTGGGTTTGCGGCTGCTGGCGGCCCTGCACGCGCAAGCGCCCGGCAGAGCGCCAGACCAATATCCACAACAATAAATAGAGAAACAAGCCGACAAAGCCATGCTCACCCAAGACGGAAAAATAAATACTGTGGGCGACAGCAAAATGGTTTGGGTTTGGTGCGTAGCGGGCAAACACTTCAGGCGTGTAAATTGAAAAACCGCCACCAAAAAAATTGCTGCCAGCCAGGTTCCAGGTCATATGCCAAGCATTGATGCGCCCCATGGCTGAGCCGTCTTGCTCGTAGTTTTGAATGGTTGCCATTCGGTCGTGCCAGGTTTCGGGCATGAAAGCAAGCAATGCCATCGCAAACGATACAAAGACAACCGCAGGCACCAGCTTGGCTTTGCCCCGCCACCACAGCAGTAAACCCATCCCCGAAATAGCCAGGAAGGCACCGCGGGATTGTGACCCGATGGCAGCGACAGCACACAAGACCATGACCAGCGTCAAGCTGTGTTTAAGCCAAACTGCTGAGACATTCAACTGCAAGAACCGGATCAGGGGAATGGTGACCACAAGCGCCAAGGCAAGCTCGTTGTTGCCTTCGATGTAGGTGGTGGGAGGACCCCAAACAATGTAATTACCGCCTGTAGCCAGGGTAAAAAGGCCACCTTTGAAACCGTAGAAGCCGATAGAGCCCACAACCACCCACGCCAGTGCCATGATGTGATGCCGGGTGTGGAGTATGAGCAAGGCAACCACTATCATGAAGTCAATTTTCATGATCTTTTTCCACTGCGGGTAACTGTCCGCCGGATCAAAAGCAAAGAGCGTGGTGATGCACATCCAACCTACAAACAGGATCAAGACAACGGTTTCTGGCGTCACCGGAAAGCTGCGACGTTCCCGGCCCTCACGGCTAAATAGCAGGCCGGCGAGGACGACGGCAACTGCCGTCGCTGCCAAGGGCAGAGTCCTCACAAAATAACCTAACTGGTGCGGGTTCATGATGCTCAGCCACGTCCAGACGAGAACGCCGATCCAGGGCCGACTGAACGAGCGTGCCAGAAAATAAGCAAGAACTGCTATGAGCAGCGTGTCACGCACAGGCGTTCTCCTTACTGCGCGCACATATGAGGTTCAGCATGGTGTGGTTGTACCTTTGGCTAAGTCAGCCACGTGACTGATGATGTAACGGTACTTGCCTGATTTCTCGGGTTTTATTTCATCCACAAATTCAATCTGTATGTTGACTTGCTCACCCAGGCGGCGCCTGAAACTGGCCACTATTTCGCTGCTGCGCGAGTGATCAAAAGAACTCCCCACAACAAGGAAAACTCTGGTGAGTTGCAGGCTTTCCTGCACGATCTTGAAAGCCTCGATGCCCTGCATGTCTCGAATCAAATAAGTGAGTGCCGCACCCTGCATGATGGTGCCGTTGGACGCCACAACAAAGTCGTTGGAGCGGCCTTGAATCTCGCGCAACAGGGGTAGCCCGCGGCCACAGGTGCATTGCTGATCATCCAGCACGGCGATATCTCCGGTGCGGTAGCGAATAAAGGGGAAATCTTGCGTTGCCAGATGAGTCACCACAATTTCGCCGGGCGTTCCCACCGGGACGGCGTGGCCATCTGCATCAATCAGTTCAACAATGATGTCTTCTGCCGTGATATGCATGCCACCAGACGGGCATTCGTGGGCAATGAAACCCGCATCGCGGCTGCCGTAACCATTGGCGACGGGGCAGCCGAATACGCGGCTGATGGTGGCGCGCTGATCTTCATACAATTTTTCGGCCGTGACAAAGGCGACCTTGATGCCAAGCTTGTTCATAGGCACCCCTCTCTTTTCGGCATGCCGTGCCAAAAGCGACAGCGCCGACGGGTAGCCAAAAAGCATTTTTGGACTTTTGCTGCGGATGGTGGCAAGAAATTGGTCGAGCTTTTGCTCTGACATTTCGAAAGCCGGAAGCAGTTGTGTGCGGATCAGGCGGTCACGAATTTGCCGAACGCGGTCTTGCACGTGCAATTCAATGGGCGAACCCCAAAGAACAATTTCGGGGTCGCCAATGTCCACCCCCCACCAGCGGGTGGCGCGCCACTTGGCTGCCACATCATGGCTGACGCGCTTGGAGCCGATGAAAAAAACCAGTGGCTCACCCGATGAACCACCTGTATTGAAACGCGACAGCCCATTGGCCTGGGCGTGTTTGAGTGCCTCGGTGTTGGCGCGAATGACCAACTTGGTCAAAAACGGCAGGCGTTGCAGGTCGGCAAGGCTGTTGATGCTGGCTGGGTCAAACCCGGATTGCTCAAACAGATTGCGGTAATACGGCACATGCTGACCGGCATCGACCAGCAGCGCGCGCAGGCGATCCACCTGTAGGGCCTGAAGCCGTTCGGCAGGCCACCATTGGGTGTCTTCCATCTCACGAAGAACGGCCACTGTTGCGTGGTGCTTCAAGCGCTCATGCAGAGGAAAAAGCACGCCAGATACGAATCGGGTGTAAACGGAAGTGCCTTTCATCGCGTCACGCCAGTGGGTAGTTGGGAATAGACCTTGAGCAGCGCGTCCACCATGCGTTCGACGCCATAGGCCTGCTCGCAGGTTCGGTAGGCCGATTCGCCCATTTGCTGACGTGCTTGGGGGTTCGCGCTAAGACGGTCAAGCGCATCAGCCAAAGCGGGCGCATCTTCTGGCGGTATGAGGTAGCCTTGGTCTCCGTCGTGTACCACTTCAGGCATGGCGCCAACCGCCGTGACCACCACAGGCAAGCGGGCGGCCATGGCTTCGAGAAGCGCCATGGGCAGACCCTCAGCCAGCGACGGCAACACGAACCCGTCAGCAGACTGCAAAAGTTTGGTCTTTGCATCACCAACCACGGGCCCCAGAAGTCGCAACCGACCGGCGAGTCCCAGGCGTTTGATTTCGCCGCGCGTCCATTCAGTGAAACCGGACTCTTCTTCACCACCGGCCAGATCGACCACCCAATCGTTTTTGGCCAACGCGGCAGCGGCAAGTAGCACATGAACGCCTTTGCGTCGGCCGAGATTTCCGAGAAAAAGAAATTGTGGTGTTGCGCCAGCGGCTTTCACCAGGCGAGCGCCAACAGAAGGCACACCGTTCGCCACCACATGCAGACGCGCACCGGGCAAGCGGCTGTTCAGGCGAATGCGCCAATCGTCCGAGAGCACAACAACCGCTCGGGCCTGACGCGCCAGCCATCGCGCCACCGTGCGCTGCACAAGGCCCAGCCCATCCAGAAAAGTGTCGAAGCGCGCGCCATGAATATGCAACACGGTCGGCGCGCCGCGCTGCCGTGCGATCGTCAAAAAGATGCCGTCGAGGAAGTAGGTGAAGCCGCTACAGGTGTGAATGTGGACCAGTGGGCGCGGCTGCCGGCTCAACAAACACCAAAAATCCTGGATAACTTGAAGACGTGTGCGCGCACCCTGCCACACGGTGCGACCTTCTGGCGTGGTCTTGCCGGTCTGAAACAACTGCAAATCGACTTTCTGCGCCAGTGACGATGCGCTCAACGCGCCGATCACTGAAGCCATGCCGCCGACAGCAGGCGGCAACGGGCCCGCCATGATGACAACAAGGCGGCTCAGCGCAGCACCCCGCGGGTGTCGATCACCACCTTGTCCCGGATGGTGTCAAGGTCGATCTCCTTGAACTCGGTGTGGTCCACCAGCAGCAGCAGGATGTCGGCTTCTTTGAGTACTTGCTTGAGGTCAACCAGCGGAAAGCTGACTTTGCCAGGCTGCACATTGGGGTCGCAGACCAGAATTTTGCCAACGTTTTGGGCCAGCAGGTCTTTGACGATGTCGAGCGAGGGGGATTCGCGCATGTCGTCAATATTGGCCTTGAAGGTGATGCCCAGGCAACCAATAACGGGCTCTTTGAAGCGCGCGGCCTTGGCCTTGACCTTGTCGATGACCCAATGGGGTTTGGCGTCGTTGACCTCGCGGGCGGTTTTGATCAGGCGCGCCTGCGCGGGTGCGCTTGACACGATGAACCAAGGGTCAACCGCAATACAGTGGCCGCCCACGCCGGGGCCGGGCTGCAAAATGTTGACGCGCGGATGCCGGTTGGCCAGGGCGATGGTTTCCCACACGTTAATGCCCAGGTGATCGCAGATGACCGACAGCTCGTTGGCGAAGGCGATGTTGACGTCGCGGAACGAGTTTTCGACCAGTTTGGAGAGTTCGGCGGTTTTGCTGTCGGTGAGCAAAATGGCACCGTTGCAAAAGCTTTTGTAAAGTTCTTGGGCCTGTTCGTTCGCGGCCTTGGTCATGCCACCGACGATGCGGTCGTTGTCCACCAGTTCGCGCAGGATGTGGCCAGGCAGCACGCGCTCGGGGCAGTGCGCCGCGTGGATTTTGCCGTCAAGCTCGGGGCGCATTTCAACGATGATCTTGTAAATGAGTTCGGTGGTGCCGACCGGCGAGGTCGATTCGAGAATGACCAGGTTGCCCGGGCGCAAAACCGGCACGATGGCGCGGGTGGCAGACTCCACATAGCTCAGGTCGGGCGCCTTGGGGTTGCCATCGACTTCCATGAACGGCGTGGGCACGGCGATGATGAAGGTGTCGCCCTCTTCGGGCGTCATGGACGCCTTCAGGTTGCCGCTGTTGACAGCAGAGCGCACCAGAATGTCGAGGTCGGGCTCGATGATGTGGATGCGCCCGGAGTTGATGGTGTCCACCGCGTTTTGATTCACATCCACACCCAGCACCTGGTGCCCTTTGGTGGCCAGCATGGAGGCGGTGGGCAGGCCGATGTAGCCCAGGCCCATGACGATGATTTTTTGACTGAGACGTGCCATTTTTAATTCCCTTGGATGGATAAAACAGTTTGAACAATGCGCCCGACCGCCTGGCCGTCGCCGTAAGGGTTGTGGGCTTGCGACATGCGCAAATAATCAACCGGATTTTGCAACAGGTTCATGGTCTCCTTGACGATGGCCTCGCGTGACGTGCCAACCAGCTTGACGGTGCCGGCGGCCACGGCCTCGGGGCGCTCGGTGGTGTCGCGCATAACCAACACTGGTTTGCCCAGCGAGGGTGCTTCTTCTTGCACGCCGCCGCTGTCGGTGATGATGAGGTGGGCGCGGTTCATGAGGTAAACAAAGGGCAGGTAGTCCACTGGGTCGATCAGATGCACGTTAGCCAGGTGGCGTGACGCCAGGATGTCAGCCACGGGTTTGCGCACGTTGGGGTTGAGGTGCACCGGGTACAAAATTTCGACGTCTGGCGCGCTGGCGGCGATGTCGGCCAGGGCGTTGCAAATGTGCTCAAAGCCCTCACCAAAGTTTTCACGGCGGTGGCCGGTGACCAAAATGAGTTTTTTGCTGGCATCGAGAAACTTGAACTGTTCATCAAACCCGGCGTTGATCTCGGGCTGGGTTTGCAGCCGTTGGGTGACGGCCAGCAAGGCGTCGATGACGGTGTTGCCAGTGACAAAAATGGTGGCCGGGTCAACGCCTTCGCGCAGCAGGTTGGCGCGCGCGGCTTCGGTGGGGGCAAAGTGCAGGTCGGCAATGGCGCCGGTGAGCCGGCGGTTGATTTCCTCGGGGAACGGCGCACGCTTGTTGCCGGTCCGCAGGCCTGCTTCCACATGGCCCACCGGCACGCCTCCATAGTAAGCGGCCAGGCTGGCGGCCAGCGTGGTGGTCGTGTCGCCGTGCACCAGCACCAGGTCGGGCTTTTCCGCGGCCAGCACGGGCTTGAGGCCGGCCAGGATGTTGCAGGTGATGTCGAACAGGTCTTGCCCGGGTTTCATGATGTTGAGGTCGTGCTCAGGGCTGATGTCAAAAAGCTTGAGGACCTGGTCGAGCATCTCGCGGTGCTGCGCGGTGACGCACACTACGGTTTGAATCTGTGGCGCGGCCGCCTGAAAGCCCTTGACCACCGGCGCCATTTTGATGGCCTCGGGACGGGTGCCGAAAACGATGAGGATTTTTTTGGGGTTAATTTTGTTGTTGGACATGATGTTGGAATTTCTCAAGGTACCAGGCGCGCAGGCCGTCGTCTTCAAAGGCATAGTCGCCACGGCCAGCGCGCCAGATCAGTTCTTTTTCCCGTAGGGCATCCAGCGCGCTTTGAACGGCAGAATTGTTCAAGGGCTTGCCCAGCGCAAGCTGATAGGCCTCAAATGACGCTTCAGAAAAAGGCTCATAGCCCGGCGAGAGTCTGGCGATGGCATCAAGCACGGCCCGCTGGGGTGGCGGCAGCGCGTTATAGGTGGATTCAAACTCCCGCCATGACCGATCTTGCAGTTGCCGTGCGTTGCGCGCAATGAGTTCGTCAAGCGCTGGCGCACCCCCCAACTCGGCCACGCTCTCGCCCACCAATCGTTTGAGCATTTCAGGCCTGCGCCCCACCAACTCAAATGCACGCTCCAGCGTGTCTACAGAAAACTCCCTGCCATCGGCAAATTGGGGTTTCAGCCATTGCGCATAAGCCTCTACAAACCCCCGATCCAACAACGGAAACCGGGTGATGCCTGCGCCAAAAAATGGCTCGTTTTTGCGCAGCACCAAGTGCGCCAACTTGTCACGGTTCGAGCCGGTCAGAACTAGATGCAGCCCACGCACCCGGGTACCTTGGTTAAGCCGGTCGCGGGCGGCCTTGATGGCAAACATGGCGTTGGTGCCATCTTTGGTTGACAGCGCATGTTGTGCTTCGTCCACCAGTAAGGCAAGACACTTGCCGCTTTGTTGTTGCAGTGTTTCTAGGGCATCTGCCAACGTGGCTCCGCCGGGCTGACCGATTTTTGACAGGTCGAGCGACAAGCTACCCAGCACGCTGACTTTGTCAAGGCCAACTTTTTTGGCCGCCTTGAGGACCGGGCCATCGTAGCGATTGAGCGCATTGCGCACCACAGAAACAATCAGCTCAGCCGGGTCCTGGGCGCGATCAGACCAGAGGTCAACATACAGCGGCTCCCAGCCGCGCTGCATCATGGCGGGTATCAGGTCTTCACGTAAAAAAGTGGATTTGCCAGTGCGCCGCGGCGCTGCCAGAAAAAGCCCCGAGGTCGCGTCAAGCAAGCCACGCCCCTCAAGCGCGTCGCAATAGCTTTGTGCCAGCGACTCGCGTCGATAGGAAAACGGTTCGGTCATGGGTGTCATGGGTGTCATGGGTACGAATTATGAATCAATTATTTAACGTTATGTAATATTACTACTATCTGAATAATATGACCATAATGTACTGAACCGCCCATGTGCAAGCTCGTCAGGTTTGATGCCGTAATTTATCGTTTCTTGCTGGGAGTGAGACGTTCATAAGGCGCCACGTAATTGGCCACGCTGTTTTTCCAGTTGCGGACGTTCTCCACAAACTCGCGGCCGTTGGCTTTGAGCACGGGCCACAGGGCGGGGTTGTTGAGCAGGCCCAGCAGCGCCTGCGCCAGGGCGTCGGCACTGCCGGCCTTGAACAGCACGCCGGTCTTGTTGTGCTCGATGAGCTCTTTGTGGCCGCCCACATCGGACGCCACAAACAACTGGCCCTGGGCCATGGCCTCCAGCGGTTTGAGCGGGGTCACCAACTCGGTCAGGCGCATGGGGTGGCGCGGGTAGGCCAGCACGTCGATGAGGTCGTAATACCGGTTCACATCCTGGTGCGGCACGCGGCCGGTAAACACCACTTTGTCGGCTACGCCGAGCGCTTGGGCTTGCTGGCGCAAGTTGGTCTCTTGCACACCGCCGCCCACCAGCAGCACTTTGACATCCGGGCGGGCCTTGAGCAGGGTTGGCAGCGCTGCCAGCAACAAATCAAGCCCTTCGTAGGCATAAAACGAGCCGATAAAGCCGATCACGGTGCAGCCGGTGAGGTTGTGCTTGGCAAGCAAAGCCGGGTCTGGCGGGCTGCCCAGGCTGAAGGCGTTCAGGTTCACCGCGTTGGGAATGACGGTGACTTTGGCACTGGGCACGCCACGGGCCACGATGTCGGCGCGCAGCCCTTCACAAATGGTGAAGACGTGGGCGGCACGCTGGATGGCACGGGTTTCCAGGCTGCGGGTGGCGCGGTAACGCAAGCTGCCTTGGTTGGTGGAGCCGTGGTCCACCGCAGCGTCTTCCCAGAACGCGCGTATTTCATACACCACGGGGATGCCCAGCTTGCGCCCCACCTTGAGGGCGGGCAGCGCATTGAGCACGGGCGAATGGGCGTGGATGATGTCGGGCTTGACCTGGCGGGCGACTTCTTCCACGCGCCGGCCCAGCGCCTTCATCAGGGCGACTTCACGGCCCACTGGCAGGTCAGCTAGCAGCCCGGTGCCGCCCGGCGTGCGGTAAAAATGCAGGCCATCGACGTCTTCTTCAGCGGCTTGGCTCGGGCCTTGTTTGGGGGAGGTGACATGAAACGTTTGCCAGCCCAGCGCGCGCTGCTCGCCCAGCAAAGCTGCCGTGCGAAAGGTGTAACCGCTGTGCAGCGGAATCGAGTGGTCAAGAACGTGCAGGATGCGTAGGGTCATGATGTGGCCTCCACCGGAGCATCCACCACCTGGCGCAAAAACGCTTCGAACATCAGCAGCGTCCACAAGGGCGCGCTGTAGTCGTAGGCACCCGACTGATGGCCGTCCACCAACTGTTGCAGGTAGGCTTTGTTGAACCAGCCGGTGCTGGCAAGGCGCTCGCCCAGCACCGCGTCGCGCACGCGCTGCCTCAGGGGGCCACGGAACCAGCGCGCCAGCGGCACGGCAAAACCCATTTTGGGCCGGTAGAGCACATCGTTTGGCAGGTAGGGTTCCATGGATTTCTTGAACAGGTATTTGCCTTCCTGGCCCTTGATTTTGTGGCCCGACGGCAGCGTTGCGAGCCAGTCAACCAGTTCGTGATCCATCAGCGGCTCGCGCACTTCCAGCGAATGGGCCATGCTGGCGCGGTCAACTTTGGTGTTGATGTCGCCCACCAGATAGGTTTTGAGGTCGAGGTACTGGATGAGCGCCAGCGGGTCGTCGGTGCCGGCATTGGCGGCGTGGCGGTCGAACACTTGCTGCGCGTTGTAGCCTGCCAGATCGGCCTTGAAGCCGGGGCTGAACAGCGCCTCACGCATCGGGCCACGCAAAATCGACACGGTGTGAAAGTAGGCCTCGACAGACGTGCGCGCCATGCCTTCAAAAGTCGTTTTGGCGCGGAACACCCGCGGCGCCCAGTCGGCCTTGGGGTAGACCTTGCCCAGTGCACCGAACAGCGGCCGACGCACACCCATGGGCAACGCGCTGCGCATGCGCTCTTCCATGAGATGCGTACGGTAGCGGCGGTAACCGCCAAAAGACTCGTCGCCGCCGTCACCCGACAAGGCTACGGTGACGTGCTTGCGCGCCAATTGGCAGACGCGGTAAGTGGGAATGGCGGAACTGTCGGCATAGGGCTCGTCATAGAGGCGGGCCAGCGTGTCGATGAGGTCAAAATCGTCGCTCTTGACGACTTCGAGCCGGTGGTTGGTGTGGTAGCGGTCGGCCACGGTTTGGGCAAAGGCAGACTCGTTGAAGGCGGGGTCGTCAAAGCCGATCGAGCAGGTGTTGACCGGCTCGGGCGACAGGCCCGCCATCACCGCCACTACAGCGCTGCTGTCAACCCCGCCCGACAAAAAGGCGCCTAGCGGCACTTCGGCAATCATGCGCAGCCGCACCGATTCTTTCAGGCGCTGTACCAGCTCGGCCTGGGCATCGGCCTCCGAGATGGGGTTGTCCAGGCTGAACTTCACATCCCAATACGCCACCGGTGCCGGCATGGGCTGGCCGCGCCGGATGGTGAGGGTGTGGGCCGGTGAGAGTTTTTGCGCTTGCTTGAAGATGGTGCGCGGCTCGGCTACGTAGCCCAGCGCAAAGTATTCCTCGACGGCCTGCGGGTCGATGTCGCGGCGCAGGCCGCCGTGGGCCAAAATGGATTTGAGCTCGGAGCCAAACAGCAGGGTGCCGTCATCAAGCAGCGCGTAGTACACGGGCTTGACGCCCAGGCGGTCGCGCGCCATGAAAAAGGTTTGCTGGTTGCGGTCCCACAGGGCAAAGGCAAACATGCCCCTGAAACGCTTGACGCAGTCGGCGCCCCAGGCCTCCCAGGCGTGCACGATGCATTCGGTGTCGCTCTTGGTGTGAAAGACGTGGCCCAGCGCCTGCAGCTCGGGGATGAGCTGCTGGTAGTTGTAGATTTCGCCGTTGAAGACCACCACCACCGAGCCGTCTTCGTTGAAAAGCGGCTGCTGGCCGGTAGCGATGTCGATGATCGACAGGCGCCGATGGCCCAGGCCCACGCCGGGCTCCAGGTGCAGGCTGCCCTCGTCGGGGCCGCGATGCAGCTGCGAGTCGTTCATGCGCTGCAGCACCGCGCGGTTGATGTCGGATGAGCCGCGGGTGTCAAAAATACCAGTGATGCCGCACATGATTTAGGGTAGCTTCCTGGGACGATCGGGCTGCTGAAGTTGCAACTGCTGATCGTACACGCGCTGGTAAGTGGCCACCATGGCCTGCATGCTGAAGGTGCTGACCACCCGCTGGCGACCAGCCTGGCCCATCTTGAAGGCGAGCCACGGGTTGCCAGCCAGGGCAACGAGTTGCTGCGCCATGGCTTGCGGGTCGGCAGGCGGTGTGATGAAGCCGGTTTTGTCTTGCAGCACGAGGTCAGCATTGCCACCGACCGCGGTGGCGACCACCGGCAAGGCGCTGGCCATGGCCTCCAGAATGGTGTTTGAGATGCCCTCGCCCAAAGAAGGCAGGGCAAAGGCGTGCAGGCCTTGCATGATGTGCGCCACATCGCTGCGCTCGCCGGGCAGCCAGGCCAGGTCGCCGACGCCGGCCTGGTCCAGCAGGCTTTGCGCCTGCGCGCGCAAAGGGCCCTCGCCCACCATGACCAGCCGCATTTTGGTTTTGAGGTGTGGCGCCTGCGCCAGCGCCTGCACAAACGCCTGCGCCAGCATGGTCTGGTCCTTGACGGTTTGCATGCGGCCCACGGTGCCCACCAGCCAGTGCTCGGCCGGGTTGAATGGGCAGCCGGCGATGGGCTGCTGGCCATTGCCTGGCGGGTGGAAGTGGTCGGTATCTACACCGTTGTAAGCCTGGGTGATTTTGTCGGGTGCGACGTTGGTCTTGTGCACCAGGTAGTCAGCCAGGTCGCGGGACAAGGCCATGTAGTGGTGCACAAAGGGTTTGTAAAAACGGCGCATGCGCTGATAGATAACGCCATTGCCCTCCTGGTCTTCCAAGCCACGACCATGCTCGCTATGAATGCGCACCGGCACACGCGCGGCCCAGGAGGGCAACTGAACCTCAAGCGCAGCCAGGTTGCGGCTGTGCACAATCTGCGGGTGCAAGCGGCGAAATATCTTGTAGAGCTTGGGGTATTGCCAAAGCCCTTGCCCTGGCGGCTTGCGCAGCGAGATGAATTCAACGTCGCTGCGTTGAATGCGATCCTTGAAATCAGTCACCTCGGTCAGCGCCAGCACCGCGTGCCGATAGGCGTCGGGCGGCATGTGGTTGATGAGGTTGACCACGCCGTTCTCAAGCCCGCCGGTGTCAAAGCGGTACACAACGTGCAGGATGAGGGGGCGGGGGTCAGCAGTCATACGAAAGTAGGCCCGTCATTGCGAGCGCAGCGCGGCAATCCATGGGGGTTGAATGGCATTCGTGACTTCGCGTCACAGCCGCCAGAGCTTGTAGCCGGCGGACTGGATGGCCTCTTGGTTGAAGGCGGCTTTGACGTCGATGAAGGCGCCGCCCTTGACCAGTTTCTTGGAGAAATCTTCCATGGTGAGCGCGGCGAATTCGCGGTGCGCCACGGCGGCCACGATGGCGTCGGCGCGGGGCAGTTCGTCCCAGGGCAGCAGCGGCACGCCGTATTCGTGCATGGCCTCGTCGGACTTGGCCTGGGGGTCGGTCACAGACACCTCGACGCCATAGGTCTTAAGCTCGTTGATGATGTCGATGACCTTGGAGTTGCGCAGGTCGCCACAGTTTTCCTTGAAGGTCAGGCCCAGCACATTGACCTTGGCGCCCTTGACGTAGCTGCCGCCGGCAATCATCTGCTTGATGGTTTGTTCGGCAATGAACTTGCCCATGCCGTCGTTGATGCGCCGCCCGGCCAGAATCACCTGCGGCGTGTAACCCAGCATTTCGGCCTTGTGGGTGAGGTAGTACGGGTCAACGCCGATGCAGTGGCCGCCGACCAGGCCGGGCGTGAACTTGAGAAAGTTCCACTTGGTGCCGGCGGCGGCCAGCACCTCGGAGGTGTCGATGCCGAGTTTGTCGAAGATGATCGACAGCTCGTTCATGAGCGAGATGTTGAGGTCGCGCTGGGTGTTCTCAATCACCTTGGCGGCTTCAGCCGTTTTGATACTGGAGGCCCGGTGCACGCCGGGGATGATGATGGTTTCGTAAAGCCGGGCGACCTTGTCGAGCGTTTCGGGCGTGTCGCCAGAGACGATTTTAAGAATCTTGGTGAGGGTGTGCTCTTTGTCGCCGGGGTTGATGCGCTCGGGTGAGTAGCCGACAAAAAAGTCCTGCTTCCACTTCATGCCAGACTCGCGTTCCAGCACCGGGATGCACACTTCTTCGGTGGCGCCGGGGTAAACCGTGGACTCATAGACCACGATGGCGCCCTTTTTCATGTGGCGGCCCACGCTGGTGCTGGAGCCAATGAGCGGCCGAAAGTCGGGAATGTGCGCGCTGTCAACCGGGGTGGGCACGGCCACGATGATGATGTCGGCCTCGGCCAGCAGTGACGGGTCTGAGGTATAGACGGCGTGCACGGCCAGGCTCATTTCTTCGTCAGAGAGCTCGCGTGACGGGTCAACCCCGCGCAAACACGATTCAACCTTGGGCAAGGCAATGTCAAAACCGATGGTGCGCATGTGCTTGGCAAACTCCACCACAAGCGGCAGCCCCACGTAACCCAAACCAATCACTCCCACTGTATTCATGTTCTTAACCTCAAAAGCTAATGCGGCAAATAATACACGCTGATTGACGGCTAAGATAAGACTCCCATATTCAGGAAGCATCAATAATGAAAATATTAGTGACCGGCGCTGCCGGCTTCATTGGCTCAACCACCTCGCACAAGTTGCTGGCGCGCGGTGACGAAGTGGTGGGCGTTGACAACCTGAACGACTATTACGACGTCACGCTCAAGCAAAGCCGGCTCAACCGCTTGCTGCCGCATGCCAATTTTCGGTTCATCAAGCTTGATGTGGCCGACCGCACGGGCATGGACGCGCTGTTTGCCACCGAGAAGTTTGACCGGGTGATTCATCTGGCGGCGCAAGCAGGTGTGCGTTATTCATTGCAAAACCCACACGCGTATATAGAAAGCAACATCGTCGGCTTTACCAATGTGCTGGAGGGCTGCCGCCACAACACCGTGCAGCACCTGGTGTATGCGTCAAGCTCGAGCGTGTACGGCGGCAACACCAAAATGCCGTTTTCCGAGCACGACAGTGTGGACCATCCGGTGAGCCTGTATGCCGCCAGCAAAAAGGCCAACGAACTGATGGCGCACACCTACAGCCATTTGTTTGCCCTGCCAACCACGGGGTTGCGGTTCTTCACCGTTTATGGCCCCTGGGGCCGGCCCGACATGGCGCTGTTTTTGTTCACCAAAGCCATTCTGGACGACAAGCCCATCGACGTCTTCAACTACGGCAACATGCAACGCGACTTTACTTACGTGGACGACATTGTGGAGGGCGTGGTGCGCGTGCTCGACCGCGTTCCCGAGCCCAACCCGGCTTATGACACCGTGGCCGCCGACCCCGCCACCAGCTATGCGCCCTACCGCATCTTCAATATCGGCAACAACAACCCCGTGCCCCTGCTCGACTACATTGCCTGCCTTGAAGACGCCCTGGGCAAAAAAGCCGAAAAGCGCCTGCTGCCGCTGCAAGACGGCGATGTGCCGGCCACTTATGCCAACACCGATGCGCTGAAAGACTGGGTGGGCTTTGTGCCGGGCACCAAGATCGAGGAAGGCATTGGCCGGTTTGTGGCGTGGTACCGGGACTACTACAAGCTGTAGGGCTCGGAAAAAGTCATGGAACCAGACATGGATCGCGCAGACAGCACAGAGACGGCCTCGGTCATCCTGCACAACGTCAGCAAGACTTACCTCCTTGATGCGGTCAAAGTGCCGGCGCTGACCGACATCAACCTGGTGATTCGGCCCAACCGGTTCACCGTGCTCTCGGGCGCCTCGGGCAGTGGCAAAACCACCCTGCTCAACCTGATCGGCTGCATCGACAAGCCCGACACTGGCGAAATCACCGTATCGGGTTGCAAAGTGGGTGAACTGAGCGACGACGACCTGTCTGACTTCCGCTCCAAAAACATCGGTTTCATTTTTCAGAACTTCAACCTGCTGCCGGTGCTGAGCACCTACGAAAACGTGGAATACCCGCTGTTGCTGGCGGGGGCCTCGGCCAAGGTGCGAGGCGAGCGTGTCACCAAGCTGCTCAAGGCTGTGGGCCTGAGCGACAAGGCCAAGAATTTGCCGGGTCAGTTGTCGGGCGGGCAGCGCCAGCGCGTGGCCATTGCCCGGGCGCTCACGCGCAAACCCAAGGTGGTGATTGCCGACGAGCCCACCGCCAACCTCGACAGTAAAACCGGCACCGCCATCCTGGCCCTGATGCGCTACATGGCCGAGCGTTTTCAGATCTCGTTCATTTTCTCGTCGCATGACCGTGATGTGGTCAAGGCGGCAGACGACATCATTTATTTGAAGGACGGCGTGATTCAGGACCCTCGCCGCAAAGCCGGGGGGAGCGCGCCATGATGACCTTGTCGCTGGCGCTGCGCAACCTGCTTCGCAACCGGCGCCGGTCGCTGGCCACGCTGCTGGCGATGGCGATTGGGTCAACGTCCATTTTGTTGTTTGGGGGGTTTATTGGTCTGATTGAGTATGAGATGCAGACTAGAAACGTGCAACGCGGTGGACACCTGCAAATCCAACACCGGGACTTTTTTCTTTATGGCAGTGGTAATCCGACTGGCTATGGCATATCTGACTATCCGAACATATTAGCAGCCATTCAGAAAGATGAAATATTGCGAGGAATGGTAACAGTGGCAACACCAACACTACAATTTGGTGGCATTGCAGGCAACTACGTGGCCAATGTGTCGCGAACCATCATTGGCAACGGCGTCATTGCTGATGACATCAACCATATGCGACTTTGGAACGACTATAACTTGCGTAGCGTTGCTCCGATTTCTGCTTTGGATGGCTCAGCAGAAGATGCGGCAGTTGTGGGAACAGGTGTCGCCCGGGTACTGCAGTTATGCGAGTCATTGAAAATCTCCAACTGCCAAAAGCCAGCGGCTGCACCACAGACCGAAACTGAGTCGCTTTCAGACGACATTGCACAACTCATCATGCAGGAGACTCCGAATGAAACCGGCATCAACCCACAAAGAATTGAAGTGTTGGTCGTCAATACCCGCGGGGCACCAAATGTCACATCGGTCGAAGTAATTCGCGCCGAAGATCAGGGAATCAAAGAACTTGATGAAATCTCGATAATGATGCATCTTACAAAGATACAGCAGTTGATTTACGGAAAATCGACACCTAAAGCGACCTCCATCATGATCCAGTTGCACCACACGGATCAAATTCCTACAGCACTTGAACGCCTGGCACCAATACTGGCCGACGCCTCCGTAAACCAGCCGTTAGCCGTCTTGGACTACAGGATTTTGAATCCTTTTTATGTTCAGACCGTACAGATGTTCAACACGATGTTCGGCATGATTTTTGTGCTAATTGCCGCCATTGTGTTATTCACAGTGAGCAACACCATGAATACTGCGGTAGTTGAACGCACTGTGGAAATTGGTACCCTGCGTGCGATTGGCTTGAGGCGGGCCGGTATCCGGCGCCTCTTTGTGACTGAAGGTGCCCTGCTCGGCGTGTGTGGGTCAGTGCTCGGAATCGTGTTGGCGGTCATTTTGGCAGCTGTTGTGAATAGGATGGATATCCGATGGATGCCGCCAACCTATGTTGAATCGGTACCTTTGACTATCTTGGTCTGGGGTGAAACCCGGATGCTCTTGGGTACCACTTTTGGTCTGATCTGTATCTCAATACTCTCCGCCTGGTGGCCGGCCTACCGGGCAGCAAAGCTGGATGTCGTGGACGCACTGCGCCACGTTTGATCATTAGGTTTTATTGTCATGAAATACATTTTTTCTTTTGCCTTGTCCTTATTGCTCGTTTCGGGTTCAGTCGTTGCCGAGCCAAATGCAAGTGACATCCTTGCCGCCAGCGACGCCATCCGCAACCCCGCCAAACCCTTTAGCGCAACCGTCACCCTGACCGAATTCCAGGCCGGCAAGCAGGTCGACACCAGCACACTTACCAGCTATTCGCGCACACAACAAAAAGATGGCCAGTTTGCCAGCCTGATCCGCTTTGTGTTGCCTGCGCGCGATGCCGGCAAGCTGATGCTGAAAAATGGCAACGAGATGTGGTTTTACGACCCCACCAGCAAGGCCAGCGTGCGCCTGTCACCGCAACAACGCTTGCTGGGGCAGGCCTCCAACGGCGACGTGGCCACGGTGAATCTGGCCAAGGACTACACAGCCGCACTGGCGGGCGAAGAAGAAATCAAGGACGGCGAGCGCAACACCCGCAAGGCATACAAACTCGCCCTGACGGCCGCCTCACCCGAGGTTACCTACGCCAGCATCGAGATGTGGGTGGATACCGAAAACAACCGTCCCATCAAGGCCCGCTTCTTTGCCGAGTCCAGCCGCCTGCTCAAAACCGCCTACTACCGCCGCTATCAGCCCCAGTTGGGCGCCGAGCGGCCGACTGAGACCGTGATCATTGACGGTCTGAATCCAAAATCGGTCACCATCATGCGTTTTTCAGACTACGTGGCGCGCAACATTCCTGAGAGCTGGATGCAACGCGACTTTTTACCCCGCTTCCAACCGGAGTGAGCCAATGATCACCGAGAAGCACACGAAGTCGGGCAACATCGTCGCTGCGAGCGAAGCGCGGCAGTCCATGGCTTGTTCCATACTCTGCTGCGCCATGGCCTTGGCAGCTGCTTACGCCCTGCCCGCCCTGGCTGCCGAAGACGATTTGGATGCCTTGAGCCTTGAAAGCGCCCCCGAAGCTGCACCGCAGCAGACCACGAGCAGCACCAAACTGTTTGTTGAGGGCGCGTTGGGCAGCGCCAGCCAGCGATATGCGCCAGAGAGCCGCAACATCGGCCGCGCCTCGATTGATTTCTCCCATTCGGCCCGGCTGGCGCCCGGCCTGCGCGCGGTGATCTCTGACCGGCTTGACTATTTTGACCCGTCGATTGAGGGCCAAGACGCCGCCGTCAACAGCCTGCGCGAGGCTTATGTGAGCTGGCAACCCGATAGTGGCAACACTGTTTTGGAGTTGGGCCGCATCAACCTGCGCTACGGCCCGGGCTATGGCTACAACCCGACCGACTTTTTCCGCGATGGCAGCCTGCGCGTACTGACCACGGCCGACCCCTTTGCGCTACGTGAAAACCGGCTGGGTACGGTCATGATGCGCGGGCAGCAACTCTGGACCAATGGCGCCTTGTCGCTGGCGCTGTCGCCCAAGTTGGCAGACAACCCGAGCTCAAACGGATTGAACCTCGACCTGGGCTCCACCAACAACCGCGACCGCTACCTACTGGCACTCAGCACCCAGTTTTCGCAGCGCCTCAGCAGCCAGGCCCTGCTTTATCAGGAAACCGGCCGCTCTGCCACGTTCGGCATCAACATGACGGCGCTGCTGTCAGATGCCGCCACCGCACACATGGAGCTCACCCGCGGCAGCGAGCCCAGCTTGCTTAGCCGTGCCTTGCCCACATTGTCATCACCTACCGCAGACACCACGCGCAACCGCTTTGTGGGCGGCCTGACCTACACCACGCTTGGAAAGTTGTCTGTGACCGCTGAATACCATTACAACGGTTTTGGCCTAGACCCAGCTGGCTGGGCGACTTTGGGTGCAAACCCTAACCTGAAGCTGGCCTACCTGGCCGAGGCGCTGCGGCTACAGGACCTGGCCCCGCGTGAGGCCTACCTGCTTTACGTCACGCAAAAAAGCCTTGTGCTCAAAGACCTCGACCTAAGCGCCTACTTACGATTTAACCCGGGCGACGACAGCCGCCTGGCCTGGCTGGAGTTGCGCCACCACTGGCCCAGATTTGACTTGAGTTTTCAATGGCAGCAAAACATTGGCACCGCCAGCAGTGAATTCGGCGTGTTACCGGATCGCCGGGTATTGCAGGTTCTTGGAACCTACTATTACTGAACACCGTGGCCGCTACGCTAATTCCAACCGCCGCTCGATACGCTCAAGGCGCTTGTCAAAACCATCAGCTGACACTTGCTGCTGCGCATCTGCAGATGCAAGGTGACCCAAATGCCCAATGATAGAAGCCTGACCAGATTCAAGATTCGATAGGCGCCTGGTCACCTCATCGAGTTTGCGCTCCAGCCTCTCTTGCCCAGCCTGGAATCGTTTGAGATGCTCCAGCATCAAGTTTTCAACTAGTTCGGTCATATTGAGGGCGCTCCTGTGTTGATTGATTATGCTGTCACTTGGAAATAATGCAACTCTGAACCAGTGCCAAATAAAACTTCGCCCTTAGGCGATCTGAGTGACGGCAATGAACATTGGCGACGAGTTCGGACTTTGATCGCCTTCAAGTAACGTGAATCCGAGCTTCTCATAAAACGTCACAGCGCCAGGATCTGCGTCCAGGTAGAGACCGTAGCTACCCATCTGGACTAACGCCTGTTTTGTGATTGACAAAGCTTGCTTCATCAACCTGCGGCCCAGACTTGCACCTTTGTAGGCTTTATCCACGCCATGCATGATCAGGCGGGCGCACGGAATATGTCTTGGCACAGAGCCCAGTTTCAGTCCTGATAACAATGTGGCATCAATGGTGTGGTTGGCAATGGTGAAAAAACCGACAAATCTATCGCCCTGGTCAGAGTCAGTCAGGACATAGGCAAAGCTCAAATTTTTCTTGACCTGCGAAACCAGGCCATCGTGAACAAATTTATTGACGACAGGGTGTTCGCAATCAAACCGTTTTCGGCCTGCGCACACCTTGCCAGGGTCGAGGCATGAAAACTCGATGCTCATTCAGCTTTGCGCGATGGAAAGTCCGTCAGACTCATCAAGGTCTGCATGTCTTGCGTTGGTTGAGGCGGATTGTTCAGCAAGTCAGCCAAGACCGACTGACCCTTGAGCGTGAGTGCAATCAGGGCGTGATCCGCAATCACTTTTCTGGCTCGTTCAATGGCTGATCCAAGCACAAAAGCGGTCAGGTCCATGCCATCCAAAACAGCCGCCTGATTGAGCAGTTGCTTGGCCTCATTCGTCGTCCTGAGTTCCATCCGTGCGGGTCTGAGTGCTGCTGTGGGCATGGGTTTTCCTTGGTGGCGTTCGTTTAACGATACGGGTATTAACCGTATTTGTCAAAACTTTGAACTGCCTTCAATTCCAACACGGAAAGTCGATACCGTTTTTGTTTGAATCAGTTTGGTGGAGCTATGCCCCCAAGGGCAGTAACGCGCACCAAATCAAAAAACAAGTGCAGCACTACGCAGAAAATGGATCGGCTGGTTGGCCGCCTAGTTTGAAAAATAAACGCATGTCGTCTAGGTCGGCTCGATAGCGCCTTGGTAATTCGCGGCGCATTTGTTTGATGCGGGCTGACAAATCGGGTGCCAATGCCTCGGGTTTGGTTTGAACCACAACCAGGAACGGCGAGAGGAAAGTGCCATAAGTTCTCGCGGTCGAAGGTAATAACTCCCGTGCAAGTGATTTAATCTCTTTAAATTGAAAAGCGGCGCGCAATGAGCGCTCATAGTCCAACCAGAACAAATGCAAATGCGGGTGATATTTTTCGTTCATGTACGCGAAGTAGATTACCGATTTGAGTGACTTCATCCGCCCAAAATCGGTCAGATATATCGCGCCACCAGGTTTCAAAACTCGGCTTATTTCTTTGAAACACGCTCGTAGATGACCGATGGACGGCAAGTGATGCAAGGCCATGGTACTGATCACCATGTCAACCGAACCAGTGGGTACAAGCGGAAGATCGGTAATGTCGCCTTGGGAAAACCGGACATTTGTCAGCTTCAAGTCTGCAACCTGTTTCGCCGCCTGGCGCAACATTTCCGATGATAAATCTACACCGTGAAACTGAACTTCCGGATTGAATTGAGCAATCTGGGCCAGTTGCACGGCAGGGCCGCAACCTAGATCAAGAACGGATTTCCGTCCATTCTGAAGCAATTGCGAAACTCGCGCTGAATGGAACAAGTAGGCCGCAGACATGACACTGTCTACGCTCCCAGCCTCTTTATAGTCCCTGACCTGTTGCTCGTCGTCCATGACCAAGTCGGGTTCAGGCTCCCTGGGTAGCGTTCGTTTGCCAAAGACCTCACGGAATATCGTCGGTAGCATCGATACATTTGGCATTTTTTGGCTCCAAAAAAGAAAAACCCTTTGATTGTGAACAATCAAAGGGTTTTTTCGGCTTATTCGAATTTATCGATGGTCATCCAATAGTTAGCTTGACTAAAACTTAAACCTTACGACGACGTGACACACCTAGACCAAGAAGGCCGATTCCCAACAAGGCCAACGATGCTGGCTCCGGAACAACTTGGAAGCTTGCAGACAAATTGTCGCTTACCAACCAATCAGAGTTGGTTCCAGACTCGCGCTGGTAAATACTGGCGTTACCTGTAATGTCATGCATGTCACCAAACAACCCGGTCATCGCATTTGCAACGTAATTGATGCCTCCTGGGTTGGATAGAAATGAGAGCCCAAATGCGCCTTGGGGAATCTGCGGGTCCTGACTGCCTAGACCGGCAATAAAACCGATCGCGTCCCCAGCTAAGGGATTGAAAAACGAACTAAACCAGTAGTCATCTGCCTGCCCATACCCAATCGTTGCAACAAGGGTTCCACCAGTAACATAAGAAATACCACCTGCTGGCGTCAAAGCGAAAATGTTAGATGGTGCCGCAGACCGCTCGTACAGAGAGGCAAGCACTGGACCACCGCCAACTCCACCAAAAATCAAGTTGCAGTTGGCACCTGCTGCGCATGCGCCAGTGTTGGTGTCATTCGTAATGCCAGTAATTACAAGTTGTGAATACGCAGTGAACTTGTAAGGAGAGACAATGGAATCACCAATAGAACCGGAATTCACCGTATCGAATCGGAGTATCGACTCAATGGTGTCGCCAACGGCAAAGTTGCCGCTTGTTTTTATCGAACCGTCTTCAGCAATAACGCGTTCAGCAGACGTATCTTGGATGGTGTTAAGTCCAGGGGTAAACAGCTGAGTGATCAATGCCGATGCGTTTGCCGAGGCCACTGGTACAGATAAACAACCCGCGACCAAGGTTGCCCCGAGCGCTTTTTTCCACATATTTGTCTTGAATTTCATGATGATTCACCTTTAGGTTGAAAATTGAACTTGGTATTGCACGGCTGTAAGACCATCTACCACCGTTCTGAACTAAAGCACAGTTCATGCCATATATGGTCAGGGAATTATAACTTATTGATAAATATAGCTTATTTCGTCCCTTTTAGATTTTTTACCAAAGTCCAGCAGTCAATGTGTAAAATTTTTCGACATTAGTGAGTTTTTAGGATCAAGCAAGCTAAGTTTTTTCTTTATCGCGTAGCCTGCTGTGTGGTCATCAGATAGTCGTTTATTGGCCTGCGACCACTGATGATGGTCGGTAGTGCGGCATGACCCATCCTGAACACCATCACCGGCGTTTTGCCCGGCGCAATGTCAGCCCAGCCCTCAGCCAAAGCAGATTTCAGCGACTCTGACGCGCCGTGCTCGGCGTTGGATGGCTGCATCAGCACCGCCGAGGCAGCCAAGGGTTGCATGGCCAGGCCAAGTAACGAGGCGCGCAACCAGAGCCGCTCCAGGGCGGCACCCCCAGCCACGGCGCCCTGCTCGATGGGTAGCGAGGTCGTGATCGCGCCCAGCGCCGGCGCCTGCCAGGCGGGCAGCCAGCCCGCGCGCAGGCCGATCAGGCGGTGCACACCAATCCAGCTTAAAGGGCGCATCAGCGCCCAATGGCGCAGTGGCTTGAACATGGGCCGCATGAGCGGTTCGATTTCCAGTGAGCCTGGCGGCAGTGCCCGGTCGGCCGTTTCGCTCCAGGACAAGTCGAAGCGAACCGACGAAAACAAATCTTCGTGCAAGGCCTTGCGCAAAAAGCGCTCGCTCTCGGCACGCCAGATCAGGCCGAGCGCACGTTTGCGAGCGGCGCCCTGCAACCACATCAGGTGCGCGCCCTCGATGGGGGCGGCCGCTGCGTCAAGCAGCCGGGTTTCATTGGCGTCCAGCGCCGGCCCGTGATACATACGGCGGTTGGTGTGGCGCTGCGGGATGCCTTGGGCCAGTTCATCAACGGGCTCTGTTGGCGCCACCTCAAAGTTCACTTGGGCAAGTGGCCCGCCTGCGTCGTTGGGAAACCATTGGGTCTGGCTGGAAAAACCCAATTCACCGGCACGCAATTGCATGTTTTCGACTACGGCCCCCAACGCGACCAGGCCGAGCATTCGGCGCAATGGCTCGGGGTTGGCGGCAAACTCAGCGATGGGCCAGAGGCGGATGGAAGCATCCAGGAATTCAAACCGGAACACATGGTCGTTGTCGGCGGAAGGCGCCAGAATGCCCGCATGGGCAATGTCTAATTGGGTTTCGCGCTTCATCTTTGCGGACTCCCGCTATGTAACTGTGGGTGGGCGCTGGGAGCGCTGTGGCGGCTGCAGCGGCAAAACTTTGGTTTGAGAGGGACGTCTGCCCCATCCAGGAAACTGCACCTGTAAGATTTATCGACAGTCTTTGAAATACGCTGAGGCGAAAAGCGTCCAGTTCTTTTAGTGGTCACTGGACTGGCATAGACCAAGGACGCCTGACGGTGGGATAAGTCGTAAGTCATTTGCGTTTGGGCGCACAAAATCGGACTGATTTCACGCTGTTGGTGTCGCCCCATTGTGCCGCAAGTCTGCTTGTCCGGCGGTGCTTGGCCTGGTCTGATTTTTGAGCACCGTCGCCGGTACACACGCACAGCCATGGGCCCATTCATCCATTGCGTGGCCTCAGATGACTCAAAAAAAACCCCGCGCTGCGGGGTTTAATTCGGGTGGAGGCTGCAAGTCTCAGCTTTTCCTGACCCGCTTCAAAGCTCCCAGTCCGATCAGTGCAGTGCCGAGCAGCAATATGCTTGATGGCTCGGGCACCGTGGTCGGTTGGTCAAACGGCTGGATCCAGGCAGTTTCCCCGCCGCCATTGATGTAAGACATCTGCCAAGTGATGTTCAGGTAGTCCCAATTGCCTGACTCGATGGCGGCATCCAGTGCAGGACTGTTGATCATGAACGAGGCGGCGTTTTGACCAAGGTTATTTTGATTTTGAATAGTCGCTGATGAACTTATCCAAGCGCAACTGCCGTTCTCATCTGGGAATCCAACAAAGTTCGTTCCGTCGGTACAAATGCCCGCGTGCACATAAACCCATGGCGCCAAGGCAGTTCGACCTGTAGAGCTATTCGGATCTTTTGAGGGGTCAGGCAAGCAATTCGCCGTTCCGTCGAGACAACCAGTAGCAGTCAGACTGGGCGTGTAGGTAGCCGGACCCGTACTGAGATAGAAGTTCTGAAAGGCCGTGCCCTCATCATTGCCCAGAGTCACCTTGGCCCAAATCAACAGGCTGGTATCGCTGAGACCTGATCCACTGCCCGTCTCATTAAATGCGAAAAACGCCACCAGAGGGCTCGTGATCTCCGATACGCGCATGTCCCAAGAATCTGGCGTATCGCCGGTGAACTCAGGTGCAAAGGTCTTTTTTTCTTTTCCGCCAGTCGGATCAGTCGTCGCGATCGTCGAAAAGGTCCCGCTGGTGTCGTTGTTCGGAGACGGCGTGTTGTAAGCGCCGTCGACAGTGCCAGTGGTATTTCCGGCACCGTCCTGCCCGTTGTTGATGCCGATGATCGTGTACTGGTTGATCTGCCCGTATCCAGCGGCAAAGTAGTAGTCGCTACCCGGACTCGGGACGGAATCCGTCCCGCCAGTGCTCTGAAGCTCCAGAAGTGGCAGCGAATAGACGTTGAAGTCGCCGAACGTCAGGCAAGTAACGCCAACCTGACAGGTGGGAAGCGTCGTCAAGGCTGCATTGGCGGTCGAGGTGGATGCCGCCAGAAGGACAAGGCTGGAAATTGCACCTCCGATGATGCTGAACACAGATTTAAGTTTCATGATTGATGCCCTTTTAATTAATGCACTTACACGGCGTTACAAATTAAAGCAATTTGTGTGCCTAAAAAACAAATTCTTTGTAATTCAATGAGTTATAGCGTGAGCCTTGTTGGCGAGCGAATCGTGTGTCAATTTTTTCGACATTTATGCGCCAATCATCCGAATTTCAATTTTCTTGTCGATAGCAAATTCTGGAGTCGAAGTTCGATTTGTACCATCTATCATGTGTGCGGACACAATACAAAATCCACCACTCTGATAACGCCCATGGCCGCCTCCACATCTTTTGACTATGCCACCGCCTATTCCCGCAATATCGGCTGGGTAACCCTGGCCGAGCAGCAAACGCTGCGCCAGGCGCGCATCGCCATTGCCGGCCTGGGCGGCGTAGGTGGCGCGCATTTGCTGACGCTCTCACGGCTGGGCATTGCCAACTTCAACATTGCCGACTTTGATGACTTTGATGTGCACAACATCAACCGCCAGGCAGGCGCCTGTGTCTCGACGTTTGGACTACCCAAGATCGACACGACGGCACGTATGGCGCACGACATCAACCCTGAAATGGATCTACGTCTTTTCCCCCAAGGCGTGCAGCCGGATAACGTGGATGAGTTCCTAAAGGATGTGGACGTGTATGTGGACGGGCTCGATTTTTTTGCCCTGCCCGCCCGGCGCATGGTGTTTGCCAAGTGCCGAGAAAAAGGCATTCCGGCGCTCACCGCAGCGCCGCTGGGCATGGGTGTCGCCTTTCTTTACTTCAACCCGACCGGCATGAGTTTTGAGGACTATTTCAGGGTGGAGGGTCACGAGGAGAATGAGCAATATGCGCGCTTTATTGCCGGTTTATCACCGGCCATGCTCAACCGCGACTATCTGGTGGCACCCGAGGCGGTGAATTTTAAGGAAAAGCGCGGGCCATCGACCATCATGGCGTGTGACATGTGCGCGGGGGTCATGGGCACGTCGGTGCTCAAGGTGCTGCTTGGGCGTGGTGACATCAAGGCCGCACCCTGGGGCATGCAGTTCGATGCCTACC
>Ga0210023_1000204_pt1 | contig 44826 bp, 32 predicted proteins | sample CryGeymeta201524_FD_183987 | JGI IMG/M metagenome (GOLD analysis project Ga0210023, IMG submission 183987) | Groundwater microbial communities from Crystal Geyser aquifers in Utah, USA - Crystal Geyser metaG 2015-24 (SPAdes) (version 2) | ecosystem: Environmental > Aquatic > Deep subsurface >... | reverse complement strand
CATCGCGCCGAAACGCGCGCGGGGGATGATCCGCGAGGGAGCCCGAGAGGCGATGTCGCGCGTCGACCGCGGCGAGCTGTTCAGCATGGAACTGCCGATCAGGGGCAAGCACCTGCGCAAGGGCTTGGAGCAGCCGCTGGAGAAGCTGTTCGAGAGCGCGCTGGGGATCTACGACTTCTCGTAGCGGTCGGCTGATAGCCGCTCTGCAGTTAGTCGCGGAGCTTGTGGATCAGCCAGCCCATGTTCTCCGCCATTCGGCGGACGGTGGCCACGCCCTCGTCGTCCTTCTCGAACTCGCCGGCCTGCCGCGCAATGGCGATGTTCCAGTAGGTGGAGCCGACAGTGAACATGTCGAGGATGCCGAAGTAGTAGTTGAGCTGGGCGAAGGTGAAGTTCTCTCCGGCACGCCGGGCGACGGCGACTGAAGCGCCGGCCGTCCGGGACAGGTGGTTGGGGCCGCCGGCCCGGTTGAGGAAGGCGACGCGGTCCATCAGCGCGTTGATCTGGGCGGTTGCGGAACCGAAGTAGACGGGCGAGCCGAGGATCAGTCCGTCAATGCTGTGGAACTTCGCGGCAAGCTCGTCGAACTCCGGGTCTTTCTGCGTGCAGGTGCCGTCCTTCCGCTGGAGGCAGCCGTAGCAGCCCACACAGGGCTTCACGTTTCTGCCGGCAAGCAGCAGCAGTTCGGTCTCTATCCCCTGCTTCTCGATCTCCTCCAGGGCGATTCGGAGCAACCCCTCGGTGTTGCCGTTCCGGCGTGGGCTTCCGCAGACTGCAAGTACTTTCATGGTGCTCTCCTGTGAATGCGTGTGTCACGTGTCGCGTGTCGCGTGTCAGGTGTCACGTGACAAGGAGACGGTGCCGCTCGCGCGACGCAGTGCTCGACCGGACGAGATTCCTGGATGGGTGAAAGGTGTTGGACCTCTCGACGGCTCAGTACTTGTCGAGCGTTGAGTCAAGGCGCTTTCGTCTCTGGGCGGTGTCTGACGCGGGGAGCGCGACGCTTGCCTGCGCGGGCGAGTCGTCTTCGAACACCTCGGGCGGCGAAGGCGCCTCGGGGAGAGGGGCGCGCTCATTTGGTTCCCCGACTTGTGCTTCCGCCTTCGCAAGTGCCTTGCCTTTCAACGTGTCGCGAAGCAGGACGCAGAGCCGAGCGAGTTGGATCCCGACCAGCATGGCAGCCGCGTAGAGGGGCGTCCTGAGCAGGCTCCCCATGAACTCTCGGTAGGGGTGGTAGACCACCGACACGGCCACCAAGTTGAGCACTAACGCCAGCAGGTACTGCACGAGCAGGGGGTGCCGAAGGAGCCACTCGGAGTGCTTGAACCGCTTGCCAGTGGTGGCTTTGTCGAGCCAGCCGAGGGCGATGCCGAGGAGAATCTGGACCAAGAGCGCCTGCAGGATCATCGGTTGTCTCACCTTCCCTCGCCGTGGCGCCTCGCGAGGCACGGTCGGCGGCGACTACCCGCTGCGAGTCGTCAGCCCGCCCCAGTCCAATGTTACCTGTGCAACGAGGAGTTCCTGCTTGGGTTGCGGATAGGTCGCGAACTCGCGGAGCAGTTTGGGCGCGTTGTACCGGAACAGCCGTGCGTAGTCCGACGGATCGAGCTCGGCCAGCAAGTGGCCGACTGCGGCCCCCTGTCGGCACGGGCTGGCGACTCGGAGCTTCGCTTCGGAACTCAGCGATTCGGTGGCCTCTTCGGGGTCTGCGTTTCCGACGGCCGATTGCTTGAGCAACTCCCGCAGTTCCCAATACCAACTGGGCAACGCACCTTCGCGCGCCACGAGTTCCTTCTTCCTGAGGACGGGATCAAGCGGGATCAGCGGCACATCCTGGGACACCAGCAGGTCGTCCTCCAACTGCCGGAGGCGACGTTGTAGCACCTCCGCTTCGGCAAGGTAGGAGACGTACCCTCGCTCGTGGAGCACGTCGGGCAGGGAAGGGGAGTCCTTGGAAACGAGGGTGAGGTTGCCCGAGTTCGTGACGGTCCCCCCCTCTCCGTGAATGAGCAGTGTTCGACGGCCGGAGGCGTCCGCCGAACGGAGCACGTAGGCGCCGCCGAACAGCTCGCATGCGAAAGACTCCGCCGAGACGCAAACCGGCGCCGTGCGCAGTCCGGGCACGTAGGCTTCGCCCAGCCGTTCGAGCAATGCGAGCATCTCGTTCACGTAGTCGTCGCGAAGCAGGTTGTCGGCCTCGCCGAGATCGTCGCTGAGTTGGGTCAGCCGGTCGATGTCGGCAAGGCTACCGTTGAACGAGGCCAACGAGAGCGTAGCACGACCGACCAACAGGAGGTCGCTGGGCTCGCGAAGGAAGTCGACGTCGTCTTCGAGCTCGCCAAAGAGTGCTTCGCGGGGGGCAAGTCGCGCGACGAGTCGTTCGTTTGCGGTGTGCGCCTCGGCCAAGAGGCGCGGGTCGAACGAGAATGTCGGCCGCAGGAGTCGCGCCTCGCGCTGTCGTGGCGACACGATGATTGCGAACCGGTTGGCTCGCCCGAACCCCAGATAGTCATTCCCGTGGTGCTGGGCGAGCTCGGGGCTGAAGCCCATGCGGTCGACATGGAAGCTGCTCAACTCGATGTCGAGGCCGAACAGGTGCTTCGCTGCCGCCCGGTAGTGATCCGCCTGCTGGCCGCGCAGTGGCACCAGGTTGCCGCGCAGCAGCGCCAGCCATGAGCGCAGGGCGCCGGGACCGGAGTCACTCACCGTTGCGCCCTCGCTTGCCGAGGGTGCGACGAAACTCCTCTTCCGCCTCGTACTGCCGGATCAGCCGGTTCAGGACCTGCCGCCGGTCGCTGTCCGCCTGCTGGTCGGCATAGCGGCGCTCGATCTCGAAGTGGTGGTACAGCTCCCTCGCGATCATGTCGCCCGTGATCGCCTGGAACAGGTCCCGCAGCAGCTCGACACGGCGCTCGAACGGCTGCGCCCGGAACGCCTCGGGCGACTCGAACCACTCTTCGGGAACATCGAAATCGGCGCTCTGCACGCGCAGCGTCTGGAGAGCGTTCTCGAGGGTACGCCCGCTGAACCCCGGATACTCGCGCTTCAGCTCTGCGCACAGCGCACCCAGATCCTCCCAGCAAGGCCGTCCCCTGAGCTTCAGGTTGAGCGAGCGGAAGATCGCCTCGACTGGCGGTTGCTCACCCGCGCCTTCTGCCACCTCTGCGCTTACAGCCCGGCCCGAGTCTCGGCTGGCAACAGCAACCATGCCCAGGTCGGTGGCGTGTTGCAGCTTCACCCGTTGGAGCTGCGCGAAGTGCTCGGCCGTTACGGGGCCGTCGACCGGCAGGCGATCCTGGAAGCGTTGGCGTAACGCGTCATCCGTGCCCAGGGGCTGGTTGGTCGCGGCAAGCGTCTGACTGTTGCCGACAGGCACCGTGTGGATGCCGTCGAGGTGCTGCATGGTTAGGTTCAGAATGTCTTTGTCTGCGCCGACCACGTTGGGGCTGTTGCGGTCGCCCAGGAGAAGCAGGTCGAGATCGTCGAAGAAGAGCGGGAAGACGCCGTCGCGTCGGTGGGCGACACCGAGTTTCTCCGTTAGCAGGCGGGCGGTGCGGCCGTAGTACTCGTCCTTCACGCCGGGGTCAATGAACTCGTACTGCAGGGGCAGCCCGATGGCCTCGGTGCGCTCGGAAAGCCGCGTGAGGTAGAGCCGGAACAGCGAGGTCTTCCCCGTGCCCGGCGGCCCGTCCAGGAAGACGGACCACGGCAACCCGCCCAGTTCCAGCAGCGGGTTGCGGCCGACGGTTGGGTCGTATAGCGCCAGCCGGTCGGCGTAGCGCAGGAGGCGTTTCTTCGCCTCTTCGTTGCCGACGACTTCTTGAGGCGTGACCGGGCGGAACGCCACGCGCGCCGCGGGGCGGTCTGCTGCGGTGTCCCAACCGGTCAGCTCAAGATCGTCGATCCGGAACGTGACGTCTGCCACGCACGCCAGCAGGTCGGGCGCGCAGCCTTCGCCGGTGGCCCTTGCCTGCTCGCACAACGCCATGAGGAAGCTGCGCGTGTAGCTGACGGCGTCCAGTGGATCGGTGAACACCGGAACGTCTTGGTCGCCCGCTTCGGCTAACGCGGTGTAGTACTTGGAGAGGGCGCTCTTCAGGTCTTCGTCGCGCCCTTGTCCGAAGATGAAGTAGTCCGCCGGGACCGTGCAGTCCGCCAACTCCTCTCGCCGGCCCTGGGGGATCAGGCTGTCCGTCGCGTGGACGAACTGGCTTGCGGCTGCGAAGGTAGCGTAGGCGGAGACGAACCTCAGCTTGGGCCGAACGTTGCCCCGCTCAGCCGTCTCGCCAGCGGTGAGTTCCCCGCTGAGACCAGTGTGCTTCTCGAGTAGGTCATACACTGCGTAGTACGTGCAGAGCGACTCGCGCAACGCCCGCAACACCTTGAGCGACTCCTCGCGCAGCAGGAACTGGTCCGTCGGGTCGAGGTGGCGGACCACCTCGACCAAGTTGTGCGTCGCGCCGCGCACCGACACCTGGCTCAAGCGTCGCTCGGCAACCGGGCGGAAAGACGCCCGAGTCTCGGGAGTGATCGGGTGTACGTCAGCTCGTTGGGTCGCCATGGGTGGCGAGGTACTCCTCGGGTGTGAGGACGTTGAGGCGCGTCTTGCCCACGAAGTGGCGGGCGTTCCAGGTGACAAAGGCACTCACTCGACAATGGTCGTCGAGCGTGCAGATCACAAGGGCGTCTCTGAAGCAGACCTTGCGGGACAGGACGACCCACGCCTTCTCAAGCAAGCGTCTGAGCGATCGACGCCCGAGGCGCCATCCCAGATGCGGGTACAGAACCTGGAGGTCGTAGTCTGCCGCGAAGTCACCATGGAAGGTGTTCAGTTGGCCTTGGCTGAGGTTGAAAGAGAGGACGCCGCAGATCTCGTAGAAGTTGAAGACGGTTGTAGCGCGAGGGGTGCCGTGCGACTGGAGGACATCGAGAAGCGCCCGGGCGGCGGGGTACCGCGGGTCGCGTTGATAGCGTTCGACCACGACGAAGATGTCTGAGTCGATTGCAACCATCAGCCATCGGGGTCCCAGTTGTAGCCGCGTGACCACGACATGGCTGCTTCCAGCGTGGGGAAGTGTGGCTCGGTATTGGCGAGCTGTTCGCGGACCTCTTGCATCCGCTCCTGCGCCTCGGCGCGCCGCTTGGGGCTGCGATCGTTCCGCAGTGCCATCCGCATTGCCTTGCGGGCGTTCGCCATCAACTGGCGCTCTGTGGGTTCTTCGGTTGTCGGCTCCGAGGGAGCGCGCGATGCCTCCCAACTGGTTCTGAGCAACCGGTCCGCCAGAGACCGTCGGTCGCCCGGGGGTAGTTGCTGCGCGGCTTCATAGAGCTGCTCTACGGTCACTTCGGCCATGGGGATCACTCCTGCCCCCAGTTTAGCACAGTGGTTCGGGCAACGGGAGTCAGGCGCCGTGGCTGGTCTTCCGGCGTGGCGGCTACGCCGCGGTTTCGCCGTCCTCGTCGACCCCATACACCGCGCACGGCTCCCCGTGCTCGTCTCGGTCGCCCAGCCTCTCCTTGAGCGCTGCCGGCACGATCAAGCGCCGGTCGAGCAGTGACGGACCGAGGCGCTCCGTTTCGCGGCGGCGCCGGAGCAGCCGGTCGGGCCACGTCCTGGTCACCTGTGTATCGATGCTCCCGCTCACCTCGACGGCGAAACGAAGCATGAACGCGTCGTCAGCGGTCTCCAGCAGCTCACCCTCGGGCCCGTCGTTGAGCGTGTGCCGCGTGTGGTAGGAGCCCAAGGTGAACTTCCGGACGAACTTCGGGTGGACGTTCGGTATCTCGTCCACGAATGCCGCCACCGACTTGGCCGTCGGGTGCTGCGAGAATCCGACCTCGAGGCGGTGCACCAGTTCCTCGTTCGCCCCGTCCTCCTTGCGACGCCGGTCTTGCGCGTATGCCATGAGGTAGTGGACAGGCAGGTTCGTCGCCGCCTCGACTCCGTACCACTCGGCATGGAACTGCCCCTGGCTGGCCGACTCGTCGACCTGCACGGGCTGGCCCACTTCGAGCTGCCGCAAGCACGGGCGGTCGTGGACCATTGTCAGGTAATCGAGCAGCAGCCGGTGCTTCTGTTGCTCGGTGGGGAATCGACCCGCGAGGATCTCGCGGCGCGCGTGCTCCGTGATTGCCGCCCGTTCTGGGAGTTGCGCCAGACGCGCCTCCGAGGTCGCCCGGTCTTGGTCCAGCAGCAGGCACTCCGTGAACGTGGGGAACCCGGAGCCGGTGGGATCGATGGTCAGCGGCGTGCCGATGACCTTCCGGCGGTAGAGCAACTGCCGGTGCTCCAGCGCTGTCAATGTCTGGCACACGAGGTCAAGGAACTCGGGAATCCCCTGCGGCCCCAACCCGAGATCCAGGTCTCCTCGGGCGTACAGCCGCCGAACGTAGCCAACCCGTTCCTTCAGCCGCTCCAGGTACTCCACGGCCTCGCCCTCATCCAGCCGCAACGCGTTGATTCCCGCCCGGTCTCGCAGGGCGCTCTCGTCTACGACGTCGCTCTTGAGTAGCAGTTGGGGCATTGTTCTGTGGAGCGGTCAGCTATCGGCTATCAGCTATCAGCCAATGGCGGGTCTCGATCCAAGCCGCTCCAATGGGCCGCATGACACGTCCTGCCGAGGAAAGCTCAAAGCCGGTAGCTGACCGCTGAAAGCTGATAGCTGACGGCTGCTCTCTCATCGTCCCACCCGGTATCTCTCCTCCCGCTCGCGCATTGCGGCGTCCATCTTCTCGCTCGTTTCCTTCAGCATGGCGTGGTAGTCCTCCAGCTTGGGGCGGTCGATGGCTTCCATCTGGCTGCGGCGGATGGTGGTGTTGGTTATGGACTCGACATTGAGGTTGAGCGCTTCGGTGAACTTGTCCAGCGCGAAGCGGAGCGTCTGGTGGATCTTCTCGAACCCGCGGACCTCGAGGGCGGTCTGCATCAGCTCATACATGCCAACGAACACGTTGGTGTAGTTGGTCATCATCTCCTCGACCTGGGTCCGGTCAGGTCGGCGATGAGGACCTGCATGTCGCCTTCGAGAGCCTTGTTGCGCTCCAGCGCGCCGTCCAGCGAGGCTGCCTGCTGCCGGAAGTCAACCTCCTGGCCTCGACCAGCCCTCTCCAAGGCGTCGCGGTAGGTGGTGACGGCTTCACCCGTGTCGCGGCGCAACTGGACTGTCTTCGAGCGGAGCCCCTCGACTCGCTGGCGCTGCCGGTTGCCCAGCGAGGCTGTCACGGACGTTCCTTCCTTAGCCAAGCGCGGCCTCCTCGATAACGCAAGGGCTGAGTGCGATCATTCGAGCCTGCCCACGCAGATTCCTTCCGCTCGCCCCAATGCCCGAGGAGCGGCGGACCCTCGCCGAGGGCACTGCGGACCCGTTCGCCGCATGTGGCAGTCGCCCGGCCCCGAGGACCCTCGCTACGGCAACCGCCTCAACGCCTGCCACGCGTCGTATGCTTCGTCAGAGTCCGGGTAGTCCCGAATCACTGTGTTGTAGCACTCCCTCGCCTCCTTCAGGCGGTCCATGAGCGTGTAGACACCGCCAAGGTAGCGGTATGCGGCGGGCACGCTGTCGGATTGCGGGTAGTCCCGAATCAGTCGGCGGAACGCACGGACGGCCTCGTCGTACTTCTTCAGATAGTAGAGGTTGAAACTGCCGATACTGGACAGGAACGTCGGACAACGGTCGTCATCGGGGTACGCGCGGAGGAAGACCTCGTACTCGCGGATAGCGTCCTCGTACTGCTTCGCGCGCTGGTACCCGGTGGCCAACTGGTACTGGATTGTGCGGCACCGATCGTCGGCGGGGAACAGCTCGAGGAACCGCCGCTGCTCCTTCCGTTCCTTCTCGGCGTCATTGAGGTAGCGCCCAGACAGCGCGATGAGCTGCTGCTGTGCCACGACGGTGTAGTAGACGTCGGGGTACTCGTGCATGAACGCCCGGTAGGCCTCGACCGCCTTGTCGTACTCCTTGTCCTTCACAAGCTTTGCGGCTTCGGCCCAGTCCTGACCCAGTTGGCGGACGCGGTCGCGATCCATCTGGGAGCGACGCTGGTAGTAGGCGTACTGCGACAGCGGGCACTGCTCGACCAGCGCGGCGTAGGCGCGCTGCGAGTCGTCGTCGCGCTTGAGCTGCCTATAGAGGCTGCCCAACTGCTGGTAGGCGTCGGCGCACCGGTCACTATCGGGGAACAGCTCGATGAACTTGCGGTACTCCTCAACGGCTCGCTCCTTGTCGCGAAGGTAGCCGCCGCACAAGGAGGCGATCAGCCATTGCGCGTCGTCCCGACCATCGAAGTCCGGGTATTGGCTGAGCACCATCCGAGAGGTCTCGATGGCCTTGTCGTACTTTTTGGCGCGTCGGTAGAGGTCGGCGACCTCGGCAAGCTGGTTCGGGCACTGATCGCTGTCCGGGAAGCGGCGCACGTACTCCAGCTTGGCGTCGATGGCCTTCTCCGGTTCGCGGAGACGGTAGGCATAGACGGACGCGATTTGGAGAAGCGCGCTGGCCGCGTTCGAGGCGGTGGGAAATCGATCAACGATGGTACGGTACTCGGCGAGGGCGCTCTCGTACTCCTTGTCCTTCTGGCGGTCGTGTGCCCGCTGCAGCAGCAGGCGGGCGATCTCTCGCTCCAACTGCTTCTTCACCATCGGCTCAGTGACCCGGTCGTACGCCTTCTGGAACAGCGCCAACGCTCCGTCGAGGTTCTTCTCCTGACGGAATATCTGCGCCAGCGCCTCGTAGTTGCCGGGATTGGCGGGGTCGTCCAGTGCTGCCTGTTCCAGCGTGGACTTCAGCCGCGGGCGGAGTTGCTCAAGTTCCGCCTCGGTTGCGAAGTCATACTGCGCTTCCCAGATCTTCCCGACCTCAGCGTAGAGTCGCCGCGTCTCCTCAGGGTCCGCCTCTTTGCCGCCGGCGGCGTGCAGCCCCTTTGAGAGCACCGCGAAGCCCTCGTCGAATCGGTGCTGAAGCAGGTAGAGGTGACTGAGCTCTGTGTAGTTGACCACTCGGTTCGGCGCGCTCCGGATCTGGGCGGCATAGAAATCGACCGAGCGCGATTCCAGCTTTCGGTCCAGCGTCTTCTCTTCACCATCGGCCAGTTCCAGCCGCTCCGTGAGCGGGGTGAAGTTCACTTTCTCGAGCCGCAGGTGGTGGCCGTTCGGGGAGAGATCCCCGAGCTTGCGCGGCGTCACGCCGCGGAACTCGCCATCCAGGTAGACGCAGACGTCCGGCGGCTCAGTGGTGATCGTGAGCGCCGCTTGCCCGAGTCGGCGTAGCTTCAGGCGGAGGGGCTGCGTGTCTTTGCCGACCTCGACGGCCTGTCGAAGGGGCGCGTACCCCCGGCGCTCGGCCTGCAGTAGGTGCGTGCCGGGCTGCACGTCCGCCACGGTGGCCGGCGAGACGCCCGCGAATCGCCCGTCCACGAAGAGCGCTGCACTGGTTGGGTCGGTCTCAACGGTGAGGGTGGCTGCGGAGGCGAAACGCGGCGCGCAGCAGAAGCCAAGGACCGTCAGGACGGAAAGGACGAATGGGACGAGAGGGGCCGGGCCGAGGGGCGCGCTGTGGAATGCCGGTCCCGAGGGCGCCGCGCTACTGCGTCTGTTGCTGCGGCAAGTCATAGATGCATGTCGCCTTTCCGCTCAGCGGCCGGTCGAGTAGTTCGCTGTGGCTGCCGTCGTGGGTCGAGACCCGGACGCGGGCAATCATCACGCCGTTGTTGTACGTCCACAGCCCGAGGCGGTTCCCGTCCAGCGGCGTGGGGTCCTCAACATCGAACACCAGCTTGTTGTCGATCCAGTACCGCAGCCGGTTGCCGCGCTTCTGGATCTTCTGGTAGAACCACAGGTGGTGGATGTTGGTCTTCTGGGAGGGGATGATGTCCTCGGTGCTCTCCGCCAGCGTCGTTGCCCCCTTGAGGAGACGGGTGTACTTGTTCCCCCAGCCGCCGAGGAGAAAGCTGTAGCCGGAGGTCAGGTCCTGACCATCTGCGCAGATTGTCGCGTTGATGTCGGAAGCGTAGTCGTACTGCCACGCGTGCTGTTCCTTGCTGCGGTTCATCTTGGTGGCGCCGGCGAACTCCAGCGTCCCATCGCCGCGGAAGATCCGTTTGCTCCAGAGCACGGCCAGGGCCTTCTCCTCTCGACCCGAGAAGAACGACCAGCGGGGATCGCACTCCCACCGATTGGTGATCTCCCAGACGCCTGCCGCGGGACGCCAGTCGGTGGGTGCCTCTTTGAAAGTATAGGTGTAGACGTCGTCGGCGTAGACCTTCACATTCGCCGGGTCCACCTCGATCCTCGCCGTCGAGTAGCCCACGCTGATGCCCGGTAGTGGCTTGGGATCGCCGAAGTGCAGCACCGGCTGCTGGTCCACCAGCCCGACGACGAAGCGACCCGCTCGGCGGAGGCTCATCTCGGCGGGGTGTGCCTCCGCGGGGAGCGATTGCCGCGCAACTTCCTGCCCGGCGCGGAGCAACACGGCCTGGATGCCCGTGTCGCGCTTAAGTGCGAACGCGTACCCGGAGTCGGTCTGCTGATCTTCGGCGCTGGCAAAAAGCTGGATCTCAGCGCCTGCTTCCGACAGCTCGCTCAGCAACACGTCGATCTCGGCATCTCCGTAGAAGTCGGCGCGGTGCCAGTGAACTACGGGACCGGGCTCCGTCGGCTCTGCCGACGGGGAGAGCCAGTCGCTGGCGGCAGCCGCCCAGTCTTCCATGCTCTTCTCTTTGGAGAAAACTTCGTGCACCGTGTACACGGGTTGCCGCGTCTGGCGATCGGTGAGCGACAGACCGAAGTTGTCGAACGTGACGCCGGTGGCCCGCTCCACGACGAGGCCGACCTTGCCCTCGGGCAGTTCCCGGTCCCACGCCTCCAACAAGTCGAGTCCGTCCAACGCGGCCGTGAAGTGCCCTTCCTCGCACCGCAAGCGCAGTTCGTGCGGCTTGTCGCGAAGCGGCAACAGGGCCGCGGTCGCGAGCGTCTCCAGCTTGCCCTCGACGACCCGCTGAAACGTCAGCGCCGGCGTTGCGGTGTCAACCGTCAGTGCGTAGTAGTTCAGCGGATCCTGGTAACGGAAGCAGAGGCCGGCTCGGCGCGCGTCGGCGAGCCCGACGTTGACGGCGCACTCGAAGTTGCGGCAGACGGCGGCCTCGCACAGGGCCAGGGCCTGCTTCTCAGTGCTGACGCGGAGGAGTGTGGCACCAGACTGTGCGCCTGCGTCGGCGCGGGTCCACTCGCCACCCAGCCACGCCCAAGCGCCGGGCACGGGCGCGCTGAAATCGTCTGTGAAGCCTTTGTGTCCATGGACTTCCACGTCATCGAAGAAGGTGGTGGTGGGGCTCTCTGTGTACAGCCCGGCCCGACCGTGCGACAGACCGGGATCGGCGGCGGTAAGCACCAGGTTCCCGTCGATCCGGACTTGGGCGAAGCCCTCGCCGACCGTGGCATCGAGCCGGTACCACTGGCTGGGCAGGAACCCTCCGTAACTTTCAGCCAATACGGTCTGCTTGCCGTCACGCACACGCAGGAGTTGGCGTTTGCCGCGACTGCCCGTTTCGTGCAGCGGCTCCCAGCGAACGACGTAGTAGTTGCCCGGATCCTGCACACAGAAGGCGATGCCAACCGCTCCATCGCCGGTGCCCTGCACCGAGGCGGCATACTCGTAGTTGTCCCAGAACCAGCTCCCTGCTGCACATAGGGCAGGCGCGCCCGCCGCGGTGCCCAGCATCGAGAACGCGTTGCTGCTCAACACCGGGTTGTCGAGAGAGTTGATCGCCCACTTGCCGGAGAGCGCTTCCCACTCGCCCAGTTCACCAGCGGGCTTCATGAAGTCGTCGGTGTAGAACAGCTCCTCAACGGGCTGGACGCGCACGTCCTCCACGACCACTCCGTCGCCGGCGGAACCGACGGCCCCCCGCGAGAAGGTGCTGTCGAATGCCCGCGCCACGAGCGTGCCGTTGGCGACTAACGTGATTGCTTGCTGCCGGCGCTTGAGGACGAAAAGAGTCGGCCTGCCGTTGAGCTTGACCGTGCCTAAGTCCAGCAGGCCGAGCTGCAGACCGGCCTCGACCCGGATCAATCGAAGTCCGGCGGGCGCGAGCAGCAGCTCGTAGCCGTCCCCGTTCTCCTGGCTGTTGAACCGCAGCCGAGCCTCCTCGTTTCCGCTGGTGGCACGCGCAGAGAACTGCACGTCGAAGTCGCGGTCGCAGTCTTCCTCCGCCCACACCAGCGGGCGCGCCTTGGCCGCTTGATAGGGCTCGGGCGTGGGGAAGTCGAAGGCTCGCGCGGCCACTGCGGTCAGCAATGAAAGCAGGCAGGCTGCCACGACGCGACGGTCACTCAGGTGCGCAGATCTCATTCAGTGCAACTCCGATGTCAGCGGTTGTCGGTTCCCCAGCCCCTGCCGGTCTGGCAACTGACAGACCTCCGTGGCGTTCTTGGGGAGGCAGGGCAAGAAGAGCGGCGGCCCGTGGAAACCCATGCTCCGAATGGGGAAGTTAGACACCGCCGAACCGGCGAAGATTCGGCCTGACCCAACTCACGCCGCCTCTCACCCCAGCCTCGCTACCGCCCGTTCATCTGTCCGACAAACGCCCCATTGCCGTGGGTGCCAAGGTACAGCCGGTCTGGGTCGTGCGGGTCGAGAGTGATCACGCCGACCTGCTTGCAGGTGAGCGAGCTGCCACTGAGGTCCGCCCACGTCGCGCCGCCATCGCGGGTCATGACGATTCCGCCGCCAGTACATTCGTCATGGTACGGGTGATCCGTCAGCCCGGCGTAGACGACGTTGGCGTCGCGCGGATCGACTGCGAGCCGCTCCACGAAGTCGTCCTCCAGCGCCCGCCGCCAAGTCACGCCGCCATCGTCGCTCCGGTAGACGCCGCCGGGGTAGGTGGTGTTGCCCATTCGGCGGTCGCGAACGGCGAGGTAGAGGCGCTGCGGGTCGCTGGCGGCGACGGCGAGGCGCTGCACGTCTGCTACCTGGAGGTCACGGCTGGCCTGCGTCCAGTGTTTGCCGCGATCGTCGGTGCGAAACACGGCGCCCGGGCTCTTCCCGTCGTCTCCCAGCGCGCACCAGTAGGCGCCGGGCTGCGTGGGATGCGCGACGAGGTCGCGGATGTTCCCGTGCGGCAAGCCGTCGTTGCGCGCCTGCCAGGAGGCGCCGCTGTCCTCACTGACGTAGACGCCGTGGTCGTCGGCGGTGGTGAGGAGACGGCGAGCGTTAGCCGGGCTGGCTGCCTCGACCAGAACCACTCGATGGCGGGCGTTGGGCAGCCCGGTTTCCGGCGTGCCGGTTACTCGCCACGCCAGCCCGCCGTCGGTTGACTCCGCAACCAAGCCCTGGTTGCTTCCCCACTGACCGAAGGCGCTCCAGCAGTGACTTGGGTCGTCGGGATCGAAGGCGACGGCCATGCACGAGTTCTGCATGTCGCGCGGCTCGATGCCCTCAGTGCAGCGACGAAACGTGTCGCCACCGTCGTCGGAGCGGAGCAGCCCGATGTCGTAGTAGCCGAAGTACAGGCGCCGTGGATCGGTAGGGTGCACAACGATGTTGTGGAGGCACGTCACCTCGAGACCGGCGCCCTGGAAGCGGCCGTCCGGCAGTACGCGCGTGTACGCCTGCTGCCAGTGATCGCCGCCGTCAGTGGTCTGGAATACGTGCCCTGAAGTGCCAAAGTACAGCACGGCGGGATTCAGCGGCGACATACTCAGGCAATTGACCGTGGGACCCCACATGGTGATCCAGCCCATGTCGAGGTTCGTGTTGTCTCCGCGGCGGACGGTGTCGGTCCACGTCTTCCCGCCGTCAACCGTCTTGTAGAGCGTCGCGTTGACCCAGCCGGTCCCGCCGACGTACGCAACATTTGGGTTATCGGGATGGCAGACGATTCGGTCGTAGTTCGAGGTCAGCGGCGCCGCTTGTCCCGGTTTGCCGACGGATTGCTTGAGCCCGTCGAGACAGGGCGTCCATGCGTTGCCGCCATCGGTGGAGCGGTACACGCCGCCCTGCCACGGGGTCTGCCCCGGCGGCGACTCGAGGGTCAGGTAGAGAATGTCCGGGTGCGCCCGGCACTGCGCCAGCCGGCGGACGTGCCGGTGTGGCAAGCCGGCGGTGGTCAGCTCCCAGGCGACCCCGGCGTCGCGGCTCTGAAAGGCGCCGAACTGACAGGCGAGGTAGAGGTGTCGGCTGTCCCGCGGGTCAATCAACAGGTCGCTCACCAGCGCCTCCGCCGGCAGGCTGCCTTCGGCATTGACCTTCGCCCAGTGCGCGCCGCCGTCCGTTGTCTTGTAGAGGGCCCCCTTGCCGAACTCGTACCGGCGCGGGCGGCCGATCCCGGCGTAGACGGTGTCGGGCGCCTCTGGGTCGATGACCAGTGCGCCAATGGGCGCCGACCAACTGTATCGCGCCTTCGGCGGGAACCCCGCCCGCAGCCACTGCCAGCTCCGGCCTCGGTCAGTTGACTTGTAGACGCCGCTTTCGCAGCCAATGTAGAGGGTGTTGGGGTCCGTCGGGTGCGGCGCGAGGCACTCGACCCAGTAGTCCTCCAGCCCGACATTGTGGATGGTGTAGCTCTGCCCGCCGTCAGCCGAACGGTAGAAGCCGCCGACGTCGCAGCCAATGAACAGCTCCTCGGCGTCGTGCGGGCTGGCACACACGGACTGAATCCACCCGCCGCCACCTGGACCGAGGTTGTGCCAGTTGGGTTGGGCGGTGGCGGCGACGGCGGAGACAAGAAGAGCAACGAGGGCCTGCATGGTGCGTTCCTTTCCCGTGCGGGACTGCGCCGCCCCTCCGAGCCGCGCACGTCAGAGAGCGGCCTCAGAAGGCGCTGGGCTCTGGTTTGGCTTGACGCAGGGGCCGCTCTCTGACGTGCGCGGCTCGGAGGGGCCTGCGTCTCCGATTGCCCTGGTGCTTTGCTGCGACAGGGGACCGAAGGCTCCGAGGATGGCGCAATGGTTGCAGTTTCTGCCAACCCGTGCGCGCGTGCGCGACGGATACCCGGCCCGGCCACCGGCTGGGAGGGACTCCTCTACTGCCAACCCGTGCGCGCGTGCGCGACGGATACCGACCCCAAGGAGTAACGCATCGTGACCTCTATCAGAGCCGGCAGCAAGAACTCCCGCGCCCTTCTGACCTACCTGTGTGCAATCGTCATCGGTTCCCTCACCGGCGCGCAAGCGGCCGACTGGCCCGAGTTCGGCGGGCCCAACCGGAACGCGATCTCGAGCGAGACCGGCCTGCTCAAGGAGTGGCCTGAGGGAGGCCCCCAACTGCTGTGGAGCGCAGAAGGTATTGGCGCAGGATTCTCTTCTGCCGTCATCGCGAACGGGACGGTCTACGTCACCGGGCAGGTGGGCGAGCAGGAAGCGCTGACGGCGTTCGATCTGGCTGGGAAGCAGAAGTGGCAGGTGCCCTACGGCGGCGTCAGCGACAAGTGGCCAAAGGACGCCCGCTCGACGCCCACTGTGGAAGGCGACTCTGTCTACGTCATCAGCGGCGCCGGGGTGGTTGCCTGCCTGGACGCGGCCTCGGGTCTGGCGAAATGGTCGGTCGAGGCGCGCAACGAGTTCGGGGGCAAGCCGGGCAACTGGACGACCGCTGAGTGTCCGCTCCTCGTGGACGACAAAGTGATCTACACGCCGGCCGGAGACCAGACCACCGTTGTGGCGCTGAACAAGGCGACAGGCAAGACCGTCTGGACCAGCGCCCCAGTGAACGACGCCAGCGCCTATGTCTCGCCGATCTGCATCGAGCGCGGCGGCAAGCAGCAGATCATCGCTGTAACGGCGAAGTGGATCCTCGGGGTCGACGCAGCCGACGGGAAGATCCTCTGGAAGGTGGAGTACGGTAAGCTCGCCAACGCCGAGAAGGCGAATGGCATCAACTGCTGCAGCCCTGTCTACCACGACGGCAAGGTGTACGTCACCGCGGGCTACGACCATGGCAGCGTACAACTGCAATTGTCTGAGGACGGCACCGAAGCCAAGGTGGTCTGGGAAGACCAGACGCTAGACTGCCATCACGGCGGCGTCGTTCTGCTCGACGGCTATCTGTACGGCGCCAACTGGATTAACAACGGCACCGGCAACTGGATCTGCCTCGACTGGAACACGGGTCAGGTCAAGTACGACAAGTCGTAGAACGGCAAGGGATCGATCCTCGCGGCCGAGGGGGCGCTGTACTGCTACGACGAGAAGAAAGGCGAGATCGGCTTGGTCAAGGCCACGCCCGACGACTTCGTGGTTACCAGCTCCTTCGCCGTCCCGCTGGGCAAGAACCAGCACTGGGCCCACCCGTCCCTGAGCGACGGCCGGCTCTACGTGCGACATGGCGATGCCTTGATGGTCTACGACGTCAAGGCGAAGTAGCAGACGGACCCCGCTCGCCTCTCCACTGGGTCCGGTGCTCCCACCCGACTGCTGCTTTGAGCTTGTTGCAGTTCAGGAAGTTCGCGGAACTTCCCCGGCAGGCGTGCAGCAGACGTAGGACAGAGGGTATTCTCCCAGACGGAGCCGAAGTCGCACCGGGACTTCGGTGTATTCCTAACCTTCGCGAGTATAGTACGTTCCCAGCATGTTGGTCTTGAAGGTCGCGTCGAAGGGAATGCCCTGCTCCTCGGCGCGCGCCCGCGTTTCGGGGTGGTCGACCGGCCACGGTTGCGCGCCCAGATGCTGGATGGCGTCGCAGCCTTCCACGGCTCGTTGGCACACCGCGAAGCTCGTCAGGTCTCCTTCGACCCACGGCAGGTGCGCGAACTCCGCCTCAGGCCGTCGACGCGAGGTGAGCACCAGGTCGTGCTCCGCGGCCAACTCCCGAATGACGTAGGCACCCAGCTTGCCGCTGGCGCCGGTGATCAGGACTTTCATCCCTGTTCGCTCCGTTCGTGTCGGTACTCCATCATCGTCGAACTCTACGCAACCAATCGCTCGACCAGCAGCTCTTCGAACGCGTCCAGATCCTTCCAGTCCAGCGCGCAGTGGACTTGGCGCCGCGTTTCGTCGGCGAGGGTGAATCCGTCGTCAGTCACGCGGAGCGGCACGTCCTCCATGGCCAACAGCTCCTCCGAGAATGCCAGGTACACGGCAACGGTATCGAACAACGTCGTGCTGCGAGTGGTGGGGTCTGGGTGCGTACCGGGCCAGTTCACCTCGGTGGCCCAGGCGCGGTAGTTCTCCATCAGGGCCCGGGTCTTCGGGTGTCGGCAATCGCGCACGCGCCGGTACCGCTCGCCACCCAGCTTGACCCGGTCGCAGGTGTCCAGCGGCGTGACCGTGCAGTCCCACGGTGCGGCGAAGACTGCCTGCAACGCCTGCGGGCCGTTCTTCACATTGGCTTCGGCCGCGGGCTTGCTGCCGTCGCCGTAGCCCCGACGCACGGAGCCGTGCATGCCGACGAAACGGGCGTTACGGACGAAGCTCGGGTCACGCTGGAGCGCCGCCTCGAGATTGGGCACCGCGCCGATGCAGATGACCGTCACCGGGTCGGGCGACGCCTTGACCGTGTCGATGATCGCGCCCACGCCGTCTTCGTGGAGGGTGCCCGGGTAGCGTTCCAGCGCGTAGCCCTCGATCCACTTGCTCTGGTTCCCGCGCTGGTCTCCGGGTGGGATTCCCACGCCGACAGGGATGTCCGTCCTGCCGACCACCTCCAGCATCTTCGCGGCGATCCGGGCGCGGTAGGTCGCGTTGCCGGCGTCGGCGACTACGAGGTGTGCGTCCAGTTCCGGGCTGTTGAGCAACATGCACAGCGCCCACGTGTCGTCGATGTCGCCACCGATGTCCGTATCGAAGATGACCGGTATCTTCTTCCCCTGTCGCAGCAGCCCGAAGGTGTCTGCTGCCGTGGGGTAGTGCGTCTCCGCCGCGTTTCCCGCGGCGGGCGCTGTGGCCGCTGCTGCTGCCGTCTTCATGAATGCTCTCCTTGACAGGTTCAGGGTGTCTTCCTGGGTAGCCCTTTGCGGGCGTCTGCAATGCGCGAAGCCGCCGTTCGGCAGACGCCCGCAAGGGGCTGCGCTACGACGACCCGCGGTAGCAGCACGTGCCCTGGCGCGGAGGTGTTCGCCGGCCGCGACGAGCTCCCTTTGCGAAGCCGACAGGAGTCGGCGGTCTATGCTATCCTCATACCCGTCCCGGGCGAGCGTTCGCGTGAGACTGGAGGTGTTCCCATTCGACTTCTGCCGCACGTCCCGACCTGCTCGCCGGCCTCGTGCAGCGCCGGACTTCGTGCGCTTGTGTGCATTGCTTTGACGCTGGCGACCTCCCGTCAGACCCAGGCCGCAGAGACCGTCGTGGTGGACGCGTCCGCGCAGTACCAGGTCATGGAAGGCTGGGGCACTTCGCTGTGCTGGTGGGCGAACGTGGTCGGCGGGTGGAGCGACGCCAAGCGAGAGGCTATCGCCGACCTGCTGTTTGATCCTGTCAAGGGGCTGGGGCTGAACCTCGTCCGCTACAATATCGGCGGCGGCGACGCGCCCGACCACAAGCACATGCGCGTCGGCGGTGCGGTGCCTGGCTACAAGGCTGCCGCGGAGGCGCCCTACGACTGGTCGGCCGATGCCAACCAGCGCTGGATGCTCCAAGCCGCGATCGCCCGCGGGGCGAACCTCACCGAAGCGTTCGCCAACTCGCCGCCGTGGTGGATGACGAAGAGCGGTTGTAGTGCAGGCGCGCAGGACCCGAACCAGAGCAACCTCCGCGACGACTGCTGCGACGACTTCGCGGCGTACTTGGCAGACGTGGTCGCGCACTTCCGTGACGCGTGGGGCGCGCCGTTTGGCACCCTCGATCCGCTGAACGAGCCCGGCGGGAACTGGTGGCAAGCTGAGAAGGGCCAGGAGGGGTGCCGGTTCGACGCACCGTCTCAGGCGCGCCTCCTTAACGCCCTCGCCGCTGCGCTGAAGGAGCGCGGCCTGCCCACCGAGATCAGTGCGCCCGACGCGCACTCCTTCGACTGGCTGGCCGGTCACGTCAACGGGTGGGACGACGAAGCGCGAGCGGCCGTCGCCCGACTCAATGTGCACGCCTACAACGGCCAACAACGGGCGGAAGTTCGGAACCTGGCGGAGCGGCTCGGGAACCGGCTGTGGATGTCGGAAGTCGACCATGCCGGCCGCACGACCGGCCACGAGCACGACCACGACAGCATGGCGCCCGCCCTGACGCTGGCCGAGGCGATCGTGCGCGACCTGCGCGACCTGCAGCCGCGGGCCTGGGTGTTCTGGCAAGCCATCGAGAATGAGCAGTATTGCGTGTGGTGGAAGTTCAACTACGGGCTGCTGCACGGCGACTTCATGCATGGCACCGAGGAGTACCACTTCACCCGGAAGTACTCCGCCCTGGGCCAGTTCGCGAAGTTCGTCCGCCCCGGTTACCAGATGATCGACACCGGGGCTGAGGATGCCGTGGCGTTCGTCGACTGGCGGAGCGGCGCGCTCGCCCTTGTGTCGTTCCACCGCGGCGACGCGCCTCGGGCGCGATGCTACGACCTGGGGACTCTCCGGCTTGGCAAGGACGCGGCCGAGCGGTACCGCACGGCGGAGGGCGAGTCGCTCAAGCGGCTGCCCGAGGTTAGGGTGACAAAGGGCGCCCTCGTCGTCACCGAGAAGGAACGGTCGATCACCACCTACGTGCTCAATGTCGTCTCGTACGCCGGCCCACTCAAGCTCAACGACACCGCCCAGACCGCCGGTCCGAACCGGTTCGAGTTCGTTGGCGACTGGGCGTTCAAGGGGCGAGAGCCCTTGGCGTTCACCCGCGACAATCATTGGGGCTGGCGGAACGACGACTGCTACTTGGTCCGCTTCCGCGGCACCCAGGCCAAGCTCTACGCGGCTCGTGACAAGAGCGACGGTCTCGCGGCGTTCTCCGTGGACGGCGGTCCTGAGACGGTGGTCGACCTGTACTCGCCCACCCGCCAGGATCAAGCCCTGCTCTACGCCAGCCCCAGGCTCCCCGTCGGCGACCACGTCGTCAAGGTCCGTGTCACCGGCGAGAAGAACGCGGAAGCCAGCCAGCCGGTCGTGCCGGCGGACCGGGCAGATATCTACCCATAGTCGCGCTTCATGTCAGCGCCACTCCCAATAATGGACCCCAATATGCACCCCTCACGTTCGTCCCATTCGTCCTGTGCGTTCCTCCCGGTCATCGCTGCCACGGGCAGTGAGGGCGTGCCCAACTGGGCCACGCAGCAGCGCCGCCTCCTCGACGCGGCAAGCAAGGCCGTCCACCCGTTCCTCCAGCGCTACACCCGCGACGACGGCACGGTTATCTGGCGCGACGCGTGGCCCGGCATGGACGGGTCGGACGATGCCTACGAGGGCTTCGCCTCGCTGCCGCTGCTGTACCTGCTCGGCGGGAGCGACGAACTGCTGGCGCTTGGCCGCAAGCAGTGGGAGGCGATGACGCGGCAGTTCACTGCCTACGGGCAGGTCTATCGGGAGTTCGATGCCTACTACGACTGGATGCACCACGGCGAGAGCAGCCACTTGCTCTACTACCTGGGACTTGCCGACCCGGCCGACGCGGCGTTTCGCGAGCGGGCTGTGCGCTTCGCCGGCATGTACTTGGGGGAGGATGCAGAAGCGGACAACTGGGATGCGGAGCGGAAGCTGATCCGGTCGCCCATCAATGGTAGCCGCGGGCCGCGGTTCGGCATGACTGCGGAAGACTGGTGCACGCACCGCGCCGTGCTCGACCACTACCTGGCGCCCTACGAAGACCTCCCCGGATACCCGACCAACCACGACCCGCAGACCAAGCTGCAGTGGACCGACGACGCCGTCTTTGCCGAGATCCTGAAGCTGATGAACGAGCGGATGGCGCGGGGCGACGTGCCGCTGAACCTGACGGCAACTGGGCTGCTGACGCATGCCTTCCTCTACACCGGTGAGGAGAAGTACCGGCAATGGGTGGTTGACTACTACGAGGCGTGGTGCCGCCGAACCGAAGAGAACGGCGGTCTGATGCCCGACAACGTGGGGCCGAACGGCCGGGTCGGCGAGTGCATGGACGGCAAGTGGTGGGGCGGGTACTACGGCTACCGCTGGCCCCACGGCTGGCGCAACCTGGCGGAAGCGACGCTGGTGGCGGCGGGGAACGTCCTGCTGCTCACCGGCGACTTAGGTTGTCTGGATCTCCCCCGGTCGCTGCTCGATGGATTCTGGGCGTTGGCCGAAGAGCGCGACGGCTCGTTCAGGGTCCCTCACCGGCATGGCGATGGCGGCTGGTTCGACTACCGGCCGCCCAACCCGGACTTCTGGGTGCACCTGTACCATCTTTCCCAGAGCGTTGAGGACCTGGACCGGCTGGACCGATTCCCGGACCGCGACCAGTGGCCCGCGCGACCCGGTGGGTTCGGCAAGAGCCCGATCGTCCACCGGACGGAGCCGTGGCTGGCATGGCTGGTGGGAGACAATCCGCAGTACCCAATCGACTCGCTCACTTGGGCCTGCCAGGAAGTCGACCGCCGACTCGACGTGATCGCGCATGACGACAGCGTGCCGGCCGACCAAGACGTCCATCATTGGCAGCAACGCTGTCCGGTGTTCGCCGGCCCGCTACCGCAGCAGATGCTGGGCGCGGACACTGTCTACCACGGCGGGTTGCTTCAGGCGCGCCTGCGGTACTTCGACCCAGTGCAGCGACGGTCGGGCCTGCCGGAAGGGGTCGCGGCGTTGGTCGCAGAGCTGTCGGCCGAGGCCGCCGTCGTCACGTTGGCCAACACCGACCCGAGTGCGGCGCGCGAGGTGCTCGTGCAGGCTGGAGCGTTTGGTGAGCACCGGTTCACGGAGGTCGTATCCGTCGGGCACGACGGCAGCGACGACGGGCCCGAGTCGGTGAATGCCCCGCGCTTCCAGGTTCGCCTCGCCCCTGCTTCGCAGGTGACACTGCGAAGCGGGATGGAGCGCTATGTCAACCGGCCGACGTACGACCTGCCGTGGGGGTAGCGCCATGCCAGCGCAGCGATCAGGGCTCTGTCGCGCTGCCGCGCAAGGTGACAGCAAATCCGTCGCGAATACCTCCTCCCGCCCAAACCTGCCGCGGGCGGCCGGCCGAACTGCACCTCCCAGGGAGCCCTCTGAATGACGAACACCACGTGCCACGACCTATTGCTCATCCTTTTCGCCGCCATCGCCCTCGGCCTGACGTCGCTTTGCGTGGGCGCGGAGGCGCCAACGGACCTGGTCCTGATTCCGGCGGGCGAGTTCACGATGGGGAGCGAGGGGAAGGCGCTGGATGAGGACGCGGCCGAGCGACCGGTCCACACGGTGTCGCTACCGGCGGTTCTCATTGACAAGACCGAAGTCACCGCCGCGCAGTACGCGCAGTTTCTCAACGAGGTCAAGCGGACAAAGGACGACGCCGGGAATCCGTTCCTGGGTCTGCCGCAGCACCTTCCCGTCGAGTTGGTCGGAGGTCAGTGGCGCCCGACGGCCGGCAAAGAGCAGTTCCCCATGGTCGACGTCACCTGGTACGGCGCCTCAGGCTACGCAACGTGGGCGGGCAAGCGACTGCCCAGCGAGGCCGAGTGGGAGCAGGCTGCCCGCGGCACCGACGGCCGGAAGTACCCGTGGGGCGCAGACATGGACTACGCCAAGCTCCGCTTCGGTCAGGACAGCATTGGTCCTGTCGGCGGGCTGCCCGCCGGGGCGTCGCCCTACGGCTGCCTCGACATGGCGGGCAATGCGTGGGAGTGGACGAGCAGCGTCTTCAAGCCATACCCGTATGTCGCCACCGACGGGCGCGAAGACCCCAACTCCACGGAGCGCCGCGTGGCGCGCGGTGGGAGCTGGACCGGCGAGCCGCACATCGCCACCACGACCTATCGATTCCGGCCGGAGCCCACCTTCGCGCACGCGTACCTGGGCTTCCGCTGCGCCAAGTCCCCTGAGTGAGAGAGGCAACATCATGTTTCGAGTTTCGAGCTTCGTGTTTGGCATTTGCGGCCTCGCCGCACTGGGAGTGTGCGCCAGGGCCACCGCCGCTCCACTGAGGCTGTACGTCGCGCCCAACGGAAACGACGCCTGGTCCGGGAAGCTGGCCGGCGCGAAGGGAGCTGACGGCCCCTTCGCCTCGCTGACTCGGGCGCGAGACGAGATCCGCAAGCTGAAGAAGGAAGGCGGACTCCCCGCGGACGGTGCGGTCGTGGAGCTGGCGGCTGGCGTGTACGAACTTGCGGCCCCCGTCCAGTTCACTGCCGAGGATTCGGGTACCGAGACGGCGCCGGTTGTCTACCGGGCGAAGTCAGGCGCCGAGGTGCGGCTGGTGGGCGGGAAGCGGGTGACCAACTTCGCGCCGGTGACGGACGCCGTCGTGCTGCAGCGGCTGGACGAAACGGCTCGCGGCAAGGTGCTGCAAGCCGACCTGAAGGCGTTAGGCGTCACCGACTTCGGCGATCCGGTAGCGGACGGCAAGCGCCTGGAGCTGTTCTTCCAGGACCGGCCGATGAAGGTGTCGCGCTGGCCCAACGAGGGGTTCGCGAAGATCGTCGACGTGGTGGGCGGCGCGCCACACAAGATCCACGGAATCCCCGGCGACAAGATCGGCAAGTTTACCTATGACGCCGCGCCCGGCGCGGCAGGCGACCACCCGGCGCGATGGGTCGGCGAGAAGGACCCGTGGGTGCACGGCTACTGGTTCTGGGACTGGGCCGACGAGCGCCAGCGCATTGAGTCCATCGACACCGAGAGCCACACCCTCGCCGTGAAGCCACCCTATCACGGCTATGGCTATCGCCAGGGCGCCTGGTGGTGCGCCTTCAACATGCTGTCGGAACTCGACATGCCCGAAGAGTACTACCTGGATCGCGAGACCGGCATCCTGTACTTCTGGCCGCCCGCGCCGGTGGAGCAAGGGAACCCGACCGCATCGGTGATCCCCGAGTTGATCCACGCGGAGGGGATGACCCACGTCGCCTTCCGCGGGTTCGTGCTGGAAGCCACCCGCAGCACACCCGTGGTCATCGGCAACGCCAACCGCGTCCAGGTTGTGGCGTGCACGATTCGCAACACCGGCGGCTCGGCAGTGAGCATGTCGGGCACCGACAGCGGCGTGGTCGGGTGCGATATCTACGAGACGGCCAACGGCGGCGTCTCGCTGAACGGAGGCGACCGCAACACGCTCACCCCGGCGAAGCTGTACGTTGACAACAACCACATCCATGACTACGCCCGCTGGCGGCGCGTCTATCAGCCTGGCATCAGTCTCTACGGGGTGGGCAACCTGGCTCGGCACAACCTGATTCATGACGCCCCGCACATGGCCTTGGGCTTCGGCGGCAACGACCACGTGATCGAGTACAACGAGATCCACAGCGTGTGCTACGAGTCCAACGACGCCGGCGCAATCTACACCGGCCGCAATTGGACCATGCGCGGTACCGTGCTCCGCCACAACTACCTGCACCACATCAACGGCCGCGAGGGCCGCGGCTGCGTGGGGATGTATCTGGACGACCAGTTCAGCGGGACGACGATGTACGGCAACCTGTTCTCTCAGGTCACGCGGGCCGCCATGATCGGCGGCGGTCGCGACTGCACCATTGAAAACAACGTCTTCGTAGATTGCGTTCCCGCCACACACGTGGACGCGCGCGGGCTGGGGTGGGCGGCAAGCGGCTTCGGGGGGCTGAAGGCCAGCCTGGCGCAGACGCCCTACAAGCAGGAGCCGTGGGCTTCGCGCTACCCGCAGTTGGTGAGCATTCTTGACGACGACCCGATGGCGCCCAAAGGCAACGTCATCGCGCGGAACATCTGCGTCGGCGGCCGCTGGGGCGACTTCGAGGCGAAAGCGAAGCCGCTGGTGACGTTCACCGACAACTTCCTGGAAGGCGATCCCGGCTTTGTGGACGCGGCACAAGGCGACTTCCGGTTGCGCGACGACTCCCCGGCGCTGAAGCTGGGCTTCAAGCCCATTCCCCTCAAGGAGATCGGTCTGGTGAACGACGGCAACCGCGCCTCATGGCCGGTTCTGCACGAGGTTCGGCCAATGCTCGCCCCGCCCCCGGCAGTCGCCCGCGCGCAACGCGCCACTCCGGTCGTGCTCAAGGTCGCCCGGCGCGCTGCGGGCGTCCAGGTTGACGGTGTGCTCGCGCCGCAGGAGTGGACAGGAGCCGACCCGGCAAAGGCGATGCCCGTCGAGCAAGGCATCCAGGGCGAGAAGGTAACGCCTCAGAGCCAAGCCTGGCTGTCGTGGGACGACCAGCGGCTCTACGTGGCGATCGACAACGCCGTCAACCCCAAGTTCCCCGTCCGGCCCGGCAATACCTGGGGGCAGGACGACGCCGTGGAGCTTGCTATCCGCAACCCGGCCGCCGGGAAGGACGCGCCGATTCTCGTTCTGCGCGGCTTTCCCTCCAGACACTTCGAGAGCACCGACGAAGCCGGCGCGTCGCAGGCGGCGACGAGGAAAGCCGCCGAGGGCGTGCAATACGCAGCCAAGATCGTGGACGGCAAGCACTGGGTCGCTGAGTGGAGCGTGCCCTTCGCTTCGCTCGGCATCGACCCGGCCAAGCACACGAAGCTGCAGTTCAATCTCAGCGTGCGCAAGTCGGCTGACGAGCAATGGCTCATGTGGCAGGGCACCGGCGCCTGCACGTGGGAAGTGGGGAACGCCGGGGTGATTGAGTTGGTGCGGTGAGCTGGGCGCCCACTGGGGCGACCTCTCCCGCTACTGCTCGCCCAGATGAAGCTCCACCTTCTCGACGCACAACTGCCGGCAGAGGTGGGGTGCCTGACGTAGGACCGAGAGGCAGACCTCGTTGCGGCCCGTCTTCACCGCGGCTGGGTCAGCGGTCCACGTCATGAGGCACAGCTTCTGCTGGGGGTCTACGCGGTAGTTGCCGTCGCCGCCGGACGGTCGCGCCGGCTGCCCCGGAGACGGGATCTGAGGGTCCTTCCAGTCGTGGTCGGTTGTCGGATTCGCCAGTCTCTGCCCGTTGAGGGTCGCCTCGACCTGGTCGCCGGGCTCGGCGTGGGAGAGCGTAACTCGAACCGTCAGCGACGGCTCGGCAATGCCAGCTTCGTCCCTCCGCTCGCCGCACCACAGCGCGATTGCCGCGGGCGTGCCGTCATACCGGAGCAGCGCTGGCAGTTGCGCGTCGGCGTTCTGGTTGAAGGCGCCCTCGGCCCACGGGTACCCGCCACGCCGTTCGACGGGGAACACCTTGCTCTTCCCCGCCAGCGTCTTTGGGCTGCCGAGTTCGTGATAGGCGAGTTGCTGCGAAACGGGGCCGGGTGTGGCGCCCTTTGCCGCATACACCTCGGGCGGCGCGGCATGCCAGTTGAAGGCGACAATGCCGTCGGCGCCCTGCTGCCACCAGTTGGTCGCGACGCCACGGAACACCTCGGCGGGCGGATTGCGGTACCCGTCGCTGGCGTGGTGGTCGTCGATACAGGGGTAGAGCTTGACGCCGGGGCCGAGCGTCTCTCGGAACGCTGCCACGTCAACGTCGAACGAGCGCGAGCCAAGCGTCAACAGGTCCACCAGCCCTTCGCGCACCCACGTCTCCACGTCGAATCCGTCGGCGCGGCAGTTAGTGAAGTTGCGCGGGACCTTGGCTGCGAGCAGCAACGGGCGCCCACGCTTGGCGGCGACCTCCAGCAGCATCCGCCGGACCAGGCGCGTCAACTCCGTCACGTGCTCCCGCAACTCCCACTGCCGTCCCACTGGCAGCACCGGCACGTGCCGGGCAAAGTCGAGCTGGAACCCGTCGAAGTCATAGCGTTCGGCAAGCTCCCGCAATACCGCCACCTTGAACTCCCGCACTTCCGCAACGGACAGGTTCCACAACCCCTGCCACCACCACGTCCGCAGCAGCCACTCGGGGTGCGCCTGCTTGATCGGGTTGGTCTGGTCCCTCTCCAAGCCAGCGGCGCCCACGTCGACCTCGGCGATTCGGTGGTGCCAGAACGCCTCCAGTCCGCGCCGGTGCGTCTGCTCGACGAAGACCGACATCCAGTCCACCCCGCCCTCCAGCCACTGCCGGACAGCCGGGTGAGGACTCGGTGGCAGCACCTCGCTGGGGTAGCTCGCGTAGTTGCCGTACGCGCAGTCCCAGAAGACCGAGTCGATCTGGCTCCCCGGTTCATCCACGTACCGAAAGCCATGGGACAGCCACTCGCCGACACTCTCCGTGAGCGGTGACATGTCGTTCCCCATGGCGTCGTACTGGACGATGATCCGGCGGCGGCGATCGGCGGCGTGGTTGTGTTCAGGCGAAAGCCCGAGAGGCTTGGTTGGCGGTGTCATCCGGGTCTCCTAGGTGAATGCCGCCCTACGTGCGTGCATTCTCATCTGGTGTGGTGCCCACCCAACGGGCGGGCATGGATGATTCCTTCGGAAACGCGCTGCCCATCCGAGCCGCGACCGTGAGGGAGCGCGTGACAGGCTGACTTGGTCCGCGACGCCGACGGCTCACGCGCTCCCTCACGGTCGCGGTCAACCCCCAGGGGTCTGATCGGACGGGTTCGCGTCTTCTACACCCACGGCGCTTCCCCTGCCGAATGCGAGTTCCTCGCGCCAGCGGCGAGCGGCGGTGCGGCTGGAAGGTGCGCGCGCCCTGACCGCGAATACGACAGGGCAACGTGGTGCGACAGCCAGTTCGCCGCCCCGGGGGCCGCAGCCACGCAAGCAGGAGGACAACGCCATGGGGAAGATCGGTATCGGCATCAACCTCGAGTTTGTGCGACACCAGGACAAGCCGTTTGAGTGGGCGGTCGAGAAGGCCGCTGAGCTGGGCTACGAGTACGTCGAGCCAATGGTCCACTGGGGCCGCGAGTTGCTCAGCGAAGCCGGCTACTTCCACAGCGTCTCCATGCTGGACGATCCGCTTCGCGTGCGGACAGCGTGCGAGCGGGCGGGGGTGAAGCTGTCAGGGCTATCTGCGCACACGCCCTTGTGCAAGCCCGAGATCGGCGTCGAGTACCTCAAGCAGGCGATCCGCTTTGCCGCCGAGTGCGGCGCGCCGGTGGTCAACACCGACGAAGGGCCAAAGCCCGAGTGGACCTCTGAAGAAGAAGACCATGTGCTGATGCGCTACACGCTGAAAGAGGCCGCCAAAGTCGCCGAACCGCGCGGCGTGCTCCTCGGGCTGGAACCGCACCAGCAGTACAGCAAGTCGCCCGAGGGGCTGAACCAGATCTACGGACTCGTCCGGAGTCCCGCGATTGGCATCAACTTCGACACGGGCAACAGCTACCTGAGCGGGCAGGATCCGGTTAAGTGGCTGCGGCGCGTCAGCAAACGCCTCGTGCACCTGCACGCCAAGGACATCAGCGTCCAGCAGTCCGAATCCGAGCGCGGCAAAGTAACCGGCACGCCTGTCGGCTGCGCGTGCGGCGAAGGCATCGTTGACTGGCAGAAGGTGATCGACCTCTGCAAGGCGGCGCCCCGCGACATCGTGCTGTCCGTCGAGTGCGGCACGGTGGAGCAGGCAGAGCGTAGCCTGGCGCATCTGAGGGCACTCGTCTGAGACGCCCGTAGCCGCGCGCCAAGCGCGTGGAGTCCGTCGCGGAGGTCCGCAGCCTTGGCGGCTGCGGCTACAGGAGCCAATATGAAACGCCTTCACACAGCCACCCTGTGCCTCGTCCTGCTGTCAGGCTCGGTTGCACGCGCCGAACCGGCGAAGCTCAACCTCCTCCTCCTCACCGGCCAGAACAACCACGCCTGGCAGCAGACGACGCCCGCGCTCAAGCAACTCCTGGAATCGTCCGGGCGTTTCAAGGTCGACGTCACGGAGCACCCGGAAGCGTGCACTGCTGAAAGCCTCGCTCCTTACGACGTGCTGCTGAGCAACTGGAACGCCTGGGGAGACGACGTGGCGGTCAAGGAGTGGCCGGAGGCGACTCGGAGCGCCATGCTCGACTTCGTCCGCAACGGCAAAGGGCTCGCCATTATTCATGCCGGCAGCAGTTCGTTCTATGGCTGGAAGGAGTACCACCAGATGGTGGGCGCGGCGTGGGACTTGGGGAGGACGGGCCACGGTAGCCCGCACCAGTTCTACGTGTGGGTGACCGATCCAGGTCACCCAATCACCCACGGGATGAAGCTCTTCCTCACGCGCGATGAGTTGTGGCATCGAACGGGTGTGCAGCCCGGAGTGACGGCGTTAGCCACAGCCTTCTCCGCGCCGGAAACCGGCGGGTCGGGGCAACAGGAGCCGCTGGTGCTCGCCAACGACTTCGGGAAGGGCCGGTGCTTCAACCTGGTGCTGGGACACGACGCCCGCGCGATGGCGTCTGCCGGTTTCCGCTCCCTGCTGTGCCGCGGCACGGAGTGGGCTGCCACCGGCGAGGTGACGATTCCTGTTGGCGATCTGTCGCTGAGCGACGAGGAACTGGACTTCGTGCTCTCGCAGCTCCGGACGTACCGCCCCGCCGACCGACACGAGGTGCTGCTCGCGCTGGAGTACCACCTGGGGTGCGTCGCCAACACCGACCGGGCTGCTGCTGCGGCGCAGCGGCTGCTTGCGTTCGTCGCGGACACGCAGGCGGCGCTCGACGGCCGGCAATTCGCTCTGCGGCAGCTTTCGCTGGTCGGCTCGGCCGGCAGCGTCCAGGCACTTGCGGCGCTGCTCACAGACAAAGACCTCGGCCTGTACGCCCGCTTCGCGTTGGAGCGGATCCAAGGGGACGAAGCGTCAGCCGCCATGCGCGCAGCGCTGCAGGCCGCTTCCGGTATGCAGCGAGTCGGACTCCTCAACGCATTGGGCGCGCGGCGGGATGAGCAGGCGGTGTCGCTGCTCGCCGGGTTGACCAACGACGCTGACATTTCGACCGCGACGGCGGCCCTCGCGGCTCTGGGGCGCGTCGGCACTGCCGAAGCGCTCCAAGCGCTGTCGGCAAGCGAGGCCGCCATGCCCGCGGTCCTGCGGCCGGCGCACACACGCGCGCTGCTGCGGTGCGCCGAGGGTCTGCTCGCGAAGAAGCAGGCGGGGACGGCAAAGCCCGTCTACGCGAAGCTGCTGATTGCAGCCCAGCCGGACTGCATGCGCGCGGCGGCGTTCGTCGGGCTTGCAGCGTGCGAGAACGCGAAGCGCGGCGAGTTTGTAGCGGGCGCCATGAACGGAGACGACAAGGTTCTCCGCGATGCGGCTGTGCGCGTGCTCCGCGACAGCGATGACGGCAGTCTGTTGCGGTCTGCCGCTGAACGTCTGGAGAGCTTGCCACCGGAGGTGCAAGCGCCGGTGATCGCGCTGCTGCAGGCGCGCGGGGAAGCCGCGTCGTTGCCAGTGGTCGCGAAGGCTGCTGCGAGTGGCGCCGCCGCCGTCAGACGCGCGGCATTGATCGCGCTCAGCACGTTGGGCGACGCGTCGTCAGTCGCTGTGCTTGCGGAGGCCGCCGGGTCTGCCGACCCAACCGAGCGGAACCTCGCCACGGAGGCGCTGTCCTGCTTGCCGGGTGAGACGACCGAGACGGCAATCGTCGCCGCACTGGGGAAGTCAGCGCCGGCCGCCCAGCGCCAACTGATCCGCGCGTTGGGCTCGCGCTCAGCCAGAGCAGCGGTTCCGGCGTTGCTGGCTCTTGCCGAGAGCAAAGCTGAGGCCGAGGTCCGCGCGGAGGCTCTTGACGCCGTGGGGCAGCTTGGCGACGCCACCGTCTGTGAGCGGCTCCTCCCGATGCTCGCCGGCGCAACCGACGGGGACCGCGGTCCCCTGGAGCAGGCGCTCGTGGCCCTCTGCTCACGCACCGGCACAACCAAGCCAGTCGCCGCTGCCCTTCCTGGGGCTGCCGATCCGTGCAAGATCTCCCTGATTGCCGTGCTGGGCTCAGTGGGAGGAGCCGACGCGCTCGAAGCAGTCCGCGCCGCAGCCAAGGCGCCGGCTGGCGAAGTCCGCAGCGCCGCGATCAAGGCGCTGTCCGGCTGGGCCGACGCAGGCCCGTTGGACGATCTGCTGACCGTGGCGACTGAGACCAAGGACGCCACCCTCAAGGTGCTGGCATTGCGCGGCGTTGCGCGGCTCGTTCCGCTGGCGGGCGGCCGGTCGCCGGAGGTGCTCCTGAGATTTGTGACCACGGCGATGGGCGCGACCGACCGTCCGGATGAGAAGAAGGCGCTGCTCTCCGCATTGGGCAGCCTCCCGAGCTTGCCCGCCATGAACAGCGCTCAGGAGTACCAGAAAGACCCCGTCCTCGCGGACGAAGCTGCATTAGCAGCTCTGCAGATCGCCGACCGAATCTTCCGGCAGCATCTGACCGAGACCGAGGCGTTAGCGAGGCAACAGCAGGACTCGCCCACTCCCGCCCTCCGTGAGCGCGCCGTGGCGCTTCTGCTGAAGATCAGCAAAGCGGACAACCTCGCCTTCGGCGCGACGGCCACCAGCCCCGATGGCATCGACAAAGACGGCGCGGCAAGCGGCGATCAGGCCGCCATCGACGACGACCCCGCAACGTACTGGGATGAGGCGGATGGGCAGAAGCTGTACGTCCTTCGCGTCCAACTTCAGCAGCCGGCGAAGGTCTCCGTGATCCGGATCCTCGGCTACCAGCAGCACAGCTACGCGCCGAAGGACTTCGAAGTCGTGTGCGATGACAAGGTCGTGAAGAAGGTGGAGGGCGCCCAATATCAAGACAACCTGCTGACCGTGGCGCTGCCGGAGACGGAGTGCACGATAGTCGAGCTGCGCATCACCGGCTACTACGGTCAGAGCCCGGCAATCCGGGAACTGGGGATCTTCAGCCGAGTGCCCGGAGCGAAGAGAGGGTAACCACGGAGACACCGAGAACACGGAGGAGAACTTGAGTGTCGGCGTAGCCGCCGGCGCCAGCCGGTGGCACTGTGCGGTGGACCACACCACAAGTCCCTGTCCCGGTCCAATCCCTTGCCGCCCTGAATTCGTTGGGCACCCGACAGGAGCGGACACCTGTACCTGTAACCGCGTGCCGCCACAGGTTGGAACCCTGTGCCACGGCCCGACAGGAGCGAACATGCAACCTACACCTGTAACCCGCCGCCGGTTCGTGCAACGCGCCGCGCTTGCCAGTGCGGCGACTGCGGCAGCGCCGTACTTCGTGCCGTCTCGACTCTTCGGCGCCGACGCGCCGAGCAAGCAAATTGCGGTGGGGCACATCGGCGTCGGCGGGCGCGGCACCGGCTTGATGGGGGGCTTCCTCGGGCAGCCGGAATGCCGCGTCGTGGCGGTGTCTGACTGCTTCGGCTCTCGACGGGAACAGGCAGCGCACAACGTGGACGCTCACTACAAGGTGACCGGCTGCAGGAAGTACGCCGACTTCCGGGAGTTGTGCGCCGACCCGGGGATCGACGCCGTGGTGGTCGCGACGCCCGACCACTGGCACGTGCTGGCCGCGCTGGAGGCGGTCCGCAACGGGAAGCACGTCTACGTCGAGAAGCCGCTGGGCATCAGCGTCGAGCAGGACCACACGCTGCGGGAGGCGGTGAACCGGTACGGTGTGCAGTTCCAGTACGGCACCCAGCAGCGCGCGCAGAGCCACATGCGGTGGGTGTGCGAGATGGTAGTCAACGGCCGCCTTGGCAAGCTGCTGGCGGTGGAAGTGGACTCTCCCGGCGGCATTCAGGGCGGCTCGACAGAGCCGATCCCAGTGCCGGAGGATCTCGACTACGACCGGTTCCTGGGTCCCGCGCCCGAGGCTCCCTATACGAGCGACCGCTGCACGAGCAACGGAAGCTACCACATTTCGGACTTCGCCCTGGGCTTCATCGCCGGTTGGGGCGCGCACCCGCTGGACATCATGGTGTGGGGGTTGGGCGACGCGCCGGAGGCAGTCCCGGTCGAGTACTACGGCACGGGAGTCTTCCCGACCCGAGGGCTGTACGATACGGCGATGCGCTGGGATGTGCGGGGCAAGTTCGCCGACGGAAAGGAGTTCCGCTTCCGCGGCCCCGGCGAGGACAAGACGACGTTCGTCGGCGACAAGGGCCGGATCGCCGTGTCCCGCGGCGGCATCCGCGAACTGGACCCGGCCTCGCTGAAAGACGAAAAGCTCACCCCCGGCGAGAAGCGCCTCTACGTCAGCAACAACCACGGCGGAAACTGGCTCGACTGCATCCGTAGCGGCCGCCGGACCATCGACCCTGTCGAGGTCGCCTGCTTCTCGGACACCGTCAGTCACCTGTCAGACATCGCCATTCGCACGGGCCGGAAGATCAGGTGGGACCCGGTCAACGAGATCATCCTGGACGATCCGGCAGCGTCGCGGATGCTCAGCCGACCACTGCGGGCACCGTGGAGTCTGGGGTGAGCGCGCGCAGCTCTCGCGCGGTGCGTACCGGTCGCAGTCTCGTCCGGGCATCAGGACCAGACCGGCGCCCAAGGCGAGGACACCCAAGGGCACAAGCCGCAACCGTCGTCGTTGCCAGAGGATCGCTGATGCGCCGATCGTCAGGGCGGGCAACGCCACCACGAAGACGAGGCGGACAGTGCCGAAGCGTGTTGGGATGAGGGAAAGGGACAGCGTGAGGACGAGCAGCCCCGTCCACGCCGCCCGCAGGACGAACTGGAGTCGGGGGCGCCCTCTTGTCACGGGTTCGCCTCCAAATGGCCAGGGCGCAAGCCGTCTTCGCCGCCCTCCGGCGCCAGCCGCACCACCACGCCGTCCCGGAGGACGAAGAGGTGGTCCGCCAGCCGCTTCATCTCGCTGGTGCTGTGGGTGATGTGCAACGCCGTCACGCCCGTTTGCTCCTGCACGGACCGGAGGAGTCGACACATCTCCTCGTGCGTTTCATCGTCGAGGGCGCCCAGAGGTTCGTCGAGACAGAGGACTCCCGGGCGGCAGGCCAGCCCTCTGCCGAGCGCCACCCGCTGGACCTCGCCGCCGCTGAGTCCTTCCGGGCGCCGATCCAATAGATGTCGGAGGTCCAGAAGTGCCGCCAGCCCATCCACGCGGTCCTCGATGGCGTGTGGGTCCCACCGCCGGATGGCCGGGGCGAACGCCAAGTGCTCGCGGACGGTCATCGTGGTGAACAGAGCACCGTCCTGCGGCACGTACCCGATGCCACGCGCGCCGGGCTTCAGGTCCGTGACGTCGCGCCCGTCCAGCAGAATGCGTCCCGACTGAACGGGTCGCAGTCCGCAGACGCACTCCAGAATGGTCGTCTTCCCGCTCCCCGTCTTCCCCATCAGCACCCCATACCCGCCCGTCGGGACCTCGAAGGAGATGTTCCGCAGTGAGAAGCTGCCCAGCGTGACGCTGAGGGCTTGGACCGAGATCACCGGTTGCGCCCCCCGACGGAACGCCGCCAGTTCGCAGCCTCCGCCCAAATCCGCAATCCGCAATCCGCAATCCGCAATCTCACAGGTGGTACACCTTCCCCAGGTGCACGCCCGACACGCGGACGATCACCAGCACTGCCACGGCCACAAGTACCATCAGCAACGACACTGCGACAGCCGCCTCGATGTTGCCGATACTCAGCTCTAAGAAGACGCTGGTGGAGAGCACTTCCGTCTTCCGCCGCGTCGCGCCGGAGAAGATGAGAATCGGCCCAAACTCGCCCAACGCCCGCGCCCAGGCCAGTGTCGCTGCCGCCAGGAGTCCGGTCCTCGCTTCCGGGAAGATCACCAGCCAGAACGCCTGACCGCGATTGCAGCCGAGGGTCAGCGCGACCTGTTCCTGGCGCGGGTTGATCTGGTCGAAGGCGACGCGCATCGTCCGCACGGCGAAGGCGCAGGCGACCATGAACTGGGCGGCGATCACGCTGGGGATCTCGTAGGCGACCTGGACCACGTGCTGCTGGAAGTACCGCCCGGCCGGCGTCTGGAAGAGGATGAGCAGGCTGAGACCGATCACCAGCGGCGGGAGCACGATGGGGATGTCGAGAATGGCGTCCAACAATGCCTTGCCGCGGAACTGGTGCCGTGAGAGCAGGTATCCGATCGGCACCGCCACCCACAGCGACATGATCGTGGTGATCGTGCAGGACAGCAGGCTGAGCTTGATGGCGTAGCGGATGTCGGCGCTGCGGAGCGCCTCCAGCAGGTGCCCGGGCGTGGTGAACGTCGCGTCCGCCAGGAGCATAGCGACGATGACGGCGAGGTAGCTGGCGCTGAGCAACCCAAGCCCCAGGTAGAACGGAAAGTCGGAGGGCGGCCGAAACGTCGGTGGCGGGGTCGCCTTCTCAGCAGGCGCGGAAGCGGTCATTGCTTCGGCTCGGGCGCCACCCAGTGGAACCCCTTCGAGAGGAACCGCTTCTTGGACTTGGCAGACTCGATGTCGGCGATGAGCCGCGCCACCAGATGGGGGCACTTGGTTGCCTTGGCGGCCGTGATGGGCTGGGTGGCCTTCGCGTTCTTGTCCGGGAGATAGACGATCTCCAGCGTCTCGCCGAGCTTGCCGCAGTTCGCTTTGTAGACCACCACGGCGTCCAGCGATCCCGTGCCCGCCCTCAACTGGTTCACCAGGAGGTCCGCCGTCGGGGTCGAGGTCTTGACGTTCTTCCAGACCTGCGCGTAGATCCCCTGTTCCTCCAGCAGCCGTTTGGTCAGCGCGCCGAGGGTGCTCTGCTCCGGGTTCGCCAGACCCAGCTTCAGCCCCGGCCGGGCCAGGTCTCTGAACGTCCTCAAGCCGAGCGGGTTGCCCTTGGGCACGAGCATGACAATCTCGGTGCTGGCGATATCCTGCGGCTCGAGAAACAGATCCGCCACCGGTGGCACGAACGACACGTCGCACGCCATGTAGGCGTCCGGCCGGCCGCCGGCTTTCATCTGCCCCACCAGGATGCCGCAGCCGTTGTAGACCGTGGAGATGCTGCACCCTTCGCGCGCCTCGAACTCGTGAACCGTGTCCTCGATGGCTACTCGGTTGACACCGCCACTGTAGAACAGGATCTCCGGTCTCTCGGCCCACACGTCCCCCTCGACCACTTCGTAGCCGTGCTCCGCAAACGTCTTCAGCCCCTTGTCCCTCGCACCGAGGTACCGGCAGAACCGGAGCGCTGCCGTCGGCTGCTTGCAGCTCTTGAGAACGCCAATCAGCACGTCCTTGGTCGCTTTGTCGAAGACCGGCACACGCACGGCCTCGATCTCCGGGTACTGGTTCGCCGTCGCGTCCCAGAGGATCGCCGCGTCGACGGAGCCGATCTTCAGGTCGTTGGCAAGGTCGGTCACCGTGGGCTTGAAGACGACGGCCGCCTCTTTCAGCCGCTCCCAGTGCCCGCTCTTCGTCAGCAACTCCTCGGTCAGCCGGCCGATGGACGCCGCCTCCGGGCTGCCCAACGCGACGCGCACCTCCTTGCGCAGCAGGTCGTCGAGGCCGCGGATGTGCTTCGGGTTCCCCTTGGCCACGCCGATGACCGGGCGCATCCGCGCCAGCGGAATGACTTCCTCGACCAGGTTCTTCTCGCGGGCGAGGTCGAGATAGCTCTGGTCGGCGGCGAGGAACAGGTCGCCGGTGTGCGTCACGGTGAGGCTGCTCAGCAGCGTCCCCGAGCCCTGGTACTGAGGCTCGATCTCCACGGAGTAGCGCCGTCCGTACTCCTGCGCCACTTCGTCCACCGGCTGCTTGAGGCCGGCCGCGCAGTAGAGGACGAGGTGCTGCCTCACCTTGCCGGGTGCTTGCGTGGTCGCGGTCGGTGCCGGTGCCTTCCTGTGCAGGAGGAGCACACACAGACCGAGGACCACGAGTGTTCCGAGCAGTGCTTTCCAGCCGGTATTCATACACGATTCCCCCGAAAAAGCAGAAAGCCAGTACGTGAACCACCCATTATAGCGCCCGCTTGGCAGGGCGCGTCAGTGCTGCGGCAGGCTGCTCGCTCACACGACTTTGGCGTACTCTTCCGCCAACTGCCGGGCGATCTCTGCGTCCACGCGATGGAACGGGCGCTGGCCGCTCGCGAGGTCAGCCTCGGGAACCTCGCACACCAACAGCGTGTGCGTGAACAGCCCGGCTGCAACCAGCACCCGACCGCAGCGGTTCAGAATGAACGAATCACCGACGCCCACGCCCTTCCGACCGAAGATCGGTTCGCCGACGGATTCCGGCACGGTGACGTTGGCCCTGACCACGTACACGTCGTTCTTGACGGCCAGCGCAATGTGGTGTTGACGAACGCGCCATGTGTGGTCCTCCACCCCGTCGTACCCAATGTAGTTGAAGTGCGGCGAAAAGAGGATCTGCGCACCGCGCATGGTCTCGATCCGGGCGGGTTCCATGAAGGAGGAGTCGGCACAAATGATGACGCCGAACGTCACGCCGTCCCGCTCGAACACGGGGAACTCATGACCGCGCTCGAAGTACTCGTACACCAGGTAGTTCTTCGAGTAGCGCCCCAGCAGCTTCCCACGCTCGATCACCACGGCGGTGTTGTACAACTTGTCGCCACGCAGCTCATTCAGCCCGAGAATCAGCGTCGGCGAGTAGCCCCTCACCCGTTCGAGCAGCGCGGCGAACTCGTCGCCTGCCAGCTCCACCGAGTTGGCCAGCGCCTGCTCCTGCGTAGGAAAGTAGCCATGGAGAAAAGTCTCCGGCATGCAGAGAACGCTGGCTCCCGCGGCTTCCGCACTTTCGAGGGAGTCGAGCGTCGCCTGTAGGTTTGCCTCCGCGTCGCCGAAGACGACCGGCCCTTGATAGGCAGCTATCTTCATGGTGTCCCTCGCGTCATCGCCTGCACGGCAGTCTGTGCCCGTGCTATACTGATTCCAGGTTCGCGAGGCAAGCAGCGCGGACCTTCTGCAGCCCTGACACCGCGCCCGGTTTACGGGCACTCGTGGTAAACATGACAGAGCAACCCGGCGACCTCGACTCCCCTTGGCACGACGGTTCTGACCCCGGTGTGGCGGTGACCGGCCCCTTGGTCTGCGTGCACACGTGCGGGGAAGCCGCCGAAGCCGACGCCCTCCACGACCTGCTCTCACGAAGTGGCATCCGCACCTTGACCGATCGAGCCGCTGGCGCCGGGGAGCCGGCCGGGACGCTTTTCAACCTGCTCATCCACCCGTCCGACCTGCCGGCCGCTTCCCAGCTTCTCAGGGCGCACGGGTTCGACCTCCCTGCTCCGGCCGAGGTCAATCCCGGCGGCGCCCGGAGGGGCGTGCGCTTGAGCCTGACGGGGGCGATTCCCGCGCGACGCTCGGGGCTAATGATCTGGCTCGCCGTCGGTCTCGCGGTCGCCTTCTGGCGGGACTTCGCGAGGTTGCTGTCCAAGTGACTTCGGCCGCCCGGGCGCGCCGGAGGGTTGAGTTCTGCGGCGGATGAGAACGAGGTGGCTGCCGTGCCACTGGACCCCAATCTACAATCTGGGATCTGAGATCTGCACTCCGGTAGGAGGACCTATGTCGGTTGCCGCCTTGTTGTTCAAAGAGATCCGGTTCCGCTGGCTGAGCTTTCTCCTCGGCCTGTTTGCCGTCGCCGCCGCGGTGACGCTGTTCGTCGCCCTGCTCAGCCTGGAGCGGGCTTCTGAGGACGAGACGCGGCGGCTCATGCGCGACCTGGGCTTCAACTTGGTCATCGTCCCCAAAGACACCAACATGGAGGACTTCTGGGCCAGCGACTACGCCGACAAGGAGATGCCCGAGGAGTACGTGGAGCGCGTGGCTAACGCGAAGAACGTCAGTGCGGAGCATTACGTGGCGATGCTCCGGAAGCGCGTCGCGTGGCGCGGGAAGCAGGTTCTGCTGACCGGCGTGCTGCCGGAGTTGGGCGCGCTCGGGAAGAAGAAGAAGTCGCCGATGGGGTTCCAGATCCCGCCCGGGTCAGCGTATGTCGGCTACGAGCTGTGGCGCAGCCTGGGTATCAGCGACGGCGACACCGTTGAGGTGCTGGGGAAGCGCCTGAAGGTCGTGCACTGCATGTTTGAGTCGGGGAGCAAAGACGACATCTCGCTCTATGCCCACCTGCACGACGTGCAGGCGATGCTCGGCAAGCCCGGCAGGATCAACACCATCCAGGCACTTGGGTGCATGTGCTACGGGGAGCGGCTGCCTGTGCTCCGCCAGCAACTCAACGAGGCGCTGCCGGAAGCAAAGGTGTCGGAGATGTCCGCCATCGCCGAGGCGCGCTTAGAGACTCGGCACATGGTCGCCCAGTATGGCGGGCTCATTCTCCTGATCGTGCTGATTGTGGGCACGCTCTGGGTGGCGGTGCTGTCGTTCCTGAATGTCAGAGAGCGCGAGCAGGAAATCGGCATCCTGCGGGCGTTGGGGATTCGGTCGGGGCAGATCGCGTCCCTATTCCTCTGGCGGGCGGTCCTGACCGGGCTTGTCGGCGCGGTCGTGGGCTTTGCGGCTGGCACGATGCTCTGCCTTCAGCTCGGCCCCGGTCTCTTCAAGATCACCCATGCGAAGATCGCGCCGCTGTACCCGTTGCTGGGCTGGTCCGTCCTGGTGGCGCCGCTCGTCGCCGCCGCCGCCAGCTTTCTTCCCACGATGGCCGCCGTGACCCAGGATCCGGCTGTGACACTGGTGAGGGAATAGCTCATGATCGCGCTGGAAAACGTCCGGAAGGTATACCGCACCAAGCGTGGCGAGGTTCCGGCCTTGGACGGGGTCAGCTTCTCAGTTGCGGCGGGTGAGTTCCTCACTGTGCGGGGCCCCAGCGGCTGCGGCAAGTCGACGCTGCTCCTGACGATTGGCGGAATGGTGCGGCCAACCCAGGGCACAGTCACGGTGGACGGCAAAGACGTGTACGCCCTGTCCGCGGCGCAGCGCGCGGCATTCCGGGCGGACAACATTGGCTTCGTGTTCCAGATGTTCCACTTGGTGCCGTACCTGACGGTGCTGGAGAACGTGTTGCTGCCCACGGCCGCCGGGGGCGGGAGTGCCGGTGAGGCTGAAGCGCTCGCCTTGCTGGAGCGCTTCCGGATGACCGACCGCGCGCACCACAAACCGGCCGAACTGAGCACCGGCGAACGCCAGCGCGCCGCGCTTGCCCGCGCGCTGCTGAGACGGCCGGGGCTCCTCCTGGCCGATGAGCCCACGGGCAACCTGGACCCGGAGAACGCCGCGGAAGTCATGAGCTATTTCACGGAGTACCATCACGAGGGCGGCACGGTGGTTCTGGTGACGCACGAACAAGCCGCTGCCGACCATGCTCACCGGACCGTGACGATTCGCGGCGGGAAGCTCGCGCAGTGATGAAAGCTCCCTCGAGGCGCGTTCCTTCTCGACCCACCGGCGCTGCGTCACTGACGATGGCTGCCGGTGTCTGCCTCGTTCTGGGGTGCGTCGTCGGCTGTCGGCGCGAAGTGCCAACGCCCGCGCGACCGGCTGGCGTCGGCGCAGGCGCACTGCCGCAGGGGCGAGCGGGGAAGGCTGAGCCCGGCAAACACTCCCTCACCCAAGTCAGGCTGCACCTGTACTGCGCCAGTGCGCTACAGGAAGCGGCCGACCGAGTCGCGGCTGCCTTCACCAAGGAGACGGGCGCCCTCGTGATCTGCGACTACGCTGGGGCTGGCGTGCTGCTGGCGCAGTTGCGAAAGGGTGTGGCGGGCGACGTGTTCCTGGCGGACGATGCCCACTACCTCTCCGCCGCCGCGAAGGAGGGCTTGGTCTATTCGCACGCCGAGGCGTACTACTTGACTCCCGTGCTGCTGGTGAAGACCGGGAATCCGAAGAGCGTCCGGGCGCTGAGGGATTTGACTCGGGCGGGCCTTCGCGTCGGGCTCGGGTCGCCCACGGCGTGCGCGATCGGGCGGGCGACGGAGGCGCTGCTGAAGGCGAGCGGCGCACGCCTAACGGCAGTGAAGCGGAACACGGTGTTCACTGCCATGTCGGTGGACGAACTGGTTGGGCAAGTCCGGGAGGGCAGACTGGACGCCGCCATCGTCTGGGATGCAACTGCCAGGCAGTCGCCCGGGGGGACCGATTTCGTGCCCATCCCGTCGGCCCGAACCGGATCGGCGCGCGTATCTGTCGGGGTGCTGAAGACGACTCAGAACAAGGAACTCGCTGACCGCCTTGCCCACTTCGTTACGGGCGAGAGCGGCCGCGCGATTCTCCGGACACTGCAGTTCACGTTGCCCCCCCCGAACTGAGCCACAGACGTCGGCTGCCGGTGTAGGGCTGCCCGCTCGGCAGAACTCGCCGGGCAGGCGAGGGAGACTGAAGAGATCAGACCGCGTTGAGGAGTTCGCGCAGTCGCGCAATGCTCACGCGAGCGACCCGGTCCAGCGTATCCTCGCTGCCTCCCTGCACGAATGGCGCGCACATCTCGAACCCGACCCAGCCGTCGTAGCCGCCTGCCCGTAGCCCGCCGAGGAACGCCCCGTAGTCGATGAAGCCTTCGCCGAGCGGGACCATCTGCAGGTAGGGCTGCTCCTCCGAGTAGCTCACCAGCGACGGGTTGTAGCGGAACCGCTTGCGGCGCTGGTAGTCGGCGACCGTCGTGAAAACCGTCCGTGGTGCCAGCGTCCGAGCGGCTTCGGCCAAGTCGTCTCCGTGGAGTGCGGTGCTCCAGGCGTCGAAGCAGGCGCGGCAGTGGGGGTGGTCGATCTCGGTGAGCAGGTCCCTCAGGGCCAGGTAGTGGACGGCGTGGTCGTGGTGGTTCTGGATACCGAGAGTCACACCGTGCGCGGCCGCCCTGTCGGCCGCCTCGCGGAGGGTCTCCACCACTCGCCGGTGAACGTCTGCGAACCGTATTCCCGGCCGCTCGAAGGCAGTGAACACGCGCACCACCTCGGTGCCCAACTCCGCGGCCAGCCGGGCCAGCTCGGCGAGGTACAGGACTTCCTTCTCAGGATACGGGTTGTCCGGGAAGTCCATTCCCGCGCCGAGGTCGGTGTACCCCGCCAGGCACGCGACCTCTACGCCTTCGCTGTCGAGGAGCGCCCGCAGCTCGGCGAGGCGAGCCGCGCCCAGATCCAACACGGAGCAGTGTGGCCGCTTGGCCATCAGCATGACAGCCTCGGCTCCCAACGGTCGCACCTTGCGGATGACCTGCTCGATCGGCAGGCACACCTGCCCCGGCCAGACCCCGGCAGAGCTCACCGAATGCAGCGCGATTCTCACGGCGATGCGGCTCCCTCAGAAGTCGTCCAGGTCGTCATCCAGGCCGAAGTCCAGCGTCCCTACCGGCGCTCCCTCGACGTGGCTGTCAACGCCCTCCCAGTCCGTCATCTCTCCCAGCTCTGCCGCGCAGTACTCGCAGGCGAAGATCTCCTTGGCGTCGGCTTCGCGGCGGGAGAGGGCCGTCTTCCGACCACAGATTGCGCAGCGGTACGCACGGCAGTCGTGACAGCGGATGGGGGACTTCCAGCCGTGCTCCCGAAACACCTTCTGTTGGTGCGCCGTCCAGACCCATGCCTCTCCGCAGTCGAGGCACTTGAGACGCCGGTCCGAGAGCGGCTTCGGCAATGACCACCCCACCAGCGCCGCCTTCTCCATCACCTCGTTGCGCCACGCCGGCAGGATCCCGCCGGCCCGGCTCCAGAGCACCTGGGGCTCGACATTCAGGAAGAGCCGCTCATCGAAGTCGAAGTTGGGATCCACCAACAGCGGCTCCACTTTCTTGACGCCAACCCAGCCGATGAAGCTGCGGTCGGCCGCACTCAGGATCCAGACGGCCCATTTGTGCGAGATCGACGTGAGCCGCCGCGCCGCCCGGGCCACGCCTTCGACGGCGTCGCGACTGTCGATAAGCACCGCCAGGTCGAGATCGCCCGGCTCCACGGTGTCGGTGGCGGTCGAGCCCACCACCGCCACCTCCACGACGCCGGCGAGTTGCTGCGTCTGGTCGGCGAACTGCTGAGTCATTCGCTCGAAGCGATCACGAATGGAATCCATCGAAGGGCGCTCCTCTCTGAGGGGGTCACCTGCCCACGGAGAGGGTAATACGCCGCGCCCGGTCAGAATCCTGCCGGCGGAAGTTGCTCTCGATCCACCTCTTCACCGACCCGCGAGGTCAGACATGCGCCGCCGAATCGTCGCTCTGCAGCGCCGCCAGGAGCGAGTTGATCTCGTCATCCACTTCGGCGGGGTCGGGCACCATGCGCGCGATCTCGTTGCGCAGGGCTTCTCGGTAGCGCTCGCGCAGGCGGTGCACCGCCATCTTCACCGCGCCCTCCGCCATGCACAGCTCCTGGGCCAACTGCCGGACCGGCGGGGCGTCGTCCTCCCCGGAGAGGAAGACCTTCAGGTGGTCGAAGAGCCGCTCTTTGCCCACGTCAACATATCGGCGCCGCACGCGCTGCCTCACCCGGTCGAGGACGGTCAGCGCCCAGCGTCGCTCGTAGATTCGTTCCGGCGTCGACTGGTCCGCGGGTTCGCGGGAATACCAGTCTTCGGCTGACGAGAAGTCCAGCGAGAGTGGCAGTTGCCCGCCGCCGCGCTTCTGGGCACTGGCCCGGACCCGCTCCTTCGACAGGAAGTTGCTCAACGCCGTGAGCAGGAACGTGCGAAAGCGGCCGCGTTCCCGATCCGCGACCCTGAGCGTCTGCTTCTCGAGCAGCGTGGTGAAGAACTCCTGTGTCAGGTCCTCGGCATCGTCCGGGGAGTAGCCGCGGCGGCGAACGTAGGCGTACAGCGGATACCAGTACGCCTCACACAGCGAAGCCAGGGCTCCGCCCGACTCGGGCGAGGAGCGGTCACCCGCCATGGCAACCATCTCCCACTGCGTGGCAGGGAATTGCTCCGCGCTGCGTGGCACTGAGTTCCGGTCTGGTGGAGGGAGTGGCATCTCAGGCGTTCGTGAGGGCGGCTTCGAGCTTCGCGCTCTAAGTATAGCCAATCCGAACCCGACCTCGTGTGGCCTTGGGTTGGGCCGGCTTCCCTCGCCTTGGCGGCGAAGGCTGCCGGGGAGGGGCGCCCTACGCCGGCACCCGCCCCAGGGCCTGTGCTTGCGCGACGCGTTCGGCATCGGGGCCCTGCACACTGTCGAGGCTTCGCAGACCGGGTGTGCACTGGGGACCGCAGTTGCAGACGTAGTTCCACGGATCCTGGCCGAGGAGGTCGCCCAAGGCGGCCCACATCCGCGGCGTCTCCGCGCAGAGGGTGACCGGCGTCGCGGGGCTGAGGCGTTTGGCTTCGGTGAGGAAGTGTCGATAGAGCGTCTCTTTGACCTCGAACGGGAACGGTCGCTGCCCGTGGAGCGACCGGTCCCACGGCTCGGGCTGACGTTGTGTGGCCCAGGCCGCGTTCACGAAGTCCGGGTCGAGGTTGTCCAGACCGAAGGCGGCGTCCATCTCCTCCATCGTGTCGAAGAAGACCATCTCGAAGCTCAGGTTGTCCGGTGTCACCTGTCGAAAGAGCTGTTCGAGCATGTCCGTAGTCTCGTCCTGCCAGCCGCGAATGGGGATGAGCGGCTTGAACTTGAAGCGCACGGGGTAGCCGGCTTCCTGGCACTTGCGGGCGGCTTCGAGTCGCTCCTCCATGGTGGCCGTGCACGGCTCGAGGCGTCGGCTGACGGAGTGGGTGGTGAGGGTCCACAGCATGATCGTGTGCCCGCGGTGCTCCAGTGGCAGCAGGAAGTCCACATTGGCGCTCTTGCTGAACAGAACGAGATACTGGTCTTTGCGCCGGGCGAAGTCGTCCACCAGTAGCGCACAGGCGCCGTACTCCGGCTCGATCGCCAGCACGTCCTGCTCGACGTCGTATCGGAACGTCTTCTGCCACGGAGTCTCCGCGACGAGCCGATCGGCGCGCTCGAGGAACTCCTCCACGTTGAGCATGATGGTGTACACCGACCCGCGTTGGCAATACGCGCACCGGTGCAGGCAGCCCCACGCGCTGTGCAGGTCGTGCAAGCTCCAGCAGACCAGGCTCAGACCTCCTGATCTCGGACGGAGTGGTCCGCGGTCGTGGCTGCAAGAAGAGCCTTGAATTCCCGGTGTTTCGGTGAGTTTGTGGGTGCGGGTACCTGGGGCGCGGGGAGGAAAATGAGAGGGCGCCTTCAATCCTGATTTGACCACCAAGTCGAGGAGGAAGGCACCCTCAT
>Ga0210023_1000202_pt1 | contig 45021 bp, 49 predicted proteins | sample CryGeymeta201524_FD_183987 | JGI IMG/M metagenome (GOLD analysis project Ga0210023, IMG submission 183987) | Groundwater microbial communities from Crystal Geyser aquifers in Utah, USA - Crystal Geyser metaG 2015-24 (SPAdes) (version 2) | ecosystem: Environmental > Aquatic > Deep subsurface >... | reverse complement strand
CATTGCGACAGACCTTGAACAACACGCCTTGGTCGACCAGGGTCTTCAATTCGTCGTAAATGTCCGGGTAAGCGGCACGGTTTGATCGTGACAACATGTGCAGTTCGTTGCCATGCATCACCACCACCAGGCGTGAATTGGCCACATCGCCAAATTGTTTGAGTGCCTTGAGGTGGTTGTTCAGGTAGCCCAAACCCTGCTCCAGGTCTTGCGGATTTGCGAAATTGAACTGGTACACCGCACGCTGCACCCCAAGCGGTGTGGCTTCAAATTTCGACGGATCGTTGGGCCCAGCCCAGGCCAGCGAGGTGCCAAGAAGAGAAATCAAAAACAGTCTGCGCATCGTTTGCTCCTGGGTGTTTAATTTTTTGTCTCGCCGTTCAGCTGAGCCATCGCATTTTGTACCATCGGTCTGACGCGCACGATGCTGAATTGATCCTGCACGATGCCCGGCAAGGGCCAACTGGCTTGCACCAGCAGGGGCAGCTTGAAGTCCTCGGGGTGGCTGGTGCCGTGCAGGCGTTCATGCCCGGCATGGTCACTGGTCACCACAATCAGATACGTGCCGCGCTGACGGACGTCCGTCAGCAACGGCGCCAAGCTTCGGTCAATATAGCGCAGTTCATCCAGGTAATCTTTAGATAACCAGCCCGAATCGGGGCCCGCCTCGTCGAGCCCGCTAAGGTGCAAGAAAACAAAGCGCTGGCCGGGTTCGCGCAAAAACGCCTGTGCGCGCTCCACGCCGTCGTCTCGCGCCAGCGCATGGCTGCTGATGCTGGGGGTGATCAAATAACCGAGCTTTGGCTTGGCGTAAAAGTAGCCGGTCTCAAAGCCTTGTTTTTTGGCAAAGTCCAACAGGGTTTCATGTGCAACCCGTGGCTCACCTGGCTGCCAGTTGTTGTCCTGTTTGCCGCCTTGTTCGGGGCTCAAGCCGGTCAGCATGGCGGTGTGCGCAATCAGGGTTTGCGGTGGGTTGACACTGCGGCCTTCCAGCGTGAATTGGCCAGGGCGTTTGAGCGACTCCAGGTTGGGTGCCCCGTCGGCTTGCAAAGCGGCAGGGTGCAGCGCATCAATCGACACCAGCAGGACGGTCTGCAGGTCTTGCGCCCAAGCTGGCATCAGCATAAAGCTGCCCACAATCCCAAGGCCGAACTGACGCGCCAAGCGATTCATGGAGAACTGGCTGGCTTGGGCAACGGCCGGTTGCCGACCACGGTGGTCAGGCCAATGCCTTCCCAGTCCAGCATGCCGCCACGGTAGTAAAAAATCTTGGATGTTGGATAGCCCAGGCGCACGATGCGGGCAATACCGGTGGGGCTTTGCACGCACATCGGGCCATAGCAAAAGGCCACGATCTTGACCGCCTGGCTGCAATTCCATGCTTTACTGGGCAACTGCTTGCAACCCAGTACGTCCAGCCGGTCTTCGAGCTCGTTGTAGGGGATGTGGTAGCTGTTGGGAATGGTGGCATCCAGCGGCTCGTCTTCGTCGCGCATGTCGATGACCATGGTCTGCGCATCATTGAGCGCGTGCAAGACATCGATTTCATTGACGGGTGTCACGCCGGGCTGCGGCACCAGCGGCTGGACAAAGCCCTTGGGCTCACCACACGCTGTTTTGGCGCGCTGCACGGTCAAGGGCCCCTGCGGTGTTCGCACCAAAAAGGTGGTGCTGTCACGGGTGATGCGCAGTGGCTTGTCGTCATCTTGCGCCTGCGCCGAATGCACCTGGCCCCAGACGGCCATCAGGCACGCCAGGGCCAGTGTGCGCGCTACTCCTTGATGCGGCACTGCTCACCCTTGCAGGAAACTTCTGCATCCAGGTACGACACATTGGTGTAGCCCTTGCGGCCCAGGATGTCGTAGGTCTTGGTGCTCTTGGCACCGGTGGCGCAGTTCACAAACACCGGCACGTCTTTGGGCACCTTGGCAAAGTCTTTTTCCATGCTTTCAATGGGCAGGCTGACCGCGCCTTTGAAGTGGCCGCGGGCAAAGTCAGCCGCCGGGCGTACGTCCAGAATGAATTTACCGGCATCCACCGCAGCTTGGAATTCTTTGGGCGAGACCTGCCCCTTGGCGTAAACAGGCGCCCAGGTCAGCGCGCTGGCTGCCGGGGCGGCGGCCAGGCTGCCTTGCCACTTGGCCAGCGGAAAATAAGCCAGGCGGCGGAAGTCCTGCTCACGCAGCAAGTCCATGGCGTCGACCACAGTGGCCATGTCGGAGCGCTCCAGCACCACAATGGGGGCGTTCTTGGACAGCTTGCCCAGCACTTCTTGTGCTTTGGCACTTTGCAGGTCGTCTATCGACAGCTGCACCGTCTGGTTGTTGCCGCTGACCAGCGTGGGCTGACCCGGCGCGGTGTCAAGCAGGATCAGGTTGCCTTTTTTGATGAAGGCGTCGGTGGCCAGTAGCGGCTGGGCTTTTTGGTTCCAGCCGGGCACGCCATTGCGAAAAACCCAGACGTCGGTGTAGCCCATTTTGCGGAAAATGGCCGCCGAGTCGGGCGACAGTGTGCATTCACGGCCAGCGCAATAAAACACGGTTTTGGCGTTCTTGGGAATGCCCAGCTTCTCCACACTGGCGGGGTCTTTCTTCAGCACGTCCAGCGGTAGATTGACCGCACCCGGGATATGCCCAGCGCTGAATTTGCCCGCTGGCCGACTGTCTATCACCCAGACCGTTTTGCCGATGGCGTCTTGCGCGTAGTAGCTGACCATCTGGTCGTTGGCTACTTCACGGGCCTCCACCTTGACATCGGCTGCCAGCGCGCTGAAAGCCAGCGCACCCGACAGGGCCAAGGTCCAAAAAATGCGTTTCATGACAACACTCCTTGAAAGATTTTTTATCGTCTCCAGAGCGTGTTTTGAACGCCGCTGACCTGGAGACGATTTAGCCAGTGGCGTGTTGCTTTGCTGTTAGCAGCCAGCGGTCTTTTTGAATGACTTGCTGGTGTTCTTGCCATCTTTCTCAAACCGGGCACGGATTTCATCACCGGTCTGGATGCGTTTGTCCTTGAGCTTGTCCAGCGTCAGGTCGTCGGTGATGGTGATGCTGACATCCTCTCCCGACTTGCCGTCCTTGAGCACGGCGACGGCTGATTTGCCATCCGCGGCCAGGGTGATCTTGGTCACCGGGCCGACCATCTTGCCTTGGTCGGCAAAAGCGTTGACGCTGAAAGTAGCGCTGGATAAGCCCAGCACAGCCACGGCGATGAGGGTTGAGAGTTTGGTTTTCATGGTGAGACTCCTGCTAAAAAAATGAAAAGAAAAAATGATCAGAACTTGACTTCAAACGTGGCGTACAGATTGACCGCGTTTTCCAGCGGCGTGGTGGTCATCATGTCGCCGTTAACCGCGTTGATTTCCACCGGTGCGCCAACCCAGTTGTTGCTGCCGGTGTAGTCAAACTTGTAGTACTGCACGCCAAGGCGGAAAAAGGCCTTACTGAAATAAGATGAAATCGGCTTGCGGTCGAGTTCCTTGATCCAGTACGCCTCAAGCACATCACCTCGGGTGCCCACCTTGGCCGTCCACATGTCGTCAGCGGCCGGGGCAAAGGTGATCCAGTCTTTGGAGCCATGGTTCCACTCAAAGCCAAACTTGGATTTGCTCGGCAGGTCGTAGCGCACGCCCAGCGCATACGCCGTACCGGTCTTGCTGGTGGGCGCTTCGGGTTGAAAGAACGCACCCGTCATCAAACCCTGAAAGCCGAACTGGGCCGAGACATTGTTGTTCGGGCGTGTCTTGCTCACAGCCACATCGCCAAACAGTTGCAAGGTACCCGGGCCAACGTTCTTGTGCGTGGTCATGAAGCCCGCGCCGAGCCAGTCGATGTCACCCAGATTGGTTTTGGCCACGGTGTCGCCAAAATAAGTATTGCGCATGGTGGGCGCGTCAAAGATATTCATGCCGCGGTTCCATTGCAGCCAGACGCGCAGCGGGTCGGTGTCGATTGGCACCAGCGAGATGCCAAGCATGTCGGTGTCTTTGAGCGAATTGCCCAGGCTGTCGCTGTAGCCGGTTTCCAAGCCACGGCCGTAGCAGAGCTTGGCGTAGGCACCGGGCAACGCGTCAATTTCTGCCGCGTAGCCCAAGGTGACGCCGTCAAACGCGTAGTCCACCAGCAGCGAAGGTGTGCCGCCGTTGCCCGGACGCACCGGCCCGTTGTTGCGCAAATTGCTGGGCGCACCGCCCGTGGAGGGCCTGCGGCCGATCGAAAACCACATCTCCTGGTCGGCAATGTTGCTCCAGGTGGCGTAGACCCGGTCGACGTTCAGGTAGCTGGTGGAAGGCACATGGCCCAGCGTGCCGTCAAACACGCCCACTCGGTCGGCAAAGAACGGTGCGCTGCCGGCGTTGGTGACGGCCCCGTCGTTCTGCGAGCCGAACACCTTGTACATGTTCAACCTGGCAGTGACGCTGACATCCTGCGTGGCCTTGGCATTCAGATCAAGCTCGAAGCGGTTGCTGAAGAGGCTGGTGTTTTTGGGTTTGTAGGCCGCCACTGGCGATGCAAAACTGGACAAGCCACCCAGCATAGCTGCATTGGCGCCTAAAAATGCATTGGCTTGATCAAAGGTTTGCACGCCATTCATCCCGCTGGCAAATTGCATCAGACCTGTCAACATCGCGGAATTCATAGGGTTGGTAGGGTCTGCAAAAAAATTGCTTTGCAAGGTGCTTTGTGCCGTTGCAAACACCTGATTGACATCGGTGAAAGCTTTGGTCTGCCCTTCCAGATAGTCATAGCGGAAGCGGTAATCCCCCCCCACGGTGAGCCAGTTGCCCAGCGATTTCTTTTGCAGCAATGCCACTTGTCCCTTCAGGTCTTCCATGGCCGTGGCATCGGGCTTGGCCGCTGTAGCGCTCACCGCCTTGAGTTGTTCAGCCGTCTGGGTCGTCTTGGCTTCGTTGGCCTGTACCTGGCCCTTGAGGCTTTGCAGCTCTTTGGCCAACATCTCGTTTTGCTGCGCCAGGGCCTCGATCCGTTTCAACAGATCAGCCTCGGAAGCCACCGCCGCCACAGGCAGCAACATACCTGCGATCACAGCGGCCAACAGCTTTTGTTTGAACCTCTTGTCCATGATTAACTCCTAAAAAATTGTTTTGACAGTTATCGGATGGTCAGGCTTTTTTGGCTGGCACGGCTTCGTCTTCGGTGTCTTCCCAGCCGGTAATCATTGATTTAACGTGCGCTGTGACCGTGTGGCCGGTGGTCGCCAGGTACAGGTGCGAAATCAAAAACGCCAGCATCAAAAAGGCGCCCACGGTGTGGCCAGTGGCAACCCATTGCAGTTGCAAGGCAGTCAAGCCCCAGGCCGCCCAGTCAGCATAAAACAGATACAGCCAGCCAGTGATCCAGATCAGCGGGCTCAGCAGCGTGAGCACGCCCAAATAGGTCAGCAATTGCAGCGGGTTGTGTTTGCGCGCCAGCGAGGGTTTGAACGGGTGCGGCTCACCCTTGAAGATGCCCGACGAGTAAAAGTTGGCCACCGCCACGATCTTTTCGGTGGTCGGGATGTATTGCCGCCACTCACCGGTTGTCAGGTGCCAGAAGATGGCAAACACCCACAGGCCCACCAGCGTCCAGGCGGCAAGGGTGTGCAGGTTCACCGCTTTCTCAAAACCAAACACGGTGTAGGTGCCATGCACTTCAAAGCCGGTCAACAGCATGAAGATGATGAGCGCAGCCTGGCTCCAGTGCCAGAAACGCTCGAAACCCTTGAATAGATAAATGCGTGCCATGTTGATCTCCTTATTTATGCTTACGGTTGGGGGATACGACGCGAATCAGGCCATGGCCGATCACGCCCAACAGAACCAGTGCCATCGCAGCCCAGCCCACCTTGTCCAGACCTGCCATGTGATCACGGCTGCGACCCGGCATGTAGACCCCATCGACTTTTTCAAGCCGACCGTTGTTAACGTGGCAGTCAGCACAGGCCAGCGCCTTGTCTTTGGGGGCGACCATGTGGGTGATGGGCCACATGCTTTCGGTCTCTATGAACTCGACTTTGCCTGAGAACTTTTCGTGGGCATTGGCCATGCCAACCTTTGCCGCCTTGTCCCAGTTGAAGTTCTTCCAGTAAGCGGTGTCATCGTTACCCGCCAGGTGGTTGATGATGAGCGACTTGTTTTCCGGGTCGTAAGGTTGTTTGCCGCGGAACATCTTGATCGGCCAGATCATCGACTTGCCGTCGGTGGCGCTGCCTTCAAAGTGGTTGATCGGCACCGGCTTGTCACTTCTCTCAATCTTGTCGCCGGTCAGCGTGTACTTGACGGTGCCGTTGAACCAGACATATTCAGGAATGACGTTTTCTTTCCAGATGAAGTCACCCTTGATGCTGGCATAGGTGTCATAGCCGTCCTCGTTCTTGATGCTGAACGGTTTGCCGTCTTTGTCCATCTTGCCAGCAGTCGACCAGTCCCACCACATCTTGGTCGGTTGTCCGCCGCGGGCAAACGCCGGGATGTGGCAGGTTTGGCAGGCAATCTTGGCGGTGTGCTCGTTCAGGCGTGCCACCGGGTGCGGAGCCTGCCCGTGGCAGGACTGGCAGGTAGCAGGGTTGCTGGTGTCCACTTTGCCGCGCAGATGCGCTGGTTCTTTGTCGAGCGCAGTGGGTGAATAGCGGCTACCTGGCACTTGGTGGCCATCGGTTTTATGACACGTGGAACAAGTGAAGTTATTGCCATCCACGTCCATGTGGACATCCAGCGCCTTGTCGGGTGCGTCCAGCGACGAGTCCAGGTCGCCATGTTTGACACCATCACCACCGCCGCCATAGAAGTGGCAGGCACCACAGGTAGTGCGCTGGGTCTTGCCCACTTTTTGCGCGATGGCAGCCAGATCGATGCCACGAATGATTTTGCCCGACCCAGGCGGAAATTCGGTGTCTTTGACCACTGGGTTACCCGCAAAACCTGCTGGTTTTTTGTATTTGCCGGTGTTGTCGTGGCAGGCTAAGCAGTCCACATTTTCTTCGGCGTTGAACTCCGTTTGCACATCCTTCCAGCCGTAGCCAATATGGCAGCTGCTGCAACCACCTTCATTGGATTTGACCGAGGTGCAGAAGTTGTTGACGATGTGCTTTTTGCCCAGCATCTGCCCGGTTTGCGGGTTTTTGTACTCCCACTTCCAGTGCTGGGTTTGGTGAATCTGCTTGGAGGCTTCGGTGTGGCAGCTCAGGCAAACTTTGGTGACGGCCGGGCCTGAATCGAAGGGACCGGCCAATGCCTCAAATTTGCTGTGGTCGGCGGTGGATTTAAGCAGCTTTGCCGGGTCATCGTCGGCAGCATGCACCGCTGGAAGCAGCAAAACCGAAAACATGGCGGCTAACCAAAAATCTTTTATACGCATCAAAGTCTCCTTGCTGATCAATAGTTGGCGCTCCATCGAAATGATGGTCCGATAACCGTCATGGTTTTTGCTAATGATGGCGAATACTAATATCACGACGTGTTGAAATTCTGATATAGATCAATGTTTGATTAACAATAAATATTTTTTACTGCGCAATTACGAAACTTAAGCTGCGCCCAGCAGGGTTGATCTACGCAAGCACACCTCAATGCGGCATTCAAGGCTGCGTTGGCCAATAAAAAAGCGGCCTTTAGCCGCTTTTTTGTGAAGAGGGCAAGCCCCTTTACTTTTTCATCGAACAGGTGCTAAAGCCAAAAATGGCATAAGGTGGGCACCAGCCGATGGCCCCCGTCAACAAGGGAACCACGCCCAGCCAGCCCCAAACACCGATGTTGCCGTTCAGGGTCAAGCCAATCAGCACCAGGCCGATGACGATTCGCAAAATGCGGTCAATGCCGCCAACGTTTGATTTCATGAGAACTCCTTGGACTCAGGTTAAAGAACACAGAGATTGATTACACCGCCAGGCGCCTTACCGGGTCTGTGACTCAAGTCACCCAGCCAGGTCACGCAAAGCGGCACTGCTGATGATCTGGATTTGCTCACGACCCAGGCTAACCCAGCCTTCGCGCTCAAAACGGCGCAGCAGCCGGGTCACCATTTCGCGCACCGTGCCGAGCTCGTCGGCCAACGTCTGGTGCGTGACGTTGAGCTGTTGACCGCGCCCCAGCAAAGCCGCTGCCAGACGCCGGTCCAGCCGTTGAAACGCCACCGCATCGATCAGGCTGGTGAGGTCGGCCATGCGCTCGGCAAACAAGCCCAGCACATCGTTGCGAAAAGCGGGTGTTTCCAGCCAACGCTTGAACAGCTCGGGCGTGATCAGTAGCAGCGTGCTGGGCTTGGTGGTAACGCCATGCGCCGTGAGCGGCTGGGTGCGAAACAGGCAGGCGCTCGAGACCAGGCACAGCTCGCCGGGCACCACGCGGTAAAGCTCCAGCGAACGGCCATCGCCCGAATTGCGTGACACCTTGATTTCACCGGTCAACACCAGTGGAAAGCCCTGGCAGGCCGTGTTTTCGTTGAACAAGACGCTGCCAACAGGCACGTCAAAGGGCTTCAAGCCCGATTCCGGGGCATCGGGTGCGGGCTGAACTTGAGCCAGTGACGGGTATAAATCCGTCAGCAGCGCCATCGAAGCCGAGCCGTTCATGCAATGCTGCTGTCAGGCTGCAACGGTATAGCCTTCCTCGGCAATGGCCTGGGCCAGCGCTTCACGCGGCTGATCGGAGTCCACTTCGACCCGGTTTTGCGTGTGGTCGGCCTGCACCTCGGCGCTGCGGTCAAGTTGGCGCACAGCACGCACCACGGCTTTTTCACAATGTTCACAGGTCATGCCGGTCACGGTAAAAATTTGCTTCATTTCAATTCCCTGGAAAATACGGAGACAACGAAAGCGCGTATTGTGAACCTCGCAACTTTTTTCCGGCAATACCAACATTTTGATTATGACAACTGCTCAACTTTCTACTGACGCGATGCGGGTGGACATCGGCATTCACGGCATGACCTGCGCGTCGTGCGTAGGCCGCGCCGAGCGCGCCCTGAAAAAGGTGCCAGGCGTACAGGAAGTGAGCGTGAATCTGGCCACTGAATCGGCCCGCGTGATGGTGCAACCGTCCGAGCAAATAGAGGCGCGTTTGCGGCGCGCGGTGCGCGACGCCGGTTACGAACCCGTGGCGGCCAATGCTGCCATCGATGCGCCCCTTGAATCAAATTGGGCCGGCTTTGCACCCGTGGCGTTGGGCTTGGCACTGTCTTTGCCCTTGATGCTGCCGATGCTGGGTGACCTTTTTGGCCTGCACTGGATGCTGCCCGCCTGGTTTCAGTTCACCCTGGCGACACCGGTGCAATTCATTTTGGGCGCGCGCTTTTACAAGGCGGGCTGGCATTCACTGAAAGCGCTCAGCGGCAACATGGACCTGCTGGTGGCCATGGGCACCAGCGCAGGGTGGGCGCTGTCGGTGTGGTTGTGGCTCAGCGCCGATCCCGGTGCGGTGCCGCACCTGTATTTTGAAGCCTCGGCTGTGGTCATCACGCTGGTGCTGTTGGGTAAATGGCTTGAGGCGCGCGCCAAGCGCCAGACCACCTCGGCCATCCGCGCGCTGCACGCGCTGCGCCCCGAGACCGCGCACCTGCTGGGGCTCGACGGCGAAGTCGATGTGCCAATCGACGAAGTTTTTGTAGGCGACGAGCTGGTGGTGCGCCCCGGTGAGCGCTTTGCCGTCGATGGCCGCGTGCTTGAGGGCCAGACGCAGGTCGATGAATCGATGCTCACCGGCGAGCCCCTGCCGGTGAGCAAGGCGCTACAGGACAAGGTGACCGGCGGCACGCTCAATGGCGATGGCCGGGTCATCGTGCAAGTGAGCGCCACCGGTGTCGATACCGTGCTGGCGGGCATCATTCGACTGGTGGAGGATGCTCAGGCCGCCAAGGCGCCGATTCAGCGCCTGGTGGACAAGGTGAGCGCCGTCTTTGTGCCGGTGGTGCTTGTGCTGGCGCTGCTCACGCTACTGGGTTGGTGGCTCAATGGCGCAGCGTTCGAGGTGGCAGTGATCAACGCGGTGACAGTGCTGGTGATTGCCTGCCCCTGCGCCCTGGGGCTGGCCACGCCGGCGGCCATCATGGCGGGCACCGGCGTCGCAGCCAAATATGGCATTTTGATCAAGGACGCGCAAGCGCTGGAATTAGCGCACAAAGCTGAGGTGGTGGTGTTTGACAAAACCGGCACGCTGACGCAAGGCCAGGCTCGCCTGACTGACTTTGCCGTGGCGGAAAGCGCCGATCAAAGCGCCTTGCTGGCCATTGCCAGCGCTTTGCAAAGCGGCAGCGGACATCCGCTGGCCCGGGCGGTGGTGCTTGCCGCTCAAAATAAACAATTGGCCTTGCCCGCCGTGACGCAACTGCAAAGCACGCCGGGCAAGGGGCTGCGCGGCCTGGTCAACGGGCAAGATTATTTGATTGGCAGCGTGCGCTGGATGCAGGAACTGGGCGTGCAGCTTGACAGCCTCGATGAGCGCCTGCAATCCCTGACAGCACAAGGGGCCACGCTGGCGGTAATGGCGCAACAAACGCCAGACGGTTTGCAGGCCCTGGCGCTGTTGGCGTTTGGCGATGAACCCAAGGCAGAGGCCAGTGCCGCCATTGCCATTTTGCGAGCGCGCAGCATCAAGGTGATGATGCTCTCGGGTGACAACAGCGCCGCAGCGCAGGCCATGGCCCGGCGCGTCGGTTTGCAGCCAGATGAGGTCATCAGCAATGTGCTGCCAGGCGACAAGGCGGCCCACATTGCCAGACTCAAGCAATCAGGTCGGACCGTGGTGATGGTGGGCGATGGCGTCAACGACGCCCCGGCGCTGGCCGCCGCCGATGTTGGCATGGCCATGGCCAATGTGGGCGGTGGCACCGATGTGGCGATGCACGCGGCCGGCATCACGCTGATGCGTGGCGACCTGGCGCTGGTGGCGGCTGCGCTGGACATTTCCAGCCGCACGGTCGCCAAAATCAGGCAAAACCTGTTCTGGGCCTTTATCTACAACGTGGCAGGCATTCCGCTGGCGGCTTTCGGTTTTCTGAACCCGGTTATGGCCGGTGCCGCCATGGCGCTGAGCTCGGTGAGCGTGATGAGCAACGCGCTGCTGCTCAAGCGCTGGCAACCCGATCGATCAAAGTAAAGGCACGGCGCCGGGCGACAAGGCCTCATCGGCTTCGAACAGGCTTTGCGCCAGCTCGGGTGCGTCGGGCGCTAGCAGGCGCTGGCACCAGGCGGCCGCGCACTCGGGCGCTACCGGGTGAGGCTCAAACGCCATGCGTGACACCACCCGTGCCACCACCTCAGCGGCGACGCCGGCCGTGACCAGGTCGGCGGCAAAGCGGCTGGCGGCATCGCCCATCCGGAAGGCGCTGAGGTTGGCATTGACGATGCGCTCGCCCTTGCGGGCAAACAGGCGGCGCAACTGGTCTTCAAGCAACTCCGGGGGCAGCGGCAAGTGCATCGCCGCGGCACCCAGCACCACGGTGTTTTGCACCTTGGGGCTACCGGCTTTTTTGGCCAGCCGTTCGGCATCCAGCGCCACCAACCGTGGGGCCGAAAACAGCACCCGGTACAGGTCGGCCAGCGCTGGGTAGTTGTCAACGTTGATCATCGGCGTGATGTCGGTCACGATCCAGCCATCCGGGCGCAGCAGTTGCAGGTAGCGCAGCGCTTCCATGGGTTCAACCGACAGCACCATGCTGGCCATGCCCTGGGCAATCAGGTCGCTGGCTACCGGTTGGTCCGAGATGCGCACAAAGGCTGACACCGCGCCGCCGCGCTGGGCCATGCCGTGCACCTCGGACTGCTTCAGGTGCAGGCCCGCTTCGTGAATGGCGTGGTCTATCACCCCGGCCATGGTCAGCACGCCCTGGCCACCCACCCCGCACACCACCAGGTCGTAATTCATGCGGCCACCACCGGGATGTGATGTTTGTGCTCGCGGGTTTCCTTGATCTCCTTGATTTCTTTGGCGTAGGTCACGCAGGCGCGCCGGGCGATGATGACCGACAGGCCGGTGTAGGCCAGCTCTTCGCGGATGGTGTCTTGGGTGTGGTGTTTTTTGTGTGGTGACGGCACCACGATGCGGATGTGTTCGCGCGGCACGCCCAGGCCGGCCACCAGGTTGACCACGTCTTCATCGGTGGCGGCGGTGGGTTGGCCACCGGTCATGGCGATGATGCTGTTGTCCAGAATAAACACCTTGATGTTGGTGTTGTCACGCGCGGCATCCAGGAGCGGGGCCATGCCCGAATGGGTAAAGGTGCCGTCGCCAATCACGCACAGCGCCTGCCCCATGCCAGCGTGCACCACGCCAAGGGCCATGCCAATCGAGGCCCCCATGCACAGGCACGAGTGAATGCCCTGCAGTGGCCCGACGGCGCCCAGCGTGTAGCAGCCAATATCACCCATCACCCGCGCACCCGGGTTCACTTCAGCGATGACTTCGTTGATAGCCAGATACGAGTCGGTGTGCGGGCACTTGTCGCACAGGCTGGGCGGGCGGCCCACCAGCACGCCAGCCAAACCGGCAATCTGCAGCGACGGCGTGACCGGCAGGCCAAAGCACTGCTTGATGGCATCTTGCGACAGCTCGCCCATGCGCGGCAGGTCACCGGTGAGCTTGCCGCGAATCGGGCGTTCGGTCATCAGACCCAGCGCGCTGACATAACGCTCAATGAACGGGTAGCCTTCTTCGACAATGAAAATTGTGCTGGAGGCATCGAGCAACTGGCGGATTTTTTTGACTGGCAGCGGGTAAAAGCCGATGCGCAGCAGGTTGTAGTCTTGCAGCTTGTCACCCAGCGCCTCTTGCAGGTAGTTCCAGGCCAGGCCGCTAACCAGAATGCCGGGGCGCTGTTCCTGGTTCTTGCCCTGGCGCAGCGTCAGCGTGTTGACGGCATGGGCTTCTGAATAATCTTGCAGCGTTTTTTGCTTGTCGATCAGTTGGCCATAAGCACGCCGGGCGTTGGTAGGCAGCAAGATGAAGCGGGTTGGGTCGGCGACAAAATTGGCCGTGTTTTGCGCCCTGGCTTCGGCCAGTTTGACGCTCGAGCGGCTGTGCGCGAGGCGCGTGACCAGGCGCAACAACACCGGCACTTGCAAGGCTTCAGACAATTCAAACGCCTCGCGGGTGAAGTCGTAGCACTGCTGCTGGTCAGCGGGCTCCAGACATGGCACCATGGCAAAGTCGGCAAAGTAGCGCGAGTCCTGCTCGTTTTGCGAGCTGTGCATGCCCGGGTCGTCAGCCACCACCACCACCAGACCGCCGTGGGCACCTGAGACCGCCACGTTCATGAACGGGTCAGCCGCCACATTCAGGCCGACATGCTTCATCGACACCAGACAGCGGCGCCCGGCGTAGGACACGCCCACGGCGCTTTCCAGCGCTACTTTTTCGTTGGTCGACCACATGCCGCGCACATCCATGTGGTGTTTTTTGGCGTGGTCTTCCACAGTTTGGTAAATCTCGGTCGAGGGCGTGCCAGGGTAGGCAAAAGCGGCGCTGATGCCCGCATCCAGCGCCCCGCGAGCTACGGCTTCGCAACCCAGAAAAATGACTTCAGACATGGTGGTTCCTGTTCAAAGAGAGTCGTGTGATGTTATTGGAAGTCAATTCATGACCTGCCCGGCCAACGGGCGGGACTTTGACGAAACGTGCAAGCAGGCCAGCACCGAGACCACATGGTCTGCCTTCAATTCGAAGTGCAGGGCATACGGGAACCTGCGTAAAAGTAGGCGTCGAAATTGCCCCTGCGATGGTGCATAGGCTTCCGGATTTCGTTCAAGCTGCTCGGAGGCAGCGGCTACAGCACGCAAAAAATCACCCCCAAGTCCATACGATTTTTCTTCGTACCAAGCAAAAGCTTCGGCAATTTCTGCTTGTGCAGGCGCCTCAAAAACAAGCTGCCAGCTAACAAACGAACACCCAAAGACAAAGCAATTTCCATCAGGCTTTTGCCGTGGCTCGGATTGGCATCCCGCCATGCAGCACGGCGCTGCAACTCGTCGAGTACCTCAGGGCGAGTTTCGGGGCTGGATTCAGCGGCAAATTCATCCCACAAATCTTCAACAAGTTGCAAACGCTCAAACTTGCCAATGTGTTCTACGGAGTGGAGTGAAACTTTCATGACGTGTCCCTTTCTGTGCAGAGTTTATTTGACGCAAGCTGCTGCTGTTCGGGCACCGCTGGAAGCGCGCGCCAGATTCAGCGCCAGCAGGGCCTTGAGGTCGTCGTCAGGGATGCCGGGCTTGGCTTCAGTGCGGTCGGGGTAGGGTGATTTGTCGAAGCCCAGCGGCGTGACTTCGGGTACCTTGTGTGTCCACTCGGGCGGGTTGCGCTTGGGCAATGTGTTGTCCGTTGGCCCAAGGCCGCAAAACAAGCGCGTTGGACTTGCCATTGACGTTAGGCTGACATAGCCAACCGCGTGCTACGGCACCGGGAATATCAAATGCACCGACCTTCATTGGACCTTGGAATGCGGCGCTACTGTTTTGACTTAATGGTTGCGCGGTGTGTTGAGCACCAGGGACATCACCCCGGCGATCATCAGGCCCATCATCCACTTGAGGACGACCAGATCGGTGCGTAACGGTGCCAGGGAACTCTCTAGCTTGGCATCGAAGTGATCCGAAGTTACCAGGTTGCCCTGGCTCTTGGCGATCACTTTCACCACGGGCTCGGCCTGATCCTGTGGAATCCCCGCCGAGCGCAGTTGTTCCACCAGTTGAAGTGTGTCGAATGTGATGGTTGCCATGAAACGAATTATGTTTTAAATCAGACTTTTGCAGCAAGCGCTCCAACACTGTGCGATTGGCGCCAGCACGTATGGCCTGGGTCGCGACCAGACCGGCAGACTCCAATTGCCCAGACTGAATTTGCTGGCGCGCCTTGTCAAACCAGTAACACGCCAAGTCCGCCCCGCCCGGCACGCGACCCGCAAAAACTGTGTTGAGCGCAGCAAAGTAATCGTCTCCCAATTCCCGACGTTTTTTGCTGCCCCCCAAAAACGGCGGATTCCCAATCACCACATTGGCTTGGGGCCAAGGCGCCTCCACCGATTCTCCGGATTCAACAAACGACAGCAACGCATCGCGGCACTCAATATGCTCCAGCGGTTCCAAAACCGGGTTGCATTTGAACTCGTAGCCGTGCGCCATACGCCATTGCAGCTCGCCAATCCAGACTGTTACGCGCGCCAGCTCGGCGGCGTAGCCGTTGAGCTCAATCCCCAGCACGTTGTGCGGCCCGGTAACCAGATCGGCCTCGCGGTCCAGCCCCAGCGCTGACGCGTCAAGGTGGCTTTGATGCTCGATGTCTTTGTGCGCTTTGAGGCCCATGAACAAAAAATTGCCACTGCCGCAAGCCGGATCGAGCACGCGAAAGTTTTTCAGCTCGTCGAGCCAGCCGTAAAACAGGGCCTGCGCTCTTTGGAACGCAGCATCGCACGCAGAGGCCTGTGGCGCTGGTATTTCATGCGCAACCAGCTTCCATTTTTGCGGCAAAGAACGACGCAATAAGGGCTCGATGATACGGTCGATGGTGGCCGGGTCGGTGTAGTGCGCGCCGAGCTGGCTGCGCTTGGCAGGGTCCAGCCCGCGCTCAAACAGAGTGCCAAAGATCGACACGTCGATGGCCGACCAGTTCAGGCTGGCGGCGTTACGAAGCTCGGTCACGTCCAGAATCGTCAGCTCAGGCACATCGACCCGCCTGAACAGGCTACTGTTGAACCAGGCAATGTCGTCGGCCCCAAACCTGCCAGGTTTGGGCACTGCCAGCAGTTCACACCAGTCCAGAAAGTGGCTTTGCGCGCCCTGCTCTTCGTTCAGGGCGTACGCGGGCCCGGGAACCCCGCCGGGGGCACCCCATTTGGCGATGAACTGCTGGGGTGTCATGGGGCTCTGATCAACCTGCGGGTGAGGCTCAAACGCGCTGCCCGTGCTCAACTTCCCAGCCTTTGCAGGCCAAAGCAACGTAGCGTGGCACTGGGCGTGAGCCGGTACCGTAAGCGCTCATGGTGCGCGCTGTCATACCCAGCGCCAAAGCAGCTTGCGTTAGAGTTAAACCGTACTGCGCACGGCATTGGGCAAAAATGCGGGTGTTTTCATCCAGTGCGTTTTGTGCCTTGGCATCGAGCCAAAGCGTATCGGCACCAATCTGGATGTCCTGCTCCGGCCACTCGACCGTCCAACCTTCATCTTTGACGATTTCTGCTTTGGCAAATGCAGACGGATCACGCAACGGACTTAGACCTGGAAACTTATCAAAGTCGTCTGCCAGCGACACGGTATAAATGCTTCCGTCCCGAAACACTAGCCGCAGCTTGTAATCTGGCAGCGCCTGCACGATTTCAAGTCGGGGTCTTTTCATGGTTGCCATTTTTTCCACGCCTCAATCAAGCTTTGTTGATGAATTTTTAGCCAGGCCATCACCTCTGACCTTAGGGCTTGCTCAGGAATAACCTGTGCATTTGGGCGCCGGATTTGGGATGCAATGCGAGGCGCAAAGCGCGCCGTGTAGCTTTGCTACACAAGCGTTTTGCAACGACGCAGTGTGCCCACGGTCGGCGAGCCAAATGTATAGGTTATTTGTGAACAAGCCCTTAACGTGCCCAGTGCCATGGCGGCACCAGCCAGCAGTTTTTTGATTGGGGATTTCATGTGTTTGTCTCCTGTGTTGTTTAAAAATACCGTCAAACCAACTTGGGCCGCTCGTCAAACACGCGCCGCGCCTTGCCCGCCAGTGTGCGCTCAATCGAGTTGAATTTCAGTACCGTGATGCGCGTCGAGATGCCGACGTTGGTCTTGATGTGGTGTTGCAGTTGCTTGCCCACCGCCGCCACATCTACGTCAGACAATTGGTCGGACACCTCACGCTGCAACTCGCATCGCACCTCCACTTGGTCGAGGTGCGCTTCGCGGCTGAGCTTGATCTGGTAATTGCCCGACAGGCGTTTGTCACGCATGATTTGCTCTTCGATTTGCGTCGGAAAGACGTTGACGCCGCGAATAATTAGCATGTCGTCCGAGCGCCCGGTCAGGCGGTCAATGCGCCGGAAACTGCGCGATGTGGGCGGCAGCAAGCGCGTCAGATCGCGCGTGCGGTAGCGGATGACCGGCATGGCTTGTTTGGTCAGCGAGGTAAACACCAGCTCGCCAGGTTCGCCCTCAGGCATCACTTCGCCAGTGTCGGGATTGATGATTTCGGGGTAAAAATGGTCTTCCCAAATGACCGGGCCGTCTTTGGATTCGATGCACTCGCAGGCCACGCCGGGGCCAATCACTTCAGTCAGACCATAAATATCTATCGCATCGAGCCCGAGCTTTTTCTCGATCTCGCCGCGCATACCTTCGCCCCACGGCTCGGCACCAAAAAAACCCAGGCGCAAGGAGATGTCTTCGGGCGCAATGCCCAGGCGCTCAAACTCTTCGGCCAGCACCAGCGAATACGACGGTGTGGCCATCAAAATATCGGGCTTGAAGTCCTGGATCAACGCCACTTGTTTCTCGGTTTGTCCGCCCGACATCGGCACCACCATGCAGCCCATTTTTTCAGCCCCGTAGTGCGCCCCGAGACCGCCAGTGAACAGTCCGTAGCCATAAGCCACGTGGCAAATATCACCGGCCTTGGCCCCACCCGCGCGCATTGAGCGCACCATCAAATTGGCCCAGGTGTCGATGTCTTGCTGGGTGTAGCCGACCACAATCGGTTTGCCGGTTGTGCCCGAGGACGCGTGCACCCGCACCACCTGGTCGCGCGGCACGGCAAACAGGCCAAACGGATAGTTGTCGCGCAAATCGAGCTTGGTAGTGAACGGAAATTTGGCCAGGTCCTCCAAGGCTTTCAGGTCGTTGGGGCGCACCCCTTTGGCCTCGCATTTTTGCCGGAACGAGGCCACGTTCTCATAGGTGTGGCGCACCGACCATTGCAGGCGCTGCAGTTGCAGCGCAGAAATTTCATCGCGGCTGGCGGTCTCGATCGGCTCCAGACCGGGCGTGAGTCGTTGGTTGGCTGTCATGTCTTCTCTCTTTGCAGTTATCAAACTTTGAGGGCTTAGGGCGCGTTACATTCCCAGGTACGCCACGCGCACCAAGTCGTTGCGTACCAGCTCGGTGCCGGTGCCGGTCAAGGTGACGCTGCCGGTCTCGAGCACATAGCCGCGGTCGGCGATGTCAAGGGCGGCCAGGGCGTTGTGTTCAACCAGCAAAATCGTGATGCCCTGGCTTTTCAGTGTTTTGATCACATCGAACACCTCTTGCACCAGCAGCGGCGCCAACCCCATCGAGGGTTCGTCGAGCAGCAGCAGGCGCGGTCGGCCCATCAAGGCACGGCCGATGGCCAGCATCTGCTGTTGCCCACCTGACAAGGTTCCCGCCACCTGGTGTCGGGGCTGGGTGTAAGCGCCCAGACGCAAATTGTCTTCGATCGACAAGGGGCCAAACACCTGGCGTCCTTCGGGGCTTTGGCAAATGCCGCGACGCATGCGTTTGTCCGGGCGCAGCCGGCTGATGTCTTCACCATCAAAGAAAATACGGCCGACACTCATGGGTTGCACACCTGAGAGCGTTCGCAAAAAAGTGGTTTTGCCAGCCCCATTGGCGCCTACCAGCGCCACGGTTTCGCCACGGCGCACTTCGATGCTGATGCCTTTGAGCGCCTTGATTCGGCCGTAGCAGGACTCCAGACCTTGCACCTGTAACAATACTTCGGCCTGTGCCGGGCTTGCGCCGCCTGGCAAATGGCCTTCACTTTTACCGCCCAGTCCGAGCGATTCGGGTGCCACGCTGACAATGCGGTGGTACAGCTCGCGAAACTCGGCCTGCACCACTTCGCCGAAGATGGGGTCACTGCTGTCATGAAAGGCGCGATTGATTTCAAGCCAATCCTCTGTCAACAGGGTTTTGTGCGCCAACGGCAGCAACTGCTTTTCTTCGGTCAGAATGTGCGATTTCAAATCGACCGTGAAGTGGCGCAGTTGTGTGGCCAATGCCGCGCCGGACATCTCCCCTGCGGTCACCGCTGTCATGGCGGCTCGCAAGGTTTGATGCCTGCGGCCGGTGTCGCGGTGATGCTGCGCCAGGCTATCAAGCGTGCTGGCAACTTCCGGGCTGCGCAAGCGCAGACAGCGAAACAGAAACTCGTCTTCTTTCGGGTAGTGCAGGCGTTCCTCGAACTGCACGATGTAGTCCAGCACCAAGATGCGGTCTGACAGATTCATCACCATCTTCATGTCATGCTCCACCAGCACCACCGTGATACCCGAATCGGCCACCCTGCGCACCAGGGCATCGACGTCCTGGGTTTCTTTGGTATTGAGCCCGGCGGCGGGTTCGTCGAGAAAAATCAGGCGCGGCTTCATGGCCAGGGCACAGGCAATTTCGAGGCGCTTGAGTGCGCCGTAAGGCATGCTGTCGGCACGAGCTTGCAGATCATCCTGCAAGCCAACAAAGCGCATCAGCGCTGCCGCTTCACGGCGTAATTCATCATCGCGCCGACGAATGGACGGCCAGCGCAAGGCCGCTTTGAAAAAATTGCGATCGAGGCGCAGATGCGCGCCCACCATCACGTTCTCGATGGCACTCATGTTCATGCAGATTTGCAGATTTTGAAAGGTGCGGGCCACACCGCGCTGCGCCAGTTCGTTGGGTGTTTTGCCGCCGATGGATTCGCCGTCGAGTTCGATCGTGCCACCGGTCGGCGTGTAGATGCCGGTGATCAGGTTGAACAAGGTGGTTTTGCCCGCGCCATTGGGGCCAATGACAGCATAAACGATGCCAGCGTCGATGCTGAAGCTCACATTTTGTACCGCCTTGACGCCGCCAAAATGAATCGAAAGCTGGTTCACTTGAAGCAGCGCCATGGCTATTCCCCCCTGACGAATTTAGCCGCCAGCGTCGGCACCAGGCCTATGGGCAGAAAGATCATGCACAGCATCAGGATGGTGCCGAAGGCCACCGTTTCCCAACCTTCAAGGGAGGTAAGTGCCTGCGGCAGCACGGTCAGCAAAACGGCGCCCACCACCGAACCATAGACGGAAGCCATCCCGCCGATCACCACCATGGTGACCAATTCAAGGGAGTGAAAAAAATCTGCCACATTGGGTGTGACAAAACCCACGTAATGGGCGGTGATGCTGCCCATGATGCTGGCAATCACCGCCGAGACCAAAAAAATTGAAACTTTGTAGCGCACCACATTGACCCCAACCACTTGGGAGGCCACTTCAGCGCCATGCAAGGCGCGCAAGGCACGGCCAAACGGTGAATCGATCAGATTCAGCGAAGCCCAGATGGCCAGCGACAACAACCCGGCGACCAGCCAATACCAGAGCGTGTCGCCTGACAATTCATAGCCCAGCAGCGCCATGGCAGGTACCGGCATGCCATCAGGGCCACCCGTCAAGGCGGCCTCATTGCACAGCACAATATTGATGATGATGCCCAAAAACCCTGCATGCCCCAAACTGATCTGCCCGGCAAAACCGATCAACAAATTCAGGCTCAGCACAATCACCGCGTTGATCGCCATGCGAATCGCCAGGTCCATGTAGAAACTGTTAGGCAGCACAAATGGCAACACCAGCAGCACCGCCATGATGAGGTACAGACCGATAAAAGCTCGATTGCGCATACTCAGACCCGGTCGGTCGCTATACCGCCAAACAAGCCACGTGGTTTGAAAAACAGGATCAACAAAATCAACACAAACGGAATTGCATCCTTATAGGACGACGAGATATTGCCAGCGCCCATGGCTTCCAGAATACCTACCAACAAACCGCCCAATACGGCGCCCAGTCCGTTGCCCAAGCCACCCACCACGGCAGGCAACACGATCGCCAATACCAGGGCTAACGGCATAGGCAGTCCAGCCTGAGAGAAATAAACCACCAGCATGCCGCCCAGCATGATGAATTCGCCTTGAGCAAAGTTGATGACATTGCTGGCGTTGTAGATCAGCGTAAAACCCAATGCATCCAAGGCATAGTTCACTCCTACCGTGATACCAGAAAATAGGAACTGGAGAAACTGGGCCAGCATGAAGCGCCCAGCTATCCAGGAAATGGTGAATGAATGATTGTTTTCACGCTAAAACATTGGCTTTAAGCGCTCGCATGATAAGCGCTTGAAACTACCCAGTTAAAGCTGAAATTGGAGTTGTTTGATTTAGGTCATCTAAATCTACCCCGCGGAACGCCCTTGGTTCAGCGTGCGTCAGGCAACTCGATCTTGACTTCCAGCACTTCAAGGTTGTCCTGGCGCTCCAGGTTGACCTTGATGTCGTCAGCATTGATCTTGATGTATTTGCTTATCACCGCAATCAATTCGCGTTGCAGGTCAGGTAAATAATCGGGCGTGGCGGGGCTACGGCCATTACGCTCATGGGCCAGGATGATCTGCAGGCGTTCTTTGGCAAGGCTGGCGGTTTTCTTTTTCTCGCCCAGAAAAAATGAGAAAAAAGACATGGCGTCATTTCCCCCCGAACAGGCGTTTAAACAAGCCTTGTTTGGGCGGCTCGGTAAAGCGCATGGGCTTGTCTTCACCCAGAAAACGGTCGATCACGTCCTTGTAGGCTTCCGACACGTCACTGCCTTCCATGTGCACCGCCGGCACACCCTGATTGGAGGCCTGCAGTACCGATTCGCTCTCAGGGATCACGCCAATGAGCTTGATGCGCAGAATGTCCTTGATGTCCTGTAGCGAGAGCATCTGACCCTGGTTCACCCGCGACGGGTTGTAGCGGGTGATCAGCAAATGCTCCTTGATGGGTTCCAGCCCTTCCATGGCGCGCTTTGTCTTGCTCGACAACATGCCCAGGATGCGGTCAGAATCGCGCACCGAGGACACCTCGGGGTTGGTCACCACCAGCGCCTCATCAGCAAAGTGCATGGCCATCAGCGCACCGGTCTCGATGCCAGCAGGCGAGTCGCAGACGATGTATTCAAAGTCCATGGCGGCCAAATCAGCCAGTATTTTTTCAACACCGACCTGGGTCAAGGCATCCTTGTCGCGGGTTTGTGAAGCTGCCAGCACAAAAAGGTTATCGCACTGTTTGTCCTTGATAAGCGCCTGGTTCAGGTTGGCTTCGCCGTGAATCACGTTGATCAGGTCATACACCACTCGGCGTTCGCAGCCCATGATCAGGTCGAGGTTGCGCAGGCCAACGTCGAAGTCGATGACGGCGGTCTTATGGCCGCGCATGGCCAGACCGGTCGAAAAACTGGCGCTGGTGGTGGTTTTACCCACCCCGCCCTTGCCAGAAGTCACCACAATTATTTTTGCCATGTTGAAGAAGTCTTTCAAAGAGAAAAATTAGGGGATCAAAGCTTCAAAGATCAGCTTGTCCTGGCCGTCGTCGCTCAGGTACACCTGTGCCGGCTTGCCGTGAATGTCTTTCGGGAGCGGATTTTCGCTGGTGCGGTACACACCTGCAATGGAAATCAGTTCGGGTTCAAGACAAAGTGAAAAGATGCGCGCCTGGGTGTTGCCGCTGGCGCCTGCCATGGCTTTGCCACGCAAAGGTGCATAGACGTGGATGTTGCCGTCTGCCACCACTTCAGCGCCCATGTTAACCATGGCCAGCACCACCAGATCAGCGCCCCGCGCGTAGATCTTCTGGCCCGAGCGCAAAGGCTTGTCAAGCACCAGCGTAGCAGGGCCTGGGACCTCGCGCACCACTTCACGAACAACTTCATGAACGCTTTGTGTGACCGGTTTTTCTCCGTTACTTTTTGAATTGACGCCCTTGCCACGCGGAATTTCAGTTGGCGCTTCGATTAAGCCACAAGCCAGGGCGGCTGTCGCTGTTGACGGTGTGGCGTTGCGAAAAGCGATGGGTTTGAGACGACAGTGATGCAAGGTGGACAGCAAAGCCGGAAGCGACGCATCGATGTCTTGAATTTCGCTTTTAAAAAAGTCCAGTAACAAGGCGTCGTTGTCAAAAAAATCAGGACTCTGGCTGACCGGCCCAAACTGTGCGTAGAGGTCTTCGATGACGTCAGCCAGGTCAGGAGTTTTGAGCATCAGTGCCACCAAGGGCAACTGAGCGCTTTTGATTTCAAAGGTGTGTGCCACGTGACCTGTATAAAAAAGATGCGAAGGTTGCCGGGTGAAAAGGGTGATGAACGATGGTTTTTACCAACGGTCAAATGTTACTTGATCAAGCTGTCAAAAACCATTTTGGCTTCAATTTATTGACTCTGTGCACAGGATTTATGAAAGACTGGATTTGGTTCGCGTACGCGCTGGACAGTTGTTACCTGTCTTTACTTATTTCTATTCTTTTAACGTAGTAGTAGTAGATAGAAGTCAATCCATTGCGTGGATAAGTCAAATTTAGTCAATATTATCAAAGGTATATGTCGTCTGACTGAATGTGTACCACTGCGCTTTTTGGATGTCACTGAATCTTGGGTAAGTTCCAAATAAATTTTTTTCTGTGGATAACAAGCCGATTCCAGGTTAATTATCCACAACTTTATACACCGATCTGGCAAAAAAAAGCCCGGACTCATCCGGGCTGGACCGATGCTGTTGGCTGGTCAGGGCTTGCCTGTAGCGCTCATCTTCAACATCGCATCAGCAATTTCTGCCTTGATGGGTGTCACATCAGGAGAATTGACCGGCAAAACCGTCAACGCGGTTTGCCAGTGACCAATGGCCTTGGCATAGTCACCACTCTGAAAGGCAGATTGGCCAGCCATCATCAGCGCCATCGGATGCTTGGGGTCGATCGTCAGGGCCTTGTTGACCAGTTCGGTTGGTTTGCCTTGCAGGTTTTTAGCACGCATGGCCAAGGTGTCGGCATACTGGGTCAGTAAATCAGGATCGGTATCGAGCATATTGCCGGTCTTGGCATACGCTGCTGCAGCCTCTTCCAGCCTGCCCTGAACTTTGTAGGCGCGTGCCAAACGGGCCCAGCCAGCGAGATCGCCCGGGTTTTCTTTCAGGCGTGCGGCCAGCCGATCGACCATTTGGTTGATCATTTCTGGTGTCATCCCGGCCGCAGCCGCAGCGGGCACTGGTGGCTGCATGTTGCTAGCCACAGCAGGTAGCCCAGCCTGACTGCGTGCATCAGCAATGTTGGCCTGAACTTGCTCAATATCTGGAGACTCAGGCGGCAGCAAGCTCAATAACTTTTCCCAGTGCATCACGGCCATCGGAAAATCACCATTTTGGTAAGAGGCCACGCCTGCAATCATTAGTCCCAAGGGGTGTTCAGGGTTCTTGCGAAGCGCTTCGTCAACCATCATTTGTGGTTGACCTACAAAGCTGTTGCCCGCCATGACGCCAAGCAGTTCAGCGTAATCGACCAGCATGTCCGGGTTTGTTTTGACGTAGTCGCCCGCCCGCTCAAAGGCTTGTTTGGCCTCTTCGAAGCGCCCGACCACCTTGTAAGAACGTGCCATCATGGCCCAGCCCTGGGGGTTGTCCGGATTGGCTTGTAGTTTGGCCGCCAAAGTGTTTATCATTTGCGTGATTTGCTGATCTTCAGCGTTCACTCGGGCTACAGGTGGGTTGATGGCCATGGGAGCACCCAGCAGCATGTACAAGCCCAGCGACAGCACCGGCACACTCACACCGATGGCACTGGCCATGCGCGGCGCAGTCCAAAAGCCAGTGCTGTTTTGCGTTGCGGCTTGTTCAAAACTTTCGGTGTCATCGAGCAGGCGCAGTTGCAATTCGTCGCGGGTGGTCTCGAAGTCCTGCTGGCTGATGATGCCTCGCGCCAGATCGCCTTCAAGAACCTGAAGTTGGTTGTGGTGAATCTCTGCGTTGAGTTTTTCACTGCTGATAGCGCTATCAGACTGTTTGATGAGTAAAGGGCGAATCACCCAGGCCACGACCAGCAGCGTCAACAGCGCTGAAATACCGATAAAGACGTTCATTTGGAAGAGCTAGTTTCTTGAAGAAGAGCTTGGGCTTTGGCGCGTTTGGCGTCGTCAAGCACGGGGGTGTCTTTTTGCTTTTGAATGCGCTTGATGGCTGTTACCAACAGCCAGATGGCACCAATCAACAGCATCAAAGGGCCAAACCAGAGTAGCCATGTCGTTGGTTTGACTGGTGGCCTGTACAGCACAAAGTCACCGTAGCGACTGACCAGATATTCCTTGATTTCAACATCGGACTTACCCGCGCGGATCAGGGTGCGTACTTCGCGGCGCAGGTCGTTGGCCAGGTCGGCGCGGGAACCGGCCAGCGATTCGTTTTGGCACACCAGGCAACGCAATTCCTCGGCGATGGTGATCAGGCGTTGCTCGACGACCGGGTCGTCAGCCAGTGGGGCGGCCTCTTCTGCGTGCGCACCGAGGGCACATTGCAGGGCCATAAAAAGAATGATCAGGAATTTCATGATTGCAGTTCCTTGATCAGGGGCACAAGTTTGTCACGCAGGGCTTCTTCGGTGAACGGACCAATCTGCTTGTAGCGAATGATGCCGGCCTTGTCGATAAGAAAGCTCTCAGGTACGCCATAAACGCCGAAGTCAATGCCGATGCGCGCATCGGAATCCACGATGGTGTGGGTGTATGGGTTGCCGTAGCGGGCTAGCCACCGCAAGCCATCGGCTTCTTTGTCCTTGTAGTCCAGGCCAACAATGACCAACGGATTCGTTTTGACAAACTCAACCAACAAAGGGTGCTCTTGCCGACAGGCAACACACCAGGAGGCCCAGGTGTTGAGCAGCCAAACCTGTCCCAGCATGTCCTTTTTTGAGAGGGTTTCTCCTGGCTTGCCAAGTACCGGCGCTGTGAACTCTGGCGCGGGCTTGCCGATCAGTGGGGAGGGAATTTCGTGCGGATCGCGCGTCAGTCCAATGGCCAGAAAAATCAGCAAGACCACAAAGATACCCAAGGGTATCAAACCTTTTTTCATGCCGTCGCACCTTTCATGTCAGTCGCGCTAACTTTGGCAGCTGCCTTTTTGCGATAGCGCTTGTCCAGTGCCGCCAAGGCCCCGCCGAACGCCATGAACAGGCAGCCAACCCAGATCCAGGCAATAAAGGGCTTGTGATAAACGCGCATGGCCCAGGCGGGTTTGCCTTCGCCTTCGAGTTTTTCACCCAGCGAAACATACACGTCGCGGGTGAAACGGGTGTCGATGGCAGCTTCGGTCATGGGCATCGTGGAGGAAAAATAAGTGCGCTTTTCAGGGTGCAGGACGCGCAAGACGCGGTCACCCTTGATCAGTTCGACACTGCCCCGGTCTGCCTTGTAATTGGGTCCGGGGACTTCTTCGATGCCGGTCAGGCGGAAGGTGTAGCCACCCACTTCAACGGTGTCGCCAAAGGTCATGCGAACGTCTTTTTCGGTTTCGTAGCCTTTGACCATGGTGATGCCGACAACACAGATGGCAATACCGATATGCGCTGCGTGCATGCCCCAGTAAGACACAGGGGTTGACTTCCAGTTCACAGTGTCCTTGAGTTGACGGTAAATCTGCACGGCCGATGCCAGCACAATCCAGATGGCCAGGGTCAGGCCCATGGCGACCAGAGCCGACCACTCACCAGCCAGCAGCGGCGCCGTGCAGCCGAGCAGTACCGAAACGATGGCAATGGGACGTAGTTTTTTGGTCAGGTCAGCCACCGTGTCGTTTTTCCAGCGGGCATAACTGCCAACGACCATGAAGAACAGCACCGGCGTCATGATGGGGGCAAAAACGGCATTGAAATAGGGCGGGCCCACCGACAGCTTGCCCAGGTTCAATGCATCGATGATCAGCGGGTACAACGTGCCCAGCAGCACGGCGGCCGCCGCTGTGGTGAGTAGTACGTTGTTGACCAGCAAAAAGGTTTCACGCGAGACGAGCGCAAACGAGCCACCGGAGCGCACTTTGCCTTGGCGGGCAGCAAACAAGATCAGTGAACTTCCCACCACCACTGCCAGAAACAGCAAGATGAAGACACCGCGTTTGGGGTCGGTGGCAAAGGCATGGACCGATGTCAACACACCCGAGCGCACCAGGAAGGTGCCGAGCAGGCTGAGCGAAAAGGCAATCAGCGACAGCATGATGGTCCAGCTTCTAAATAAGCCGCGCTTTTCTGTCACAGCCAGCGAGTGCATCAAAGCGGTACCAACCAACCAGGGCAGGAAAGAAGCGTTTTCGACCGGGTCCCAGAACCACCAGCCGCCCCAACCCAGTTCGTAATAAGCCCACCACGATCCCATGGCGATGCCGATGGTCAGGCAAATCCAGGCAGCTGTGGCCCACGGGCGCGTCCAGCGCGCCCAAGCCGCGTCGAGCCGACCGTTGAGCAGGGCGGCGATCGAGAAGGCAAACGGAATCGACATGCCGACATAACCCATATAGAGCATGGGTGGGTGAAACACCAGGCCGGGGTCTTGCAGCAACGGGTTCAGGTCGCGACCGTCCACCGGGATCTCGACCAGGCGCTCAAACGGGCTTGATGTGAACAACATGAACATCAGAAAGCCCACCGCAATCAGTGCTAGAACCCCCAGCACGCGTGACACCATGGCGTCGGGCAGCTGGCTGGAGAAGAGCGACACCGCCATCATCCAGGTACACAGCATCAACAACCACAACAACAGCGAGCCTTCGTGACCGCCCCAAACGGCAGCAATGCGGTAAATGTCGGGCAGTTGGGAGTTAGAGTGCTGCACCACATACAAAACTGAAAAATCGTTGCTGTAAAACGAATAGGCCAGACAGACAAAGGAGAAGCCGACCAGCAGCCACAAAACCTGGGCACCTGGGCGCGCCAAAGCTATCCATTCAGCTTTTCCCTGCTGACCACCTGCCAGACTCAGGGTGCCAAAGACGGCAGCAACCAGCATGGCAAGTATCAGTGCGAAATGTCCAAGTTCAGGAATCATGATCGATCTCGGTGCGTTAAAAAAAAGAAAACCACCCGGTCAGGATGGGACGGAAACAGGCCTTACTTCAGGCTCTGGCTTGTTTTTTCGATTTCAGCCTGGTCCAGCGCGTGCTGGGCTTCGGGCGGCATGTAGTTTTCGTCATGCTTGGCCAGCACCTCTGAGGCGGTGAACTTGCCGTCGTCGCCGAGTTGCCCTTGGGCGACCACGCCCTTGCCTTCGCGGAACAGGTCGGGCAAGATGCCGGTGTAGGTTACGGGCACTTCTTTGAGCGTGTCGGTAACGACAAAGGATACGGTCAGGTTGTTGCGAGTCACCGAGCCCTCCTTGACCATGCCGCCCACGCGAAAGGCGCGATTTTGCGGGGCTTCACCGGCTCCCACCTGGCTGGGTGTAAAGAAAAATACCAGATTGCTTTGAAATGCGTTCAGGACAAAGTAGGCGGCGATGGCGATGGTGGCCAGGGCGCCAACAATCATGGCGGTGCGTTTGTGACGAGGTTTCATGGTGATGTTGTGTTGCGGGTTTAATCGCCTTGTGATTCGGATTCGTTCAAAAGGTTTCTCAGAATGTCGCGCCGCTTAGCGCGCACTTGCCAGATTTCGGCAATGACCACGACGGCCGTGATGCCGAAACTGCCCCATACATAGAAGGCATAGCCTCCCATTTCCAGAAATTCTCCAACGCTATGCCACTGCATGTTTCACCCACTCCGTATGACGTTCCCGATCCAGAATAATGCTGCGCACCCGTAGCAGCGTGATCGCAATGGTGTACATCCAAAAGGCAAAAACCATGATCAGCATGCCCGTGAGCATGGTCGAGGCCATGGATGAGCCTTTCATCGAGACCGACGCGCCTTGATGCAAGGTGTTCCACCATTTCACCGAAAAATAGATGATGGGCACATTGACCGCGCCTACCAGGGCCAAAATGGCGCAGGCCTTGTCCGCGCGACGCGGGTCGTCAATGGAGGCTTGCAGGGCCAGAAAACCCAGATATAAAAATAGCAGAATCAATTCAGAGGTTAGTCGTGCGTCCCACACCCACCAGGCACCCCACATCGGTTTACCCCAAAGTGCGCCTGTGACCAGTGACAAAAAGGCAAACAGCGCGCCAGTAGGCGCCAGGGCTGAAGCCATCATTCCTGACAGGCGCGTGTTGAAGGCCAACCCGAAACCGGCCCAGGCGGCCATGACCAGGTAGATAAACATGGACATTTGCGAGGCCGGCACATGAACAAAAATAATGCGGTAACCCTGACCCTGCTGGGCATCGACGGGCGCCACAAAAAACGAAATCCACAAGCCAGCCAATGTCAGCAGGGCTGCCAGAGTGGCAAACCATGGCCACATTTTTCCGGCCAGGACATAAAAGTTCTGCGGAGAGGAGAACTTGAACCAGTGAATCACACGCGTTTTCATTCCAGGGAAATCCTCAAAGCGGCTGCTGTAGCCAAGGGTGAGAAGAAGAGCGAGAGTACCAACAAGGCGACCATCAAGGACAAGTGGCCTCCAATACCCATGCCCGCTGCATCAGCTTCAACCGCACCCGCACCAAAAATCAGCACCGGAATATACAGCGGCAAGATTAACAATGACAGCAAAACCCCTGCACCGCGTACGCCTAAGGTCAAGGCGGCGCCAATACTGCCAATCAGGCTCAGCGTGGGTGTTCCCAGCAGCAGCGACAGCATCAGGATGCCCAGAGCGCGAGTGTCCAGACCAAATTGCAAGCCCAGCACCGGCGCCATCAGCACCAGCGGCAGGCCAGCCAACAAAAAATGCGCCAGTGCTTTGGCCAGCACCAGTAGGGCCAGTGGCGTGGTGGACAGTGCCATTTGTTCCAATGAACCGTCGGCGTAGTCGGTGGCAAACATGCGTTGCAGCGACAACATGGCCGCCAGCAGTGCGCTCACCCACAAGACACCTGGCGCCATGCGCAACAGCAAGGCAGTCTCTGGCCCGACGCCAAGCGGAAACAGGCTCGCGATCACCACAAAAAACACCAGCGGCGTCAGCACTTCGCCTTTTTGCCGCATGCCCAGGGAAATCTCGCGCCTGAGTACGGCCAGCAGCACATGGCCCAGCCCGACAGGTTTTACGGCGTTGCTCATGCGGCTTGTAATTCCAACATCTGGGCGGGCACATTGCCGATGGCCACGCGCTGGTGGCTGGTCAGCACTGCCAGGCCGCCCGTAGCCAGGTGCTCGGCAACCAGGTCGGCCAGCAGCTTGATACCCGCTTCGTCCATGGCCACATAAGGCTCATCAAGCACCCAGAGCTTAGCCGGGCTCAGCACCAAGCGCGACAAGGCTACGCGCCGCTTTTGACCTTGCGACAGGTGGCGCACCAGTTGCTTGCCACGCCCACGCAGGCCAAAACGTGCCAACACCTCATGGGTTTGCGCTTCGTTTGCAGCAATGCCGCCCAGCGCGGTCATGAAAGCCAGGTTCTCATCAACGGTCATGGATTCCTGCAAGGCGTTCAAGTGGCCCAGATAACACAGGTCCTGGCGGTAAGCTTCGCGTTGTGCATGAATGGGGGTGTCGTTCCAGAGGATGTCGCCAGACTCGATGGGCGCCAGGCCGCACACCATGCGCAACAAGCTGGTTTTGCCAACGCCGTTGGCGCCTGCCACATACAACCATTGACCAGACTCCAGGCGGCAATCTACGTTATTAAATAGCTGCCGTCCGCCTTTGATGCAGCCAAGCTTGGAGAAAGATAGTGATGGAATGATTTTCAAGGGCTCAACGGTCGCAAAAACTTAACCTGAGGATTTTACGTTAAGCCGACCTCTTGGAACTGTGGCCAGATCAACGAGAAATCACCACCTTTTGGTACAGCCCACCAAAATAGGTTTGCTTGTCAATCGCCAATTTTTGGCAGTGTGCTGGCAACCAGTCAGCAATTTGACCGTTCCACAAGTCCATTGCAAAAGGCTCCAGCGTGGTCAGGATCGGCACCATGACATAGCGAAACGGGTTGCTCGCTTTGGGCTTGTGGTAATCAACGAACACGACCTTGCCGCCTGGTTTGGTCACCCGCAAAGCCTCGGAAATCGTTTTGATTCGAACTTCGGCGGGTTGCTCGTGGAGCAGAAAAAACACAACCGTGGTGTCGTGGCTGGCATCGGCGAAATTCAGCGCGGATGAATCCTGCTGCAACACCGTGACCTGCTTTTGCTGGCCCAGTTTGGCGTGCAGGTTGGTGATTTGCACCGGTGCCACGTCAATCACATTCAAATGGCCTTTGGGACCCAAGCGGCGCGCCAGGTGCTCCGTGAAATTGCCATAGACGCAAGCCACTTGCAACACGTCACCATTGATGACGTCTCCCATTTCCTGTAGTGCCAGATCACGCAAACGTGAAAAATTGCCCCACAAAATCAAATTGACCAGCCATTGGCGCTCGAACACACGCACTGCGTTTGGGTGGGTGTAAGCCCACCAATAAGTGGATTCAAGGTATTGGGGAACGACGACAGGGGCGATACTACAGGGGGCTTGCGCGGCGATGCTGGCATCGCTCGGCTCGGTGCCGGGTTTGTTGAAAATCATAGGTAATCAATAGGATGACAGGCAACCATGCCTGAACATTTGTGCCACGAAAAAATGAACTTTACGTGGCGATCCTAACCGAATTGAATACCAAGGTTCAGCAGCATGGTTTGTGTTGGCTTTTTTGATGCAAAGTCGGCACCTTGAAAGAACTTCTTTTGATGTACATCAAAAAAATTTTTAACAGGGGTATTTCGATGGTAGTAGTATTGCGCCTTGGTACATTCAGTATCTTTTATTCATTCAACTTTTAGAGGATTCACATGAGCAACACGAAACATTCCTATCTCCTGAGCGCTTTGATGGCTGCCGGTCTGGCTTTTGCTGCAGTTTCGGCACAAGCGGCTGTCGACGTGGCAGGTGCTGAGGCAGCGCTCAAGGTCAACAAGTGCGCCAAGTGCCACTCGGTCGATAAGGAAAAGACAGGCCCCTCTTATAAGAAGACAGCTGAAAAATACAAGGGCCAGGCTGATGCCGAAGCCAAGCTCTACACCCATCTGACCACTGGCCCCAAGATCAAGATGGACGGTGAAGACGACGTGCACGTTAAAGCCAAGGGCGACGAAGCCTCCATCAAGAACATGGCCCAATACATTTTGTCTCGTTAAGCATTTAAGTCAGGCACTTCAAGATGTCAGTAATCAAAAAATTGCGCCAACACTGGATGTTGGTTTTGGGGTTGTTGGTCGCACTTGGCCTTTTCTCGGTTTCCGTAGGGATTGCCGGTGCTTACGTTTTGGCGCATACGAGCACTGAAGAGTTTTGTGTGTCCTGTCATGAAATGTCATACAACTTTGCCGAGTACAAGGGCACGATTCATGACACCAATCGCACTGGTGTCCGTGCCATTTGTACCGACTGTCATGTGCCGCATGAGCCCGGGCCTTTGGTGCTTGCCAAAATTAAGGCGACCAAGGACCTTTACTACACCTACATTTCTCCATCCATCGAGACCGAGGAGAAGTTTGAGGCCAAACGTGCACACATGGCTCAAGGTGTGTGGAAGGAAATGAAGGCCAATGACTCTGCCACTTGCCGCAGTTGTCACCGCGCCGACAAGATGAGTGTGGAGCTACAGTCCGCTGGTGCGCAAAGACGTCACGCCAAGGGCAAAGCTGAAGGAAAAACCTGTATTGAATGCCATTATGGTATTGCCCACAATGAACCTGAGGGTCCTAGCCCGACGGAATTGTTCAATTCTCTGGCGATCAAGTAAGATAAATTCTTTCAACTTGAGGAGTAGATGATGAAAATGAAACTATTGGCTATTCTGGCTGGTGCTGTGGTGGCCTTGCCTGCCGTGGCTGCTGATGTGACCTATCGCAATGACATTGCGCCCATGCTCAAGAAATTGTGCTCGGACTGTCACTCTGCAGAAAATAATGCTCCCTCGATGGCTGAGTTCAAACTCGACGAAAACAAGTACAAAAAGCAACTTAAGGTGGGTCCGCGTGCCGATACCTATGAACATCTGTTGCAGCTGGTAGACGGTAGGTCAACAGGTGCTTTGATGCGTCGATTGGACGATGGCACGAACCCCTATGCCAAGGGTAAAGCTGGCAACATGCACAAGTACCTAGGCGAAACCGATGCTGAACGCGCTGCTAACCTGAAAATTGTCAAGGCTTGGGTTGTGGGTGAAGGCAAAGAGTGGAACCTCAATGGTATAAAACAGCGCGGTGAAATGCCACCGATCACTTTGGAGCAACTGCGTCAAGTAGAAGCCAAATATTGATTTCAAATTTATTTTGAATGCAAAGGCCGCTGTGATCCAGCGGCTTTTTTGTACGTAATTTACTTTGGTAAGGATGGAGATTGATCCTTGCCGTCAACCTGCTACTTGATCAGACCTTCAGCCCGCATCGCCTCTTGCACGGCGGGCCGTGCGGCAACGCGGGCCATAAAGGCGCTCAGGTTGGCCAGTCCGCTGATGTCCACGCTCACAAACTTACCCCAGCCAGCCACTACGAACAGGTGAGCATCGGCCACGGTGAAAGTGTCACCCATCAGGTAACTCTTGCCAGCCAGTTCGCCATCGACCCATTTCAGGCGCGAAATTAGTCGTGTCTTGGCAATTTCCTTGGCTTCGGCCGGCATGCCAGGCGTGAACAGCGGCGCAAAGCCTTTGTGCAGTTCAGTGCCGATGGTGTTGAGCCATTCCTGTAGCTTGTAGCGCTCCCAGGTGCCGTTGGCGGGAGCAAGTTGCTTGGTCGGCACCTGGTCGGCAATGTACTGCGAAATGGCAGGCACCTCGTGCAGGGTACGGCCATCGTCAAGCACCAGGAACGGAACATAACCCAGCGGGTTGATGGTGTAGTAGTCGGTACCATCGGCCAGCTTGTGGGTTTTGGTGGGCGCGGCAATGGCCTCAAAGGCCAGGCCTGATTCTTTGAGGGCGATGTGGGTTGCCAATGAACAGGCGCCGGGGGAGTAGTAAAGCTTCATGAAATTCCTGTAGACGTTGCTTGGGATTGACCTAATCGATCAACGCCATCATGCTAACTTGCCGCCGCAAGGCTTGCCGGAACAGGCTTATTGCTGACCCTGGCTTGACGGCGTCAGCCGCTCTGCCGCCCACAGCACTTGCTTGACGACCGACGCGACACTTTCTCGTTGCTTGTCATGCTGCAGTTGACCTTCGTTACCAAAGGCGCTGGCCGCCTGGCCCAGGGCAAATTGTTGCGGCGCCACCCAGCACTGCAGGTTGCTCAATAACGGGGCAAGGTGCTGTAGTGAGCGCAGGCCGCCCAAAGCGCCCGGAGAAGCAGACAGGAGCCCTACAACCTTGCCGGCAAAGGCTTTGCTGCCCTGGTTCCATTGCGAGTCGCCCTTGACCGGGCTGGAGGCCCAGTCCAGCGTGTTTTTCAGCAGCGCGGTGTAGCTGCCGTTGTATTCGGGCGAACAGATGATCCAGCCTGGATGCTCGTAAAGGACTTGTTTCAGTCGAAGCACATCGGGCGGCGTGCCACGCGCTTCCAGGTCGGCGTTGTAGAGCGGAATATCGAGGCTGGAGAGTTCCAGCAGCGTGACCTCTGCCCCGGATTGACGCGCCAGGTCGGCGGCGACACTGGCCAGTTGGCGGTTGTAGGACTGGGCCCGCGTGCTGCCCGCAAAAATCAGGAGTTTCATAGTCGATTGCCTATTTGTTAAGGACGCGTTCTACCGGGTGGTGGCGCAGCCTGAAAGCGTCGGGCATGCCAGAGCCCAGCAGCGGGCGCAGGTACATGCGAAAGGCATCGGTCACGTCGGTGCCGCTGGGCGCGATGAACTCGTCTTCCATCACCCGGGTTTTACCGGCCACGGCTTCCAGTGGCAACAATTCGTAATCGACCGAATAAAAACCAGTGCGCTTGATGGCGACCGAGCCATCGTGTTGCCCCCACATGGCAAACTGAACGGCTTTTTCGCCTACTTCACGGGCTTCGCGCTGATCGACATCGGACACGCAACCGATGAACGAGCGTTGCAGGTAGCCAAAGGTGTCACCGCGCACGCGTTTGATCTTGAGCTTGGACTTGATCTCTTCGCACAGCAAATCGGCCAGCGCGCCGTTGCCTGACAACTGCACATTGCCGTGCGCATCATGCTCCATCTCCTTGGCCAACAGCGCCGTGATGGGTGTGCCAGCGGCATCGTGAATGCCCTCAGAAACGGCAATCACGCAACGGCTATGGCGCTCGTAGGTGGCCTTGACATCGGCCAGAAAGTGATCAATGACAAAGGTACGCTCGGGCAGATAGATCAGGTGCGGACCGTCGTCCGGAAATTTTTTGCCCAATGCCGATGCTGCGGTCAAGAAGCCCGCATGGCGGCCCATCACCACGCCCACGTAAACACCGGGCAGCGCCGCGTTGTCCAGGTTGGCGCCGGCAAACGCCTGCGCGACAAAACGTGCCGCCGACGGAAAGCCGGGCGTGTGGTCGTTGCCGACCAGGTCGTTGTCGATGGTTTTTGGAATATGGATGCTGCGCAGCGGGTAGTTGGCGGCGCGCGCCTGCTGACTGACGATGCGCACCGTGTCAGAAGAGTCGTTGCCGCCAATGTAGAAAAAGTGGCCGATCTTGTGCGCTTGCAGCACCTTGAAAATCTCGCGGCAATAGGCTTCATCGGGCTTGTCGCGGGTGGAGCCCAGCGCGCTTGACGGTGTGCTGGCCACCAGTTCCAGGTTGTGGCTGGTCTCTTGGGTCAGGTCGGCAAAGTCTTCATCGACGATACCGCGCACGCCGTGGTGCGCGCCATAGATGTGACCAATGTGGGCAAAGCGGCGCGCTTCGAGCGCCACGCCCACCAGCGACTGGTTGATGACGGCGGTGGGGCCGCCGCCCTGGGCGACGAGTATTTTTCCGGTGGCCATGTGGATTTCCTGTGCTTGCTGGTATCGACGAGTGATGTCTGAATTGTGCCTCCGATGCGGCTTGAAATTCGCCAATGACGGCGGCCCTGTGCGCTTTTTGCAGGCATCGGTAAAATCCAGGCTTTGCTTGCGCACAGGCCTTGCAGACTGCCTGATCTGCCTTATTCCGATTGACCACCATGCTTTATCCACAACATTTCGATGTCATCGTCGTCGGCGGCGGCCACGCCGGCACCGAGGCCGCGCTGGCTGCCGCGCGCATGGGCTGCAAAACTCTGCTGCTGAGCCACAACATCGAGACGCTGGGTCAGATGAGCTGCAACCCGTCGATTGGCGGCATTGGCAAGGGGCATTTGGTCAAGGAGGTTGATGCGCTCGGTGGTGCTATGGCTTCGGCAACCGATGAAGCCGGTGTGCAATTTCGCATTCTCAACTCAAGCAAAGGCCCGGCGGTGCGCGCTACCCGCGCCCAAGCCGACCGCATTTTGTACAAGGCTGCCATCCGCCAGCGGCTGGAAAACCAGACCAACCTGTGGCTCTTCCAGCAGGCGGTGGACGACCTGATGGTGGAAGGCGATCGTGTTGTCGGAGCGGTGACGCAAGTCGGTATTCGCTTCAAGTCGAGCACGGTTGTGCTCACGGCTGGTACGTTTTTGGATGGCAAGATTCATGTTGGTCTGAACAATTATTCAGCGGGTCGTGCTGGTGACCCGCCAGCAGTTTCCTTGAGCGCACGCCTGAAAGAACTCAAGTTGCCGCAAGGACGCCTGAAGACCGGCACGCCACCGCGGCTTGACGGGCGCAGCATTGATTTTTCTAAATGCACTGAGCAGCCCGGTGACGGCATGCCCGGTGGCATGAGCCCGCAGATGCCAGTGTTTGGCTTTATGGGGCGCGCCGAGCAGCACCCGCAACAAATGTCGTGCTGGATGACCCACACCAACGAGCGCACCCATGACATCATCCGCAGCGGGTTTGACCGCAGCCCCATGTTCACCGGCAAGATCGAAGGCGTGGGGCCACGTTATTGCCCCAGCGTTGAAGACAAGATCAACCGTTTTGCCGACAAGGACAGCCACCAGATTTTTCTCGAGCCCGAAGGCCTGACCACCCACGAGTATTACCCCAATGGCATCAGCACCAGCCTGCCGTTTGACATCCAGTACGCGCTGGTGCGATCAATGCCAGGCTTGGAAAATGCCCATATTTTGCGGCCCGGCTACGCCATTGAATACGACTACTTTGATCCGACCCAGCTGAAAAGCTCGTTTGAAACCAAAGCCATTTCAGGCTTGTTTTTTGCCGGCCAAATCAACGGCACCACGGGTTATGAAGAGGCAGCGGCGCAAGGCCTATTTGCTGGCATCAACGCTGCGCTTCAGGTGCGCGCCATGGGTGGCGGCAATGTGTTGGCCAGTGCAGCGGGCGCCATTTCATTTGTTGGCGACAGCTGGTTGCCGGGGCGCGACGAGGCTTATTTGGGCGTGCTGGTTGATGACTTGATCACTCAGGGTGTAACCGAACCCTACCGCATGTTCACTAGCCGCGCCGAGTTCCGGCTACAGCTGCGCGAAGACAATGCCGACGCCCGTTTGACTGAGGCAGGACGCCAACTCGGCCTGGTCGATGATGCCCGCTGGCAGGCCTTCAACCAGAAACGTGACGCTGTTTCACGTGAAACAGAACGCCTGCGGTCGATCTGGGTGAGCCCGAAAAACCTGGCGCCCGCCGAGTCCGAGCGGGTGCTGGGTAAGGCGATTGAGCATGAATACAACCTGGCTGAACTGCTGCGCCGTCCGGGCGTGAGTTACGCCGCGCTGATGTCGCTCGGCGGTGGAAAGTATGCCGCGCCGGAGTTTTCAGTTGATGTTCCACGTGAAACATTGGGCATTGCCGATGCTATGGATCAGTCTGGCTTATTTTCAGGTGACGATGGCGATGCTGTTATCGCGAGTCCCTCGAATCAGGCCCGAGGCCGCATAAGGAAACTGAACAAAGACCCTATCAATGCGAGCGCAGCGCGGCAGTCTATGTCCCCTGAATTGGTGGCAACTGTCATTGAGCAGGTGGAAATTACAGCCAAATACTCGGGCTACATTGACCGCCAGAAAGACGATGTGGTGCGTGCGGCCCACTATGAAAACCTCAAGTTGCCGCAAGACTTGGACTACATGCAGGTGTCGGCGCTGAGCATTGAGGCGCGGCAAAAGCTGAACCGCCACAAGCCAGAAACGCTGGGTCAGGCTTCGCGCATATCGGGCATCACGCCGGCGAGCATCTCTTTATTGACCATCCACTTGAAAAAGACCAAGTTCGCCGACTTCGCCAGAAACTCGTCTGAAAGCGCTGCCGTCTGATGCAAGCCATGGAGGCGCAATTAAGGACAGGCCTGGTAGCGCTTGCGCTTGACCTGAGCGATGCGCACGTTACCAGTTTGCTGAACTACCAGAGATTGATCCAGAAGTGGAACAAGGTCTATAACCTGACGGCGGTGCGCGATCCTGGTGACATGCTGACGCACCATCTGCTCGACAGTTTGGCGGTGATTGGGCCGTTGCGCCGGCAACTGGCGCAGATGCCACAACCGGTGGCGGAAAATGGCTCCAAGGGCAATGCGCTGCGCCTGCTTGATGTCGTTGGGCCGTTGCGCCGGCAACTGGCGCAGATGCCACAACCGGTGGCGGAAAATGGCTCCAAGGGCAATGCGCTGCGCATGCTTGATGTCGGTTCGGGTGCCGGCCTGCCCGGCGTGGTGATCGCTATTTGCTGCCCTGATATCCGGGTGGACTGTGTCGATACGGTCGGCAAGAAGGCGGCATTTATTCAACAAGCGGCAGTCGTGCTGAAGCTGCAGAATCTGCGTGGCGTGCACGCCCGCGTCGAGAACCTGACCGAAAAATACCAGGTGATCTGCTCGCGCGCTTTTGCCTCGCTGGCAGACTTTACCAACTGGTCAAGGCAGGCCTTGGCTGACCAGGGCGTCTGGCTCGCCATGAAGGGCAAGCATCCCGTCGATGAGCTGGCATTGCTTTCGCGAGACATTGAAGTGTTTCACGTGGAACAAGTGGTTGTCCCTGGACTGGATGCGGAGCGTTGCCTCATCTGGATGAGACCAATAAAGCCCCTGTGTAACGATTGAGTTGGCACTGTTGAAGTGGTCTCTTCAAGCTGGTTCAAAGGCAGTCTGTTGTGTACTCTGATGGCAGTGGGCAGGGTATCGGGTACCGCCTCAGACGCGCTTCGCTTTGCGACATCGGCGGGCCCCAATACCCAACCCGCTGCTGCGCGCGCTCTGTCTGCTTGCAATTCGACTCTGGATTCCCCCATTGCGCCAATCATCACCGCAGCTCAGACCAAGTGGGCTTGGGCAGTCACAATTGCAAGCACCTCACTGAATGATTTCTGCCATGAATCAGTATTCAGCCCAATTACACTAGCGCCCATGTTTCACGTGAAACATACCTTCAATTTTTCTACCCAGTAAGCATCGCATGGCCAAAATCTTTTGTATTGCCAACCAAAAAGGTGGTGTGGGCAAGACCACCACCACGGTCAATCTGGCTGCAGGCCTGGCTAAGGTGGGGCAGCGGGTGCTGATGGTCGACCTCGACCCGCAAGGCAATGCCACCATGGGTTCGGGCGTAGACAAGCGCAAACTTGAGCTATCGGTGTACGATGTACTGCTCGAATCCGCCACGGTCGCCGAAGCGCTGGTGCAAAGCAGCAAGCTGCTTGACGCGGGTTGCAGCTATGACATCCTGGGTGCCAATCGGGAGTTGGCCGGGGCCGAGGTGGAGATGGTGGAACTCGAGCGCCGCGAAAAGCGCCTGCGCCAAGCCCTGAGCGCCGTGGCGCAAGATTACGACTTCATTTTGATCGATTGCCCGCCCAGCCTGTCGATGCTCACGCTCAACGGCCTATGCTGTGCCCATGGCGTGATCGTGCCGATGCAGTGTGAATATTTTGCCCTCGAAGGCCTGGCCGATTTGGTCAACACCATCAAGCAGGTGCATGCCAACCTCAACAAAGAACTGGCCATCATCGGCCTGCTGCGCGTCATGTTCGACCCGCGCATCACCTTGCAGCAGCAAGTGAGCGAGCAGCTCAAAGCGCGTTTTGCAGACAAGGTGTTCAACACCGTGATTCCGCGCAATGTGCGTTTGGCTGAGGCGCCCAGCTACGGCGTGCCAGGCGTGGTGTTTGATCCGTCGAGCAAAGGCGCGCAGGCGTTTGTGGCTTTTGCGCAGGAGATGGTGGCGCGCATTGAGAAAATGTGAACCCATTTGCTGCTTGGTCAACCTGAACGACAAAAAATGCTGCGACGATGTATTCACAAGCCGCGTCATTGCGAACGAAGTGAAGCAATCCATGACTTTCGGAATGCACGGACTGCCGCGCTGCGCTCGCAGTGACGAGGCCTGTGTGCAAGGTTTGTGTGCAGTATGGTGCCGATACAGGCGGCTCGCAATAACGCTGTTTGCTCACGTTAATTTGTAGTTATGAAAACCCATCACGTCCTCATCCTGCCAGGCTGGCAAGGCTCTGGTCCGCAGCACTGGCAAAGCCTGTGGCAAGACCAGAGTGGCTTCCAGCGCGTGGAGCAACACGACTGGCTGCGCCCGCTGCGCGGTGACTGGGTCGCGCGTCTCGAAGACGTGGTGTTGTCGCTGGACGCGCCGGCAGTGCTGGTTGCGCACAGCCTGGGTTGCATGCTGGTGGCGGCGTGGGCTGCGCACAGTCGCAACACGCACTGTGTAAAAGCAGCTTTGTTGGTCGCACCGGGAGACGTTGAGCAAGACGCGCTGCGCCCGGTCCTTGCCAGTTGGTCGCCCATCCCGTTGCCGCCACTGCCATTCAAAAGCACGCTGGTAGCCAGTCGGGATGACCCCTATTGCAGCTTCGCGCGGGCGCAAACCTTTGCCCAGGCTTGGGGTTCCAGGCTGGTCGACGCCGGCGCGCTTGGCCACATCAACGCCGATTCCGGTTTGGGCGATTGGCCACAAGGTCAGGTCATGTTGAACGAACTCATTCACAGTTAAAAAGGGGTGTCATGGTCACTAAAAAACTCAAGGGCCTGGGCCGCGGCCTAGAGGCTCTGTTAGGTCCCACGGTCGACGAGTCGCTCACGCCAGAGGGCGACCAAGCCCAACTGGCCAACAGTGGCCTGCCATCCACCTTGCTGCTCACCGATATGGTGCCCGGGCAGTACCAGCCGCGCACCCGCATGGACGAGGGCGCGCTCTACGAACTGGCTGAGTCCATCAAGGCACAGGGCATCATGCAGCCGATTCTGGTGCGGCGCCTGAGCGATGCCGATGCCGAACTCAAGCGTAGCCAGCAGTTGCCCGACTTTGGCGGTGGCACCAGTGGCGGTGGCGTGGTGCGCCCGCTGTATGAAATCATTGCCGGTGAACGCCGCTTTCGGGCCGCCAAACTAGCCGGACTGGACCATGTGCCGGTGCTGGTGCGCCAAACTAGCCGGACTGGACCATGTGCCGGTGCTGGTGCGCGCGGTGCCCAATGAGGCCGCCGCGGCCATGGCGCTCATCGAGAACATCCAGCGCGAGGACCTCAACCCGCTGGAAGAAGCGCAGGGCGTGCAGCGCCTGATCAAGGAATTCGGCCTCACGCACGAGACTGCCGCGCAGGCCGTGGGCCGCTCGCGCAGCGCCACCAGCAACCTGCTGCGTCTGCTCAACCTGGCCGAGCCGGTGCAGACGATGCTGATGGCGGGCGACGTCGACATGGGCCATGCGCGCGCCCTGCTGGCGCTTGACAAAGCCACCCAGATCACCGCAGCCAACCAGATCGCCGCCAAAAAAATGTCGGTGCGCGAGGCTGAGAGCCTGGTCAGAAAGATCAGCGCCGAGTTTTCACTGGTGGCCATCAAGCCCAAGAAAGACAAGTCACGCGACCTGAAGCGGGTCGAAGAAGAGCTCTCTGACCTGCTCATGGCGCAGGTTGAAGTGCGGGTTAAAAAGCGCGTCAAGCGCGCCGGTCGGTACGAAGAAATGGGCGAACTCAGCATTCAGTTCGGCTCGATCGATGAGCTCAATGGCGTGATTGAAAAGCTACGCGGCGGCCCACAACGCTAACTGTCAGTTCTGCCGTGCCGAAGAAAAAGCGGGGTTTCTGAAAACCGGGGCAATGTTTGAGAGTTATCAACGAATGCCCAAAACGTCAAGTCCCCGAGTCCAATTTTTCAGTAAAAATTAACCCAACTACGAAATATTTTTTGTGGTGAACTGAATAAATTGGAAGGAAGACGATGAAAAAAAGCAATGTTTGCCACTTTGGTGGCCTTGTTGGCAACTTGTACGACAACTCTGGCAAGTGCCGCTGACCCCGCATCGGTGGTTCGTGGAGGGAGGTTGTATGACAACCTGAGCGTTGAGTTAAAAACGCGCATTCCCAATCAACCCAATCCCGCCTTCAAGACCCAGCAAGTGCGGGTGGCTGCATCTGACACCTGGCGTTGCGTGGAATGTCATGGCTGGGACTACCAGGGCCAGCACGGCTTTGTCGGCATCGCTGGCAAACAGAATGCCGACCCTGTAGCCATTTTGGCGATCCTCAAAAATGCCAACCACGGCTATGAAGACCTGCTCGACGAAGGCGACAGGCTGGACCTGGCCAACTTTGTCAGCACCGGCCAGTCGGACATGCGCAAGCTGATGGACATGACCGCAAAAATCAAACCCGGCCAAGGCTACTCTGAAAAGGTCTTTGCTACGGTATGCGCCAATTGTCACGGCCTTGAAGGTGACCGGCTGCGCCAAATTCCGCCGCTAGGAGACTCTGCACGCCAGCGCCCCATGGAGGTCCTGCACGTCACACTCAACGGCCACCCCGGCGGTGACATGCCGGCACTCAGAACACTCGGCGACGACACCGCAGCCAATATGCTGGCTTATCTGAAGTCACTGCGCAGCGTCAACATGGCAAGTTCGGTTGCCAATGGCGGCCGGCTCTATGACGACTGGCAGGCTCAGTTGGGCGGCCAGCGCCAGGCGCTGCCGCATCCGTCCCATCCGGCCAAGGCCTACTACGCCAACGTGCCGAGCGAAACCTGGCGCTGCAAGGAGTGCCATGGCTGGGATTACAAGGGTAATGAGGGCGTGTATGCCAAGGGCAACCATGCGACCGGGATCAAGGGAATTCGCGCTATGGCGGGTGCAGACCCGGAAAAAATCATGGCAGTTTTGACCAGCAGTGTTCACGTGTATGGCGCTGTCATGAAATACCGTGATTTGCTGGACCTGGCTAACTTTGTGAGTTACGGGCAGTTTGGTAACCCGGCTTACCTATCTGAAAAGTTTTTTTAACCAAGGAGTAGTGTATGAAAACCAAGACCCCCCTCATCGTAGCCGGATCCCTGCTTTTCGCCCTGGCTGGAATGGCCCCTGTTCATGCTGCAGTCGATGCAGCACAGGCAGAAGCCTCGTTGAAGAGTAACAAATGTGCAAAATGCCACTCTGTGGACAAAGACAAGACGGGCCCCGCCTTCAAGAAAATTGCCGCCAAGTACAAGGGCAAGGCCGATGCAGAAGCAAGCATCATCAAGAACCTCACTACCGGTCCCAAGCACAAGAGCGATGACGGCTCCGAAGAAGAGCACGTCATCATCAAAACCAAGGACGAGGCCGAGCTCAAAAACCTCGCCCAGTGGATTCTTTCGCAATAGCCAAGTTCAGGGCTGCCGGCGCCAGCTCCTGGTGATCGGCAGCAGAGCCAGGCGCTTCACAGCCCGCTCACTTACTTCGGAACGCAGCCAAATCCAGCCAGATTAGGTACTTGTGCTGGTGTAAATCGCACGCGCCCCGATCAATTAACAGGGTTGGGAGAACATCCATCATGCGTGGCAGTAAGTTGACGAATTGGTTCATGGCCGCGGCGCTTTGCGTCGCCGCCAGTCTATCGGGTGGCGCCCTCGCCGCCGACAATGCGACGGGGCTGGGCAACCAGACCTGTCTTTCGTGCCACGATGGCCAAAAAGGCAAGCTTGAGGTCGCAGGTACAGACGATGAAAAGCGCGTGCTTTGCACTGTAGTACCCGCCGCTTTCGCCAAAAGTGTGCATTCCGGCATGGAGTGCGTGAACTGCCACCTCGAAATCAATGACAGTGGCCCCAACCACAAGAAAACCCTCGGTGAGACGCGTCCTGATTGCGTGCAATGCCACCAAAAGCTCACCGACACCGCGGCGCAGGTCAAGGTCGCCGGTGAGCGGCGCTGGATGCGCGCCGTGGGCGCCAGCATCGAAACCTACCAGACTTCGCACCATGCAAAGCCAAGCAGCGAAGACCCAAGCAAGCCCAATGCGTCCTGCAATGACTGCCACAACGTCCACAGCTTCAATGTGCCGCCACGCGGAACGCCCGAGCGCACCGAGTGGCACCTCGGCATTTCGGACATCTGTGGCACCTGCCACGACTACCAGCTCGAAACCTGGGCCGAGTCGGTGCATGGCCGGGAAATCAAGGAAAACCACAACCCCAAGGCTGCTGACTGTGCTGATTGCCACACTGCGCATAACGTCAAAAGAACCTCGTCGAGCCTGGTGAAACAGGCGATCACCGACAGCTGCGGCAGCTGCCATGATGACGCCTACGACTCCTACCGCGCCACCTACCATGGCAAGATCACCACGCTGGGCTACGCCCACACGGCCAAGTGCTTCGACTGCCACAGCAGCCACGACATCGAGCCTTCCTCCAACCCGGTGTCCAAGATGCACATGATGGACAACCGGCTGAAATCCTGCCAGGAGTGCCACAGCGGCAAAAAAGACATCCCGCTGGCCACGGCCGGCTTTGTCAGCTTCAGTCCGCACGGCAATGCCAGCAACTTTGACACCTATCCGCAAATTTGGGTTGCCAACAAGATCATGATCCAGTTGCTGCTGGGCACTTTCGGCTTCTTCTGGCTGCACAGCTTGCTGTGGTTCTACCGCGAATACAAAGAGCGCCAACAGCGCAAGTCGCAGCCGCACGTCAAGATAGAAGGCCTGCCTGCTTTGCCCGCCAAGTTCCAGGGCAAGCACTTCCAGCGCTTTAGTCGCACCTGGCGCATCGCCCACCTGCTGTTTGCCTTGAGCCTGATGACGCTCACGCTCACCGGTATTCCTCTCTTTTACCCGCAGGCGCCGTGGGCGCAACCGCTGATGACGCTGCTCAACGGGCCGCAAACCGCCGGGCTGGTGCACCGCGTGGCGACGGTGGTTTTTGCCGGCGTGTTCTTCTGGCATCTGTTCTACATGGCCATCAGGATCGGGCGCGACTGGAAGAGCTTCAAAATCTTCGGCCCCAACTCCATGGTGCC